>JAABUV010000459.1_pt1 | contig 61433 bp, 67 predicted proteins | sample 5559971 | NCBI WGS metagenome assembly JAABUV01 (sample SAMN10711881, study PRJNA513362) | rock metagenome | isolation source: Antarctica rocks | place: Antarctica: Victoria Land, Knobhead nord | collected 2015-12-19 | reverse complement strand
GCGGCTCTTCAGGCCCTCTGCTGCCGCCAGCGCGGCGGCGAGCGCCGGCCGCAGGGGCCCGAGCCGCCGCGCGGCCGCCTCGCGCTCGGCCTCGTCGCGGACGCGCGCGAGCGCCGCGTCCGCGTCCAGCAGCCGCGCAAAGTGCGCCAGCTGCGTGTACAGCGCCGCCTCGGTGACGGCGGGCGCCATGTGCGCGCCGGACGCCGGGTCCGCCGGCAGGCTGCCCGGCGCGGCGTCGCCCTGCGCCAGGCATCGTCACTGAATCTGGGCTGCGCGCTCACACTGGGGGTGCATGCTCACCTGGCAGTCTGCACAAGGAGCGGCTGATGAGCTGCCGGCCCTGTTGTGCCCTGCATGTGGGCCAGTGCTTGACCTAGCCCATCTGCTGAGTTGAATGTGTCGGCAAACATGGACTGCACTTGGGCATGCGTGCTGCCGACATGCAAAATTGGAACAAAAGCCTGTCTGGCTCGCTGGGCGCCCGTGCGTGCGCGCCTGCGTGCGCAGGCAGATGTCGCGCGTCGGGCCGGGCGCGAGCTCGTCGTCGGACACCAGGGCGCCGTCATAGTAGCGCGCGATGGCCTCGCGCGCGCGCAGCCGCACCTGGTTGGCCAGCTGCCCCGCGCTCAGCGGCCCTCCTGCGCGCGCGGCCGCGGCGTGGGTGACTGCAGGAATGCGCTGCGAGGCGCAGGCCGCTCTGTATCATGCAGCAGGAAAGCTTAGGGGCATCGTGTGCAGGCTTGCTGCCTGCAGCTGCTTGCGACCGAACGCCCCTGAGCAGGTTGCCAGGCTTGCGGACACATGCCGATCCGAGAAGAGACAGGCTACGCTGTGTTACGCACCGTGCACTCTTGCGTGCAGTCACCAACGTTCGTTAAGCTCACGCCAGGTTGAACAGCAGGCTTTGCACTCTGATGTAGACGCTCTGCAGTGCTGTCGTGGTGTCAGAGTCTCTTCCAGCAACCGCAGCTCGCGGAGGGCGTCCCACCCACGTCGTCTGGCGGCGCCAGTGCGGCCTCGGCAGCCAGGGTGCCCTTGGCCACCGCGCGCACGCCCGGGAATTTGAAGCGCGTGCCGTTGGGCGCGGCCAGCCACAGCGGCTCGCAGTCCTAGTCCCGCGAGCGCGCCTTGTCAGCTGTGTCTTGCAGCGCATGTCAACAAGCACGAGCCAAGTCGGCGAGCCTGTTGACAAGAGGCTCAGTGTGTGCCTCTGCGTGGCAAGCGAATTGAAGTCAGGTGCTCCCCCAAGGGCATGCCAGAGGCCCCCTTGTTGGTCCATGTCTGACCTTCAAGACGCGGCACGGCTGCGCTGGCCGCACACCGGCACATGAAACGATGAGCACATATAAACTGGTTTCAGTCGCCGGCCACGCACGCTGTAGCGCGCGTCGTCGTCCAGCGAGGCGGCCGCGCCCAGCAGCGCGTCGTCGGCCGCGCCGCGCGCGCCGGCGCCCGCGGCGGCCGCGGCGGCCGCGTGGAAGCGCGCCGCGTCCAGGCCCAGGCAGTCGGCCAGGCGCGCCGCGTCGGTGCCCTCGATGGGCGCGCACAGCCGCGCCACGACCGGGTGCACCTGCGCAGCGTTGTCAAGCGTCCGCACCGGCGCGCCTGGCTGAGCGCCCACCGACTGGCCGCACCCGCCTCTGGAGGCCGTGCATGAGACGCCGCTGCTTTTGGCACTGGGCGAGCGGCGCATGGGCGCGTCACGCCTGGTGCCTCAGGAGGCCGTGCACGAAACACCGCTGACTCTGGCGCTGGGCGGGCGGCGCATTTGGGCGCAGCGCGCCTGATGCGCGAGGTAGTACTCGGTGTCCACGGCCAGGCGCGCGTTGCCGCGTAGCTCGTCCGGGTGGTACGCGCGCTCGGCAAGGCCCTTGCTGCCGCCGCCGCCGCTCACCGCACCGTCCTCGCCGACCTCCACACAGATGATGTATGGCACGGTCTCTCCCTGCACGGGCGCAGGAGTGATCCCGCGCCTGCATACCTCGCACGAGCATGGGCCGCTGACCGAGCTCTGACGGCAGCACGTAGGATTTGCTGCATGCTCAGGGGGGAAACACTGCAGTGCATGTAAGCTGAGTCCGCGGGGACCATGCACATGAGGGTGCGGTGCGAGCCACTTTGATGTATAACCTGCGCTGCGTTGAAGCTCAGCGTGCCGCTCCAGGCCAGGCTGGCGACATTGCCAATGCAGGTTTTAGACTCACAAGTCCTGGCAAGTAGTGCCGATCAGCTGTACCTCCGCTGTGAGCGGCGGGCTCCGACGCCGCGGCGCGCCTGCAGCGTGCCGTCGCGGCGGTTCTGCGCGCGGCGGCGCAGCGCGACCTGCACGTGCGGTTGCGCCTTGGCGTCGGGGTACTCCTCCGGCCGCCGCGTGAGCTGCTTGGTGATCACGAACTTGCCCAGCGGCACGCCGCCCGCCGCCAGCTTCTCGCGCACCTGCGGCGCGGATCTGCAAGCGTGACATGGCTTGCAGCGGCCATGCAGCGTGGCGCGTGCACCGCGCAGCCGGGCCGTTGCGTGGCCGACCCGCTCTGGTGGTGTTGGTGTTTGAGGACGAGCAGCTCATATGTACGCTGCTGCCATTGCAGCAGTGGAGAGCATGCAAAGCAGCGACATACGCGCAGGCAGGCAGCGCCTGCAGCGCAGCGCCGACGTCATCGGCAGGGAAGCCGGTCAGCCCGCGCTGCGCCTGCCTGCGTGCAGCTGCGGGTATAGGGTTAGGGTAGGGCGCGGGCGGCGCGCGCCTCGCGCAGCTTGGCGTGGATGGCGTCCACGACCTCCTCGCGCGGCCGCCCGGACAGGATCGCGTCCAGCGCGAAGTTGCCGCAGTCCTTGGACAGCGGGCTCCAGTCGCGGCGCACCATGTCCAGGCCCTTGGCCTCGCGCACCTGCGCCGCATGCGCCCAGGCATCGGCCCTCTCGCAAATAGTGACATACGCAAACCTGCCCAGGCATCAGCCCTCACATTGTCATCAACATCAACAAAGTGAAACTAGTTGAAAGTCTGCACCTGCTCAAAACCCGTCGCCTGATGCTGGTTTCGCGCGCCCGCGCCGCGCGCGGCCGGGCGCAGGGACCTGGCGGGCGCTAGCCGTGGCGGCGGGGCGCGCGCCTCGCGCAGCGCGCCGGCCGCGTCGCGCTCCAGCTTGATGGCGGCGTACTTCTTCTTCTTCAGCAGGAGCATGCTGCGGAAGATGCCGTCCACCTCCAGCTCCAGCAGCCGGTAGCGCTTGTTCACCTGCGGGCGGGCGCCGCGTGGGCCGGGCGGGGCGGTGCGCCCTCCCCTCTCCCCTACACACGCCTCTCCCCTGCGCAGGAGGGGCTGGCGCCATGCAGGACGGCGGTGCCGCCTGGAAGGTACTCACAGTGTGAGCAGATGCCGTACTGTCGGGCAGTACAGATCTGCAGGCCAAATGCATACAAGGCGTGCAACCACATGTGCAAATGCCCACCGTGTCATGCATGGACAGACGAGCCTGCATGGACGGACGGGCCTGCCATGTTGCGAGCTCTGTCCAAGGCGCGCGCTCCCACAACGGAGGCCCGCGCACCTCGCGCTTGACGCGCGCGCCCAGCGCGGCCACCTCCGCAACATCGGTGGAGCCGGTCGCGATCATGATGCTGTCCGTGTCGCCGTAGATGACCTGCGCGCCGCGCGGCAGCGCCTTCCGAAACAAAAGGCGCATCCGGGGCGCCTCTACGCTCGGCACAACACCACATGGCTTTATCTCCGGGGCTGTGCCAGCGGCCGTCCACGATAACGCAGTGATCCCATGGTAACTCAGCTGCGCAAGGCTCCCACAGCGGCCGCCTCGGCAAGCAAACCCTCGCCGGGCTCGTAAACCCTCGCCGGGCCAAGGTGCGGGCGCGCGGGCGGGCGGGCGCGCCTCCAGGCCGACGGTGCCCTGCACCAGGTCGACGGTGGACTGCAGGATCTCGCGGCCCTGTGCCGTGACCAGCTCCGCGAGCGGCTGCGCGAAGAAGCGCGAGGCGCCGAAGCCAAGGCAGCCGTACATGGCGTTGGCGGTCAGCTTGAGCGCCTGCTGCCGGATGTCCAGCTGCGTGCGCCGCAGCGCGCCGCGCTCGGCCTTCAGCAGCGCCTTGGCCTCGCGCCGCTGCTGCACCAAGCCGCGGATAACCTGCGCGCGCGGCCGGCCGCCTGCAGCGCCCGGCGCTGTTGCAGGCTCCCTGGCGCTGCAGCCGGCTAGCGGGGCAGATGCAGGCTGTTTGACTGTGTCTGCGGCAGCGCATGCGCAGAGTGTATGATGTGCCCTGCAGGCCTGCGCTGAGCAGCGCGAGGCCCGGTGGGAGCATGTCCTGGCTGTGGCAGCGGATCAGGGTAGGATAGGGTTTGGCCTAGCCCTAAGCCTTACGCGCAGGGCCAGGGGCACGCGCGCGCCTTGGGCAGAACGGCCATGTCCGGGCTGGGCGCGGGTAGCGGCGCGAGGCCGCCGTCCTCCGGCCGGCGCACAGTCGTGAAGCAGATGTTATACTCCTGCCCGCGCAGCACATGCGCACTTGAGCAGCTGCATGCCTGGCGGGAGCAAGCGCACTACCGCATGCACCTGCCACGCTTGCAATCAACCCACGAGCCGCGCCGTTCCTGCCAAAGCTCACTCGTGCGACCGCATGACGAGCGCCGCAGCTGTCCTGCACGTCATGGGGTTGCGGACAAGCAGGCGCGCCGGGTCGAGGGCCGGGTCTGCTGCAGGCCAATGTGCAGGGAGGCGCGCCTGAGCGCCGGAGGGGTGGACCGAGGCGGAGCCCACCCGCAGGCAAGCCTCAGGCTGCCAGGCCGCGCCCCTACCTGATGACGAAGGGGAGGAGCGAGGTGACCTGCACCAGCCGGCTGGGGTCCGGGAGGGTATCCCACCCTAACCCTGTACTCAGGGAGCCCAGGGCGCGCGCCTGGATGATGGAGGGGTAGAGCGAGTTGAAGTCCAGCAGCAGCACGAAGCGGTCGTACAGGCCCTTCTTGGGCTCCAGCACCAGGCCGCCCGCAAACTGCGGGCCCTTGGCCTTCCTGCCGCCTGCGCGCGCGCGCGCATGGCGCCTGTCACAGTTCGCTGCTGGTGCCCCAGCATGCGGCCGCCCCGCGCAGCCGTCGCGGCATGCCCGCCCCCACGCGGCTTGGGCCCCATCTGGCTGTTGCATGACTTCAGCTACATGGCTGTGACTGGTGGCTTCGGCCACTAGATGCAGGTAACGATTCAAGGCTTTTCCGATACCATGATGCACCAAAGCGCTTCTTCGCCGCAAGGTGTCTGAGCTGGGCACGTCATCGCTGATCATCACACATGTGCTAACAGGATGGCAACCACACAGCTGCATGCAGTTCACGCTCAGCAGGATCAGAGCAGCGAGGACAACGACGTGTCAGTGACTTGCAGCTCTCAAGGGGCCCTGCTGAGATGTACACGACCGAGCTTCAGTCAGACCCGCCGGCTCACCAGGGCGGCCGGCGTCAAAGTCGGCGTCGTCGCCGCCCTCCGCGGCGTGCTGCCGGCGCGCCTGGCGCTCGCGCTCGCGCGCGCTGAGCTTGTCCGGCAGCAGGAACTTGCGCCGGTGGAACTCGTGCAGCAGCAGCATCTCGATGCGCTGCGCGCGCTGGCCCTGCGCCGCCGCGCCGCCCGGCGGCGTGAGCCCGGGGTCGGCGCACGTGGCCGAGCAGCAGCGCTTCGGCGCGTGTCGCCCTCGTCGTACAGCGCAAAGCAGGGTCGCTACCCAGTTCACAGGCGTTGCAAGTTTGCGGCAGTCACAAGAGCTTCGTCAGCCTGCCTCAGCCATGTTTGGAGCAAATGCCACACCCTGCTCAGGCGCATTACCAGTATGCGTCAGAGCAAGGGAAGGCGCCCTGGCGCGGCGGGGCCGCGCGCCTGCAGCGTGCGCGACCAGAGCGAGCCGGATAGGCAGGAGAGCTGGCGCGACAGCGGGAGCAGGTTGAGGTAGGACGCCAGGCTGAGCGCGAGCCAGGCGTCCGTCTCCGCGTGCGCCACCAGGCCCATCAGTGCCGTGGCGTCCTCGAACTTGCCTGCGCGAGCGCGCAACAATGGCGCCGCTGAGCATGCAGGCGAGGGCGGCTGCGGCTGGACGTGCGCAGAGGTGCGCCCGCGGCGCTGGCGGCGCGTTCGCAGCGCACGCGTGGGGGCGGGATGCGTGGCTGGACGTATGCTTGCACGAGCGCACCAAGCTCAGCGTGTGTCACCGCCTTGCGCTCCTCTTGTCGACAGCCCTGCTTTGCCACGTTGTCTGCCAAGCGGCATCCGGATAGCGAACGGGCGGCAAGCCATGCCGACGCCAAGATGCACGCGCACCGGGCACGTCTGCAGCCGCGAGCTCCAAGCGCACGGCGCTCAGGTGCTTGCCTGCCAGCGTGCGCATGGTGTAGTCCACCTGTGCTGGCAACAAGGTTTAGTATGAAGAAGTGGTACAGCAAATGCGCGTAATGCATGAGCGGGCTGCAGCAAGCTGCTCCGCCGTGTGCTCGGCAGGCGCTGCATTCCTTCGGGGCATGCACGGGGTTTCTGCCGGCTGCTGCAGCCGCCGAGGCCTCGGCACGTTCAGCAACCCTTTGGTGCATGCACGGCGCCGACTTCTGGTGCACGAGGCGCATGCGCAGGTAGGTGCGAGTGCATCCCGGCGCCAGCGGGCAAGCGTGCCTCACGCAGCAGCTCACGCGCGCCGAGGTAGGTGTCACACAGCAGGCGCCCGGCCATGGCGGCCAGCAGCCCCGCGCCGGCGCCGCCGCCAAATGTGTGCCCGCCGCCCGCCAGGCTCGGGAACCGGGACCGCTTCAGGCGGCCCACGCGGCTCCAGTTGGGTACCTGCGAGATGCTTTCATCCTTCAGCTTTCAAAGCGCCACTGCTCTGTCTCACTGCTCTGTCTTTCATCAGAACCTGGAGGCCACCTTAAGGGTCGCAGCGCACAGGAGGCTCATGTCTGTGCAGGCATGCCTGCTGTGCGGCGACGGGTGTGCATGACGGGAGTTGATGGTCCAGCACTGAGAACCTCTTGCAATCCCACCATGCTGCATGACAGCAGGTGGCTCCCGACACTCTGAGGCAGCGGGGCCCTCTGCAGAGGACAGAGAGCGGCGCGCGCGCGCGCGCCTTGTGGTGCTGCATGCGGTGCAGAAGGATGTCGAGGTCAAAGGCGGCGATGTTGTGGCCGACCAGCACGTCCGGGTCGAGCGCCTGCAGCCGCGCCAGTAGGTGCGCCAGCAGCGCGCGCTCGCCCGACTGCGGCGCCGGCCGGCGGCCGGATCAGAAGGCGCGCGCCTTCGTGCCCGCAACATGCTCGGCGGCTGCCAGTCCAAGGTGTGGCGGCAGGCACGCCAGCAGGGCACCTGACTGGCAAGCGGGTCTCCTTCTATGCAACCACGGCTACATAGGCACATCAATCTGGGCAGCGGGGAATGCAGCGTGACTGCAGCGCGTGGTCATGCTGCTATTATTCCTAGTGGCTTCGCAGACGATGCGGAACAAGCGCACCTGGGCGCTCAGCATGGCGCCGCCATTCCTGACGCCCAGTGCGCTGCTGTTGGCCTCCTTCACCCTCTCCGCAAACTCTGCACCATGCAATTCTGGCATCAGATCCCGCATGCATTGCGCACGTGCTACTCACAGAGCACTGTGCAGTTTGTTCGCATCCCCGCCGAGCTGGCGAGCGCTGACGCTTTCACAAAGAGGTCTTAGACCCGGGCAAGCCCAAGCCAGGCAGGCTGCGAAATGCCTGCAGAGTTGTGCCGCCGCCAGTGCGACCTGTGCGCGCGGTCCTCCCAGACAGCACCGCACCGGGTGGAAAGGGCAGGCCGTCCAGCTTGCGCACAACGCTGAAGTGGCGCAGCGCGCTGCTGCGCCCGGCCGCCATAGGCCGGTCCAGCCGCGCTGCCGGCAGGCACATCACGCTTGCCACGACAATCTCATTCGTGGCCGCCTGCACGCGCCATGCAAAGGCTGCTCAGCTTCGCAACCCCAGCTGCAGAGGATACGCGCTCCCACCGCCGGGTGCGGGTCTAATTACAGGGGCTTCAGCCGCAGCGCCTGACTCTGCGTGTCGTGTGTTTCTGTGCATGCACATCTCCTCTGACATGCGCTTCATGCCCCTGCAATGCTGTAACAGCTAGTAGCACCCAGCTCGGCGATGTCGGCAAAGCGGCCGCGCAGGCGCGTCGCGGCCGGCGCGCGCCTTGGCCTGCAGCACGGTCTTAAGGTTGAGCGCGGCGACGACCAGCGGCGGCGGCTCGCGCTGCGCGAGCGCAGCCGCGCCGGCGGCCACCGCCTTGGGCGACGCCAGCTCCACCTCCAGGCCGCACCAGCTCACCTGCGGGTCAAGCGCAAGGATAGGGTATGGATAAGCAAGGGCATGGTAGGGTTACGCAAGCCATGCACCTGCAAACTCTGTGACGCGGCCTGGGCGCAGCTGTGATTGCAGCTGCGGCGCCGGCTTGAGACCAGGCCGCCCCGGCTCGCCGGCGCGGCGCGCGAGGCGGGGGTGACTGGGCGGCTCATGACAGGCGCAGCGTGACGGCGTAGGACGGGGCGCGCCTGCACGCCGGCGTCCACGCGCACGGGCTGCGCCAGCGTGAGCCATGACGGCCCCATGATGCGCCGCTTCAGCAGCAGCGCCTCCAGCGCGCTCTGCTGCGCGCCAAACACCGCCACAAAGTGCGTTCCTGCGCGCGCCCGCAAACAGCCGCTCCTGCATGGCGGCGAGGCTGTCTGTGTGAGCACCTGCCAGGCACTTCAGGATTCGTGCGCATTTTGGCAGATGTATCTGACAGGCAAGTATAGTACAGGCAAGTGAGGTGTTCCGCCATCAGCACACTCAAAGACAGTCCCAACGCAGCTTGCTTCACAGGGAGCAATCAGGTAAGGCAGACAGAATTGAGGTAGCAACCCCGCCCGCATGGCTTATTATGAATGCGAGTATCACGCACCGGCCAGGTCAAGCGGCAGCGCGGGCGCCGCCGCGCCGTACTTGACCTTGAGCACCCACTGCGCGCCGTGTGGCACGCCTGGCCGCTCGAACGCATAGCTGCGCCGTACCGGCTTGATTACGAAGCGCGCTACGCCGTGTGCGGCCAGCGCGGCGCGCACTTCCGCCTTCAGCTCCGCGGCCAGCGCCTGTGCAGGCGGCAGCGTGCACTCGGGCAGCCGTGCGCGGCCGGCGGATGCCCGTGCTGCTGGCGATGCGTCAGGCAGGCGTGCTGCTGCATGCACAGGGCAAACGCCTGCAGCAGCTCATCATGCTCGGGCCCGAAACCCTCATTGCAACAAGCCTGGACGTGCATGAGGGTTTGCACCGGAGATTTCCAACTTTGCTTAAATAGGCAGCAAGTGATACTGCAGCAGCCGCCGTCAGCAGCTGACCCACTCGGCCGGCGCCACGACATCACGCGTTGTGCTCGCTCCAGCCACGCATGTATGCCTTCGCAGGCCCCGCCCTGGTAATATAGGGATGTGCACTGGCTGCAGTAAGCTCCGCAATGCAAGGCATGCACAATCCGACCAGCGCCAACGCACATGCAGATGGCGTAGCAGCTCGCCGCGCGCAGCGGCGTCGCCGGGCGCGGCGGCGGCGGCGGCGGCCTCCAGGCGCGCGAGCTCGTCGCCGCCCAGCACGCCCGGCGCCGGCACGAAGAACACCGAGCGCTGCAGGCCCTTGACGACCGCGCAGCAGGAGCGGTGCTTGCCCTCGTGCTCCACCTGCGCATGCAGGCCAGGGTAAGGGGTAGGGTCCCAGGGTCAGCAATTGCACGTGCAGATTGCCTGGCTGTGGGTGGACACTGCAAACCACTTGGATTTCTTGCATGGCAGAGGTGCTTGTTCTGGGGGGCCCAGTCTGCACGCATGCCAGACACGGGGCCCGCCGCTCGTGCAGCGTGCGCGATACATACGCCAGTGCACTGACACTGCAGGCACTGTGCGCAGCTCGTCGCACAAGCGCTGCCAAGGCCTGGATGTGTGCTTCCGGCTGCATGTCAACGGCCGCGCGGTCGGCACGCTGCGCTGACGCATGCACGGCGCCGGCGCTGCGCGCGCCTTGCCAAACAGAAAAAGCCGGTCCGGCGTGGTCGCCTCCTCGTGCGCGTCCAGGAAAAAGAAGGGCAGCGCGCCGGCGCCGTCCACCGGCAGGCTGCCGTCATCAACCCAAGGCGCCGCCTCCGCGGCCGCCGCGTCGGCGGCCTCGCCCTCCTCGTCGCCGCCTGGGTTGGGGTGGGGTAGGGTTAGGCGCGCTCGGGTCAGCCACGCTGTGAGATGATCGTGTGCATGCATGCTACGCGTCCAGCCAAAGCAAGCCAGGGCGGCAGCCATGCTCCCGGAGCCCGAGTCGCTATATCAGCAGAGCATGCGGTGCTGCCCCAGTGTCTTCATCTTGTCTTGAACATACATGTTTCGTGGCGCATCGGCTAAGATTGGACGCTTGGTCCCCAGGGCGCCTCAGCATCATATGGCCAGCCCAGCGCAAAATCGCCAGCTGCACAAATCTCGGCGCACCCTCTCCATCTCCGCCACACAGCTCCTGCCAGCCGGCCGCCGCGGCGGGCGTCTCGGCCTCGTCAAACACGGGCGGCGGTGTGCGCCAGGGCGTCTTCGCTGTCGCTGGCGCGCCTGGCGCCGCGCCGTGCGCTGTGGGCGTCTCCTCCGCTTTGCAGGCCTGCCGCGAGCAGCAGCTGTGGGCGTTGGCACTCCCCTGCATGTTCAGAAAAGGAGGGGCATGCGGGGATGCAGCTTGCGAGTGCAGCGGTCACATGCTAAAGGCACATGGTGAAGCAACCCCCTGCGCGAGCGCGAACAGAGCTGAAGCAGAACAGGGCAACACGGCGGCTTGTGGCCAAAGCGGACGCAGCTGTGAGGCGTTGCAGGGAGCCACTCAACCAGCCCCAGCATTATGCGTACTGGGGCGCACCTGAGGAGGTGCGAGGTCCTGCACCGGAGCAGCGGCCGTTGCTTCGCCGGGCGCGACGTCTGCGGTCGCGGCAGCATCGGGCGTGCGCAGCGAGGCTGGCGCGGGCGGCGCCGGAGCGGCCGAGCAAGGGCCCGGGCCAGGGTCCGGCTTGCAGGGCGGTTTGGCGGCCTGCGGGGCGTCGGGGGAGCCGCCCGCCCCGCTCCCCCGGCGGTCGGCCAGCTCGCCGTCCCCACCATCAGGCTCTGCAACACCAACTGTACATCAGACCGTCTCACGAAGTCCTAAGTGGCCAGTGCGCTGCATCGGCACGGGTGGAAGCCCTCCGGCATGGCCTGGCTGCCCCGAGGCACACAGCAGCTTGCGGGGGCGAACATCCATCACTACATCATGATCATGTCAGTGCGTCATTGGTTGCTACACGCGCTTGCCCAGACACAGCCATGCAGGCTGAAGCAGGCCTTCTGCGCACCACTGGGTCCGTCCGCGCACAGCTCAGCATCCGCCAGCCGATGCAGCGGCCGCCGCGGCGCAGGCGTCCGCGCCCCGCCCCGCGCAAACGGGTTGGCGCTCGCCGCTGCGCCCGGCCTCCCTTTGCGTGCCCTGCCAGCAGGTATGGTCAGCAGCCTCCAGGTGCGACGAACACACGGTCGCCTCCTCAAGGACCGCACACAAGCCGGCTCTGATGCCTCCTCCCTCAGTGCTCCGTGCCAAGGCTCTGACATGACAGGAGCGCCGGCGGTCATGCAGTGGCGCGGCTCCTCGTACGCCGCCTGACCAGAGGCAGCGTCCTCAACTAGAGATGGCACACTGTGCAGGATGGCATCATCGTGCAGGGACACAGGCGGCTGTTCCTAGCAGCGGTGCGCACAGGGGCTGGCCGTCCAGGGCGAGGACATCAACACGCAGGGAACAGAGGCAGCTGTTTCTGGCAGCAGTGCGCACAGGGGCTGGCCGCCCGGCGCGAGGTCGCCCAGGATATCGTCCAGCAGCGCGTCGGAGGCGGCCGACGTCGCGGCGTCCGTCTTCACGGCTGCCGCGGGCCGGGCTGGCGCGCGAAAGGGGACCACGGTGAGCGCCGTGTGCCCGGCCCCAGCTCGCACAGCATGGCGCGGGCTGAGGCGCATCGCTAGCAGGCAGTGCAACTGGCGCATCATCAGTGGCATGCATGGAAGCCAGCTGTGGAGTGCGTGCTCTGGGCAGGCCGTCGACGAGGGAGTATTGGAGGGTGGAGCGCATGGCTCTGAACGATCTTGTGCAGCGTGGACGCTTGTGGGCCTGGCACACGTTACAATCACACTGCACAGCCGGCACAATGGCAACGGCGCCTGGGCAGCGCCGCGGCCTGGGGCCGAGCGGGCGCGCACGGGCGGCCGCCGAGAAGAGTTTGTTGATGCTCTGGCGCGCCGCCCTCGAGGCGGCCGGCAGCGCCTTCTTCTTCTTCTCCGCCGGCCCCGCCGCGTCCCCTGCTGCGCGCACAGCCGTGCCAGTCGGTCAGCCCTCCACCCCGCTGGACCACCATCTTTGTTGTTTAGCAGTGCTTCCAGTGCACCGCCGCGTCCTCTGCGCACGCAGCCGTGCCCAACCGGTGAGCTGTGCACCCCACTGGACAGCCATCTTGATGTCTAGCAGTGCGTGCAGTGCACGCCAGAGCGCTGACGAGCGCGCCTTTGCCCGCGGATCCCTTGCGCTTCTTGCTCGCCTCGGGCGCGGCTGCGGGCGCGGGGCGCTGCGCGCCCGACTCCCAGTCGTCCTCCTCGCTGCTCTCAGCATAGGCCTGACCATCATCATCCTCGATGAAGTCGCCTGCAGCGCCAGAAAAAACAATGTCAGTGGGTGCAACCGCTCAACACACCGGACGCTCTGACATCCTTTGCGCAGCAGACATAGAGTCTAGTGTCTCGGCTACGAGCGCACCGCGCATCCATAGTGAGCAATGCTCTAGCCGTCACACTCTTGCGAGTGCCTTGTGCACATTGGCGCACGGGTGGAAGCACATCAGCAGGTGAGGGCGCTGCATGCACCGGCGTCGCCGCGGCGCTTTGCGACGATGTCCGCATACTCGTCCTCGGCGACAGTGTCAAACACAGCTTCTTCCTCCCTGACCTCATAGGCGTCCACGTGCTTGGCGCCCGTGCGTCGCAGCTCCGCCAGCTGTGCGAGCGCTCCGGCCGCTTTGCCCGGGCGTGCGACGCGCCTGCTGCGGGGCCCCTCCTCCATGCCGCCTGGCGGTGCTGCCTGGCAGTGCTACGTCAGAGCAAGGGCTGGTGCGTGTCTGCCCACTTGCCTGCTAAAGGGAGGCGCCCAATGCCTTAGCAAGCCTTGGCGGGTCTGTGATGCTCCCGCTACACGGCTCACTACACTGCTATGTGTGTTGAGCGCAGATAGGCATTCACGCTCAGTGCTTCAGACTGCGCAACACATAACACATGGGACTGCCCTGCATCAATTGCAACTTTTATTTCAAGTGCACCCTAGGCCTGTGATTAGGGGGCTGTGCGGCCCGCGTTACGTTCACCGGTATGAGCATGTAGTTTGCGCTGCTTGACGCTACATGCAGCAGGGCCTCTGCGCACTTATAGCCAAGCTTAACTACGGCTACAGCATGCTCAAGCTTCTGTCGTGAGCAAGCCCCGAGCAGTTCAACCAGCAGAGCTTTACAACACAGGCTGTGAAATGCACAGTGTGCATACAAGCTGCTTCATGCAAACACTCATGGCTTTGGACATGCTCAGAAACCTGGCCAGTCAGCACTGGACAGCCTAGTCCCGCCAGGTGACCAGCACGTCGTCGGTACGGAAGCGCTGCGTGCACGTCGAGTCGCCCAGCGGCGTGGCCGGCCCATGCTTCAGTGCCAGCAGGCCCGGCCACGCAATCATGGCGCCGTTGTCGATGCAGTACCGGTCGTCGGTCGCGTACAGCCGCCCGCCGCGCTCGCCCACCATGACCCGCATCATCTCCTGCGCGTTCGGGGCCGCACTGAGGTCTTGAGGGAGTCACACGCAGCTGGCACATGCGCATATCGGTCCGGACCGATCATCGCTCTGTGCAGCTTAAACCCGCTTGAGCTCTGCCTAACACCATGTTACCCAAGGACTCACATGCACCGCTCGCAGCAGCAGACCAGCTCGCAAGCGAAGAGATGGTAAAGGACTGACCAGAAAGGGGTTCAGCAAGTGGGCACTGGGCGCCTTTGGTGAATCAAGGCCTAGCGGACCGGGCCTTTGACAGCATAAACAGGACGGCGCCGCTGCCCCCACAGCTCATCCTGCAAAAGGGGCGGGATAACACGGGCGGCCTCGCCTGCAACCGCAGGTTGCAGCCAACGCCGCCAACGATGAGCACGTCTGGCACGCCGCAGTGCGCCATCGCGCGCTCGGTGATCTCCACCAGCATCGCAAACAGCGTCTCCTGCCGCACGCAACCAGCGCGCTAAAGACCAACGTTGCCATCAACGACGAGGCCTGGGCGCCATCACCAGGCACCAAAAGCTCGCATGGGGCAAGCCGCGCCTGCGGCTAGACCTGCAGGTCGCAGGCGGGCGGTCGCCGCCTGCCGCCCGCGACAGGCAGCCAAGGCAGGCAGGCAGACGCAAGCATTTCCAGGCGCGCCGGCGGTGCCACACGACTCCCTCTGCACAAGGTGAGGCAGCAGTCCCTCGAACCGTCAGTCCCGCCTGGCGGGCCGGGGGCGCCCACCTGCAGCGAGAAGCACAGGTCGGCGGGCGTTGCGCGGCCGTCGGCGAGCAGCTCGCCCGCGGCGGCCTCCACGAACGACAGGATGCCTGAGAAGGAAACGTCCATGCCCTTAACCACGTAGGGCAGCTCGATGTACTGCGTGCCCTGCTTGGCCAGCTGCTCGATGTTGTAGCCTGCGCGCAGGCGCGGCAGCCCCGCTGGCACCTGGGCGTGACAGCGCAAGCCGCAGGTGCCCTGCCCTGTGTCAGCGTTGCCCGGCCGGAGGCCTTGCATAACAAGCATAACAAAGGGAAGCCTGCTGAGGATAATACGTCATTGTGTCATGCACATGTCAAACACAAACGCAAACGCTACTACTCGAGCAACGACACGGAAACGAAGCGTGCTCACCCAGGGAAAGCGCGGTGTGACTTGATATCTAGTCCAGCTAACTTGCAGGCTCTGCACACTGTCGTGCGCCGCTGCAGGCAGAGCCGGCTGCGCGCCTGGACTGGGGTCGTTGGACAGGTGCAGCACGCGCGCGAAGCGATCCAGGCAGTTGCCGACCGCCATGTCTATGGTCTCGCCAAAGATGCGATACCTCCTGTCCGCGTACGCGATCACCTGCGCCGCCACGCCCTGGTCATGCACTTCGAGCGCTGTCTGCGCTCACGCCCTGGTCGTGCATTTTGTGCGCTACCTGCTCGTCTATAAGTGCTATGCAATGCAGCTCTGGCTGGCTCAGCAACTTGTCATATATAGAGTCTGTATCGCAAGGTTTGAGGGCCTCGCCTGACACACCCACATATATACAGGCAAAGACGCGTGCTGCTTCTCGCACTGACAGCCTAAACTCACGTAAAGGCCACACACGTTGAGCGCCCCAGGACGGCAGCCTCTACAAGCCACTAGGCCCTGCGCCGCGCGCCTGCGTGTTGCCGCCGCTGACGTACAGGACGACGGGGTCATGCGCGCCGGTCACGACGCGGCCCATCTCGATGTGCCCCACGCAGTGGTTGACGCCCACCAGCGGCACGCGCCACAGCTGCGCCAGCGTGCGGGCCACGACCGCGCACGTCACCAGCGGGCCGCCCATGCCGGGCCCCTGCGCGCGTCGTGTGCGCATTTGCACAGGCGCGCTGCCTGCGCTCGCGCGGTGCCTCCTGACACACCGTACACAAAATGCAGCTCATGAGAGCTGCTCTGTGGTGACTGTCTGCTAGACGCCTGAGTGCTGAACATCCGAGCAAGCGGGCGCGGCCAGCACTTTGCCGTGACGCCGGTAGGCACCGAGGTTCAGGCGGGCGGACTTGCCAACTGCTCGGGCACAGGCAAGCGAGCTGGCCAGGGCGGCTGCGCCGGCGGCGCGCCTTGGTGTACGCCACGCATGATATGTCAGCTGGGCCCACGCCCGCTTCTTTAAGCGCCGCTTTGACAAGCGCTATCACGTGCTCCTGCGGCATGCCTCCACACTCATCAGCGCTCTCCACTGCGGAGCCACGGTGCCTTGCAGCCGCAGCAGCTTGGCGCGCGCCTGGTGGTGCATCGCCGTCTGCCGTGGCAAGAAGCCGTGCCCGGGCGGGGTGGTGTACCTGCATGCAGCCCAAGTATGTCAGAGGACCATATGAAGAAGCAAAATATTTTCTCATAGCCCTGAGACGTGCAGCGGCGCGTACGTGTGCCGCGGGTTGGCCAGGATGGTGCCGTCATCGCGCACGATACCCACACCCACCTTGTTGGCCGACCCCTCAATGCCCAGAGCAATCATGGTGTGCTACAAAGACATAACACTATCAGAAAAACAACAAGGGCGTGCGCTTGCAGGAGTAGGATGGTCAGTGCAAGCGGCAGGCCATAATCGCGTTCAGCCCCCGGCAGGCGAGCCGGATGACCGCTGTCCTACGACCTGAGCTTTCGTACACGTAGCTCCTACTGCTGAGCCTGCTCTGTTCAGTTCCGTCCCGCGCACTTCTACAGGAAGGAAACAAAGTGCACCACCGGAAGGAAGGCAAGAGGCACCTCGCGCCTGCCAGCTGTTCGCGGCAGGTCGCTTACGCGCGCGGTGAACCTCCCCGTGGCTGGCGAGCGTGAAAAGTAAGCGGAGAGCGCCCGGCCGGGAGGCCTGCCAAGGTGATGCATTGCAGGCCATCCTGCTTCAGTGCTTGTTCGCTGCTCAGGACTGTCAAAGGGGGATACTTCGAGGCTGACAGGCCAATGCTGGAGGCTGCAGCGCACAGTGGGCTGGCTGCGCACAAAAGATCCTGTGCACGTGTTGTGAAACGAAGCTGCCGCGGGCCGCGTGTGCGTCTGCGTGACCAGAGCGCCTGCGCCTGCAGGTTGCGCAGCGACACCCCCCGACCGCATGCTGGAGCCGCAGCGCGGGCATGCGCTCCCGGTGGCACACGGCGCGCGGCCTGCTGCTCCTAGTGGCCGCGGTCGCGGGGGCGGTCGCGGCCACAGCGCCGGGCGGCGCAGCTAGCCGGCCAAGCGGCGGCGGCACGACCACGCACGGGCGGCTGACCGCACGCACGCACGACCTGCTGCGTGGCTTGGGCAGCGGGCGGCGCGTGCGCGGCGCGGCCGTGCCGAAGCAGTTCCTGTACGTGTACGACGTGCCCCCCGAGTTCACCACGGACGTACAGGCGCTGCCGGTGCAGTGGCACCCGGAGCAGTACGACTATGACCAGGCGCGCCTCGTGCGCAGCGCCCCGCGCCAGCCGAGCCGGCGCCCATGGCGGTCCAGACGCGCGGCTGTGGGCCGCGGGCACCCCGGCGCGCCGCGCGCCACGCCAGCAGCACCCTCTGTGCGACTATGCCTGGCCACGCAGCTCGCGTCCCGCAGCCGCGCGGCGTCTGCCCTGGCTGCGGCGCAGACGTGCCGGCGCACCCTTCAACTCGCGCCCTAGCTCATGGCTGGGGGGGCCCAGCAGCGGGGCGCTGTGCGCGCGCAGGTGGTGCACAGGCACCTGCTGGAGAGCGAAATACGCACGCTGGACCCCGTGCGCGCACAGCTAATTTTCATACCAGCGTACCTCGGGCGGTTCTTCAACGCCCACTGGCAGCAGTGGAGCACGCCCGGCGACGCCTGGGACATCGCCAAGGACTGCAAGCCGGAGCAGACGGCCGACGCCTGCTGGTGGGAGAAGTGGACCGGCGCGAAGAATGTGCGCAGCCCGCCGGGCTGCGCGAGCGCTCTGTCCCAGCGCTACGCCACACGGGCGAGTGTGCACTCGCCAGGCTTTTGCCTGTCCCGCGCCCAACTCCGAAACTTCCACAGTGCGGGCGGCCGTACACCTGCCTCATTCCACTGCAGAGGGTGCCTGGATGGCAGGATCTGGCAGGCGCGCGCAATCGCCGCTCTGGGGCGGAGCGTGTGCGGCCCGCTGATCCACCCAGCCCCGCCCACCATGTGCAGGCGACCTCGGAGCTGGTCCGCCAGCTGCTCACGCACGTGCGCACCGCGCACCCACACTTCAACGAAAGCAACGGCGCGGACCATGTGATGGTGTTCAGCTACGACCACGCGCGCTGTGACCTGGCGCCCGCGCTGCGCCTGGCCGAGTGGGGCCAGCTGCTGTCCATCCAGTCGTACGGCGACCTCACATACACGTGCGCCCGGCCGCCGACACGAGGGGCACGGCTGGCAGCGTGGTGGTGCACCATGCCTGTGCCGGTGAGGGAGCGCCGGGCATGCAGGCTCAGAGCAAGCCGAGGGAGTGGAACGCCCCTGGTCCCGGTGAGCGCAGGTCCCATGATGATTAAACAGGAGTCAGGTGCAGACCTGGGACAAACTGCAGGTAGAGCACCAGCGCAGCAGCCAAACAGCACCCAGACGCGTCCCGCACACCACGGACCCGGCTGCGGCCGCGGCCAGCGCCACGCGAGCGCGCGCTCCCCAAAGCAGTGCGCGCTGTCCCCGGCCCCGTGACCCGGCGCGCCGAGCGCGCGCGCAGCAATGTGCCCGCGGTACCGCCGCTGGTGCAGCGCAATGGCGCGTCCTATGAGTGGGCCGGCGCGCGCGCGTGGGCGTGCTACCGTCCGGACGCCGATGTGCTGCTGCCCATGTTCTACCGGTATGACGCGGCGGACGTGGTGCCGCCGCTGGCCGGCCCGCGCAACATCTCCGCGCTGCTGCGCTTTGGCTGCAAGAAGGGCGACGGCAAGAACCTGGTGGAGCACTACGGGCACCGTCTGCGCCAGGAGCTGCTCGCGTCCTGGGCGGCCGACCCGCTGGAGGGCTCCGTGGCCGGCCTGACCAGCAAGGAGGTGCGCGCCGGCCCGCGCCTCGCGCGGCGCTCCGTAGCGCCAGTCACTTACAGACACCGCAGCGCTCTCTGATTTGCGGGGACGTTGCCAAGCCATCATAGCGGTGCGGGCTCGCTTGCGCCCTGCGCCGCAGGCACTCTGGTGTGCGAAGCATTTGCGAGCAGTGAAGCGGTGCTGCTACTGGAGCAAGCACTTGGGCGCTGCAAACGCTGGGCTGCACTGCCGAGCGTCAGCGGTGCTGACCAGCGTGGCATGTCAGGCGGTCACACGCGCACGCATCCCTCCGTGCGCTAATGCAGCACACTCTGCATGTGCGGGCGGGTGGGCGGGATGCCTTGGCTGGGACGGCAGGCCCAGGAGGGCCGCTGCCGGCCACTGCACCCGGCGCTTACCCCGCGCGCACGCGCGCGCGCGCAGCAAACCGACGCGGACATGGCGGCCGCCACGTTCTGCCTGTGCCCGCCGGGCGCGACGCAGGACAGCACGCGCATGTGGCGCGCGCTGCTGCGCGGCTGCATCCCCGTCACATTCTTCCGCGCCAACGACCTGCCGTTTGCGCGGCACCTGGGCATCACCTACTCCGACTTCATCGTCAACCTGCAGCCGGACGATGTCGGGCGCACCCAGGCGCGTCGCCCCCTGCCCTGGAAGCGCGGGTGCCGGCGTGCCCGCACGTTGGGCCACTGAGCAGAGGGGCAAATCAGGTTCCTGGAGCGTTCGCAGTACTGGAGCCAAGCGGCGGTCGAGCGGAGGAATGATATGCGCTACAGCCTAATACAGCATGCAGGCAAACGCGCCCGAGCCGTATGAGGCACCAGCCGCCCAGGGCGGTGGAGGGCCGATCTGGGCCTTTCTGAGTGCACAGCGATGGCGCGCACGCCTGCCGCGCCCTCAGCCGCGCGGGCGCGTGGGCCGGCAGGCGGTGCTGCGGCGGCTGCTGGAGGCGCCGGCGCGCGTGCGGCGCATGCAGGACGCGCTCGCGCTGCACCAGCGCCTGTTCATCTGGGCGGCCGGCGCGGAGGGCGGCGTGCTGGCCAGCCTGGAGCGCGAGCTGGCCATCCGCGCGGGGCACCTGGCCGATGGGCCGCAGTTGGCGCTCACCTGAGGCGCCGCCGCGCCAGGAACGGCGCCCGGCGGGGACGCCGCGGATGGCGCGCCCCGGAGCGCGGCGGTCCGGCCATTGCGTGCTCTGGAGCCTGGGGACAGGGTTTGCTTGCTCCGGCATTGGGCGGCAGCATGCCCTGGCTCATGCCGCTGTTTTTATGTCGGGCGCGCCTGGGCTGGGAGCGGGCAGCGCAAGGCGCCTGGCGGGGCGCAGGCACCGCCCGAGCGCGCGCTGAAATATATACACTCAGTAGAATTGCGATCAAGTCAGGCAGGGCAGGGTGCCACACAGACGGAGATCACCGGGCGACTAGTACCCGCTGCAGTGCTGCCAGGGCTTCACCGGGTCCGGGTGCATGCGGCGCCACAACACGTTTGAGCTGTCCACCAGGCGAGGGCAGCGCGCGCGCTGGCACCTCGCGCGGGAGCCGCCGTGCGCCCTAGGACAGGTGTTTTTGCGACCAGCCTTTGCATGCAGCCTCATCACCGTGCGTTTGCATGCAGCTTTGTGACCGTGCAGCGCTTCAGCCGGGTTTGATGAGCAGCGGTGCCACCTTGATAAGCAGGCAATGGTTTGTAACGCCCGACGAATGAAGTATGAGTGGACAAGGGTGGGGGCGGCGCGCGGGCCCCGGGTTCGCCTTTGCTGCGGGCCTGCTGTTTCGATAGGGACGTGTGGCAGTGGGACGAAGTGCTGAAGGCGAGTCAGTGTTTCATCAACGGTCGGCCTGAGCAGGCACATGCGCGTCCCCGGCCAAACAGGCCGCAGACGTGCGGGGAGCGCGCCTGTGGTGGTGACCGTCTCCTGTACCCAGCACGCGGAAGTAGGGCAGCTGTCGTGTCATTGCTTTGCATGTCTGTGACGTTGCCGCGGGGCGGTGGTCTCGCTGGTCTGTGCTCTTTGTTGCTGCAAGGAGAGCATGAAAGTGCACGGAGAGTATGAGTGTGCACGTCCTTAGGCATGTCCGCGGCACCATGACTGATCCGCATGCTCTGTAACAGGGTGTCAAAGCAGATGTGAAGTGAAAATGTGCATGTACGGATCACAATTAGTTAGTAAGCACTTGTCAGCCAAGTGGTGACCTGTGCACTGCTGAAAACAGGGCCATCATGCAGCTTTTACAAATTGCGCACAGAACCACAAGCTGACAAGGCTTGACGCCGTCGTGCCCTGTGCCTTTTGCATATAGTAGGACTGCAGTGCTCACAAACGAATTTCTTAGGCTCCAAGCCCTGGTACCCCTCACCCATGCTCTTGCTGGCGGCCGACACGTGCAGTGCATTTGCAGTGTGCCCATGTTTACTTATGAGTACGTCGCCCCAGGCGGGCCAGGGAAGTAGGCAATAGCAATAAAGACCCGCCCCTCAACCCCCAGGAGCAAAGGTCTTGTAAAGTACGCGCAGTATTAAGCCCAGCAAGCGCCGAAACTAGTTCTCCTACAGAACCTGTTGGCCCAACAGTGTTGGGTCCTGGTGCAACTTTTACATGCAGGCGACCTATTCTTCATTACAGGCATGGAGCCTGCAGCCTGCAAGCTGACTTACAGGTAAGTCAAGGCTGTGAGTGCGCGCGCCCTTCGGCACCCAGGCGTATTGCGCTACATAACCAGTTTCAGCCAGCTAGGGCTGCTTGGGCAACGGGGTTGTTAGGCACAGCAGTTTCTTCCCATCCTATAGGGAGGCAACAGATGTCGGGCGGATATTGCACTTTAACTTTTAATTGTGTACTAAGTACAGACATGAAGGTATGCCAGGTTGAAGCAGGCAACGCCGCCAACGTCCCGCTGCTGGCACCAGCATGGTGTGCGTAGGGTGTTTAGGCCCTGGGCACCCTTCCAGGCAGCTAGGGCCTAGCTCAAAGTCGGTGCGTGACAGGTGACACAGGCCGATTCACCGCGGACGAGCGAGTGCTGCATCGCACCTGAGAAGCTTCGCCGCCGGCACATATTGACCCTCGCTGCAGAGCACTACCACGGACGGCAGCGCGTTCCTGCATTCTCCGGGGTGGGGACCTGCTGCGGCAGCTGAGGCACGGCCCCGGGCCACACCGCAGCCCTTGGAAGTTCCGCCCAGCCCTCCGATGGCACGAACGGGCCGGTCTGGCTAGGCAGGCAGCGGGCTGGGGTCCCAAGGCACAGGGCCTGGGCACTGGCTGCGCGCTTTGCCGCGCCCGCCAAGCCCACCTGGGCAGTGCTGGCGTTGTGGGTGGCGCGCTGGAAGCGACGCGCCACCAGACACAGGCAGGCGACGCGCGCGGCTTGCATGCCGCTGCCGCACGCGCAGCCTGGTGGGGCGCGGGGCTTTTGAAATACGGTGATACAGCTGTGCCTGGCCACCACCCTGGCATCATGCGTGCCGGTGGCTGTGCGCGTGCACGGCAACCGCGGGACGGCCGCACCCTGGCCCCAAGATGAATGCGCCACACCGCTCGTATTCCGCTCAGTGTGGTGACACAGCAGTGAGGCGTGGCACCCGGCGCGCAGGCTCGTGCATGCACCCTGGTCGGGGCGACGCAGAGGCGCAGCACGCGCAGTGCGATCGTGGAGGCGCCTGCACGGGTGCCGACAGCACCCGAGCGAGCTGCGGCGCTCGGCGCGCGGACGCGGCAGGACGACGCTGCGGGGCGCACCGCCAGCCGCGCGGCGCTGCAACGGCAGCCCGCGCGCTGGCCGCTGGCCGGCCCTGGCGCCCGACAGGCGCAGGATTGCTCGGCCGTGCCAACTGACTCGGCGCCTGAGCTCCTCCGGCGGCCCCACGCGGACAGCGCCAGGGAGCGCGCCCGCAGCCGGGCGCCCCGCTGCCGCGCGGCAGTCGCGCGCGGCATGCGCGCGCCGCGCCTGCTGTGCGCCGCGCTGCTGCTGCTGCTCGCGGCCGTGCTGGGGCAGGCTGCTGGGGCCGCGCAGCCGGCGGGCGGCGCGCCGCTGCTCGCGGTGCAGTGGGTGCCGGAGCTGAGCCACAGGGCAGAACCCGGCACGGAGACCGGCGGGGCGCTGCGAGCGGGCAGCATCGTGGCAGAGGGCGCGCTAGACCGCAGGCGACGCCTGCTCCGCCGCGCGGCCGCGCTGCCGCGCCGCGGCCTGCTGGCGAGCGCGGACGTGCAGGCGCAGGCGGACGAGCTTGACCGGCAGGCCGGCGAGGTAGCGGCGTCGCTGCTGGATGCGGTGCACATCGGCCTGGGCGCGGCCGAGGGCCACCCCGCCGCGGCGGCCGCTGGGGCCGCGGGCGCGCCGACGGCGGCGCCCACGCTGAGCGGCCTCGTTGCGAACAGCCTGGACGCAGTCAACCGGCGCGCGCCGGTGATCCGGATGCCGGACGGGTACTCTGTCCGGCCACAGGCGCGGCCCGGGGGCCGGTCGCACCCATGCCATGCGCTTGCGCTGCGGGGTCTTGGCCGGCGCGCCAGGCGCACACACTGTGTTTCAGGCTGGCTGTGAGCAGCGGGGCTGCAGGTGTGCAGGGAGCTCGCACTGGGTGTGTGCAGTTCTGTAGACAGGGTGTCAGCGTACGACGCTGACGGCCCTGCGCGGCATAGATCCGCTCGGAGCTGCTGGAGCGGCAGCGGCGAGCCGCGGGGCTGCCCGCGGCGGCACCGGCGCCGGCGCCCAACGCGCCCGTGGGCCTGCCGGCCGACGCCGCCCCTGCCGCCGCCGCAGCGCCGTCCGGCCGAAGGCGGCTGCAGCAGGCAGGGGCTTCGGCAGGCGGCGCTGTGCCGGCGGCGGGCGCGCGCGTGCGTACTGCGGACGCCGCCACCGCGCGCAGCGCGCAGGCCGCGCTGGCAAACCTGCTGGCCAGCGCGGCGGAGACCCCGCCGACAAACCCTGCCGCCGTGGCAGGCGCAGCGGCGGGCGGGGGCGCAGGCGCGGCTGCGCTGGCTGCGGCCGTGCCAGCAACCCCGCCTGCAAGCCCCGCTCCCGTCGCGGACGCGGGCGTGGCTGATGTGCCGGCGCCGCCCGCGCCAGCGCCGGCCGCGCTCGGAGCGGCTGCGGCGTCGGGCGGCGTTGCGGCAGGGGTCGCAGGCGGCGGGGCAGCAGCGCCCAGCGGCGCGCGGGAGGGCGCCGCGGGCGACGTGAGCGCTGCTCCGAGTCCTGCCACGGACGAGGCGTCGCCTGCGGCCGCGCCAGCGGCAGGCGCGCCGGGCGGTGCGCAGCCTGCGGGGACGGGAAGCGCGGCCGCCGGCCCGTCTGCGGCAGCAGCGGGCAGCACGCCTGCAGGAAGCGGCTTGGCAGCCGCGGCGGATGGCGCGGCTGGCGCAGGCGCCGGGCTCGCAGCGCAGGCCGCGGGCGCAGGCGCCACACCAGCGGCGCCGGCGCCCGGCCCTGCCGCGCAGGCCGCAGGCGCCGAGGCAGAAGAGGCGGCAGGCGCGCCGGACGCAGCGCAGCCCGAGCCTGCAGCAGCGCCAAGCGACGCGCCCGCAGCAGGCAATGCCGCAGCCGCCGCGCCGGGGAGCGCGGCTGGTGTAGGTCCTGCAACGCTGGCCGCGGGCGCGGGCGCGGCACTGGCAGCGCCGGCGCCCGGCCCTGCCGCGCAGGCCGCAGACGATGAGGCAGAGGCCGCGGCAGGCGCGCCGGACGCAGCGCAGCCTGAGACATCGGGAGGCGCGGCCGACGGCTTGCCAGCAGCTGCGCCAAGCGGCGCGCCCGCGGCAGGCATCCCCGCAGCCGCCGCGCCAGAGAGCTCGGCTGGTGCAGTTGCGGGTCCTGCGCCGCAGGCCGCGGGCGCGGGCGAAGCGCCAGCGGCAGCACAGGCGCCCGGGCCTGCCGCGCAGGTTGCAGGCGCGGAGGCAGAGCCGGCGGCAGGCGCGCCGGACGCAGCGCCCTTTGCGGGGAGGGGAGGCGCGGCCGCCAGCCCGCCTGCAGCGCGCAGCCCCGCAGCAACTCCCCCGGACAGCGCGGCCGGCGCAGGCGCGGCCGCCGACACGGGCTTTGTGCCGAATGCGGCGCTGCTGGCACAGGCTGGGCGCGCGCCGGCGCTGCAGGAGCCTGCCGCCGGGGCGCAGGGCGGGGGCGCGGGCGCGGGGCCGGCGCAGCGGGCGCCTCCCCCAGGGCAGGTCGCGGGCGGGGACGCGCGCTCGGCACAGCAGCGGCCTCGGGAGCAGGCGCCTGCCGCTGCCGGGGCCGGTGCCGTCGCGCCGAGCGGCGCTGCGGCGGGGGGAGCGGCTGGCAGGGGCGGAGGCGCAGGGCGCGCGGGAGGAGCCGCGCTGCAGCCCAGGGAGGCGGGCGGCGATAGCGGCGGCTGGCTGTCTGCAGCACTCCAGCGGCCCAGTCGTGGGGCCGCAGGGCCGGACACGGCGGCCGCCGGGGGGGCTGGCAGGCATGCTGGAGGAGGGGGCGCGGCTGCAGACGCGGCGCAGCCGGCGGCGGCGGGCAACGACAGCGGCAGCTGGCTGTCTGCTGCGCTCCAGCGGCCGGGCCAGGGGGCGGCGGGGCGGGCGGCCGCGGCGCCGGCGGGCGGGGATGCTGCAGCAAGGGGGGCGGGCGCGGCCGCGGCGCAGCCAGCGGCCGCGGCGCAGCCGGCGGCGGCGGGCAGTGGCAGCGGGAGCTGGCTGTCTGCTGCGCTCCGCAGGCCGAGCCAGGGGACCGCAGGGGCGGCGAACGCCGCGACGGCGGCTGGCGGCGTCGTGGGCAGCGCGCCGCCTGCAAGCGCCGTCCCTGTAGCATCAGGGTCAGGTGCGGGTGGCCTGCCCACAACCCAAGGGCCCGCTGCGTCGCCAGCGGACGCGGGCGGGCGCCTGGGCAGCGCTGCGGCGCCCCTGGAAGGGATGGGGCAAGGCGCGGGGCTTGCCGGGGCGGCCGCGGCGGCCGCCGGCCGGGATAGCGAAGCAGGGGGAGCGGGCGCGTCCACGCCTGCGGCGGCCGGCGACGAGAGCGGCAGCTGGCTTTCTGCGGCGCTGCAGCAGCCTGGCCAGGGGGCTGCGAGGCAGGCGGCGCCAGCGGCGCCTGCGGGCGCCCCGGCGGGCGGCGCGCCGCCCACTAGCGCTGCCCCCATGGTCATGGGGCGGGGTGCCGGCAGCCCGCCTGCGAGTCGCGGCCCCGCTGCGGCGTCGCCGGACACGGCCGGCCGCACGGGCAGCGCTGCGGCGCCCTCACAAGGGACAGGGCAGGGCGTGGGGCTTGCTGCGAGCGGGCAGTCCGGCGGCGCGTCCAGTAGCCGGCATACGGGGCGGGCCGCGCCTGGGAGCTCGCTGAGCACAGCAGACGACCAGCTCATAGCGCGCTCGGGGCCGTTCTACGTGCGCAACGAGACCGCGCGGCTAGACGCCCAGGCGGCGCAGCACCGGGAGACGTCTCGCAACGCCGAGGCGGTGCGCAGAAGCCTGCGAAAACCTGAGCGAGCGAGCGAGCAGGCGCCTGTGTTTTGGGACACGCACGTAAAGAGCAGGCCCCGAGGGCGCTCAGCCGCGCGTGCGCCGGCGCGCGCGCAGGTGATGCAGCAGGCGCACGCGGCGGCCGCGGCGGCAACCGCGCGCGCGCGCAATGCGACCGAGCACCGCGCAGGCGGGTACAACCAGGGGGCGTTCCCAGGGTCGCTGCCCGTGCTCAATCGCACCGTGAACGGCACCAGCAGCGTCATCGTCGGCAACGGCACGTTTCCTGCAAGTCAGCAGACGACGCTGCACCAGGCGCGCGTCTGCTGTCTTGAGATAGTGTATAGGGTACCCTACCCTGTACCAGCATGCCCCGACGCTGCATGCCCATCACAGCTCCTGCCGCTGCTGTGCTTGGAGGTGCTGTGCTCTGCTGCGCATGTGCACTTCTCAGTGGCTTGGTTCTGTGCCTTGGCTGCTGCCAAGTGCGCGCATGACCCCTGCCGTCGTGCACTCGCGAGCGCGTGCGCGACGTTGCCGGTGTCCGGCGCGGCGCCGCGGCAAGCACGTCTGTGCCCAAGTCGCCGAATAAGCCCACAGGCGTTGTGCGAGCTTCAGAGCGCACTTGTGTGATGGCTCCATGTGCATGCCACGTCGACACGCGAGCGGCCAGCGCAACATCCACCGCTCACTTCTCCTCCGCCGTGCGCAGGACCTGCAGCCGCGCGCGCACTTCAACTTCAGCGACCCCGCCTCGCTGCCCGCGCCGATCCGCGCGGCGAACGAGCAGCAGCTGGCCGCCAGCGGCTTCAAGCCGAGCAGCTCGAGCCAGGTAGCCCTATACCCTAAGCGCGCCCAGCTGCCCCGCCCGCGCGCCTGCACGCGCGCAGTCGCGCGGGAACAGCATGCAGGACCTGCCGCAGCACGCCGCTCTCATGAGCGCGGCAGGCTGATGGCGGGCGATGCGCGGCGCGCAGGGGAGCACGCAGGCAGGGCCGCTGCGCACGGCGACGCTGCAGTCGGCCGGCGGGTCCGACCCGGCCGCGCAGGGCTCCGACCTCAGCGTGCTGCAGGGTGTGCGCATCGCGACGCCCTTCTTCGGCACAGGCTACAACTTCTGCATCGGTGCCCACCCCTAACCCTACCCTAGCCCTATCTTGGCCTGCATAGGCACAGGGATGAGTGGCCGCGTTTTGACTCGGGCCCGGCGCGGTGCGGTGCCGCGCATGGCAGAGCCTGCAACAACCCCCCGATCGCTGCCTCAGTACCACAGTTCCAGTAATGCACTTGGTACAGGTCGGACTCCAAGGCGACACCATGCGCTGGTGCTGGCCGCATGGCCTCGTTAGAGCGCATGCGCTGACCGGAGGCCGCGCGCGCGCAGACCGCTACTTTGGCAGCTTCCCCAAGGTGGGCATCGTAATACCCAATCCCAGCGTCACCGTGCTGCCGGAGCTGCAGGACCTGACCGCGCGGCTGGCGACGACGCTGCTGCTGCCGCCCAACGGCCAGCTGCCCAACGGCCTCTCGCTGCAGCCCGACTCGGACGGCTTCCTCATCTTCCTGCCCTCTGGTGCAAGCCCCTGCCCCGCCGCGCATATTTAGACCACGCCCGCGCACGCTTCAATGCATTCCCATGCCGCGGTCGAGAGCCAGCCAATCCGCATGTTGTTCTGACTACGGAGTGCATTCCCAGTCAGATGCAAGCGACATGCGGCAGTCAGTGTCACACAGCTACCTTGGGCGCTCGGCTCTCTTGAGCACCGCCTGTTCGGTGCACGGGAAGCGCCTTTACTAAGCCAGCGCAGCGTGCTCACCGCGGGCGCGCGTCTCCCGGCGCGCAGTGCAGCCGAGCAACATCCCGGACGTCGCGTTCCGGTACGGCGTCCAGATCGGGCAGGCGTTCGGCCTGGACTTTGGGATTGGGTTCATCCGCGACATCTGCTTTGTGAGTTTTGCGATCGTGTGACGCGCCGCCCGCACGCGGCTGCCCACCGCGGCGCGCGCGTGCATGCGCGCCGTGTGTACCTCAAGCAGGGTGCCAGCTGTGACCCATACATGGTGTATGCATTTAGACATGGGCCCCTCCGCGCGCCCCGCGGAGGCTGTGCCAGCTGCACTGCCCGCGGCCTGTCGGGAGCCTGCTGATTGGGCGAGCGCGGGTGCGCATGAGCAAATGACGGGCCGGCCAGTGGGCCAGCACGGACGTCTGGTTTTTTCAACCGCGCTTTCTGCTTTTTGTGCTGAAACGGGGTGCACACTGGAGGCGATGAGGGCGGTGGAGGGCGCGGGGCGCCTGCAAGGCGGACCATCCGCGCGGTGGCAGGCGCAGGGCCGCGGGGGCAGGGGAGTTGGTCAGCGCGTATGGAGAGTTGTTCAAGAGGCGCTCGGAGTGTGACACGGCCGCCGCGGCTTGGCGGGGCCCGTGGGGACGGGCCCTGCGGCGGCAGCTTGCTCACTGTCCCGGTCTTCCCCCGGAACAGCAGTCCCGGTCAGGCGTGCACCCTGTGCCAGATGCGCGCTCTTTGCATATTGGGCCATAGACTGGCGTACCCAAATACAGCTCCCCCCGAAGTGACCTGTTGACCGTTGAGTTTCTGCTGCGATGACACATTGACGCGGCGCGGCCTGTCCTGCCTCAGGGCGGTAGCGACACCACGTAGCTATGCAGCTGGCCGGCTGCTCCATAGCAGGCTGCCCTTGGCCAATGAATGAGGCTATGTGACACTGCCGAGCGCTTACGGTGTGGTGGCTGCCCCGGGGCCGCTCGTAGGCTGCGCCGGGGCCGCCCCGCGTGTGACACCGGGACTGTTTTTACGCGTATGCTCAGCGTGCATGTGTGGTGTCCGCTGCGTCTTATGCTGTGCAGTAGGCAGACTCATTGAGCATATTGAAGACGGTGATACAGCAGCCGATTCATTCATGCAGAGCTGTTCAGGCGCCCAGCTCTAATGTGAGCCGCCAGACAAGTCAAACTGCAGCATGACTCCACGCACGGTGCAATGCAGCAAGCAGCTCCCATGAATGTCACAACCTGTATAAATTAAGCATGGGGACAACCTGCTCACCAGCTGAGCGCATGTCGCCCACCACAGCACAACAGGACGTCAGAGGCAGACAGGTGCTCCTGTGCGTCGGCACCTCACTGAGTTTCATGCTGGAGACAAGCTCGAGATGCCCCATGCACTACGGGCCCCATGCACTTGACATGCATGTCAAGTCCATGCAGGGTCCCTCATCTGGCCAGTGCCCCATGGGCTCTGGCCAGTGCCCCATGGGCCAGCTGGCGTGACTCGCACATCGTGGTTGGAAACCAATCCAATGCCGGACGCACGAGTGAATATATACACTGCCCCAAAAGAGTCTATTCGCACGCCATGAAGTGCCGTGTTTGCTTGTTTTGTTAGTTGGGCCACCCCATCAGCGCAACGCAAGTTCTCGCCCAGTTTGCTGCGGCAAGTTGAACACTACCAAAGCGCTCTCAAGGGGTGATCTGGCCAGTGCCTTATCTGGAGCCTGCTTGCTGCCCGCCGCCTGTCCCAGAGTGGCGCGCTCGACATGGCGCCGGTCCTGCAGAAGCTCAAGTCTGTCGACTTCTTCAGGTAGGCCTCAGTTTGCTCCACGCAAGCTCCCTCTGCTCCGACAGTTCCATCTTTCTGACTCGTGTGTGGCTGGGACACAGGAAAATACCGACGTGCGCAGATCACTTGGATGCGATCCCTCACCTGCATAGTACTTCTTCGCATTGCGGCCTTTGCGGCTAACACTGGGGCACCACTGACAGGGATCTCACAGAGGCAACTGTTGCGGGCGCATCTATATCTCTGCTCACTGCGACTACCATCTTTTTGTTGTTTGTGATGGTGAGCAAGCACCTACCTACTGTGCTGCCACAGTGCAGTTCCGCACGGCTGGTGTGCTGCCTGCAGTCCAGTGTAGTCCAGCTTGTGCTTGCAGTGGTCCTGCTGAAGAACACGCAGATCTGTGTGGTGCTGCCACAGCCTGCTTTGGTGAGCGAGCTTGTCGCGCGAAGGAGCGCACAAAAATCTAAACGGTTGGGGAGCTCCTCCAACTCGCCACTCCTGGTCACACCACGGCGAGTTTAGGAGGCCTTGCACGTCTGCCGGCGAGCGGGCGGCTGGCAGCGCCGCGCCACTACCACGCGCGCCGCGCGCAGGAGCTGGGGAGCTTCCTGCAGACGGAGTCGAAGACGCAGCTCGTGGTGGACCGCAGCCCGCAGGGCGACCTGCTACGCCTCAACTTCAACGTCAGTTTCCCCTCGCTGCCCTGCGAGTTTGCCTCCCTGGACGTCTCCGACGCCCTGGGCACGGTGCGGCCCGGCGCAGTCAGGGCCCGCAGTCTGCCTCCCCTCGCCGGCCTGTCGAGCGCCCCGCTGGGCGCCTGGACGCGCGGAGCGCCGCGCGCTCTACGGTCGCGCTCACCTGGCCACGCCCCTCGCGTGCGCCCGCAGCAGGCACGTCACGGCGCCGTGAGGGCGGCCCATGCACCGCGCACCTCGAGTGCCTCGCATGCTGACCACTCACGGCCCGCGCGCCGTGCGCGCAGAAGCGCATGAACCTGACAAAGACGGTGCGCAAGCTGCCCATCCACCAGAACCTGGAGCGCGGCGGCTTTTACCAGCACGACGACCTGAGCACGCTCAACGTCAAGTACGACGACCACATCCCCGTGCGCGCCCCCCCGCGCCCGCCCCGCACGTGCCGGCGGCCGCCTGCTGAGCCGCTGTGCGGCGGCCGATGGAGGCAGAGCAGCCCTATAAGCGCATGCAGCAGTGCAGGCCCTCTCGCGTCTGTGCATGGCGTTGCCTGTGCAGGAGCGCCGCACCAGGTTGCGGCTCCTGCGCATGCTGTGAGCGCAGCGCGTGACTCGCACTCCCTGGCGCCGGGCTGTCGGCGCGGAGGCGCGCTTGACTGTATGCCACCCAGGCATGCTGCACGACGCGCGGGCGCGGGCCGTGCAGGACATGCCCGATGTTGACGTCTCGCTGGGCTTGTCCGAAGAGACGTTCGAGCCGACGCTGAAGAAGTACCCCGTGGGTGGGCGGCCCGCGCCCTGCAAGCCCTACGCCTGGGCGGGGCTGCGCATCGCCGGAGGTGTCTGCCCTGGCGGCGCCGAGCCGCTGACCTGGAGCGTGCGGCGCTCTCGTCGGGCCTGACGGCCGGGCCCGCCGCCGCTCGCAAGCCCCGCGCCGCGGCTGCGCGCCCCTGGCAGGCCCGCTGACCGGCGGCGCGCGCGGCGGCGCGCAGTGGTGGTGAACTTCTACGCGCCCTGGTGCCCCTGGTGCCAGCGGCTGCAGCCGACGTGGGAGGCGGTCACGCAGGAGGTGCACACCAAGTACCCCGAGGCTGACGGCCGCATCCGCTTTGCCAAGGCGCGCGCCGCTTAGGGCTTAGGGTACCGATAAGAGCTGGAGCGCATAGGGCTAGAGCAAGGCAGGAGCCCGGCGGAGTTGCTGGAGCTGAGAGTGTGGCCGGCGTTGGGCCCGCAAGTGCTCGGCTCGGCCGGCGGCGCGGGCGGCTGCCGCTGCGCGCCCGCCGCGGGCGCCCAGCCGCGCGCGGCGCCGCGCAGGTGGACTGCGTGCAGCAGGCGGCGCTCTGCCGCGAGCATCACATCACGGGCTTCCCCGGCGTCCGCGTGTTCCGGAGCGGCCACGACGACATCGTCGTGCGCGGCATGAAGGACCACGAGGTGCCGCGCGCCCGCCGCATGCAAAGCGGAGCCGCAGCCCTGGCCCGCCAGGCTGTAGTTGTTTGGGCTTGGCTGCGCTGCTGCATGCAGGCCAGATGCTGCCCCTATGTGCCGATGCAGGCTGTGCAGTCTGCTGCCACAGCGTGTGGGCGACATGCCTGGGCCGTGGGGCCTTTTCGCCATGTCATCAGGTCTGCACACATGGACAGCCGGACCTGCCCCATGCCGCCTGGACACACCTTTGCGCCTGTGGGCAGACGCCTGCTGAGAGCCACAGCAGTGGGAGAAGGTGCCAGGCACCCGCGTTGTGCTTCATGTGCAGCGCGCTGGTGAATGAATGAATTACAGCCGCGTATCGCTGCGCGGGCGCCCGCGCAGGCGTACCACGGCGACCGCACGAAGGCCGACCTGCTGACCTTTGCGGACACGCTCGCCGGGTCGGCCGGGCAGCCGCACTACTACATCAGGCGCGCCCCGCGATGGCGTAGCAAGCTATACCCGTACCCATCCGCCCTTCATCACACGCCGCTCATGCCATTGTTGCTGTCAGGGCCCGCGCGTTGTCCTGCTGCATGAACGAGGCGTGATGGACTGACAAAGCATGAAAGCTGGTGCGCGAGAAGGACGGCGGGCGGCGGCTGCTCTGTCGGGGAAAGTCGGAAAGTCAGTGCGCCGGGCGCGCCGCGCAGGGGCGTGACGCGCATGGCGCGCACGAGCGGCTGCGCGCTGTCGGGCTTCGTGCTGGTGAAGAAGGTGCCGGGCACGCTGCACTTCCTGGCCAAGTCGGCCGCGCACTCGTTCGACCACGGCGCCATGAACATGAGCCACGTGGTCAACTACTGGCGCGCAGCCCCCCGGCCTGGCCTCGTGCCCGTGCCTGCCGCGCCGCGCCTCGGCAGCGGATGGGCGGCCTGTGGTCACCATCAGCTTGACAAGCTCATGTGTGCAGTGCGAGCGGCTGCGAGCCGCCTGGTACGAGCGCTCGCGAGGGGGGCCGCACGGCCGGCGGCGCCTGCCGCGGCCGCTGAGGGCCGCGCGCCCCGCCCGCCCGCAGGTACGCGGGCAACAAGCCGTCGCCGCACTGGCACAGGGAGCTGCAGAAGCTGCACCCGGCCGGCCTGACCGCCGACTGGGCGGACAAGCTGGCCGACACGCAGTTCTTCTCGCACAATGCAAAGGCCACCTTCGAGCACTACCTGCAGGCGCGCCTAAGGGGAGGGTACGGTAGGGCCGCTGCGCGGGCGCCCCCGGCTCGATTGGGGAATCGATGTGGTCCGGCGCTGCCATGGCGGGTCGTGAACATGGTGGGACGGTCGGCCGCGCGCTGCAGCGCCTCTTGCACGCTGCCGCGCATGCCCGTGTTGCGGGCCCGCGTCCCGGCACTTGACACGGCGGGCGCGGACGGCGCAGATCATGCGGACGACCGTGGAGCCAGCCAGGCATCGCAGGGAGACCTCGTACGACGCGTACGAGTACACTGCGCACAGCCACACGTACAACAGCTTCGACATCCCGTCCGCGAAGGCGCGGCGCAGCCCGGCCCGCCACGGCTGGCCAGCTGGGGTACCTGCGCAGCGCGGCGCCACCGCACCCTACCCACATTGACCTTCGCACTCTCACACACCACATGCCTGTTCTTCAGCACACAACAACCTGGCAACCAGCACGCGACATGTGCGGGGAGCGCGCGCAGTTCTCGTACGACCTGTCGCCCATCCAGATCATCGTGAGCGAGCAGTCGCGGCCGTGGTACCACTTTGTGACGACGACGTCGGCGATCGTGGGCGGCGTGTTCACCGTCGCGGGCATCGTGGACGGCCTGGTGCACACCGGCGCCAGCATGGCAAAGAAGTTGGACTTGGGAAAGCAGGCCTAGCGCCGGCTCCAGACCATAGAAGGACGGAACTCCCCAGTTGCGGCCTGTGGGATTCGGGCGTAGTGCCTGTGATTGTTTGTTCAGGGCTCAAATCCCTGTTTTCATGGGTTGAACGCTTTACACAGCCCATGCTTGCATGCGCGCTCAAGACAGGCAGCCATGCATATTGGGAGGCGCATGCTGGCCGCACCGGCAGAGTGCGTTTACCCATGATTGTCAATGCATGGGTCATGCTTTCCATGTATGTTTCAGACTGCAGGCACGCGTGCTGGGCCTGGCAAATGCCGGTGCGCCCTCACTGAGCTAGCGCCACTCCATGCAAGGTGCAGCCTGGCCCCATGGCATGCCTGTCTCCATGTAATTTTAGCACTGCTACTGAGCCCCGTATGTCCAGCTGGTGTGCGGCAAAGCAGGAGAGCTGCCACCGACAGGAGGACGCTGCTCACTGCATGCAGCCAAGCCGAGAACATTGACATTGGCACCTAGTTAGACACCCTTTGCAGCTTAAGCAAGAAGATGGAGCCACATGTTGGGACTGAATAATGGAGGGGGGTACAGTGCACGTCCATGCAACCCTGCGAGGAGCCCTCTTAGCAAGGCAATGTCCTCATGAGTACCGGTCGTAGCACGGCAGAGAAGCTGCGCCGGGTGTCTTATCCCTGCGCTGGTTCTCACCGGCGCTGCTCCCTTCGTAGACCTTCCTGGCAAGGGCCTCATACAGTCATGCTGGGCGGTGCCACTCCACACCCGGGCAATGTGGTTCAGCGTGTGCAGCTTCGCGGCCGCGAGCGAGAGGCGGTGGAGCTATGACAGCAGGCAGGGCGTGGCGATGGACGACCCTCCAGACAGCCGGCTCTTTGTCGTGTGCGGCAAGGCTGCAGAGGTGCGCTGGCGAACGCACCTGCGCTCTCTGCACACCGGCGTGCACGCAGCGCTCGCCAGGCTCCATGCGTGGCGCCGCGCGCAGGTGGAGCTGCTGCAGGAGGCTTTTGCCCGCTTTGGGAATGTGCAGAACGTGAAGGTAGTCAGGGACAAGGGAGGTGCGCACTCCTGTCGAGCGCCTGGCGTCCTACTCTGTGCAGATGCTTGCACGCAGCGCCGGGTGGCCCCCCGCTGCGCGGCATCAGCCCATGCACACGCAGCCTTCCGGCAGCTGCAACCCGCTGAGAGGGCGCACGTGCGCGCAGTTGCCTATGTCAAGTACGACAAAGCGTCGTCGGCGGCGGCGGCGATTGAGAGCATGCACGAGGCCGTGCTCAATGACGGGCGCGGGCCGATGCTCAAGGTCCTTCTTGCCGAGGCGCCCAACGTCAGGTGCCGGCAGGGCCGGCCCCAGCAGCGTCACAGGCAGCTGGGCACCTTAGCAAAGCTGATGCGTCAAGGTTCCCGCAGAGGCGCCCGGCCTCAGATGCTGGCAGGGCCCAATTGATATCTGGTAGAGCACCCAGAGCACGCGCACCTAAGTGCGCGCAACTGACCCAGGCCGGGTCCTCGCCCGGCTGGATTGCTTAGGCCGCTCCTGCAGTAAGCACGAGCTGGCGGGCCCAAAGGTGTGGTACAGTAGCGCCAAGACGTGCTCGGGGGGGTCTCAAGGAGTCTGTTGCATTGTCATGCGTGGCAAACGCCCGGAGTGCCATACATACATTGCTGGGCGCACCGGTGTCACAGGCTCGACGGATGATGACCCAGCGACAGGCTGGGCCTGTGGCGTCACGCGGAACTGTTGCTGCTTATTAGCTGTCTGCATGAGTTGGTAGGCGCCATACCAGGCACTCCATCCTGACATTGCAGTCTTTGCTTCGCCCTGGCATGCAAATAGCTGATGTTCCATGGACGTTCAGGGCGTTGGTTTAACAGGCCGCTCCGCTAGTAGCTGTTTGCCACTAAAGCATCATGCAGGGCTTGGCGTAGCTCTAGAGGCCTGACAGTGCTCCTGCCACAGGGCATGCATGGCGACACTGAGCCCCGGAACGATATGAAGCCAAGCTGACGCTCAGCGCAAATGCGCGGCAGGCGGCTGGGGCCGGCGCGGTCCGCCACGGAGCCGGACGCGGCGCCGGACGCGTCGCTGGACCCCGACAACGTCCCGCCGCGCTCACGCCTCTTCCTGGTCGTGCCCAAGAACGCCGACGGGCAGGCCATCGAGGCGCGCCTGCCTGCTCGGGCTGTCAGAGAGGCCGTTCTCGGCCCGTCTGCTGCTTCCGTCGCTCAGCAAGCATGGCTCCCAGCCCCGGCATGCCTGGCGGCCCGAGCCGGGAGCGGGAGAGCCCACTCGGGACGCGCAGGTCCGGATGGCCACCGGAGCGCCCGGCCTCTCCACAGCAGCACCGCCCTGCGCAAGGGGCCTGGCGAGTCTGCAAGGTGGCGCACATTGCGTTCCTCACCCCGCGCGCGCGCCTGGCGCAGGCGCACATGGCCGCCTTCCAGGACCTGCAGTACTGCAAGACCGACCTCATCGCCGCCAAGGGCATCGTGTTCTGCAAGTACGCCAAGGCGAGCGCCGCGCTGCGTGCGCTGGAGGCCGTCAACGCGACCGGCCAGGTGCCGCCCGCCACGCCGCTCCCGCCCCGCACGGCCGCGGCGCCCCGGCGGCCGCAGCGGCCGCCCGGGCGCGGCGCGCTGCGCACTCTGGCGGCCCGCGCAGGGCGGCAGGTGCTGGGAGAGCGGCTGCGCGCTGCATGCGCACATGCCCGGCGATAATGGCCGCCTGTGGCAGCGGCGCCGCGGTGGCCGGGCGCCATTTCAGCGCGCGCTGGGTGCTGCCGGCCGGGATCGCCAGGCGCCTGCGCAGGTCGGCCCGCCGGGGTCGCCAGGCGCCTGCGCCAGCCGCCAGGGGCACTGCGCCGTGGGGCAGCGGGCGGCGAGCACGCGTGCGGCGGGCGCCCATGCGTGAGAGTGTGAGGCGGAGGGTGAGGGCGGCGCGCGCGCGACGCAGGTGGCGGGCCTGAAGGTCAAGTGCATGCTGGCGGAGCCCAAGGGCAAGCGCGGGCGCGCGGACGCGGCCTGGCCGGACCCGGCCTCGCCCGCGCTGCTGGTGCGCGCGCGCGCGTGCGCTGCCGCGGGCGGTGGGCTGGACCCGCCCCATGCTGCGGGCAGATGTCATTTTGATGAGCCTGTAGCGCACGTGGCATGCAGGCCGTGGCGCTCGGGTGCGCGGGGCGCAGCCATTGTGAGCTGCACCAGGCGGGCCGCCTGTGGCCGAGCGTGTGAAATTGCGGGGGCGCGCAGGGCAAGGCCGACGTCAGCTGCGCCCGGAGCAGCTCCGCACTGCTGCCCTCGCCTGCCGGCAATGGTGCGCCCGCCCTGCTGCCTGGCCTCGCGCCGCCCCTCCCTGCCTGCCAGGCGCACCGATGCGCTCGCTGGGGACCAAACCGCCAGGTTCGAGCAGGGCCAAGCGAGAACAGGCCCGGGCTGGCCGGGGTCGACCGGCGATGCCGGCGCTGCGGCTGCGGCTGAGCGCGAGAGCGCGCGCGCAGGCGCGGCGCTGCGGCTGTCGCCGTCGCCGTCGCACTCGGGCATCTCGCTGCCGTCGCTGTCGGACTCGCGCACCGCCTCGGGCGGCCTGGCGTCCTCGCTCTCCTCTGGGCTGCCGCCACAGGTGCCCACGCGCGCACCGCCTTGCCAGCAGGCAGCCAACGCGGGGATGAGGGACGCTATGCTGGGGAGCATCACCCTCTGTCAGTGTGTCGGGCGATGCTGATGCAGCTGCTGCGCAGCGTGGGCCAGGTCGCGCCGAGGGCGGCCTGCATCGCGGGCCCTGCGCAGGCCCTACCCTCCCCTGACGCGCGCGCCGCGCGCAGGCGCACGGCGCGGGCGGCTTCCACAGCCAGTTCCAGAGCTTCGCCGGCTCGGGCGGCGGCATGCTGCCCGCCGGCAGCGGCGCGCTGGGCGGCGCCAGCAGCGGCGGCAACGGTGGCGCCAGCAGCCTGGCGACCGGCGGCCACGGCGCGGGCAGCCTGGGCAGCGGCAGCCGCCTGGGCGGCCTCGGCGGCGGCGGCGGCCTGCCCGGCCTGGGCGGCGTCGGCGGCGGCGGCGGCCTGAACGGCCTGGGCGGCCTGGCGCTGGGCGGCTTTGGCCTGGGCGCTGGCGGCCTGGGCGCGGGCTTCGGAGCGGGCGGGTGCGCCGCCGCGGGGCCCGCGGGCAGCGCCGGAGCGCCGGCCAAGCCGCGGCTGGGCTCTGAGGGCGCTCTGACACGCTCATGTGGCCGACGGGGCGCAGGCCGCGCAGCTGAGGCTGCCGCGGCGCGCGCGCAGGGTGGCCGGGCACGACGCCGCGCTGGGCGGGCTGGCCAACCTGCAGGCGATCGCGACGAGCCTGAGCGCGGCCAACCTGGCGCAGGCGGGGCCGCTGCTGGCGCAGGTCAACTTCCTGCCGGACGCCAAGCAGCCGGCGCGCGGCCCCCCGCCCGCGAGCAGCCTCTCCCAACCCGGGCGGCATGCGTGCAGGCCGCGGCCTCCCCACGCCGGCGGTCTCCCGCGGCGCCAGGCCGCGCTGATGTGAGGCGCGTGCCAGCTTGTGTGCAGGCGTGGCCCTGACATCGTGTTTGGAGTGCGTCTGGTGGCGGCGTGGTGGCGTGCAGGGGCCCTGATGCGTGAACGAGCCTGCCACAGGGCCAGCGCAGGGCCTTGGGAGGATCAGGGGAAGCATAGAAAGACAAACATGCACGCATGGTGGCGTGAGCACCATGCGTGCATGCAAGAGCGCAGGCGCTACTGCTAGGACCTGCGCCCCCAGCCGGCTTGCAGCCGCTCGCACGCTGACAGGGCGGCGGCTGTGCCTGCGCAGGGCCTGGGCGGCCTGGGCGGCCTGGGCGGCCTGGGCGGCCTGGGCGGCCTGGGCGGCCTGGGCGGCTATGGCGCTCTGGGCGCGCCGCTGCAGCCGCCGCCGCCGCCGCCGCCGCCGCCGCCGCCGCCGCCGGCGCTGGCGGCGGCCCAGGCGCACATGCCGCCGCTGCACGCGGGCCACGCGTTCCAGCAGGCGCTGCAGCAGGCGCAGCAGGCGCAGCAGGCGCGTCCGCTGGCGCTCGTGGGGCGCCACTGGGGCGCCCAGGGTCTGGTCGTGCGCGCTGTCCTGCACCACCAGCGCGGGCCAAGCGAGGCGCTGCTCCAGCGTGGCGGTCACGCCGGCGCCGGCGCGAGCGCTGGGCTAAAGCAGCGGCCGCAGCTGCGACGCCGGTTGGACAGAGTGGCGGGTGCCCTTGTCGGGACGCGAGGTCCTGCGCGCTTTGCCAGAGTGCAGCACTGCACTTGCGCCTCGCCGGCCCCCAGCATGAAGCTCAGCAGGTGCCTGGGGCCGTGGCCGCAGGTGCAGCAGCAGCAGGCGCACGCGCATGCGCACGCGCATGCTGCGCAGCTGCACGCGGCGCAGCAGGCGCACGCCGCGCAGCTGCAGCAGGCGCGCCCCGCCCGCCCGCGCCTGCTGCAGTCCTTTCGCGCGGCACCCTGCGGCGCGAGGCTGCACCACGCAGCCAATGCGGCAGGAAGGGCTGTTTGGTGCCTGGGGGGGAGTTAGGGTTGAGGCGCTCCGCGCCTCTGCCGCTGCTGGGCAGCGTCACATGGAGAGGCGGCCTCGTTGTAGATCCCAGGCGGCTGGGGCTTGCATGTGAGCCCACGCTGCCCGAGCTCATTGAGTGCGAGGACCCTAAGCCCTCGAGGCAGGAGCCAGGCCGGCGGCCATGCGGCCGACTGCGCCGCAGGTGACGGCGGTGCGGCGGCAGCAGGCCTTCATCTTTGGGCGTTCTGGCCCATGCGCCAGGGCCGCCAGCGCCGTGCTAAATGGCCGCGCTGCGTCTTGCATTGACACGAGCGTTACGAATGCGCCAGGCGCATGCGGGCGCGGGCCTGTCGGCGGCGGGGCAGCAGCAGGCGGGTGCGGCGGTCGCCGCGCAGCTGGCGCAGCAGCAGGCGCTGCTGCTGGCGCAGCAGCAGCAGGAGGAGCAGCTGCTGCTGGAGACGCTGGGCCTGGCGCCCGCGCCGCAGCCGCCGCCCGCCGCCGCCAGCAGCGTCGTCAGCGGTGTGCCCCGCCGCCGCCGGCTCTCGGCCGGACCGCAGAGCCCAATGTGTCAGGGTCTCATGGTGCCTTTCTCAGCAGCATCGGAGCCGCCGCCTGGCCTCTCTCCCTTTCTCCTATGTCGCCTCGTTTGGAACCGCAGAGAAAGGACATGTTGCCTACCCTGCCCCTGCAGTGCGTCATCACAGCGCGTGCGGCCGCGGCGCCAGGCTCGTCGGAGCAGCACCGCGGCGGCGGCAGCGGCTGCGGCAGCGCGGGCGGCGGCAGCGCGGGCGCGGCGCGGCGGCACCTGTTCGTGGTCACGCACCGCGGCGTGAGCGAGGACCTGCTCGCGCGCGCGTTCGCCGCCATCCCCGGCTGCGAGTACTGCGACCTCAAGCACGACCACGCCACGGGCGCCTCGCGCGTGCGCGGCCGATACCTTTATTTGTTAATACTTTGAAGGTTTGTTTTTTTATTTCTGCTGCCGCCGCACGCGGTGCCTGCCTGCGGGGGCTGCGCGCCCCGCGCGCCGCGGCTGCCACAGCAGCATGCGGCCGCTCAGGCTTGAGGTGCAGGTAGGAGCGCAGCGCGCCGGCGGGCGCCTCCGCACTCTGCACGCCCTGGCCAATAGAGCAGATAGGACACAGGCAGATTGGGTAGCAGCCGCGAAACTGCAGTCCTGTGTCTGCTGCTCAGACGTTCTGGTTCTGTGAGCAAGAACAGACAGGCTGACGTGTGCTTGGCGCAGGGCTTTGCATACGTTGGCTACAGAACTGCGGAGGCGGCTGCGGCGGCGCTCCAGCAGCTCAACGGCATGGAGTGCCCGCCCAGCTCCGGCCAGCGGCTCAAGGCGCGCGCCGCTCTGCTCCGCCCAGCCCCGCGGCGCCGCGTGCCTTGCAGCGTGCGCAGGAGGCGCGGGCACAGCTCGTCCTGCAGCTGGCTTGCTGGCACGCGCTTCAGCCACTGGGTCGATCGTACGCGCTCCGGCCACACGCGGAGTGCGCCCTGTGATGGGACGCAGGTGAAGTACGCGGACCCGCAGGCGCTGCGCGGCGGGCCGCGCGGCGCGCCGCCGCTGGCGGAGGCCGGCAGCGCCTCGGTGCGCTCGGACAGCAACGACTCCGTGCTGCAGTGCCGCGCGGCGCTGCGCGACGCAGGCGCGGGCACGGCAGTGTTGCGGGGGCGTAGCCCGGGCAATGGCCATTTGAAATGGTTTTAGCAGCAGGGGAGGCAGCGTCTAATCAAATTTGCACAGTGCAGACTTGCAGACTTGCACGTCAGCAGACACGTAATGCTTCGAGCTGCGTGATTGTAGGCGCGCTCAGGAGCGGTACCCCAAGTTCACTGCTGCAAGCAAGCACTGGGTTTTGTCTGTAGGTTTTGGGTGATTCAGGTGTCCAGAACTCGGCTGCAACTCACAGAGGGCTCGCGAGCGCAGGCGAGGAGGCGACGTCGCCCGCGGCGGCGGGCGGCCTGCACGCGAGCGAGGAGAGCGCAATAGAGTCGCGCGAGCACCGTGTGGAGGTCGCCGCTGTGCAAAACAGCCTTGCGCACATGTCCATGCCGCGCCGCGAGCGCGAGCCGCCGGCCGCCGCGCCGCCGCCCGAGCCCGGCCCGCCGCTCAAGGCCGGCCGGCGGCAGCCGCCCGCGTCCGCCGAGGGCGCGCGCCCGCGCCCGACTCCCGCGTCGCTCTGCGGCGTCCAGGGTGTGCTGCGGGCGCGGCGCGCTGGTGTAACGCAAGAGGCCGTGAACATGTGTGTTGCTTGCACTAATCCCCGCCGGTGCCCAGTCGAGCACGTGTGCGGCTGCAGCGGGAGCATGCCCTTTCGCCGGGCAGGCGTGGGCACGGAATGGTGGCACGTAATGACGGCGGGCTGCTGCCTGCTGCGAGCACATGCCGTGCACCGCACGCATACCTCCGGTAGGCGTTGAGTAAGCCCAGACGGCCCGGCGCGAGGGCGGCCTGCCGGGCGCAGACTCGGAGGTGGACTGGGAGGCCGAGTCGGGGCCGGCCGACGACGGGCGCACCGTCTTCACCATGCTCTCGCGGCCGCTGCCGCCGTATGCGCTGGAACACTTTTTCTCGCGCCACGGGAAGGTGCGGACCGGCCAGGTCTGTCTAGGTCAGGTAGGGTTAGGGTGGCCGCGTACGCGCTGGAGCACCTCTTCTTGCGCCACGGGAAGGTGTGCGCTGCTTTAAGCCCGTCTGGGAGTGCCGGTGGGCAGTGCGGGGGAGCCCGAGTCGCAAACGATGAGCGATTGGCTGTCCGCCTGGAGGAGTCTGCTGAGTGCTGGCCTGCGCATGCGCCGCCCGAGACGGAGGCAGCGTGCCGCAACGCCGTGCTGCAGCGGGCCGAGACGCATCAAATGGGCGCATGTGTCCTGCCCCTTCATGCTCACGTGCGTCCTGACGACCTGGGCTATGACACTGCGCTAGGGGTGCAGTACTGCGATATCACTGGAGCCATGGCGCAGGTGGAGGCCGCGCGGCTGCGCGCCGACGAGCGCTTCGGCGTGATCACGTTCGCCAGCGCGGACGCGGCGCGCGCCGCGGCCGCCGCGCTCAACGGCACGCAGCTCTGTGGCGAGGCGCTGGCCGTCACGGCCATCGACCCGCAGGCCGGGGCGCGCACCAGCAAGCGGCCGCGCGTCGCGGCTTGAGGCCTGTGCTGCTGACCAAGGCTTCACGGCTACCTGCTCCCAGTTTCTTGGTTCTAGACAGCGCCGGGGGCGTCCAGCGGTAGCAGCGAGCGGCCCTATGTGTCGGCCCGAGGTGATGCAGCCTCAGGCAACGCTGAAACCTTTCGCTGCGGGGCTTGGCTGGTGCGCGCCCGACATGCCCGCTGTGTGACGACGCGGCCTGCCAGCCCTGCAGCTGTGCCGCGGGGCGCCGGCACGAGCGTAGTCGCATCGTGTGTGAGGCGGGCCCCAGGCGTCCCAACCTCAGCTGCTTCTGTGACCGCATGCAGAGCTGGCCAGTGCAGCTCATCGAGGCGCTGAGTCGGTGTGCAAACCAGCACCATGCCAGCATGTGGCGATCTGAGTTTACTGTCAGGGAGATCGCCCTGGTTGTACCCTAGCTGCGCAGAGGCCCTCCTGGCGCGCCATGGACAAACTGACGCATGTGCAAGTGACAGTTCTCTGCTGCCTGGCTGTCCTCTGATGCTCCACCCCAGCTCGGGGACCATGTGGAGCACAGGGCGCGCCAAATGGCAGAGTCTCAGACTGTATGTCGGTGGTATTGGCCACCTAGCTACCGCTTCTGTTAGTGCTGTAGGAGCTCCCTGAAGGACGAGCGCGAGGGTCTTGGCTTCTGAAACGCGGGGCGGGGGGTTGTTCGACAGGCGCAGGCTGTTGGGGCAGATCTGAACGACAGCTGCTGCATGCATGACCGCATGAGGACTGACTTTGCATCAGATGCATCACTTCTGTGGCCTGCAGAAGCTGTGCATGGAGGCAGCATTTTGGCGACTCGAGAGGGGCATGGCCCCATTAGCGCAGCGCGGCGTCCGCACTCCAGTCTGAGCGGCGGGGCACTGGTGGCACTTCCTTGCTGTCGCAGGGGCACAGCGGCTCCAGCACGGCTGGCCTGTCGTGCTGTTGCAGTTACCTAGCTATGCAGGCCGCCCACGGGGACTTGAAAGGTTGTTTGGTCAGTGACTTTGGTGGTTTCACTGCAGTTGTAAGCGTGGTAAAGCTTTACATGTACAAGGTGCTGGGCATAAACCAATGTGCTGGGCAGGGCTCATAGTGAGCTTCCTCCTCTTGTCCTCAGATTTGCAAGTAGTCCAGCTGCTCAAGCTGCTTGAAGTGCTGGTACCTACAGCGAGCAGGACTGCTCTGACATGCTGGGACCATGTGCCTCCTGCCGAGACAGTGAGTGTGGACAGCAGAGGGGTAGGCGAGACGCACCGCTGCGCCATGAGAGTCCTGAAGCACACGGCATCGCTCTGCTTTCCCTCAAGCAGGATGGCCTGGAAGAAGATGGGGCACGCGTCAAAGTACATGCGCTCCCAGGCCTCGTCGGCGAGGGCCAGCAGCGCGCGTAGCTGCCGGCTGACGGAGCCGAGCCTGCACAGGTCTGCGAGGCCGAGGTGCGGCAGCACGTACGCGCGCAACACCGCGCTCGGGACGCTCTCCATCACCGCCGACACCTGGTCCCCGACAGGCTGCGCTGGCCTCAGCTGGAACCCAGCGGCCTGGTGGTGTGATAGACAACCTTGGCGCGTCCTCCTAAAGCTCAAGCCAACCCCCTCCCTCTTCCGCAAAGCCAAGTGGCCAACACAGGCGGGCCAGCCCGTCGAGCTGGTTCCGAGCAAAGAATGCTGGCAAGAACGCTCTGGCCTCTGAGGAATCAGAGTGCTTCCCGCCTGCACGCGCTGCTTTGCCCCAGCGCAGCTGCAAACGGCGACGCGAAAGGAGAGACGCCTGGCTTGGCACGCCTGTGACTCAGGTCCGGCTGACGAAGCAGTGATGCCATGACTGCGATTACACACGGGGGCTGCGCAAGCCCAGAGGCAGTGAGAGGAGAGCGCCTTCAAGTCCCTCGATTGTTTTTTTATCTTGCCTAGTCTTGCCTAGTCAATGGCTGGTTTTTCAGAAGGGTTTGCCAGCAAGTCCCTGTGAGGAATGAGCTTGCTCGCGCAGGTGCACCGCGGGCCCTTGCCGCAATGGGGAGGCTGCGGGTCTCGGGCGCCCTGTTGGCGACCCTCCTCGTCTGCGTCAGGTCCCATGCGGTCGTCACCATGCGGTGTGTCACGGATTAAGTACCTCAGGCTACAGCTGCTTGCTTTCTAGGCACAGCTCAGTACGTCTGCACAGAGGAGGTGATGAGTGTGCTAGAGTTGATGCATCCTGAACCCGCGCTGAAGCGGGCAAGGGCACCGCGCAGGCACACTCACGATGTTGTCGTGGCGTCCGGGAGCTGCGCCACGCTGCTGCTGCCGCTGAACTGGCTCGATGGCGGCAGCAACTACTTTGTCGTGGACATGGATGTAGTTAGGCCGCTGGGCGCCTCTGCCAACTGCTCCACAGCAGCGGGCGACTTCAGGCACGGCACCGTCTCATCAGCACCCAGCTCTGGGGCTCTCTGTCCATGGCGGGATTGGTCACCGCTGTGGCTGCGCGCGCTGCCTAGGTTATCACTGGAGGAGCTCACGCCCGCGGCGGCGGATGCGTCACGTACCGCCGGCTGCCATGTGCGCGCGGGCGAGCTGAGCTGGGCCGCCTCGCACGCCCCGGGCGCGCCCGAGCCGGGCGCGGGCGCGCCCGCCGCGCCCGCGCGCCAGGCCATGCTGGCGGTGCAGAGCGAGTGCAGCAGCGACGCCGTGCTACGCGTGCAGGCGAGCGCCCGCGCCTGCCCGTGCACGGCGGGCGGTATGCTGTCAACCCGACCAGCTGGGCTGCTGCCATGGCCGCGTGGCGTCGTGTCGCGCAGCCTGAAGCGCTGCTCGGCCTGCAACGCGCAGCAGCCACAGCAAGTCTCAGGGAGACGGTGACGCGGCAGGTCACCTCGCGAGCGGCGCCGCCGCCATGGAGCGGCGGCAGCCTGCGCCTGTTGCGGCGCGCGCCGAGCGAGCCGGCGCTGCGGCTGGGCCTGGCATCGCTCTCGCGCCGCTCCGCCGCCAGGCGGAGGCTCGCCGCCGCGAGCAGCGCGAGCGGCGCCACACCGGCGCCGGCGCCGGCAGCCGGCCCGGCAGGCGCGGGCGGGGCGCGGGGGTCGCCGCCCGTCGCGCCGAGCGGCGCCGCGAACTCCTCCGCCGCGGCGGCAGCTGCGGCGGCCGCGGGGCCGGGCGCGCCCGCGAGCGCGCCCGCGAGCGCGCCCGCGAACGCGCCGGGGCCGCCGCCCGGCGTGCTGCCGCCGTCGGCGATCACCAATAAGCACGACGGCGGGTTCACCTACGGCGGGGTGAGCCAGGGGCAGGACCCGAACAACCACATGGCAGGCCACGGGTCGCAGTGGTACAACCTGTACAATGTTACCGCCACCGTGAGCCCTGGCCCCTGCAGCGCTCCTGCGGCTCATGCCGCCTGGCTCTGCCCCGCCGAGTTGGTGATGTCGCTGGGTCGCCTCTGTGTCTGCTGCATGGGCAGGGTTGCAGAGGCGCCTATCTGGGCCTTACGTTTGCGCAAGCGAGCTTGTTATGCCCGGATGTGAGCCGGCGGAGTGCTGATGAGCTTGGCTGCCGGGAAAGTGCCACGTACCATTATCAATAACCTTCCCTGCAATTTTGCCAGGGCCGTTCCAGATGCCGCCGTCTCCGTGATGACAGTGCGTTGATCGACCACGGCTGCTCAGGCGGCCGGCGTGCATGCCCCGCGGCAGCCGCCCGACTCACACCGTTGGCAGGCACAACACGCGCGCGCGCGCGCGCAGCCGCGCTGCTGCTGCACCGACGGCTCCTGGGTGACGGCGGACGCGGCGGGCGCGGCGGCCAACTGCTGCTGCGGCGACGCGCTCAACCTGCCCAGCTGCTGCCCCAACCTGGGCTCCAGCCTGTGCGCGCGCGCGTCCTGCTCCGCGCTCGCCATCGGCACCATCTTCCTGCTCATCCTGCTCGCGTCCTGCTGCCTGGGCGGCTGCCTGGTCGTCAGGCGCGCCTCCCGCCCCGTGACAGAACTGCCGGGCCTTGCCTGCGGCCCCGCCTTGCCAGGCGTCCTACTCGCGTCCTGCTGCCTAGTCGTCGGGCGCGGCGCCGCGCCCGCCCCATAACGGCCTGGCCGGCCTTGCCGGCCTTGCGGCGCCGTCTCGCCGGGCGTCCTGCATGCATCCTGTCGCTTGCACGGCTGCCCGGCCTTCAAGGCGCCGCTTCCCTCCTGCATGCTTGGCCGGCTGTGCCAGCTGCCTGCCGTGTAAAGCTTGAGCGTCGGGCTGTACGCACGCTGTATCCGCAGGAACGTACGACCGTGGTGTGCAAGGGCCTGCGCGCAATCGAGCGCCAGCTGCCTGCTTAGCACTGCATCTCATTGGTGTTGGTCGATTTGTGCCTGCTGCAGCCCGTGCAACAGACAGTCTTGCTGGCGGCAGGGCGCGGCGGGTGGTGCGGCTGAGGCAGCGCCAGATTGATGCGCGCGCCTATGCTGCGGGTGCGCGCTCCTCTTGAGCCGTCCGCAGCCTGCGCACGCGGCCTGCTGGGCTTGCAGCTGGGCCCTACGAGCACCTCTGCCTGGCTCAGCTTGTAGGTCGGGGCGGGTCTCACCTGCAGGCGGCCTCTGCTGGCACTGGCGGCGACGACTGCTGTGCCAGCTCAGTGCGGTGTGAGACAAAGCAAGCCCAATCTCTCGGGCGTGCAGACAGGGCTTGCATCTGTGCCCGTTCGGCCACACATCACTGTGCCCCACTGCAGCACCAAGGTCAGGGTCGCACGTGAGGCTGGGCTCGCGCGGTGGCTGCTCGCTGCGCGTGGTGGCTGCTCGCTGCGCGTGTCCTGAGCGCGGGCTCCTGGGTGCCGCAGAGGGGCCGTCGGGCGCTGCGCCCTGGGGGCCGGCGGGCGCGCCCTGCGCGCCGGGCGAGGTGCTGAAGGCCGTCCCGGTCGGCAGCCCGCCCGTGGAGCAGGAGGGCGTCGCGCGCGAGTGCCTCGTCTGCCTCAACGAGGCGCGAGGCCTTGCCCCGTGCAGTGCAGGTTCAAACAATTCCGGCCAAAGGTCACTGCCTGCGCGGGGCCGAGGCGGTGCGAGATGGCGGACCCGGCGTGGTGCCCTGCTTTTGAGTCTTACAGACCTGCAACAATGGAAGTGTGGATGCGCATCCAATGAATGAGCACAGGTGCATGGCACGTCTGCGCAAGCCGCATACGAGCGGCAAGCCAGGGACCTCGCCAAAGAGGAGCCAGCAGGCGTTATGAGCCCACACTGTAGCGGCAGCTGTTCCACTCTATCTGTTTCTTGTGTGTGTTGTGAAGCGCAAGTTTAGCAGCACAGTCTGTGGCTTGGGACGGCGCGCAGCCTGTCAGGCACCGACTCGGTGTCCCCCCTGCAGGTGCGCGCGAATGCGGACTGGCGCGTGTTCCCGTGCGGGCACATGACGTGCGCGGAGTGCTTTGCGCGGCTGCTGTGCGCGCGCACCGCGTGCTGCCCGCTGTGCCGCCTGCCGCTGCTGGAGCGCGCGCGCGTCGCGCCCGGTGCGCCCGGCCGCCCGGCTGCGCGCGCAGCATGGCTGCAGCGCGTCATCCTGCACTATGTGCATGCACGGGCGGCTCCCCTGCTTGAGCGCAGGTCCAGTGCAGTGCACAGCCTGTGCCGTGGCAGTCGCACGCTTTGGCTCGCAACGGCGTACCAGCATGCAGGTCATGATACAGCGCATGCCACCTGCCTGGGCTTGAACGTGACCCTGGTCTCAGCGCGCGTGCACATGCAGGCGCGGTACCCTGCGCGCGGTCGCCACCTGGGCCAGCGGAAGCTCGAGTGGGCGCAGCCGCCGCGGCCGGCGCTGCCGATGCCGCATATGGGCCGCCAGGGGCCACGGCTGTGCCCGTGGCCTCGGCAGCGCCGGGCGCGGCGGCGCCTAGGGGCCCCGCGGCGCGCGCAGCGCGCGCCGGGGCCGGGCCGTCCGGGGGAGCCGGCACCGCCTGGGAGCGCGCCGGCGACGGCACGCTGTCGGCGGGCGCGGCGTGGGTCGAGATGCAGGCTGCATGGCGCGCCAGGCGCGCGGCGCGGCTCTGAGTGCGCCCTGGCTGCTGCGTAGGCGTGCAGCAGCGCCTTTTTTGGTGCACATGTTGGCAGCAGGCTTGCTGTCCGCGAGGCAGGTGGCCTGGCTGCTGTGCCTGCTGCCCGGGCGGGCAGGCAGGCTGCACGGTGCGCCCGGCGGCAGTGAGCAGCTTCGCAGCACTTGCGCACTTCATTTTCGTGCCATATTGGCACCTTTGCGCATGCGTGTTAGGTTCCAAGTCTGTAGGACTTTATCTATGCTTTACCTGCTCTTGGGGCGCGGTCAGTGGCTGTGGTGCGGCCTGTGCAACTACTCAGCAGGCGTGGATCACGGGCACGGTTGATAGGCAGCCTGCTGAGCAGGATGGCCCGCAAAGCACAGCAGCAAGGCAGGCCAGACTGGCGCGTCAATCAAGCAGAGAGGTCGCTGTGGTGCCATAGGTGCTCAGCATGCCAGTTCAGCTTGTATTCCTGATGGAGGGTTGGTTCAACAAGTCCTGTGTGTATGCCTTTGCTGCGCTTCAGCCGCGCATAGTGCTGCTGCATGGCGTGTGCAGGAGTGAACAATTGTACTGTAAGTGCATTCACGCAGTAATGCAGCGTTTGCTCCGTATAGACCTTGCCGCCGACCTTGCCCAGTCGTTGAACACCGGCGGCATGTGGCGGCGAATTCCGCGCAGCGCCTGCGGGTGTAACTAAGCAACCCCACACGCACACGCCCTGACCGAATTCAGGGCTCTGTGTCTCGTCTGGGGCGTTGTACTTGGCCTACGCCGCTCCAGGCGAGACGTAAGCCCTGTACTCTGGGGAGCACGTGCGTGAGGGAATGATCAACGTCACCCGCCAGCGCTCCGCAGAAAATGGGTGCTATACGCAGACGGCGCTCAACCACCTGGGCGAGGTCGAAGGCAACTTCTGTATGGAGCACGCGCATGAGGGGATGGTGCGTCCCACGCACGATGGCCCCGCTGCGTTGTGCCCGAGCGGCGCTGGCGCCCGCCGCACGGCCCGGCGTGTGCAGCCTAGTGGTAGAGGGCGGTGTATTGCCGGCACGGGGCGCTGCCTCACTGCCGAGGTGCAATGCCGCTCGCGGCTGTGCCTGCCTCGGTCACTCTGCTGTCACCTTGTGCTCAGTGTAGGGTCAGCAGCCTGAGCTCAGCTCAAGCAAGACGCTTGCGCTTGGCCTGCCTGCTTGGCCTGCCGCTTGGCAGCACCGAGTTGTCCGCTGACTGGCCAACATGGATGTAACCACTCCTTTCAACCCTACATTCATCAGAGATCATCACAGAACTTTTCTAGCCAGTTAGCCATAGCCAGTTAACCATCACGATGCCGAAACCACAGCACTCTGGTGTCTGTGGGGGCCACAGCCGGTGACGCAGTGAACACATCCCTGGCGCGCAACACATCCCTGGCGCGCACATCTTTCTACATAACACGATGGCGGCAGTGCAGGAAGCTGCACCTGCAGTGGCCGCCGCAGCCCCGTCGCGGCATGCGGTCGTGATAGAGGAGCTCCTGCTGGCGCTGATTGGTTACACTGGTGACGTGTTTGTGGAGAGCGGCAGCTCGCACGAGCCGCTCGCGCCGTGGCAGAGCAACATCGAGCTCGCTGACGATGTTGACTGGCTAGACCCGCCCGACAGGTGCCCTGCCAAGCTGCTCCTAGAGCGCAAAACAATTGTACTTTACCTCACTGTGGTATGGCAAAAGCAGCAAGAGAGGCGCTGCACGCAGGGAGAAGCTCAAGGCCCTGATCCCGCTGGGCTTCCACTGCCGGGAGCTGGAGGCCTTCGTCGAGGCCTGCCGCGTGCCAGGGCTCGAGCGCAGCATCTTCTGCTCCGCGCTCGCGTCCGGCATAAACGGCGCGAGCGCTGCTGCGGGGTCGTGGTGTCCTGCTGCTGCACAGGTCGCTGGCCGCGCCAGACGCTCCTTCCATTGCAAAAGCTCTCGTGGCGCTATCACTGGCCACCTGGCCTGCTTGCTTGCCCCTGAGACGAGTAGGCGCTGCCTCGGCCGCACCAGTTGGTCGCCGGGAGGCAGCCAGGCACACGGTGGCTGCGCTGAGCAGCACTGCGGGCCTGTGCAGAGCTGCTGGATGTGTACCGGGCCGCCGTGCTGGCCGCGCAGCAGGCCCTGCGGCGCGCGCCTGCGCCCTCGCTCGCCGCGCTGCGCTGCTTCCTGGCGGATTTCCAGGCGCGCTGGCATCAGACTGGGATGCCTTCCTTTGCATGAGCACCCACCTGCAGCCCAGTGGGCTTAATGAGTGCACTTTAGCGGGCGAGCACTGCGCTGGATGGACAGCATCTGCATGCGTCCTGTGCGGCAGTTTACACACTCGCCCTGAAGGTTTTCAAGCATGCACCGCCTGCGCACTACCCATAGGCGTGCAACAGGCTGCGCAGCACAGCGTAGCGGGACAGCTGCGCCAGGTGGTTGCGTGGGCGCGCGGATATTCAGCCTGGCAAAGCAGCCAGGCCATGCAGCACATGCGAGCGCGGCGCGCGCGACCGCCGCGTCCCGCGCCAGGTGCTGCTGCCGGAGGTGCACGCGGTCGCGCACGAGGCGCGCGCGGGGGGCCTGGCGGGCGTGGCGCTGCTGCGGCGCCTGGGCGAGCGCGCGGCCTGCGGCGCGCCCGACCTGCAGGCCTGCTTCGGCCGCCTGCTCTGGCACTGCCACCGAGCGATGCTGCACGCGATGTCCGCCTGGTGCGCTGCGCGGGCCCTGGCGCCCACGATGTGCCCGGCGCCGCGCGCGTGTGGCGCAGCCTCTGCTGCGACACACATGCACTCCTGCGCAGGCATACATTTCCTGCCTCATGCCCAGGGACACGTCAGCGGAACCAGTGCCCGTGCGGCTCAGGAGCGCGCCGCACTCGCAAGTCTATGTGCCATCGGCAGATGCGGTGCCTGCAATGCGGCGGGCGCTGCAGGATGGTGCATGGCCTGCTGGAGGGCGCGGCCGGCGAGCTATTTGTGCGGCGGGCGGAGCCGGGCGCGGACGCGCCGGCCGGCGCGCAGCCGTCCGCCGAGGACGTCGCCGCTGCGGAATGGCACAGGGGCTTCTACGTGCGAGCCCTTGCCCCCCAGCGGCGCCTGCTGCCCCCCCGCACATTGGGGCACACGCTCCAGGCCGTCCTAGGGTCATCATGCATTTGCCAAGGCTTGCCGTGCGCTTGTGCTTGCACATGCATCTTGCCTATAGACCCCGCCATGTGTGGGCCTGCATCTGTGTTTGCGAGGACCCACGCCCAGCACGGTGCAGGTGGCGGCGGCGGCCGTGCCGCCCGGCATCTCGATGGCGACCGCCGAGGCGGTGCTCTTCGTCGGCAAGGCCGTGCGCGCGCTGCGACAGCCGGCTGCGCGCGGCCCGTCCGCGAGGCCGCTCCAGCCCTGCACGGAGCTGCCTCTGGCCGGGGGCGCGGCGGGCACCGCCTGCGAGCGTGGCGGAGGGCCGGGCGTTGGCCCTGCCGGGATGGGCGAGCTCTGGAACGGCCAGGCTGCGGAGGCGGCGCAACAGGGCTGGGCTGCCGATCTGCGGCGGCTGGCAGCGGCGCCGTCCTTCAGCGCGCTGGACTTTGAGGCCACTGTGCAGCGCATTCGCGCCCAGGTGCTGCGCTGCCTCTGCTGCTGCAACAGACGGTCCTGGTAGTCAGTGGCGCAGGTGTGCTTGCTGCAGTAGTGTCAAAACGCACCGAGCTGCGAGCGCGCCCTGTGCAGGAGCTCCAATGCATCATCGGCGCGCTGGGCATAGCGTGCAGCGTTGCACTTTTGCGAGGTAGCCGGCCGCAGGAAAGACAAAAGATGCTCCCTCCAAGCGCTGTGCGCGGGATGCGCGCAGGCCGCGCAGCAGCTGTGGGCGCGCGTGGGCGCGGGCGCGGGACTGCCCGCGCACCTGGCCGCGCTGCGCGCCTACCTGCTGCTCGGCCGCGGCGACCTGTTCCAGGGCTTCCTGGCGCAGGCGCGCGCGCCCATGAACTCCAACCCTAACCCTATGACCCCCAGCTTCAGATGAATGCCACACGCACCCCGCCAGCCTGCTGCATCTCACAGCGGCACACCCTGTGCCCCTGAGCACTCCCTGGTCTGCGGCCCGGCGTGCAAGGAGGTGCGTCGAATCAGTGCTGCCTCGGCTGCCGCGCGTGCTGAGCGCTTCTTGCAAAGGGCGCGCGGCCACTTGCACCACAGTGCGCCGCGCGCACGCGACGGCGGTCGCCGCCGCGCGACCAGGCGCGCCCGCTGCTGGCGCTGCCGCCGCGGCCGGGCTCGGCCGGCGCGGACGCGGCCACCGCGCTGCAGGCGGCCGCCGCCGCCTGCGACGCCGCAACCGACCCGCTCTTCGCCAACGTGCGGCTGCGCTTCGCAGCGGACGGCGCGGCGCCCGCCCCGGTGCGGCCGCCCGTCGCGCATTGCGCTGCGTATGCCGTTGCGCGTTGTGCTTGCCACTCTGCAGCGGCCACAAGGCTTGCACGGCGCGGGCATGCGGCCATGCCATGGAGCAGCGGCCGGTCCGCCGCGGTTGGCGTGCTGGTACCGCCCCTGAGTGACGGTTGAATGCTCCTGCCCGGCTGCTTGACAGCGTGCTGCCGGTCCCCACTCACCGTGTGCGCGTTGACCCGCCTATACTGTACTCGTCAAGACGAACCTTTCATTGGCATGTTACCTTGACTTGTGCGCGCAGGCGGGCGGCCCTGCGCTGCACCTGCCCGCGTACGACGCCTGGGACGGCCTGGCGCTGGAGTATGCGGCGGCCTGGCCGCTGCCGCTGCTGCTCACGCCCGCCGCGCTGGCCGCCTACGGCGGCCTGTCGCGCTTCCTGCTGCGCCTCGCGCGCGCGTGCGCTGAGCTGGACGCCGCCTGGGCCGCGCTGCGTGGCGGCGGCCGCGGCGGCCGCGCCGCCGGGCGGCCGGCGGGCGCGGGCGCGGGAGCCGGCCTGCCGCGCGCGCTGTGGCACCTGCGGCACCGCGTGGCGCACCTGCTGGGCAACCTGCTCGTCTACGTGCAGGCGCGCGCCCGGGGCGCTCCTGGATCCGGGGGCCGCCTGCGCGCCCAGCGGCAACGCGCTGGTTCTGCCGCGCGTGGTGCGCATGCGGCAGCCGCACCCCCCTTGCCAGTGCACAACTACTGCAGATGGCTTTCTAGGCACTGCATGGCAAATGCGGCGGGCTGCCGAGTCATGCGTGTCGGACTCGATTCGCATGCAGCCGCTCGGTGTCGCTTCTTCAGCATTGCCATTGTGTCAACCTACCCTGCCAGCACTACTGCCATAGCTTGAAGAGTTAGCACTTACCGTCGTTGTGCTGTGAAGGTGGACGTAGTGGAGCCGCAGTGCGCCGCGCTTGCTGCGGCGCTGGCCGACGCCAAGGACTTCAGCGCGGCCGAGCGCGCGCATCGAGCGTGCCTGGCAGCGCTGCTCTCGCAGGTGCGGCTGCTCCCACTGGACCAACTCCTTGCATGCCAGAGTTTTACGGATGCTTGTTGGCGCTGACAATAGGTCTGTGAGGTTGCATGCTTGCCAATGATGGTCCTAGGAGCCGCACATGCATGTGAAGCCAGTATTGCAGTCATTGGCCTTGCTTAACCTGTCCGAACACCTGTTTTTGATGTGTTGGGAGGCATTGGGCCATGACGTTAGCCCGGTGACCGGCGGCAGGCGCTGCTGGACATGCCCGAGCCGGCCGCAGCGCTCACGGCTGTCTTCGCGGTCTGCCGGCGTCTGTGCTCCGTCATACAGGTGCCATCTGTGAGGTCGGGCCGAGCGGACTCTGCCGCACACAGTGCATGAGCAGCGGGGCAAGCCGCCTGCCGGATAAGCCTGTTCATGAAGGCTGCTTGGTCTGCCTGCCCAGGAAGTCTATCCCTGTCTTGTCGAGCATGCCGCCCTCATCAGCGACCAAGCACCTTGCAACAGCTGCGCGCCGCTCTGCGGAAATGCCCTGGCAGCACCGCACCATGCAGCTGTCGCAGCTGCTTGCGCTGTTGCAGGATGCGGAGGCCGCCGACTGGGCCGCGGCGGACACGCCCGGCGGAGGCGCCCCGGGCGCCTCCGCTGCGCCCGCTGGTGGACGCGGCGCCGCCGAGGCGGCCGCCATCGCGTGCGAGTTCGAGGCGGCGGCGCGCGCGCTGCTGGCGCTGCTGCGCAGCGCGCAGCTCGAGGACGCGCGCCGCGCGCCGCACCTGCGCCAGCTGCTGCTGCGGCTGAGCTTCGGCGCGCCGGGGGCGGGCGGCTCCGATCCGTAATGCGCGTCCGCTGCAGGGGGCCATGCAATGGTGCATGTGCCGTGTGGCTGCAGAAAAGGAGCCGTGTTTGCAGCTCAGGAGGGCGCGCCTTGAGCCTTATCATGTCAACCTGCACTCTGGTGAAAGTCCCCTGCGCTTGTTTGTTGTTGCGTGACTGTAAATATTCCTGCCGGGCTTGCCATCTTCCACACACGAACCAGGGGTTGCCAGTCCTCACTCGACTTCAGGAACAGAGCAGAGGCAAGGAGGCATGTGTAGCAATAGACAAATGGTTTTACATGGCGGCAGTTCCCCCGTCCCAACCACGGCGGTGGCCACCGTCACCGTCTGCTTAGTGTTTCGCCCCCTCCGACTGACCACATCGTTTTCGCCCGGCGCTACCAGCCCACCCCGGCGCATGCGCCCGCCCCAGCAGGGCGGGCGCGCCCCCAAGGCAAGCGACCGCCGGTTTACGCCGCCACGTGCGGTGGCCTGACATCAACAGCAACCAGGCGGGCAGGCACGTCTTGATGCAAGCCTCTTGATTGCCCCTGGCCCTTGGTGCGCCCTCATGACGTTCCAGCATGCGCCCGGGCAGAGCGGCGCCCGCCGCTCCTGGCCCTTGGGCTGCCATGCATACTTTCAACGCACCTGCATGCGCGCTGCTGCGCGCCGGTGCGCTGCTCTACCTGCAGGAAACACAGACTGGACCAGAAGGGCGCAGGCCCCACCCCAGAACTTCACACTGCTTGCCCAGCCCCAGCAGCGACCTGCGCCTGACGCGCCACATTGCCACTCCTGCCCCCATAGCAGGCCCCACCCTGCCCGCATGCGCGACCCCAGCAGCATGGCGCGCATGATGCAGAGCCCAGCCCCTCCCCAGAAGCTCCCGGGCCGCTTCGCCCCCATCCCAGACAGGCCGAGGATGCTCCGACAAGCTCAAAGCAGTACATGTGCGCACCGCAGCAAACAGCATTTGCATCATCCACCACGACGACCGTCATGCGCCCGACCCGTTGCCTGACAACGCCACAGCGCGAACTTCCCCCAAACATTGTGACGCCTGCCGAGCAGCCAAAAGGACCACTCCAAGCTCGCCCGCCCCTGGCACACCGCGCAGCCCGCATTTGGCCAGACACCCCCTCAGGCGCGCGCCCGCGCGCACGCGCTCCTCGCCCCCGTGCTGGCCAGCAACAGGCGCGCCGGTGAGCCTCGGCCGCGCTCTGCCTAGGCCGCGGCGCCTGCTCAGGCGTCGAGCTCCTCGTCGTATGCGGGCTCCTCCTCGGCGCTGGCGTCCTGGTACTGCTGGTACTCGCTGACCAGGTCGTTCATGTTGGACTCGGCCTCCGTGAACTCCATCTCGTCCATGCCCTCGCCTGCGCAGCCGCCCGTTCTTGGCGTTTGGGGTATGGGTATGAGTGTGTGAGTGCATGTGAGGTGCAGGAGCACGCCGTGCCCATGCCCCTGCCCGCATGCTGTGTGGCGACGCAATGAGGCAGATAGCAGTAGCACTGACTGCACAATAAAGTAAAGAGCTCCACCACGCAAGACCGAGGCTCCAGTCTGGACAAGCGGAACATCCTTGGCATCGCCCAATGAGCTCAAGGCACGGGGCTGCGGCACGTCGAGCGAGGCACGAATGCAGAGCCCTACAGCGCAAACAGACCATTGAGGAGGACGCGCACCGGTGTACCAGTGCAGGAATGCCTTGCGCCGGAACATGGCAGTGAACTGCGCGCGCGCGCACACACTCCATGTCAGCCCAGGGCACCGGCCGCAGGCGTATGTGCGCTGGCAAGCTGGAGCGCACGCCTGCACGTGCGCAAGCATGCGCCAGAGCACATGCATAGCTTGCCACAACATCTAATAACAACTGCATGCAGCAACCCTGCTGGTCATGCGCCTCTGCAGCTCAGCTCCCGCGGCCTCCGCAAGCGCGCAAGTGGGCGCAGGGGAAGAGGTGCGCGCGCGCCTGCTGCGACACGCGCTGGAACATCTCCTGGATGGCGGTGGAGTTGCCCACGAACGTCGCGCTCATCTTGAGGCCGGTGGGCGGGATGTCGCAGACGGACGTCTTGACGTTGTTCGGGATCCACTCCACAAAGTACGACGAGTTCTTGTTCTGCACCATCTGCATCTGCTCGTCCACCTGCGCGCGCGCCGCCTCGCGCTCCGTCAGCCCCTTTGGGCTCTGCTTGGGCTTTGACCACGCTGATTACCTGTAACACCGCCTGCCGTCCATGGACGCCAGCCAGTTGCTGACGCCGTTTTGAAGCATACACATGGACGTGACGCCGCCAGCCGGCAGCAGTCTGCAGGCCCTAGCACAGCGCAAGCACCTGTGCTGCCGCGCTGCCGGCCGCCGGCGCGTCGCAGGGCCGCGGCGCGCGGGGCGCGCCTCCTTGGTGGACATGCGGCCGCGGAAGAGCGCCGAGGCGGTCAGGTAGCGCCCGTGGCGCGGGTCGGCCGCGCACATCATGTTCTTAGCGTCCCACATCTGCTGCGTCAGCTCCGGCACCGACGTCGCGCGGTACAGCTGGCTGCCGCGGCTGGTCAGCGGCGCGAAGCCGACCATGAAGAAGTGCAGGCGCGGGAACGGGATCAGGTTGACCGCCAGCTTGCGCAGGTCCGAGTTCAGCTGGCCTGCGCGGCCCCGCGCGGGCGCCGATCAGCCGCGCGCGGCTTGCGCCGGCGCTGCGCGCACAGGCGCCGTCGCTTGCATGCACCATGCCTGCGCTTGTTGCAGCCGCTCTGGGAACTATCGATAGGAATGTTAAGGTGTTGCTGGCAGGCATGAGTGGCGGCTGCCAGCACACGGTCGCTTAATCAGCATGCCGAACCTAGCAGGTCATGGCTGGATGTGGAGATACTCTAGCCTGTCATGTCCCGTGCATGCGCCCAGCCCCGGCAGGCGAGGCTCAAGATGCAGCCGAGGGGCAGCGCAGGCTGTGTACGGATAAAAGGTTACGCAGCAGAGCCGCAGCCAGGGGCAGCGCAGGCTTTGTCAACTCGACAAAGAAGCAGAGCAGCGGCCAGGGCCTGCGCTCAAGGCCGGGCCGCGGCACCCGGGAAGCGCAGGCAGCAGGTGACGCCGGACATGACGGCCGAGATGAGGTGGTTGAGGTCGCCGAACGTGGGCGTCGTCAGCTTGAGCGTGCGGAAGCAGATGTCGTACAGCGCCTCATTGTCCAGCACCATGCACTCGTCCGCGTTCTCCACCAGCTGGTGCACCGACAGCGTCGCGTTGTACGGCTCCACCACCGTGTCGGACACCTGCGCGCGCGGCCGGCCGCGGCGGTTTGGCGTTGTGCAGTTGTACAGCCTCTGCGCAGCCTTCAGGATATAGGCTGAAGGGTACGGCTCCACCACTGTATCCAACACCTGCGCGCGGCGGCCGCGGCGGTGAGGCAGCATTGGTGAGCCGCGGCGCTGCGCAGCCTCCGTACAGCCTCCAGAGCGCGTCAGGCGCAAGCACGCAAGGCTCAAGTCTCGTGCGCATGTCAGCACTGCATGCAATTCGAGATGAAAGAAAAGTGAAGCAGATCCTGGCACGCTTGTAAGTGCTCCCTGCAGGCACATATCACCTGCCTGCTCCTTCGTTCGGCACGAATATGGCGCGGTGTGACGCAGACGCACTTATCAGCATACTATACACATAGAAACATGCAGTGTTCCTGACTGTTCCTGACCCGGGCACACCTTGGGCGACGGCACGACCGAGAAGGTCATCATCATGCGGTCCGGGTACTCCTCGCGGATCTTGCTGATCAGCAGCGTGCCCATGCCCGAGCCCGTGCCGCCGCCGAGCGAGTGGCAGACCTGGAAGCCTGGCCCCCGCAGCAGACCCTCTCAGCCCTCGCAGCAGACCCTCTCAGCCCTCGCAGCAGACCCTCTCAGCTCCGCACCTCGCTGCATGCATCATGCCCATGATGCGCTATCTCAGGCGCTCTGTTGCAGCCTGGCAATGCTTCGGTCGGGCCGCAGCGCACCCTGGAGGCAGTCGCAGGACTCGGCCTCCTTGCGCACGACGTCCAGCACAGAGTCGATGAGCTCAGCGCCCTCGGTGTAGTGGCCCTTGGCCCAGTTGTTGCCGGCGCCAGTCTGCGGAAGCCGCAAGTCCTCGCTCAGTCATGTTGCAGCAAAGAGGAACAATAGCACCGTGCGCATGTATGACTTGATGTTGTTCGCTCTGAGTGTTGCGGCGCTCCCGAGTGGCCGGTCACGCGCTGGCCGCGGCGGAGCGCGCCAGGCGCGCACCTGGCCGAAGATGAAGTTGTCGGGCCTGAAGATCTGGCCAAACTGGCCGGACCGCACGGAGTCCATGGTGCCGGGCTCCAGGTCCATGAGGATTGCGCGCGGCACATACCGCCCTGCCCAGCGAGGCTGCTTCAGCGACATGCACGGCAGTAGTTGCACGTAGTGCGCAGCACAGTTGCACGTCCTAGGCTCTGCACATAGCAGTGCGTGGTGAAGGAGCGCGCACCGCCGCCGGCCTCGTTGAAGTAGACGTTCACACGCTCCAACTGCAGGTCAGAGTCGCCCTGCGCAACACCGTGGCACGCGCGCAATCAGCGCGTCCCGCTCCCAGCCGCCGGGCTGTGCTGCTGCGCAGGAGTCTCTGCTAGGCTGCCCGGCCGGTCTCCGCCTCAATCAGGCACCGCATTTTGAAACAAGCGCGCAGCCCCCGGCATGACATCGCAGCTGGCTCCGCACTCCGCGCAGCTTGATTGGCATACTAGGCAGCCAGGTTGCACTGCCGCACCTCGTACGAGCCCGAGGGCGTGATGCCGTGCTCATCGCTGCGCGCGGCGCACCGCAGCTGTCAGGCATGCTTTCCCTCCAACCTGGCCGTCTGTGCAGCAGCGGAGCCTATGCCTGGCAAGATAGGCAGAAACAGTGCGCGTGGGCCGCACCATATGACTTCCCAGAACTTTGCGCCGATCTGCGGCCCACACGCGTGGCCGCGCTCAGCCATGCGCACAATGTTACCGGCGCAGTGCAGCCGCGCGGCGCGCTGAGCGGCCTGATTGGTGCGGCAGCAGACACCGAGCGCAGAATGAGGGGCAATTGCGCACCTGGTTGCCGCACTGGCCGCCCTGTATGTGGACGATCTCACGCATCGTGCCGGGACTCTTGGCAGCGGCGCGGGGGCGGCTGAGCAGGCTGTGTGCGTGTGGTGTGCCCCGGCGCTCCTGCTGACAGATGACACACTCTGCCTGACAAGCGGCCTTGCGCCCTCTTCTCGCTTTGTTTGAACGTTAGGGCTGGGGCGGACCAGGGGACCCCCCGCCATTTCCCAGCTGCGCCTGGCTGTTCAGCCGTTTGGCTGGCGCCTGCTGTCTCCCCGGGCACAGGCGCGGCGGCCGCAGCGCCAGTGCCGAGCTGCGCGCCATGAGCGGCGCCTCGCCGGCGGCGCCGGACATCAGCACGTCGGGCAGCGAGCCGCACCCCCGCAGGCGCAGCCACCTGGATGTGGTGCTGGACCAGGCGGAGCACCTGCTGGGGCTGACGCCGGCTGACAGGTAAGCGTGGCGCATGCTGTGGCAGTGCCGAGCGCTGCGTCGAGCGTCATGTGCATCATGTATGTCAGCGCCGTGAGCCAAGCACGTATATTTCAAGATGACAAGCTGACTGGTTTTACCTGCTGCGCTCCCGGAGGCGGCGCGGCTACAGCACGGAGGCGGTGCGTGTCTGCTGTGCTGCCAGCACCGCGCTTTCTCTGCCTGCCGCGGATGTGAACCAGGCGCGGCGCAGCAGTGCACCCCCTGAGCAGGCACACCCGCGCAGGCACCCCCCTTCACAGCGCCTGTCAGGCGCCACCCGCTGCGGCGCGGGCGCCCGGCCACCGCGCCGGATTTCTCCACCGCGAGCGCGCAGGACGAGGTGGGCTGCCACTCGCTCTAGTGTCCAGGCGTGTTGGCTCAACAATAGCAGGTTCGTATACTTCACAGCCAAGTCGTGAAACGCCCGAGCCATTGAGCTGCTTTGCAGGGCGCTGCGAAAGCTAACGGGGTCGCCGCGCAGGTGGTGTGGCTGCGCTCCGCGCTGAATGAGAAGGAGACGGAGCTGCTGGAGACGCGCGAGCAGCACCAGCGGCTCCTGGTGCGGCCGCCTGGCCAGCAGTGCTGTGGGCGCTGTCCCCGTGCACAGAGAGTGTCAGGGTCACGTCAAGCGCTGAGGGTGCAGCACGCGTACTCGAGTCTGTGCATAAGGTGGGGGGTTTGCTGCCTGCTCGGCCAGGCTTCCACAGGGGCACACCAGTGAGTTCTTGAGCAACGGGCCGATCTCGTGCGCGGCCTGCCCCCGCACGCGGCAGGCGCGCTCGCAGGAGGCGCAGGCCAACTGGGAGGCCGCGCTCGGCTCCAAGGAGCGCGCGCTGCAGCACCTGGAGGCCGCGCTCGCCCGGCAGCGCCCCACGCCCGCCCCCGCCCTCGCCGCGCCCGCCGCCGCGCATGACGCCGCGCGAGACCATGCGCATGACCACGCGGCTCTGACCGCCGGGGCCGCCGGGCCAGCGCGGGGCGCGCCCGCGGCGGCTGGCAGCGAGGCCGGGCATGCGGCGGCTGAGCTGGCCCTGGCAAGCGCGCATGGCGGCCAGCTGGACGCCGAGGTCGCCAGGCTGCGCGCCGAGCTGGCGGAGGCGCGGGGCCAGGCGGCAGCGGCGGCGGCGGCCGAGGCGGACCGGCAGCGCGCAGCTGCCGCAGCGGCCGAAGCAGACCGGCAGCGCGCAGCC
>JAABUV010000457.1_pt1 | contig 61494 bp, 47 predicted proteins | sample 5559971 | NCBI WGS metagenome assembly JAABUV01 (sample SAMN10711881, study PRJNA513362) | rock metagenome | isolation source: Antarctica rocks | place: Antarctica: Victoria Land, Knobhead nord | collected 2015-12-19 | reverse complement strand
GCAGTACAATTTCGCCTAGTCACGGAGCCCGAGGACGAAACCATAGTCCTTGCCAATGTTCTGAAACTCAATGTGAAACAGCTCGAAGAAATTAGTGATCCTCTCGAGGAACCCGATGTGGTTGCCGGGAAGAGAATGGTGGAGTTTCTCGATATGCTTGACAAACAACCGGGTTTAGGTATTCCATCCGGAATTATTTTTCTACCTCCCCCGAAGCTCAGAGTTAAGGGTGTTGGAAATGTTGGAAACAGGGAACGGTACTGTTACCCCTGTGGTTAGTAATCTCCGCATTGATCCGGCGCTAGTGGATGGGTATTTACCCTTCGCCCACTTCTTTCCTTCCTTCTTCATCCTGTATGCTCTATCTACTACATAGTTCAGTCAAATATATCTATATGCCTATCTACCCTCGTGTCCTCGTATAACAAGAAAGGGATATCGATGGGCGCCTGAAACCTGGTTGACCAAACAAGCCCATTCATATCCTCTGATGCGGCCGTTGCGTCGAGCGGGCTCCATGATGAAACAAGGCTTTCTTGTGGAATTTCCAGGGCTCATTCTCCACTGTCCCCGCGCATCGCTTGAAAAGGAGAAGTTCTGGATACCGGTGCATCAGAGTCTGCACAAATGGTACAAGGTGGTGGCAGACAGGGGAGGCAAAGGTCGAGACTTCAAAGACTTTTGGGAGAATCGTGTCTGCAGATACAACGAGCCGTCGATCATCATGTCCACCTTCAATCCCAGGGAAAGATGGGAAATTGGTATTTTGGTGCAGACGAAGGGCTTGCTCACAAGAGGGGAGGTGCGTTGGGTACGGCCTTTGTGTAGGGTTTGGGTTCGTCTTGAAACGAACACGAATATCGTTCGAGAACTCGGAAACATGTTCCGGGAGAGGGAGGATGCGACGATGTTCGGAGAGAGATTGACATCACAGAAATGGTGTATTGATGATTAATTGAATCATACGAGACACCCAGTCTGCCTCCAGCTTCCCTTGATATCACTTGTCGTCGGCTTCTTGGTTCTGTTTAGACCTTCTAGTTAGCAGGTTTTTACAGCTCGCGAGTTATTAACAATTACACTTTTCTCACGTCTCAGCTCGTAGTAGCCGGACATTTACGAAACAGAGGCATCGAAACCAACTTTGTTGCGATGATCTATTATTCCTTTCGCTTTAGAGGGAGCACCGAGGGAGCACCGAGAGGAGGTCTGCTTTGGCCTTCGGCTTAGAAAGGGCGCGGTGCAAAGGAGCCAGAATTGGCTATCTCGTAATCGGCTACTATATCCGTGCCCGCCCTAAGCTCATCCTTCGCTTCTATTCTCTCTCTCACGAGCGGGATATCCTCAATACCTCCTACTGCAATCAACCTGGCGCAGGATGTCACTACCACCAAAGATACACCTCTGCTCTTCGAGGCATGTCTCGATGCTAATTTGCTCTTCCTACTATTTCGACCGTATGATAACGAGCGTACGCTGCTGATTTGCAGCGGGGTGCGAAGCTTACACAGTTTCTACTTGCCCACGGAGCCACTCCGTTCTGTCTGAGCTGATAGAGGACGTTGACGCGCAATATCACAGGGGCATGCCCTCTCTGCATGTAGCGCAACTACTTCACCTCTTTCAAATGGATTCAGCTCCTTCCGAGGGCCTTGGAATAGCTGATAATTCAGCTAATGGAGGACGTTTAGAGGCCATAATATCGTTGTATGCAAAAGTCTGGTTCAGTTTTCGGGTTTTAGCGAATTTGGCGGGGAAAACACACAAATCAGCCCCGAATTTGGTGCAAATAGAGCAAATACCTAGATACCATCCCCACATTCTCAAAACACCTTCAAGCTTCATTTTTGAAGCTATACAAACATCAGCCTTACACGAAGGCAATCCTGAATTCTATCTAGCATGTCTCAAGCTTTTACTCAGAATCTTAAAGATGAGATTCAATTTCACCTCGCTCGTGACGATAGCACAACGTTCATACACAAAGTCACTCATATTATCAGACAGCAGATCAATTGTATGCATAAAAAACATCTTCATTTCAGCGATGTGAAATTTGCGCTTGATACAATTGATAGATCAAGAATTTTGAATGAATATCATGCTTAGAAGCTTCTTAACTTTCTCAGTCAATGATTCATCATTCATCAGAATAACATGATCTGATTTCTGTACATAAACTGGTCGCGTCGGGCCGGATCATCGAGGTCGGACCGAGTTCTCGACTCGTCAAGACCCGATTCGGGTCAGAATTCTTGACTCGAGTATTCGAGTCGAATCGAGATGTTCGACTCAAGTATTCGGATCGAATCAGAGAATTGAAATCGAGTATCGATTCGAAATTCCCGACCCGACCCGTCAAGACATGAAGATAGATAGATAGATATTCTATTATGACTTTCTATTATGACTTTCTATCATGTTTTTCTATCATAACTCTTCTTCATGACTTTTCTTCATGACTCTCAGTTAGACTGGCCGCGTCGGGCCGGGTCATCGAGGTCGGGCCGGGTCAGGTCGAATCGAGTATCGACCCGGAATACCCAACCCGACCCGCCAAGAAATGAAGGTAGGTCAGCTTTCCTTCATGACTTCCTACCAAACAGCCTACATGACTCTCTACCATGGCTTCCTACCATGGCTCCCTACCATGACTTCCCACCAAACAGCCTTCATGTTTCCCCGCCATGGCTCCCTACCAAACGGCCTCCATGTTTCCCTACCATAGCTTCCTACCATGACTCTCTACCATAGCTCCCTATCATAGCCCCCTATCAAAGCTCCCTACCAAAGCTCTCTACCAAACGGCCTTCATGTTCCCCTTCATGACTCTCTACCAAAAAGATAATGCAAAAAGGTAATGCAAAAGCGAAAACCGAAGAAAAACCGGAAAAAAATTCTATATTTAGCCCTCTTGACGTCATATTCGATTGCTTGACGAGTCGAGTCGGGTCAGCGAGTTCTGACTCGGCTCGAGATCGATATCGAGCCGAGTCACGAGATTGATATCGAGTATTCGAATCGAATCACGACATTGGTATCGAGTACTTGAGCGAGTCAGAAAGTAGGTATGAAAATTCGACTTGACGATCAGTCTAGACTCTCTATCAAACAGTCTTCATAGTTTCTCGTCATGACTTTCTATCATAGCTCTCTATCATAGTTTTCTATCATAGCTTTCTATCAAAGCTCTTTATCAAATGATCTTCATGTTTCTCTTCATGTTTTTCTTCATGTTTCTCTTTATGACTTTCTATCAAAAAGATAATGCAAAAAGACAATGCAAAGATGAAAAACCGGAAAAATTTCTATATTTAATTCTCTTGATGTCATTTTTGATTGCTTGATGAGTTGAATCAAGAACTCAAATCAAATTCTGATTCAAAATTAATATCAAGTTGAATCACGATGTTTGAGTTGAGTAATTGAATTGAGTCAAGATGTTTGATTCAAGTAATTGAGTCGAGTCAGAATGTAAATATGAAAACTTAACTTGATGATTAATTTATCTGTACAACAAGTTTAATATTATCATCAGTCAAAGCATGATCAGCAGACTGTTCAAACAAGTTAAATACAGCAGAAAGATTACTTAAAAAGTGATTGCTGAGTATGATGAAAAGCATTGCAGCGAATGAAAATAATGACTTATGAGCTGAACTTCTGATCAGCTAGTCTTTCTCGATGAAAGCGTTGCTTGTAAGCAAATAAATAAATTTAACTTTCTTCTTTACTTTTTTAATCATGTTAATGCTTGCTCATTAATTGATTGAAAGTATGACTGAGTCTTAATTGATTTATCTTTGCACATTATTTAAAGTTTAAAATGATTGAAGAAATGAAGCATTTTATCAGCATTTTTCATTGATGAATACATTGCATGAAAGATGCATTATGACTTCATAACAAAAGAGATTTTTCTGAATTTCATGCAGTTACAAATGCTTTTTATATGTAATTCTGAAGAAATAAAATTGCATTTAATGATGATCATGAATAATGCTAAAATTCATTAATCAGCAAAGTTCAATAAATTATATGAAAGTTTTGAAATACATTTATATATCAAATTATCATTCTACTCATTTAATTATAATTTCATAGAAAGTTTATTTTCAATATTGAAAGCATAAATTAAAAGAAACAATGAGTTTGTTTAATAATATAATGAATTTAATGAGAAATTTAATGAATTTCTAAAAGTAATAATCAGATCACAAAGAAAGTGAGTTAATGATTTTAAGATACTTTTTCATCTGACTGATATAATTCATATATTCAAATGATATTGATCAACAACAAGATTCATTTGTACATGATGTTGATTATAAATCTTTTGATTCTATTTTATGTTTAAATAGAAGTCAGAAAAGTTAAGAAATCTCAATTTGATGCAGTTTGAATGAAGTTAGAACGTTGCGTGATCAAGAAAGTTATTATGCAGAGTTTTCATTCATGTGACAACATCTCTTTTAACAGTTACAGTTCATGAAGATGATAAATGACAAGTTGATGTCAGCAAAAGATAAAAAGATACTATTAGTAGTTAAATCATTCAGATGATGAGTCTTGAAATTATGATTACAAGTGATCAAAGAATTCAGAATTCATTGACTGCGCTGATATACTGAAACATTTTTATTCACATCAACAATGCTGTTATTAATAAGATGATGAAAAGATATTAGATGAAATAAATGAATCAAATGCTGAGTCTTGAGTTCATGATTACATGTGATTGAAGAAGTAGTGACTCATCGACTGCACTGATATACTGAAGAAACTCGCTAAACTCAACTTCTGTACTTTTAATGTCTTGTCAAGTTTCATCATCATGAATAATTAATTGCTCATTGAGAACGATTGAAGTTGTGTCTTGAATGCATTCTTTATCATTGATCAAAGTCAAGCATCAAACAATTATGATTGTATATTTATATCAACTTACTCAACATTTACATGACATAAGTCAAGAACAGAATAAAATTATTTAATACAATTACACTTTATCTTCTCATCATGTACATCTTTTTTTATCACATATTTCTTTGCTTAATGAATGACAATCATTGAGCAAAAGAACACAGTTTTTGACATTATAATTATAAACATCACAAGTGCAAAGAAACCATCTTTCATCTTCATGACTGAAGATTGAAGATCAAGACATCATTGTATGAAATATTATCAATGAAGAGCAGAACAAGAATGATGCATTGCAAAGAAACAGCACAAACACGTATCAAGAGTTTAAGCATCATGCATCATGCATTAAATAAAAGCTATAAATTCATTATTGAGTATATTGTCTTAAGATCAGCGATGAAACTCATCTGTACGCGATGCTGACTACGAATCTACTGTCTAGCTACAGTAGAGTCTAAAGATTATCAAAAGTTTGAATGACATTGAGACGCTGCGTGATGATAAAGCGCTGTGCGTTGGTCGCGTGCAGAGTTTTCGCGATCGCGCAGACTTCGATAATCTCAATGCGCATGCTACAAGCAATCTGCACGCAGATGAGAAAGTCAAATAGCATGCAGAACTACGAGGAAAATCGCTTATGAAAATCATTCGATTCAGTATCTTGTCGTCGCGATGACAAGAACTGAGACAGAACACTCTTGCATTTGATCTGTTGAGAATAATTAGCAGAAAGAACTCGAATCACGAACATTCTTTAGATCTACGTGCTAACTATGTATAGATCTTGTTAAGACTGCGTGCCTGTTACTACGACATGAGCAACTCACGAGACTCGTTAAGTTCGACACAAGCAAACTCGAAAGTCTCATTAATATCGTTTAACAGACGTTCAAACACAGACATTCTATACGTGAGCAATACGCTGGCGAGAAGACTTCGTTAAGAGAAGAGAAACACAAGCGAATTAGTAGAGAATGATCGAACTACGCTGTCTGATTAAAAGTGTAGCATATGAACATCTCTGCAAGACATGATCGATCTGCACGAGAAAGATCTCTACAGATAACGCGAAACAGATGAGTCGCACGTCTTACAAGCGAAGCGAGCGTCTGCAAGACGTGATATACAATGACGACGACTGTCGATCTCAAGAATCTCACTTCTTCACTGAGTTCTGACTCTTGAATGTCTTGATGATAGAGTCAATCTCTAGTCAAAAACATCGTCTGTATAGCTCGAGAGAACAGTAGCGCGTGTCAATATGATTAGAGAAGAAATCGACTGCGATACGCATGCGTATTGCTGACGAAACGTCTGCGACTCATGCTTAAGAAGTAAACTGTCGAAATCTGAGCAGTGAGAGATTTTGCTCGCCTTGAACTGTGAATCTGCTGCGAGAAAGACTACTTCTCGCTAAGAGAAAAATTAGCATAGAAATCGTGTCTTATGTATGTTGCATGCAACGTATGCAACATATTTTCGATAGACTATACAGAAGCAAGATCGCAACAACAACGACTCACAGTCATTTAGCTCAGCACACAACTTCTTTCATCTAGTGAAAAACTCGTCATCTCAATCAAGAACATGCATATACGTTAACAAATGTCTAAGACTCGATCAATGAGTAGTAGAAACAGCTGAGTCAGACATTTGCTCAATCAGAATATTAACTCGCAACACAGACAACGAAACGCAGACGCTAAGACTTCTAAACGTCTACAATTCATGCTCACTGTCTACTACATTCACAGAGAGATCTTCAATCATTTCTCGTTTGAACGAACTACTCAAGAATGACTGCAAACAACTGATCATAGAAGATTTCAATCTACATCATTCTCACTGAGAAGAACGAAGATGCTTCACTCGTCATACGACGACTGATACTCTGCTAAACGTCATTACAAACACAAGACTGAAATTACTGCTGAAATCAGACACTATTACTCGCGAAGCTCACAATCAATCTACGACGATTGATCTAGCCTTTAGCAGCGAGAAAATACAGTTCATGACACGCAAGTGCAAGATACGAATCGATCTGCATCAGAGATCGAATCATCTTTCGATCGTCACAGAGCTATGTCTACAAACAATCTCAGTGCAATTCTCGACTCGACGACTTTGAAAAAAAATGAATACAGAAGCATTGAGTGCTTATCTGCAAATACATCTATCTTTGAAATGCTCTCTAGACGACAAGGCTAGAATGAATGACAGAGTGTGCAAGACTATCAGAGTGCTACAGAAGATCATCGAGAAATCTACTTTCTTGACAAAGTCATCAAATTGAGCAAGAGACTTTTGAAATCAAAGCTGCTTCGAAGTAGTAATAAATTCAAGACGACTGCGAATCATATGAAAAACGCAAGGCACATTAGAAGCATGAAATGAATATCTGAAGCACAACGATCATAAAAACAAGATCATTCGACAAACGAAACGTGCACACTTCAGATCACAAATGCATGAGCTGAGCGAAGCATTCAAATCGATATGATGCTTTGCAAAATGAGCTAGAATCGAAAGTCAGCTATCTAAAAAGCTTTCTCAGTTTTCATCACTGAAGCGAAGCGACATCGATCATATGACAACGACGTTCGAGAAAAAAATCGAGATACTGCAAGAAAAGTTCTTCTTCTCATCTTCTCAAGCGAATGTCAGCAATATCGCAGAGTCATTCATATCTCTGACAGTCTCATTCAATTCACGCATCACAGAAGATGAAGTGAAGCAGACAATCAGACAAGTAAAAGCAGACAAAGCGTCAGACGCTTCAGATATTTCAAACAGAGTGCTTCAAGCGAGACTCGCAGAACTGATCTCAGTACTGACGAGTTTATTCAACGCATGCGTAACACACAAGTATCATTCAAAGCAGTTCAAAAAGACTCAGACAATAGTACTATGCAAATCGAAGAAAAGCGACTATATCAACTCGAAGACGTATCGATTCATTGCTTTGCTCGATATCATGAGCAAAGCGCTGAAGTCGATCATGATCAAAAGACTGAGTGACATAGTCGAGATTCATCACATACTATCAAATGCTCAAATTAAAGCGAGACGCAAGCGATTCGTGATCTCGACGTTAGATCTACTAATAGATCAAGTTCACACAGTGTGAGACTGTGAAATCAAATATGTAATCTTCATGCTAAGCTTAGACGTCGTTGAAGCGTTCAATCAAGTCTCACACGTCAGACTTCTGCACACGCTGAAAATGAAAAGAACATCGAGCTACATAATCGAATGAACACGCAGCTTTCTAAAGAATCGAGAGACATCGCTAATATTCGACGAACAAACGAGCGACATACGCGAGATAAACGCAGGCATATCACAGAGGTTTTTCATTTCATCGATTCTCTTTCTATTCTTCAACGCAAGTCTAATCAAAAAATGCGAAGCATTGAAAATTAAAATCGAAGTGCTCAACTTCGTAAATGATATTAACATTCTAGTCTACAACAGATTCACTGAAGAAATCTGCAGAACACTGAGCAAAGCACACGACGTCTGCGCGAAATGAGCTCGCACTCATGACGCAACGTTCGCATCAGAAAAGTATGAGCTCACGCATTTCACTAGAAAATCGAAGAGATTCGACATGACGACTAGCATACAAATAGAAAACTCAGTTATCAAATCGAAATCAGACGTACGAGTTCTAAAGATGCAACTGAACACGAAACTGCGATGAGATGCGCATCTTCAACAAATAGAGACGAATCACGTCACAAGAATGCTGACACTTAGTCGTCTTGAAGTCTTCACATGAGAAGCTATCTTCACAAAAGCGAGACAAGTATACTCAGCAGTAGTGAGATCAGAAATCGCATTCGAAGCGTCAGTCTGACATCAGCGCGACAAGAAAGATGAACTGTCGAGCAAAGAATGCAGACTAGAAACACTTCAGAATCAGACTCTGCGTCACGTAGCAGAAGTGTTCAAAAGAGTAAGCATCGAAACTCTAGAGACAGAAACATACACAAGCTCGCTACATGTTCATTTGAACATGCTACAGAACAAGATCACACTACACAGTCGAGTCAACGATCGAACGCAAGAGATCAGACAAGCATGCAAGTTAATACGCGCTCGATTGATGAGAGTTAATCGCGTCATTTCTCGCTCATTCATCAGCAAGAAAATAGTACTTCTGAATGTCTTCATTCAAGAAGATGCAAAGATACAGTCGAGACGCAGACGACGCTTTCTCTTTTTCACGATTTCAACAAGCGATAGCATCGCAATAGCGCAGTATCACAAAGATCAATGAAATCAACGATGAGAAAAGTACAGAGAACGCGTCGCAGACGTCAACGCAATCTCAGCACAAAGATCGCATCTGAGCAATAAGACGATAAAGATGCGTGACGATCTTCAGAAGATAGAAAGCATTCTAGCAATGCACATCAGAATCAAACGCATAGATCTGAATGCTTATCTGCACTCTAGAAACGTTTCAGGCACGAATAGCTCGCGATGCGACTGCGAATGAAGTCATCAGACGGCGAAGCATGTACTCATGCACTGCTCGAACTGATTGCATCTGCGATCAAGAATGTTACAAGATGCTGACTTCTCAGACTATTGAATAATCGTCGTCATCACGAAGAATCTCAGAGCAGTAGCGAAGATGATGATGAAAACGAAGCTCTTGAAGCAATTTAGAGTGACTAGAACACTCATTCTCTAACATGCGATCAACGCGAACAAATTTGATACATAGTCTTAAAACTCACTGTTTCGACTGCGTGAAGCAGTCGTATAAACTGCGAGCGATTTTCTACCTCAGAGAGTTTTGTTCACTCGATACAAGTAGCATAGAGTTTCTCATGAGTCGATCTAATCGATGTCACAAGAATGTATGAATTTATTATTATTATTATCAAACTTTTGATCAAATGTTCTATCAAATTCTTTATTGAGCTTTTTATTGAGCTTTTCATTGAGTTTCAAATTATGAACATATAACATGAATTAAACAATGCTTTAAACAATGCTTTCACCATAACTTGAAAACAGTACTGTTATTTTTATGATTAGTAATCTTCGCTTTCAGCTGAAGATCAACGTTAAAAGATTCAGAAGATTCAGAGTATTTACTTCTTTTCACTTCTTTCTTTCTTCATAATTCTACTTTCTAAAACAACAACAATCATATTTCAACAATGTTAACTAACTTAATAAAATACATTCTTCATGACTCAATATTAAGCTTTCTATCAAATTCACTACTGAGCTTTCTACTGAGCTTTTTACTAATCTTTCTACTGATTTTTCTACTGATCTTTCAATTGAGCTTTTTATTGATCTTTCAACTGATTTTTCTACTGATCTTTCAATTAAGCTTTCTATTAATTTTTCTACTGATCTTTTGATTGAGCTTTTTACTGATTTTTCTACTGATCTTTTGATTGAACTTTCTACAGATCTTTCTACTAATTTTTCTACTGATCTTTCTACTGATCTTTCTACTGATCTTTCTACTGATCTTTCTACTGATCTTTCTACTGATCTTTCTACTGATCTTTCTACTGATCTTTCTACTGATCTTTCAATCAAGCTTTCTATCAATCTTTCAACTGATCTTTCTACTGATCTTTTAATTGAGCTTTCTATTTATCTTTCAACTAATTTTTCTACTGATCTTTCAATTAAGCTTTCTATTGATTTTTCTACTGATCTTTCTACTGATCTTTCTATTGATCTTTTTACTGATCTTTCAATTGAACTTTCTATCAATCTTTCTACTGATCTTTCTATCAATCTTTCAATTGAGCTTTCTATTGATTTTTCTACTGATTTTTCTACTGATTTTTCTACTGATCTTGATCTTTCTACTGATCTTGATCTTTTTACTGATCTTTCAACTGAACTTTCTACTGAACTTTCTAATGAGCTTTTAATTAAGCTTTTGATTAAGCTTTTTATCAAACATTCTGTCAAACTTTCTACATACTTCAAATTACTCATTAATTGAATGTATAACATGAATTGAACAATACTTTCTACATGATTTCTTTCATGTTTTTCTATCAAACAATTTTCATGATTCTTTATTAAGCATTCTTCATGTTTTTCTATCAAGCACTCTTCATATTTCTCTATTGAGCACTTTACATAATCAACAATTTATTTAAATAAATGATTAAATAATTAGTTAAATAATAAATTCATTGATTTAAGTCTTTGCTTTTGCATGCGCTTAAATATATAGAATTGAGCATATAAAACTGAGCATATAAAACTGAGCATATAGAATCAGAATAATCATTGTCAGCAATATTATTCATGTCATTTTGATGATTTATGTCATTTTGATGATTTATGTCATTTTGATAATTGATATCATTTAAACTATTAAACATGCATCTGCAGCTAATTACGTCAAAGTAATTTTATAAAAAGAGAGATTAATCAAAATGATAAATTATTTAAATTATCATTTAATTACGTGATTAAACACTTGATGAAATTTATTGATGTAAACTCATTTCTGTTTGAAGATTCATTGCAAGATGTAAATAATTGATTATCATGAATGCAAAATAAGTTGAAGATTAACACATAGTATCTATCTTTTGATGTTCTGGCGTTCAGATTTGATAGGTGTTGAAGCCGCTTTATGCTGCCAGAACATCGAGGGCTGAGGGGGCAGGGGGGGTCAAGCGATCGCAGCGGCGAAACAAGGATCTGAAAGTTCGAGGTTCACTGTTCAGGATTGTGCTTCATCTCTGGCTCAATCCATCCGAAGGATTTCAGTGTGAGCAGTCAACATAAATATCGACATGACACTCTTCGATGATGCTTTTCTTGCTCTTTACCTCGCTTCACTGGTAAAGCAGAACTGTATTTCCGTCATATGCCTCGAGTACTGTCATCGTTCCTTATATCGTCAAGCTCTCACAGCTCAGAGCCTCTTTTATTCTCTACTCTCGATCGCAACGCTGTGCTCGCTCTTCATAACAGCAGCTAAGAATCATGCCCGTTGGCAAAGCTACGCGCGCACGTCGAAACGCTGACAAGCAGTCGTCGAGTTACTATCAGAATCTTCGTCAAGAGCTGGCAGCAAAAGGTCGGACAGAATCGAAGCACGCTGATAATACAAAGAAGAGCAAGAAATCACTCTCAAAGAAATGAAACAGGTCAGTTGTTTACTGTACTCTCGATCGAAGTAAAGTTCTGAATCTAATTGATTTGCGATCAGATTTTGTCAGAAGATTGAACAGAATTTCGAAAGCTTTTTCTTAAACGCACAAGTCGAGAATCTGAAGACATTCTTGCGATGAACGTTAGATCGCTATCCGAGAGTGAGAGTCAGCGAGAGTCTCAATAACTACTGACGAGTATTGAACATGCACATCTTCTATCAAATCGATCGTTCGCTGAATGACAGCATCAGAAGAGACATGATCAACGTAAGTGACAACATTTCAGCTCGAGATATAAAGCAGGTCTAAGCTGATCTTGAGTCGTTAACAGTACAAGAAAACGCTCGTGAATGAATACAAGCTTCGCAGACTCTCGAAGAGAAAGGCGATCATGAGCGTTGATGACTTATATTATGTACTCTTTTATCATTGGGTTCATGACGATTCGATCTTTTCAGACGAGCAGCAACGGAATCAAGTTCTCACGGATCTGCTCATGACTGCGTACTTTGGCTGCAGATCGATCTCAATGTTCGACACAAGACTAAAACTCGAAGACGATGAGAACGCGATCAAGCTCGATGAACGCGTCAAGGTTCATAGCGACCTCAGTGCTAGCAACGATAATCAAAGGACTAGCGATTCGGACGAAGATGTTGCGATGAACAGTGACTGAAACGAAGAGCAAGCAATTCTCGTCAATTCGGATTCGAACGCTGATAGCGATGACGATGGTGATGGCAGCACAGACTATGATAGCGAAAGCGATGATGACATCGACGATGATTTCGATGCGGGCCTTGAGGAAACTAGATCTTTGCTTTGAAGACATATCACTTTTATTATTGTTCTCAACTCAATCTCAGAGAAGCTCAACATTCTTTTCGTCAAGGTCATGCTCATTCATATCAAGGAAGAAGACAATTGCTCTCGAGAGTAAGCAGTGCAGTTATCTACGTTCAATATATTATAATAATCTCTTATCTACTAGAAAAACATTTGTCGTCGAAAGAGAGGAAAATCCGCTCCTCTGTCTCGTCGATCATTTACTTTTCATGACACTTCATGACGACGTCTTTGTGGTCGAGTCGACGAGAAATGTCAGCTACATATTTCGAGCCAAGTCATCATCTGTCAAGAAGTCTCTCACGCTGAAAATTAAAGTCGATGCTCTGAATCAATCGATCTTCCGTGAGTCTGAGCGCGTCGCGAATGAGTATCGCACATCGAAGACGAAATCTTTGCGTTCTAGTACATGACTTCGTTACTTAAAACGACTTGACTTAAAATCGGGTCTGAAGCATTCCTTTACTCAGTATGTTGCTCGACGTGGCTTAGTCAATGCCGTCAATAGTAGATCGTCTTCTTCTCATCTGTCTCTTTCTTCTATTCTCATATGCAGACGTCAATGCTGATGTCAAATGATTGGCACAGATAAGGCGTCTTCTTCCGTAAGAGATCAGATCTTCGATCATCAATCGAACGTCGTTCGTTACTATCTCGATCGAAAGATTTGATTCAACACGCAGGCTGTCTTCTTAGATCGTTCTTTCGACGAGATTGTACAAAAGCTAGTCAGACTGATGACATTAACTGTTGATTCTAGCGCCTCGATCGAATTGTTCGACGAGCTTTCGAAGAAGCTTGCTAATAGCAAGCGAGTGATTCGCCTTAGCAGCAAGAGCAAGAGACTCATCGTCAAAATCAGGGTCAAGTATGGGTCCGTGAAACATGCTTCACGAAAGAATTCATGGATAAAGAAGAAGAAAGATGTCGATGCTGCCTTGCATCGTGAAAAAACGAATCGCCGAAGTAGAATGGTCGACAAAGTTCGAAAGCGACATTTTAGAAACGTCGATACAGATACGCTCGAAGCTCAGTTTGCTGACATCGCTATCTCAGCGTCTGTCAAAGACGTCGAACTGACGAGATCTCTCAAATACAATATTTCGAAGCGAGATGTCGTGATTCGATTGATCTGCGAATCTGTGATCGATCTGACAGATCGTGAGAAGCACGTTCGAAGCATCGAGGTCATCAAAGTCAGAGCAGCGTTGTGTCGTCGACAAGAAAGTCAGCGTCGAGGTAGATCAAGGTCTACTTTCAAATCAAAGAAACTGATGAATTCTTCAGAAGGTCTCGCAGCGAATTCTGAAGAGAACACGACAGATTACTTTCCCTTGATCTGCAGATCAATTCAATGCTCGTTCTGTCTTGACGAGGAATGCAAATTCTATGAGAATCGAACATTCGAGTACTGCAGACTCAATAAGATGATGAAACATGTTCAGAAGGCGCATCTACGAAAGTATGCATCTAATGATGAGATCAATTACGAACATTCGACGTGTAAGACAAACAGTCTAATTCTGCCAAGTGTGATGACTTTCAAGAGTCATATCGTCAAGATGCATCAGATTAACCTTCGTGCCTAGTTTCTCGACGTGTTTCTTTCACTACGAAATGTTATTGAGTCTTTCAGTCGAGAATCGTCTGGGTAAAATCTTCGCAGCGATCGTTCTGTCATCGAAAAGAGAAGAAAGAGACTTGATAGAAAATTACTTTTGCCTTCTAAAATTCTCTCTTTCTACTCTACTTGTCGTCGACGTTGATTTTATGTCAAGTTAGTTACTTTAGCTTTGCACGAGAGTTTTGCGTCTAACGTCAAACAATAGAATTGCTTTTTATAAATAATCTGTTGTCTTATTTCGTCTCTACTTTTTAGTATCTGTCTTCGATGCTCAAACATATTTCATTTGTATATGTACACAAAAGGATTCATTCTAAAGTCAATGAACAATCTCATCACAATCTTCGTGATCGAAATATCAGAATGCGTCAGTTGCGAAGTTATAAAGACTGCAGCTAATTCTAACGCCTGATCGTCGATTCACTGAATTGTGTCTTCAGGTCCGTCGCTCGTGTGACTCTCTCAACAGTCTGATGATTGTGATCGTCGACAGAAGAATCACACTGCGAGCATTGAGATGTCTGCATCGGCATGCCGCAATCTTCAATCGTGAAAGAATGCTCATTTGCGCAGTAATATCAATGTTCTGTACCACGGAAATCATGCGACATCGCTGCGTACACGGCTGCCTTTTCTTCGTTACTCATCGATGCGTAGAAGGTCGAATCACGCAGCATCTTCTTCACATCTTCAACTTCAGCCAACATGTCAGCGATTTGATCAGAATAAGCTGTGCAAACACTTTTGGCTCTTTGAAGATGTGCTCTCGCCTGGATGAGAAGTTCAGAAATGACTGATTTCGCTTCCGAGCGATCACGTTCGAGAGCAACGAAACGAGTTCAATACAGTAGCTCTTCAATCGCGTTCGCTGACTGCTGTCTTGCCTGAAATTCTTCGACTAGAGTCTCGCAATCTTTTCTGTTACTGATTAAGTTGACGTGAAGGTTTTCTCGACTCGTGGTTAGAAATTCAAGGAGAATGACATAATCGCATCAGAGTAGCAAGACTGTTGTCAAGAGACGATTTCGTACTTGAAGAACATTTGGTTCGCAGAAAATCTTAGTATTCACTTCGTGATGTCTGCGTGCATTCTGCACAAGGTCGTGAATGCGACTGAGAGATTGTTTCGCTTCGTCGACTTTTTTGAGAAACTGCTTTACCTCTTTTCGAAGCTTCAAGATGCTCTTGAATCTTGCATCTGATCTAGTGAAATTGATGATATTCTTAATCTGCTGATCGCGAGATTCTTTCAGCTGAATAGGCTTCAGAGAGAGAAGTTCTAACGTGAAAGATAATTGCTGCGTAGAATCTTGGTCCTTCGTCTCGCCTTCTCGAAGCTCTATCTCTTCCCGTTTCATTCTAGCAATCAAAGGAATAAATTGTATATTTGCTCATACAATAAACTTTTTTGTTGTCTTGTCAATTCACGCTCGTCGAACTATGCGATCATATCTATTGATGTTTCGAAGAGGGCAGCGACACATCGGGCAGTTCTTTAATTCGACGATAGAGAATGGTTCCGAGCTAGACTTTAGCCCCACAATCGAGCCTGCGCCATCTGGTTCGTCAGAAAGAGTATAATAATTCGAGATACTCATGTGATCGTTCATGCTTTTCAGAGTGAGAATGTGGTCACATGATGGTATAATGCAAGAGCTTTCGTCGAGATCAATCTCAGCATAGCTGAATTTCATGATGTAATCAATCATCATCTTCTTGATCGACGTATCGACGCACTTCTGACAGTGCTGAACATCTGAACAAACCTTCTCACAGACAGACGAACATCGATGATCACAGCTCAAAATCTTCGAGCAACGTTTCGAGCAAGGCAGAAGGTCGCAAGGCATCGCGCATGGCATCTGGCATTTCCCACGATGTGAACAAGATCAAGAGCAATCTTCAACACATGACATGCAAGGCTCTTGACACTTTTTACTGCAGCGTGAGTGACTGCAGCGAACCTCACATGATTCATTGCAAAGCGAACATGAACCGTCGTCGTGGCAGGTACTCAAACATGCGTGACTACATGTCGTGTACGATCTACTGCATTGCGCCTTACAAATATCGTGAGCTCTCTGAGAGATCTGATCATCGATCTTTGAATTGCAGTCTTTACAAGCGTGCTTGCAGTCATGTTCACAGACGAGGGCGGCTTCACACGTGACAGAACAAGAGTAATCATTCTGAAGCGAAAGATCACAGCAACGAATCTTTACTCGATGCTTGCAATTTGGCATGACCATTTCGACTTTGATTCGACATGATACAGTTTTCGAAGCTTGCGCTTTGTGACACTTCAATCATTTTCGTATGTGTTCACAAGGCAAGACGATGTTTGGAATCTGGACTGAACATTTCGCCTCGCATGAATCTTCGCACGATCTGAAACACGAGTGCTCACAGCCTCTCTTGATTCTCTGACAGCGCTCAAGGCATCGAACGGCGTTGTGTAGCGAATCGGCATGACACTTATTGATGCAAGCGTGTTCGCAACGTAGTCTCGAAGTACACTTCTTGTCGCAGCCATCCTTCGGCGAGAGAAGAGAGAAATCATCGGCTTTTGATACCTCGATTGAGATCTTCTTGTGCCGGGGACAGCAGAGCGCTAGAGTTTGACCTATGTTTTTGTCTCTCTCTAGAATGAAGATGACGTTGGTTCACATGGGAACAGAACTCGCGATCTGAGCATTGTCGATGATATACATATCGTGGCGAGCGTGACTCAACAAGACGTTGATGCGATTCGAAGTTTTCAAAAATCCACATTTTCTCTCGTCGTTGCTTCGTACCAGTGAGATGACAATCACTTTCGCTTCTTTCTTCTGAAAATTATCAACAGTCGCGACTCTTAATGCATTGAGTAAGATTGTCTTCTGCATATTGACTTCGCTCTCTGTTGTAGTCTCCGGACTGTCATCTTTCAGGCCCAAGATCTTCAAATCCTGAAGATCTCGATCGTCGACCACAATCTTGAAAGAAGATCTTAGTCGCTGCTTGATCTTCTGCAACTGTCTCAAATATGAAGTCAAAACTGCAATATCATCTTTTTCATAAGTTTCTTGATGTACAAGATGAGAAATCAAAGCGACGATCATCTCTACTTCAAAAGAGTTAGTCTTCGAGAATGAGATCATTTGAGCTGATGACGATGAGTCTTTCTTCTCTTGATGATTGAGTCAGAAGAGGCGCTTTCGCAATTCATCAGCCTCGAAATAATCTAACATCGAAGCGTAATCTTGTAGCTCGAAATACAGCGTGGTTCTAACAAGCTCTGCAATCGATGAGTGCATTCGACGCTGCATCTTCAGTGAACTGAATGAAATCTTCGGATAGCCGAGCTGAGGTTTAACGAGTCGCTCAAAAAGCGAGATGTTCAAAGAGAATTTCCCCTCTCTGAGATGATCATGTTGAAGCTCGTAGTTGTTGATCTGGGGTCGAAGCTGCTCGTGATTCTCAATAAGAATAGCATGTTCGACTGAAGGCAAAAGCGCGATGAGCGTGTGTGTCTCTAAGACCTCATCTGTCTCTTCACACACCATGACTTTTGCTCGCACACGTCTAAGAATCTCTAGATTCCTTGTCAAGTCTGTGATTGTGACGTCGATGACGTGCGCTCGTAGAAGACATCGAAGATTCAATTTCTGGTAGCACTTCTCGAGTTCATCTTTGATATCACGATAGAATTCAAGGACGTGAAGTAGAAGATCGTTCAGCTGAGCTGCGCGTTGCTGAACTCAATACTTATGAATTGATTCTCGCTCAAAGACAGACATCTTCAGAAGAGAGACGTTTGAAAGCTTCGTAACGAAACGATTCGAGCAAAGACGCTGAGCTGCTTCTCTAAGTCAGCTTTTAACAACACTGTACTTTCTATCGCGCACTGTTCGAAATTCATCTTCGTCAAACCTCATTTCAAACAGTTGTTTGAAGTGTCTGAACGAGTCTTGTCTTTTCAGATAAGCTTTGATGTTTCTTCACGAGGTCGAATTCTTCAGTTCTTGTAAAATTTTCTCGATATGTGCTAGCTCGCTGTTCAATTTCGTATGAAGTTGTCACTTCTCGTAATCTTCGATTTTCGTCTGTTCGACTTGCTGAGAAACATGACGAAGATTCAAGTCTTGAAAAAGTTCGGATTTAGATCGCGAACCTAAACGGATCAGCTGCTCAACTTCGTTCTTTACTAGATGCTCGAGAAGTTGATCGAGTGCGTGATTCGTATAGCATACGCAAACAATAGAATCAAGATTAGCTGTCTTACGATTTTTCAATAAAGTTTTGATGATTGCTACGTCTGTATAGCTTTTCCCGATATCTGGCGATCCTTGAATGAGCGCAAGGCAGCGACTCAGAGCATTAACAGTGAAGATTTGCTGCGCGTCGTCAAGTGTGAATTTGCTACGTAGCATCTGATAGTCGAACTGCTTTTCAGACTTAAGTTTCAGAGGTTCTTCTTCAGTCAAAGAGTTCAGACTGAAGGCGAAGTCGCGTCTTCGTGAGTAAGCGAAGAGTGAGATATTCGCAACCCTCGAATCTTGCGTCACTGAAGCGATGAATTCGAAAAAAGAAAGATCGAGAGTGCGGCTCATCTGCTGAAGCGCCTGCAGCGTTGATCGAAAAGAAGATAACAGAATTTCGGGAAACTCAACAAGAGATTGTCTTAGATTGTCAGTCTTTTTGAGGTGATTGTTGATTCAGATGACGTCTTTCATATTGTTTTTCAGCATGCTAAGCATCACAGTTGCTCGATCTGCGTGCTTAAAAAGACTTGAATGTTCGATCGCTCTTTCAGAATCTGTATTGAGATCGATCGAAGAAGTTGCAAGTTCTTCTTCTGTATTATTTCGCTTCTTGAGCGAAGGCGTTGAAACTGAGTCGCATACAGAGAAGAAGATGATGTTACCTGTAGAAGAGACAAGGCAGAGCAACGCATCAATTTGTAGCTGTTTGCTGCTTTTTCATCATTTCTCTCCCTGTGCAGCATTCTTTTTACGAAGTGCAGAAGACTGTTTGAACTCTGCTACAATCTGAAGATCTTTTCTTCTGTCGAATGTCAATCGAAGCAGATGAACTTTATGATAAGTGATGTTTCGGACGTCATTGTTTGATTTTGACTGAACAGTTGAGAAATGATTAAGTCTCTCAAGTTCTAAATGAATCGCATCTCTGAGTTGATCAATTGTATCTTCTCGGAGAAGTCGAAATTGCCTGTCGAGTAAATCTTTCAGATCGGAAAGATGGTTTCTGATGAAATCATTTGAAGGTAGATACTCTAGCCGATGGGACTGAATCTTCTCAGCGATTGGCAGGATCTTAATGTCGCGAATGTTCTCATGATCGTTATCATGTCGTGAACTCTGTTCGAATAACATGCCGGGCAGATTCTGGCTCAACTCGAAGACAGCTCGATGATTCTGTAGCTTGTTTGATCGATTTTCGGACGATGTCATCGAAGTATCAAGATCAAGACGATGTCAAATTCTGACAAGGCTTCGTCGCACGGCATACAGAGACAATTGTTCCGGAATACAGATCGAGATAGTGTTCGCAATCGGCGTGAAATTCGCGATGATCTGGGCGCTTTGATTCAAGTTCACGATTCGCTGCAGCACGATCAAACTCGTCGTCAACGCAATTGAAGACAACTCATCATCTTTGAGAAATTCTACTAAAGCAAGAGCAGTGAGAGCAACTGCTGTGACTTTGAAAAGATCGATTGCACGACGATCATTCGGGTCAAAGAGAAATGTGCAGATGATGTCGAGTGAAGTCTTCAAAATCAGAGATGACAGAACATTCGGATGGGAAATGATTTGAAAGAATGAAAGAGTTCTCTCTTTGAAAATACAAATCGTCATCTCTTCTATTGAGCAATCAATCGTCAGATCTATCAGAGTCTTGATCATCGCAATTCTCTCTTTCGTTGTCAGCTTCGTGATGATTTGCTGACGCGTTTCGATATTTTCTTGATTCATGAGATCTCATTTCATTTTGAAGAATCTCTCAGTATCTACGACTAGAAATCGCGAATAGATATTGCGTTTTGGTATGAGGTAAGTTTATTCGCGAAAGCTAGACTCGATTCCGGACCGTTCCCGAGGTCTAGAAATAGTCTGTGATAGTGCATTGATACCATTTTTTCCCATGCTCAGTTCATGCAAGAATTTACATTGCTTCCCTCTATAGCACTCATTAGGTGTCAGGTAGAACGAGCAGAGTCTCGACGATGCTCTGAAGGTCGATTCATGACTGTATTTGCATCTATTGTCGCGTGTACATTCGTCGCGTGCAAAATCGAAACAAGACTTCTTGCTAAATATGTCTGGTTACTCAAATTGTATTCGTCTGAAGATCTAATCAAGAAACTCTGCACTTACGCGTTACGATCAGGCATATCGTGAAGGTGCTAATAACATCTGGGGAAAGGAATAGCTGCAAGCCTTACGATGAAGCGAACGAGAGGCAGTGATCGAAAATAGTATCGTAGTTGACAGTGTTTTGTTAGCGAAATAAACTCTTCTAAGGTCAGTGTTTTGCTAACGTTGAAAGAGAATGATGAGAGAAGTGATCGATCAGTCTTGTTAGTCGTGATTCTGTTCATGAAATTGCATAAACTACAAGATGTATAACATTTGCATAATTAGTACATGTGTTTTGTGCAGGAATCATCCGTACAAGACGAGGTAAATATAAATCTGCTTCTCGATGTCGATGCTGTTTCTCTCGTTGATCTTCAACCTAGTATATCTTAAAGACTGACTAGATTTTTGAACATGTCTCATTATTGCGCTGCTTGTGACAGACGTTTCAACACATCAATATCTCTGCTGCAGCATCTCGACTTCTCTGCTCACGCTGCTTCTTATGAATGCGATAGCTGCGATCGCGAGTTCGATAGTCAACTGACCTTGAATCAACATCTCAGTTCTCTCGTTCACGCTTTATCGTACGACTGCGATGATTGTGATCGTTCTTTCGATAGTCAAGAGGTCCTTGAACAACATTTCAACTCTTCTCTTCACGTTTCAGTGTTTGAGTGCGACGACTGCGATCGCAAGTTTGAAAGTCAACAGGCTCTGAATCAGCATCTCAACTCTTTCGCTCACTCTTCATCGTGTGAGTGCGACGACTGCGATCGCGAGTTTGGAAGTCAACAGGCTCTGAATCAGCACCTCAACTCTTTCGCTCACTCTTCATCGTATGAGTGCGACGACTGCGATCGCGAGTTTGAAAGTCAACAGGCTCTGGATCAGCATCTCAACTCTTTCGCTCACTCTTCATCGTATGAGTGCGACGACTGCGATCGCGAGTTTGAAAGTCAACAGGCTCTGGATCAGCACCTCAACTCTTTCGCTCACTCTTCATCATACGAGTGCGATAACTGTGATCGCACGTTTGAAAGTCAGCAGACATTGCGACAGCATCGCGCCTCGTCTGTTCACAATAGATGATATGTTTCGAGCATGCTGTGAGGGGAATAACGTTACATTGCAATGAAAATCAAGTGCTAGATAGGCGAACATTATAATTGAGAGCGAAAAGTTGTAGAATACAGCTCATGACTCGTTACTGTTTGTCTCGCTTTCTAATTGGTTTAAAATCACAGACAAGTTGATGAGATTCATCAAGTATATGAATGATGTGTTATGTTCTAAATTTAATATCACTTCGTATTCAATTTCGAACTGAATTTACAAGATGTATTACATAATCTTTGACAGCAAAGAAACTATTCACTTTCAGATCTATCTTCGCTTGTTGAAGAGAAAGTCTGCGCTATCGACTGTAGCTTCAGAAGGTTTTCTTTCACAAAGTTCATGATCTGCTTGAGATACTGCAGATCGACTGCTCTGGCGCGATTGCGGGCGTGAGAGATGAAGATGTCGATGTCGGCTTCGTGCTGAGCGAGAAAGAGTTGTATATAGAATTGATATAGAAGGCGGGCATCTTGAGTTTGAGGTAGAACGAGGTAGAAGAGCAGGAAGAGGCGAAGGTAGGCGTAGAAGGAAAACCTGGGTAGAGATGCAAGGTTAGAGGGGGTTTGGTAAAGTTTGGGGTTGGGGTTGAGGTTGAGGGAGAAGGTGAGCGAAGGGTGATTACCAGGAAAAAATGAATCATGTTCAGAATTCAATAAGGTTGAAGCAGAAGATGACGACTCAGTACATGAGTCATGATGTTAGCTGAGCCGAGTCGGAAGTACGAAGCGCTTTGTAGAAGGTGAAGATTGAAAGAAGAATGATGACAAATAAGCTGGAAGTTTGTCAGTGAGGTTCTACATGTTTATGTAGATAACATGTGACTACGATGAAGATATCACTAGGGCTTTGACTTACGAGAGTAGGTTCGAGAGAATGTCAAACATCGTCAATCGCATCAAGTTCGATAAGAAGAATTGATTCGCTTCTTCTTCTTCTCGCTGACAAAGACCGGCAGAGCACAAATATTACAAAACAATTCTTTAGATGCTGATAAGTCTACGAATATTTGACTTTGATGTGTGATCAGCTTTTTCACTGCGAATACTGTGAAATAGCTGAAAGTATTCTGCTGGGACACATATCAAGTCACGAAGTCGACGACTTTAAAGTCAGCGCAACAAGTCATATCTGAAGAGATCTGTCATAATTTGGGGGGGGGCATATTTGGGAGGAAGAATCGTCATATCTGAAGTGGGGTGCCTCATTTTGAAAAGGGAAGAGCCGTCATATTTGAAGGAGATAAAGAATCATAAAGGTACAACAGAGAATCAAAGATACAGCAAAATCATTCAATCTCTTTCTCGTTAACTCTGTATTGCAGAAAGTCTCAGAAAATTGACTTACAGCATCAATGAATCAGCTGAACATCGATCGCGCGAATGCTCTGTCATATGAATTCTTTCATACTTCACCTTTTCCCCTTCAACAAGGTCTCAATGAGAAAGATCAGTTCATGAAAGCTTATTCGCTCACTTCTTATCCTACGCTTTACAAGACAAACAAGCGATCATTTTTCGCGTTTGAAACAGATGACAACATAATGTCCACGACGGAATATGAAACCAAGCGAAGGGAAAGAAACTTCGGCTCATATCATCACTTCTTCAACGTCTCTTCATCTTCTAGCCTATGTCATTCTTCGTCGACTTCATCTTTGAATGTCTCATCGACGAAACTTAAAAGGGTGTTAGAGTCAATATTTAATCAAGTTGATTGATTAGAGGTGGCATTAGCGATGACCAAGAATCGAGCGTCGTCAGTCTACTGCGAAGTCATCGAGAAGATATTGCAGGCACAAATACATCAGCTTCTAAAGACCGAGATCAAGAATGAGCATGAAAGGAATGAGAATACGGACAAGCACGAGAATGAGAATGAGAACGACGACGAGAATGAGGATGAGAAGTATGTGTATGTGTACGAGGACGATGACGACAACAATAATGACGACGAGAATGAGAATGAGGATGAGAATGAGGATGAGAATGAGAATGAAGACGAGGATGAAGACGAGAATGAAACTGACGACGGCGACGAGTACGACAGAATGTAAAGAGAAGTAAGACAGGCGAGAAGGAACAAGAAAATCAAAGCGGATAATTAGAAGTGGGTTGACAGTAAATGTGCAAGCTACTAAGATCATTAAATGTACAATGATCGTATCTATTTTAGTCTTTGACGTTTGCTTTTGCAGAACTTACAATCGATTTGCATCATCGAGACTTTCAATGTATCTATTGCTGAACATCACAAGCGTAACATCAATATTGCAAGATTGGTTTACTCATCTACTGTAATATAGAGCTTAATAGAAGTTTAAATCATCTTTTGAATTAAAGAGGCTTGGAAAGCTAGCACAAAGTGTGTAGAAACTTCTCGTGAGTAAGCAATTCTAGTAAGTACGCAGTAATGACGGTTTCTGCCGCTGTTTTTGGCGGTTTCCAAAATCTTAAAGTCACGTATAGGGCTGCGTCCCTGCCTCCCAAAAGCGAGGCACTAGCATTCAAAGTTGGTCCATAACTGCACTCGAAGAGTGCTCCCTTGACGAGTACTTCTCTGATGAGTATTTCCCTTCATTTTTGAGATCTATTCTTGAAGAAATAAAAGAGAGTACTCGTCAAGGGAGCACTCTTCGAGTGCAGTTATGGGCCAACTTTGAATGCTAGTGCCTCGCTTTTTGGAGGCAGGGACGCAGCTCTATACGTGACTTTAAGGTTTTGAGAATCGTCAAAAACAGCGGCAGAAATCGTACTTACTAGAATTGCTTACTCATTCTTGAAGGAAGCAAACATGCCGTAAGACACTTTTCGTAAGACACTATATGTCTTGAAACACTATGTCTTGGATCGCTGTGTGTCTTGAGCCACTATATGCCTGAAGACACTTGTCATAAGACATCATACGTCTTGAGACATATGTCACGAGACACTATATGTATTAAGGCACATGTAGGAAGACATTATACGTCTTGAGACATATGTCATGAGACACTATATGTATTAAGAAACATGTAGGAAGACATTATACGTCTTGAGACATATGTCATGAGACACTATATGTATTAAGAAACATGTAGGAAGATATTATACATCTTGAGACATCATATGTATCAAGACACTTGTAGAAACATACTACATGACTTAAGATCAATGTATTAGACACTTCTATCTTTTCTCTCTCTTGTACATTTAATGAAGGTCGTACAGGAATGATTTTTGAATCAATACGTATTTCATCTTCGGATACATGTGATCGATTTCCTTTGATTCTATTGTAAATATTACATCATGAGCAATAACAAAAACCCAAGCCCTTGCTACTCAATTCTGTCATCCTGATAAATAGTACGCAACATTCTATCGCTTCGAAGACTGATATTCCAATTCCAGCAATTTTACCCGATCATTCAAATAGTCACGTACAAGACTTCGTAGATCATCTCGCTGCTTATCGGTTCCGAATACTAAATCACGGTCAGTCTTGATACGCAAAGAGCGAATAGTACTTACTCATCACCAGCATCTTTTCCTTTTCACTCTGCATCTTCTCGCTGAATTCTTGCGCACCCTCAGCGTTCTTTTGCGCGGTCTCGATATTCTCTGAATGCCTCATGTTCATCTCTGTTTGTAAAATCTTCTGCAAATCTGCGAATCCTCGATAAACAGTCTCACGTCGATCAAAAGACACTTTGTTCTTTTTCAAATAGGTCGAAAAGATTGAGATGAAGAGAATCTACTCTGCGTGTCAGTGAAGCAAACGAAAGCATCGATGAACGTCACCTTATTCAGATTGTCGCCTTCCAAGACATTATTAAGCAGCGACTTCACTGCGAGAGCAGTCTCTGCTCTTGTAAGTTTCTCATCAGTGAATTCTCAACCTCGCTTCATGCTTATCGATGTGTTGTACTTGCCAAACCACACGGATTCGAAGAGTACTAGTCTTGCGAGTCTTATAATCATGAATCAGCTGTTTCAGATACGGCAAGTGTGCAGTCATCTCGAACTCAGCGACTATCAGAAGAACGCTTTCATACTCGCTCACAGAGACACTGATTTCATGAGGCTCACTGAATAGTATCAAACGAGAATCAGTCGCGCCCCCGTTCTCGTCGGTCTCGACGCGATACAGAAGTTCCCGTGTCAGTTCTTTACGAGGTTCGACGAAAAGATTCAGTCTATTCTGCTTCTCGTGTGCTCAAGAGGTCATCACGAAAGAATCACTCTGCACGGAAGATCAGAAGCTGATGAAAGGAATTCATAGATTGATGTATTGCTCAGCTTTGATCTTCAGTGATCGAGAAAGATTGATGCTAATCTTGACAGTGTCATAGGCGTGGCTAATGAGGGCTCGGGCGCGATCGTGACGGAACGTTCCGCTTCGCCACAGTACACTGGCGCATTGAACAACAGATGTGGAAAGGAACAGCGCAGCAGAGATATAGATGTACATGCGAGGGAAAAGCGACTTGAAGGGCAGATGACGCCAGGTGGAACAGGCAGAAAGCGCGATCAACGCTTGATACGTACGAAGAAAGATTTCGTAGAACGGTCGACGCAAGAGAGGATGCGAGAGTAGTAGAAGAACACACAGCGATGATCCGGCCTGAGTATGATTAGTTAGGGACGGCGATGAAAGCAGCTACAAAGACTAACTATCAGTTCAAATAGATGCTCTGGTACTTTCAACGAGAAAGTGGTTCGATTGGTCACGACGACGAGTACATGAAAGAGGATGAGCGCGAACATCATCAATCTCGTCGAACGATGAACGCGTCGATAAGAATTCAAAGGAAAACCGAGGAGGTCAGCCAGAAAACTAAGATGAGTGCCTGCAAAGAGCGGAATCATGTTGACGAGCGATAGGTTCTCGACTTGAAGACCAGCTTTAGAGATCGTGGAAACTCGAAAGCTAAGACAGAAGACATTGATTGTGATGTAGATCAGCTGAATCAGGACGTCGGTTCGACTTCACGGACTCAAAAGTCGATGGCGGTTCAGAAAGTACGAGTAAGTAAGATGCTTGAACGTAAGAAGAGAGATCTTTTCTCGGAATCGCACTGTATGAGGAAGAAGGTTAACAATAATGAAGACAAAGAAGAAGTCGCTCGCGGCAGTAGCGTATATCTGGGTGATATTCATGAGAATACGAAGTCGAAGCAGTATTACAGAGGAGAGATGGAAAATCGAAGCGAATCAAAGAAGTGATAAGAAGAAAGACTCGAAGAAAATAAAGCAATGTATCGGGACGTCAAGATTCTTTTAATACGTGAAACTGAGATTGAATAGAACTGGTCGTGAGAACAAACGTAGCAAAAGTTGAGAAGGAGGGGAGACATCAAGGGTATTAGGAAAGAAGCAGGAAATGATGGCTCATAAGAGCAGGGCCAAATTGTCATCATTTTCGATGATGCGCTATATTTAGAATTCGTTTCGAGAAACGAATTGAATTTCAACTGACACTAAATCGGCGCAAAAAGTTCAGAAACTGAGATTTTATAATTTTAGGTTGGCATGCGAAGGTATTTGCGAAACTCTAGAAAGAACCTTCTATACTGGCTTGTGAAGTCTTCACGCGGAGACTTCAGCTCAGTTCATCATCCACTCGAGTCAATTCTTTCGTCAATCACACTGAAGCAGTCGATGCTGAAAATGTTAGATTCTGATTGAAGCGGCTAGGTTTCAGCTCACCTTCATTAGCTCGTTTATCGAAGAAGCAGACGTCGTCGTCGACAGAAATTCGACGGCGTCGGAGTCGAAAGGCCAACGATTCAAATTCTCGACATCGATAGCTTCGTCGTCTTTGGTGCATTTCTGCATGAGTTTCATCATGATCCTACTGAGCGTTCTCACATTCCTGATACTGGTCTCGTCTGACGAAGCGACCTGACGACAGCATTCTTGATTCGCTATCATGTAACGTTAACGAAGCCTTCTGTGAACTGAGATTGAGATCGACTGATTTTGACGTCTCCTTCGGCGCTTAAAAGAATGTTCGAGCAACTGAGAGACTCATGCTTCATTCTCTGGGAGGTAAGATAGGCAAGATCCTCAAGTATCTATTGCGATTAGCACATTCTTCGTGACATCTCGTCCGTCAGAACTATCTGTTCGAGTATGGCTGCCAATTCTTGCTCGTCGAGATAGAGAGAAGAAGCAACGATCTGAACAAGAGAGATGTTCATACGCTCGAGAATGACATAGAAGAATTCCTCGAAACTAAAAGATTCTAGAACGGCAACGAAGTTGTCGTGTCGAATGTGATGTAACATGTGAAGCTTCTCGTGAGAGTCTGGCCTCGAAAAGCTTTTCACGACGACACGTTTGCGAAGGGATTCTCTTCGAACGGCAACAGTAATGAAACGATCAAGCTTGAGCTGAAAGATCTTCCTGTAGCTTTTCCACGGAGATTCGTTTTTCATTCCCTTATATTCGCGAATCACAAGCCTTGTATCTACTTCATTTCTCTGCGAAGAGAGAGATCTTTTTCTTTTTGAATCTTTGTTTTTAGGGATCGAGTGGTTCTGGAAATGTCGTTTCGATTCTGTGACATTGCCACGAGACTCTGTAGCCAAAATAGACTGCTCGGCTTCTCTCAGATCCCTCATGTTGAACAGGATGTCGCGCTTGAAGGGTTGGGAACTCATGCTGGATATTCGTGAGGAATGAGGAAATGTTTGGAAATTTGGTGTGATTGTTGAGTAGGAAATACAGTCGAGAAGAGAATGAAACGCCGAAAACAATGCGGTGTATGAGTAGACTGACAATGGTCAGGAAATTATTGAAGAGAAACAGTTTCTGAGAGAGGGGTGGCAGCACTTTTTGAAGTCTGCCAGAAACGGCGCGCAATACAAAGTACAAGCATTGCCAGGTCGCAAGACACTCTAATGTACCTGTCTCTTTTTCATCCTTCACCAAGTAAATCTTCTCGAAATGTGGCGGGCTCAAGCGCACGACGAAGAGTCAAGACTCGAAGCGAAAAAAGAGCTCAAGTACAAAGAAACGGCTCGCGTCAGGCTCAAGTGACTGCATTTTCGATGAAACGAGTCAGAGGAGCTCGATAACACGAACGTAGAGAGATTGAAATCGATATTTCGAAAAGAATGTCGTCGGCTTGACATACGTAATCACATCTGTGCTGTTGTTGATCAGCAACACCTCGATGCTGCTATACTGATTTCAGGAATCTCAGCGGGAGCATTGCTGACTAAATCGGAGAGCGGATATTCGAAGCTAGTTTTTCCGATCGGCTATCAGCTGGAATGTCTGCACGGACGGCACAGAATTCAGGCAGGAAAAGAAGTTCTTCCTTCAGCAGATAAATGGTGAACAGTGAATCTTTACCTCGCAGGTACGATAGAACTCTTCTCAAAATCAACGCTTCTGACCTCTATCTTTTACAGACATCGATCGTGAGCTGAAAACATATCTGATCGAGGAGTATTCGAACGAAGGGAAGCCAGCCGACGGCGAGATCTATCGCAAGATACGTCAGTACCACTTTGAACGCAATCTTAGCTTCGAACGACGATGGTGGAATCGTCTGACTGCGCACGGGAAGCGATGTCTGAGGCAGCTTTTCCGACATGATGAGCTGATCGCGGCTTGCGATGCTCTGTTGAATATCACTGGTCTTTGGAGGGATTGAAGAAATAGCACACTACACACAATTATGGCCATTAAATGTGACGAGGTGAGCAGATTACTCGACGAGTGCTCTGATTTGCTTATTCTTCGATAGGAAAGTCTGCGCTATCTCAATCACATCAAGGAGGTCTGAGAGACGCTACTTCAGCGAGACAAGAACGCGATGCAAAAGGTGAATCAAGTCACAGTGAAAGCTCTGGAGCTGAAAGCATCACGGCTATCGACGCTGGATGCCAAAGTTTTACGGGGTCAAGTGCTAGAAGGGGAAATATTCGGCGCTTTTAGCGAGCAAGAGCGTGTGGCAATTCGGGGCAGACTGCAAGCCGTCGACGATTTGATTCCTTCTCTGTTTACTTTCTTCGAGAACGTCAAATACCTGGAAGCGTGCGTCAATTGCGTGAAACGATTGATAAGTCTATCTTCTCGAAACATCGTGTTCATCGCGCTGGAAAAGACGTTTTGCGACGCAAATCAAAGAGCAGATCGAGCTGTCATTCAGGTCACGGAATTCAGCTTTACGTGTAGCTCGGCAAGCTTGACGGATCAAGTGGATCTGAGCTATCGACAGTTGCATGCCTATGCCATGCGTCACTATCTTCAAATGTCTAGAGAGCTCAAAGAGAAAGAGCTTCTGGCGAGGTTGATGATCAACACAGATGAAACGATGCTGCGCGACTTTGCTGATCTGGCTGACCGATTAGGTTTCGAGTTTCTCGAGATTATCGCTCTAAAGCAATGTTCAAAGTCGACGGTTGCGAGAGCGAGATCCGAAAGATCGAAGTCTCTGCTAGTCACGAATGGTGTCGATGAGATAAAGAAACGAAGGTGTGAGCTATCACGCGTAGAGAATTATGTAGAGAATGACGAGTTTCTGTTCGTAAATCATCTACACAACGAGAAGGAGAAACAGAGCGAGGAGATTACATCCTTTTTCGTTCGGAAGTTCGTCTACTTTGCATTCTTTGAAAGATCAATACTCTTGATCTTGAATTCGATTCCTCGAGTTTCTGATCGCACAGACGAGAATATGAACAGATCGCAAGACACACACATATCGCAGAAGAGGCGAAAGCAAGAGCAGCAGAGGCAGAAGCTGAAGAGGCAAGAGCAGCAGAGGCAGAAGCAAGAGAGGCTGAAGAGGCTGAAGCAAGAGCAGCAGAGGCTGAAGCTGAAGAGACTGAAGCTGAAAAGGCAGAAGCTGAAAAGACAGAAGCAAGAGCAGAAGAGGCAGAATCTAAAGAGACAGAAGCAAGAGCAGCAGAGGCAGAAGCTGAAGAGGCTGAAGCTGAAAAGACTGAAGCTGAAAAGGCTGAAGCTGAAAAGGCAGAAGCAAGAGCAGAAGAGACAGAAGCTGAAAAGACAAGAGCAAGAGCAGAAGAGACTGAAGCAGAAGCAGAAAAGACAAAAACAGAAGATACTTAAAAGGCTAGAGCAAGAGAGGCAAGAGCAAGAGAGGCAAGAACAAGAGAGGTCGGATAAGAAGAGGTTAGAGCGAGAAAGACTACGAGAGAAGCAAAAAATGATAGAGCAGGAAAGATTAAAGAAAGAGAGACTGAAGAAAGAAGAGCGAGAAAGACAGGAGCAAGAGGAGCGAGAAAGACAGAAGCAAGAGAAGCGAGAAAGACAGGAGCAAGAGCAGCGGGAAAGACAGAAGCAAGAGAAGCGAAAAAGACAGGAGCAAAAAGAGCGAAAAAGACAGAAGCAAGAAGAGCGGAAAAGACAGAAGCAAGAAGAGCGGAAAAGACAGAAGCAAGAAGAGCGAGAAATACAGAAGCAAGAGAAGCGAGAAAGACAGAAGCAAGAAGAGCGGGAAAGACAGAAGCAAGAAGAGCGAGAAAGACAGAAGCAAGAGAGGCGAGAAAGACTAGAGTATCAAAGTCTAGAGAATCAACAAAGACTACAGAATCAGCAAAGACTCGAACAAGAAGAATTACTCGAGAAAGAAGAACTTGATCAAGAGGAAATGAATCAGCAAACAGAACAAGACGTAAATCGAGGCGAGACTTCAGCAAATCTGCCCTCGACGAAAAAAGCACGGAAGCCTGAGACTCAACTTGAGAAGAGATCAGATAACACAAAGATTCGCATCAACTTTAAATTTCGTGAAGAAGACTTCTGGAAAGATGCGTCATTTCTTATGATCGATTCATTCGATTCATTCGAGGTCGAGAGAGTAGCGAAGAAGAAAATAAGAGAAAAGATAAGACTTTTCGATATCGAGCTGCGCATGTTAACTTCACAGGAGTGTTATCAAGCCGTGATGATCAACGGAACTTACACTGTACTCTTAATTCGGGAGTCAGAAATCTACATCGACGACGAGCTACAGATTTCTGCAATGAACGTTCGCATTGACGTCTTATCTCATCAACAACATATGCTGAAGAGAGTTGCCATCAATGATATATCTCAACTGCATCACGTGCGAAAGAAACATCACAGGAGAGTCTTCATATGAAAGAGAATCACTCTGAAAGGCACAAGGTCGTTGGTGAATTGATGACATACAGAGCTAGAGTAGATTTCACACAGTCGTCATATCAGAATCATCTCGTTTCAAGAAATACTGTTCAAATCAATGTAATGATAAATTCAAAACGCGCAAATCAGGAAAGCGCTCTCGACGATCGCAACAACAGCTAGATAAACGATCGCTATCTTTGAGAGACCATTAAAATCAGTCTCTTCTTCGATCAATAGGTTAAACAAGAAACATCATTGACTCACATTTACACTCTCACTTTATTGCGCGCCGTGTATAAGAGGCGTACAAACGTACAAGGTCAATCTCGCAAGGAAAAAACACATCGAGTAGAACATAAACATCATTGATCACTGTCAGATGAAAACCGTTTTCCATCGCGGTCTTCAAATATCGCGACTACTTTCTTCGTAATACGGTCGTACATCAGATTCTCTCTCCTCTGCCTTCGTCAGCAGCAGGGGGCGATAACGGCGGATATATTCACTTGCTCTACTTGCTCTGAGCACTCATAAGAGAGTAAGTACGGCGACTGCTTCGAACTCATCGCTCTAAGTATCAGACTTGAACGAAGCGTCTGAGGTGAGACTACGCAGTTTCAACGTTCTCGCAACGTCTTGCTCAAAGATTTGAATCACTCATTCATTCGGGAAGTTTATCGCCATAGCTAAACTTCTAGTCTTCTCATTTTTCATCATTCATTCGCAAGTTCGAAGCTCAATCGACGTCTCAATACTGCATCGATCGTATCATCTCTTCTATCTCTCTAACTCGATCGTCAAAGTTCGCGATTGACCGGTTTGAGATCTCTGCTAGTCCCTTCAGATGATTCTCTTCGGCAGCGAGCTTTCTCAAGATCATTTTCTGCATCTTCAGCATGCATTCTTTCATGTCTAGTGCTTTCGAGAGTTGCGGGTTCAAGGCGGATAATTCGTTGAGTCATTCGCGACGCTTCGCCCAATTTTGGCTGCGGAGCTCCCCCTTTTGAATTTTCTCATCTTGAGTGACCAGTCATTTTCTTCGGGGTCGATTCGACTTTCCGTGTTCTGTCGTGGGTCTCGGTTCTTCACTTGCGTTGGATCCAAGGTTCGGGCGCAACGGGCGACCTGGATATGATGGATGTGATTGTGACGTGCTGATGAATCTCGCCATGTCGAACTTGAAGAAGCAACTTGCGAAGTAGGTCAATGCAGCTTTAAATCTAATTGCGTCTCTCTTCGACAATACAGCAGTTCGGACCGATCCGTTTCTTATTTGTCTTCATCGATGATTCGACTTTTCATCCTTGCTCTTACTCGACATTCACTTCTGACTCTGGCATTCACTTCTGACTCTAGCATCTACTTGTAGGTATAGATATCGCTGTCTACTAGCTCAAGTCTATTGAGTAAATTGCTCTCATTTTCTAGGCTTATAATAAGTAATGACGGCTATATACTCTGCACAAAGGCAATATACAGTCTTTATGAAAACGCAGTGTGTTTAGCATAATTTTATAGTATCAATTCGACATTTTCATAGAGTTCTTCACATAGGGCTCTTCTAGAAGCTAGATCAGATTGATAATGATCGAAGAAACAGAATTCTATCTAGCTAAACACAACGCAAAATCAAGAATCAGTGCATGTTCATTTCAGCTTGCTATCATACATCATTACAAAAAGACAGCCTTTTAGCGAGACATTTGACTCTAGGCGCGCTATTCGCTCGAAGCACAAGACACACAAACAAAGTTGAAGCTCTCTCGATACTAGTATTCTGCTGGCTTGCTGCTCATACCTCGCATTCGCCTAATAATGTCACAAGCGAATACAGTCAGCTTCTTCTTCGTTAGAATTGTTATGACAGTCAGCAGCTGTTTTCACCCGATAGTTCATCATGTATCCTTCGCAGCTTCAAGCCTGGGTTTGATCGTCATCTTGGTCTAAGTGGCTCAAATTCAGCTGTTCTTGTTTCTCTAATGAACGAGACATCTGAATGAATTTGAAACTCTCTACATTGTTTCAATTGCTATCTTTCCCGAACCTCACATTCTGCGAATAAAGGAGAGTTTCATCGAGCTGATCGCCTTTGCAGTCGAGTTTCGTGAAAACAGTCAAGGTAAGCGTCGAACAAGTGTAGATCAAAGAGCCTTGATTGATTGTCTGCATTATGGTCAAAAAAAGCGGGTTTGAACGCTAGTTCATATATACTTACATCAACATCAGATGCTTGATTGTCTCTCACCTGAAAAGCAGCAGGCTTATGAGCACTTTGGAGTGTCGGTACAGCATCGACGGGTGCACTGGCTAGATAGTAACAGAATAGGGAGGTGAAACAAGTCTTCAAGACGCTGGTAGATATCATGTTGATTTATCAGGTGGAATGTGAACGTATGACACTTCGCAAAATCAATAGATTAAAAGAATTTGACTCGAGAAGGGTTTTTATCGTGGCAATATTCGACCACATTCAAGTCCGGCTTCTATTGTATCCGATTCTGAAGCTTATGTAGAATTTTCATGAACATTCAGAAAAGACTTTCTGTGAGACATCAAAAAAGAGGCTCCTCCCCTACAGGGTTCAGAAGGATGCCCGATTATTATATTCAGAAAGGTTCGCGGAAAAGTGTTTCTTTAAGCAGCTATGAATGAGCTTTCAAGTCACCATTTCCAGTCCGCTGCTGATTTCTCGTCAGACATTGTGTTTAGACCAGACATATTCGATTATGATGTCACAACAAACAACACACGAATCGAAAGTGAGGCACAAAGTCGGTCGTCGTCGATGGTAGAAGAACAGCGGCGAGAAGTAATTCACGGCGAAGTCTCAAAGGCCGCAACGTCAAAGACTACGTCTTTGAGAATCGAAACAATCAGGGACAATCGACATGTCACCTTTCAAGATCCTCGAGTAAAGCGACGACTGTCATCAATACATTCTGCATTTCGCCGACGATCAATTTCCGGCAAGGCGGATGATGTTGCTGCTCTGAACGACCAGATCGCAAGGAATGGAGGAATCACATTCACTTACGAGCAGCTATCTCATCGGCTTCAGATTTCGAAGCAAAATCGCTCTGCTTCTTCAGCGAAGCGCGTGATAGAACTTACAAGAATGAATGACTATTTACTGCAAGAGCTGACTTATCACAAAGATACTCGAGCAGCTGATATGAAATTTCACGAGACAGTAGCTGATTTGCATGTGAAATTGAACGATGCGTTGAAGGAAAGATCTCAAAAGCGAGCAGACGCAGAGTCTACTTTACTAAGCTATTGAGATATTGATTTTGGTGATGGAAATGTCGAGGATATCGTTTTCTAATAGCTTTCATCTTTATCTCATTTCGTAGAAACGAGCGAGTTCAGCGCTGAAGGAAGACTCGGTCTGGCTGAAGTATCTGATCTTCGTTACGAGATACATAGTAGATCAAGAGCGTTGAGTCGCGGTTTCATTGAGCTAGTCTTCGTTGTTCACTATCAGATCTAGATTTCACCTCAATTCTAAATTGTCAGAACTGACCATAGTTCAGCAGTAAGCGAACTATATAGCTATCCGTAGATGAAACATTAGCTAAAACGTGATAAAAGAGTTCTTTCTCAGGCACAGCTTTCTTTAAGCATTCGGAAGTGAATCGCATGACATTCATTTTTGTTTCGCGATTCTGGTGACTGAGCTTTTCGATAAGAATTGCGACATTGTTCTGCAATTAAAGGCATTCAGAAAAAAGGCGGCATTCATTCACTGCTTTCGAGAATTCGTTTATTTTCCAAGGGTATATATTGTCATTGTGGCTTCAAAAAAGAACGGTCAAAGCATCTCTCTATATCTTCATGGCAAAAGTTAGAACCCAGCGACACATTAATCGAGAGAAAGCCAGAAAGCGAACAAAAAGTCTCTTCAAAAAGATGAACGAGTTGGCACAGATAGCGGACGCAAAGATCTACTTCGTCATGAATCGCAATGAAAGATTTTAAATCTACAAATCGACTGATCAACCCGAGTGGTCGTCGTCGGAACAAGAAATGGTAAATCGCTCAATCGCAAAGGTTCGCGCACTGTTTAATTCTATGGTTCTAGAAGAAGCATTATCTCATCTCAAGGTATAAAGGCTCGGCGAACTTTGAGCCTGCGAATGGCGGGGCAAGAAACCAGAGGAACACTGAAGGAATCAACGACGGACACCTGACGAAGTTCAAGCTTGGAGATGGCGATGATTCCATTGATTATCAGCGACGCATTTTCTCTGTTCCCAAGCCTTCAGTTCTGCCGAGGCCATCAGCTGAACGAATGTATTTCTCGTCTCGACTTTCATCTTAGATGATGTGCAGATCAAACATCTATCTGTCATAAAGACTCAGATTGCAATCGTCTCACCTGAATTCTGAAAGTTTCCTGTGAAATAGCTCTATCTCGATTCTCATTCAATTCGATCTATGCCCGACTAACAAAATGTGGGCTGCCTCCTTCGTGCCTCGTATCATATGAAACACATATTGCTGTTCAAGACTAGTGCTACTCGTATATTTGACGTCGCACTGTGTGACAATGCTCAAGATTCTTCGATCACACTTCAGGGGATAATGCGGTAAAGTGGGGTCAGATCTCTGCGAAGTCTTCGACAAGAAGTTGTTGAAGCAGAGGCATCACATTCTGAAAATTCTGAATGAAGCGGCGAGAAGCAAAAACGAGAATCATCGTCAGAATGCATGATTAGTGGTTGAAGTTGAGATCCTGGATTAGATTTCACAATTGGGAAGCACTCTATCCGTACCTCGCACTTTCGCTCATTCTTCGCTTAGTACTAGTCAGCCATGTAATCCGAATTTTCGAATTTTCGACCTATCACCTTCAAAAATTCACCAAAATTCAATCACATGGCTGCTACTTACGCTATCATCGAGAATCGCATTCAGAAGGCTATTGACATCATAAACACGCGTGAAAATTCTAATCGGGCAGAGATTGCGCGCGAATTTGATGTTCCGATGCAAAGACTACGATTCAGGCTGAAAGATCATTCATCAGCATCAGCAGTACGAGAACTGCATAACAGAGCATTAAAACCTAATCAGAAGCTAGCTCTACATACATACATAAAGAGATTGAACGAATTGAGTCTATCAGCACGGCTGAATCTGATTGAATCAGCTGATAATCTTCTACTGCGTCAGAATAATTCTCGCTGGGCTTCATCGATGTCATTAGGTCTCAAATGGGTCAAGCGATGACTAGATCGTCAATCGAATCTTCATAAAGCTAAACGAAAGTCTTTGACAGCTGCACGAAAGAATGCACATAATGAGAAGCTTCTGAAGGGTCATTTTGATGCTTATGATGAGGTGGTTAAGCGATATGGCATGACGAAGAAGAATACATGGAATTTCGATGAAACCGGCTATCGGATGAGCATAGCAAGGTTCGATTGAATAATCACTGCTGATCATATCAGAAGAATATACATGTCGAATTCAGATAACAGAGAGTTCTGTACGATCATTGAATGTATTAACGGTACTGGCAAAGATATATCATCAATGCTCATTCTACAGAGAGTCAATCTATTATCCTCTCATTTCAACAACGATATTGATGACGACGTGATTTTCACTACATTGAATACAGGCTATTCAAATGACTGAATATCACTGCAGTGAATTAAACATTTTGATCACTACAGTCAACGATATCAACGAGGTTCATGGAGATTACTCGTAATGAATGGCTACGGATCTCATCATACACGCGAATTTCTATTCTACTGTGAGGATCACAAGATCATATCTTTCGGCTTATCTTCGCATACTACTTATCTGCTTCAGCCGCTGAATGTATGTGTTTTTCAGCCTCTGAAACACTGACATTCGAAGATCGTCAACGAAGCGGTTCAAACGAGTGACGAAACCTTCACCAAAATCGAACTTCTAGCTGCTTTTCACGGGTTCAGAAGTAAAGCTTTCAAGAACACTACTATACGTTCGACTTGAAAACAAACTGGTCTAATTTTCTTCGATCCTAATGTGGTTCTGAACAAGATGCGAGAAACTCAGTCAGCTCGTTCTATTACATCTCCCACGACGACGACGAAGTCACCCGATGTCTGAATGACTACCTCTACTACTAGAAAACAGCTGAGAAGACAACAAGTCAGTTTACTTTGCTTCGACTATGAACCCGAGCTTCATCAGAAGTTAGTCAAATATATCAAAGGGATCAATGCAATGACTCGTAGGATTGAGCTACTGGAGAATAAGCTAGGCCGAACACAGTCGGCTCAGAATGCTCGAAATGCATGCAAAAAGCAGTCTGGTAAGGTTCTTCAAACAGGAGGCATACTTTATGTCAAAGATGCTCGAACTATGATTCAAGATAGGGTACAAGTAGAAGATTTGAGGCAACGGACTCGCGACGAACGTGGAGAAAAACGCTATATCAATGAATTAAAGAAGATTCACAAGGCTATCAAAGCTCATAGAATGAAGTGGCTTAAACAGCATGAAGCTATTCGAAAGGTTTGGAAGCGTGTAATGGTCGAATTGCTCATTAGATATATGAATGTATAGAAATATGTTGAAATTCGGGTTACATGACTGATCGAGTTACATGGCTGACTAGTACTAAGCGAAGAATGAGCGAAAGTGCGAAGTACGGATAGATCTTTCAACGTCGTTTTTACGTATTCACTAGCGCACTCTTGTATGATGTGCATTTCCATGCTTAGTTGACTTGCGTCTGTGCCTTAAACAGAATTCTAGTTGCGCGAGGATGATTGACAGCGGCAGGGGCTCGAAGTTGAGATCGGACTGTCTGATTGAATGACTGTCAGCATTTGCAGTGCCTCAAATAGAAACGCGCACGGCCTTCTTCATCAGAACGCGCTCTGCGTTCACATGTTCTAGATGCTGTCAAAAATGAACTTCTTGATTTGAAATACGTGTTTTGACTTCGACTGCGCCTTTCTCCTTCTCAACAGTGTAGCACAACATCATTTCTGAATGCTCGCTACTCGTTTCTTACTAAATCTCACTTTCATTGTCTTTGAGATTTCTGCTTTCAATAAATGGAAGCCAAATTACATTCTTCTACTTGACATCAAACTCTCTCATATGTCGATCTCAGTCAATTCTCCCTTTTGTCATCGTGTCTTCCTTCGAAGTTCTCTGATCATCGCGTCAGCATCGTTGCAGGAAGCATCTGCAACTTTCTGTGAGTCATCAGGTTCTTTCTGGACAGAATATGCCTAGTTTTCTCCGAGTGCATTTGAAGCAGCTCAGGAACAAGCTTTCTCGAACGGTTGGGATGGGAAGGCTTCGCGGCAGGATCTTCAAGAATGATGCTGGTATTATATTGCGATCGACAGTCTGAGGAAGCAACTTCGAGACCTTTACACTCAGTATCAACATTTGTGCGCAGTCTACAATCAGGCTCGAGGAGACGTGAATACTCAGGTCCGACGATTCAAATCTATTGATTCAGCTCTCAATATGGAAAGAAATGCGCAGATGGAAAAGGAAACTCGATATGAAGCAGACAAACAGCAAATGATCATCATTGTCAAATTCACCGATATTCTTCACGCTTCGCGAGTTCTCGATGAGAACGTAAGGGTCTGGCTCAAGACAGAAGCACTGAAGCTTAACCTCTTAATCGCGATGAAGATTGTCGATGCTTCAGTGATGTGATAGGCGATTGATAGGCATAGAGTGGATAATATAGCATACTGGGGGATCGCGGTTGTTAGAACACATCGTATGCATAAAGTAATCACGGTCACAGATTAATGAAGCTCATTCTGCTTCGATTTGATCTATCTATATTACAAAATCTCTATGACATAGTAGTAGGTAATAAGCAAAGAGATCATGCTTCTAGATACTTTCTTCATCGCAGCTCGACCAGAAAATGAAGTCTCTGACGATCGTATCTCAGGACTTGAAATATCGATTGCCCAGGTACTGTTGTTCGTTGATCATATACTCAAAGAAGGAATCGCGATGAGCACTGAAGCGGCCGATTCATTTTCAGTTCACGACAGGTCGAATGTTCGCGAAGCGCTCGTAGAAATTGTCTGCGCAACGCTCGCTGTAGCGCTGTCGTTGACTGAGTGACGATTTGAAGAATTTAAGCTGAAGATTTCTCTGTCTTTGTCACGAAGCGCACAGTTCTGCTGTGATGATGGACGGTAAAACCATGCTGAATTATTCGTTGTTATCAAGTAAGGGATCATCAATCTGAAGAAATTGACAGCGCTTAACAAGTCGTCTGCTTGACAGGGTCGGTCTAAAGAGGTCTGAGCTATATGGTTTCTGAGGTTCACTGGGGTGAACAAGATGGTATCGTCGACGAAAGCATTCAATTGGTTCGGAGTGAACACAGTCTTCACGTCGATGTCAACGACGATGTGATGAATCGATGAATTCGAAGACATAGCTTCTGAACTAGATTCTAGTGTTGTTGCTTGCATGCTGGCGTTGAAACTTGTTGAGTTCCAGCTCACGTTCAACTCAAACGACAACATTTCAAGCGCGCTATCGGCATGGCTGCTAAGTAGAATATTAGCTGGCTCGACCTGCATGCTATTCACTTACATTTCAGCGATCAACGTCGTCAACAATGTCAATGATTTCAGCTCGTTCATGCCTTCTTTTGCAAGTTAAGATATTGATGTTGTCAAAGTTGGCAACATTGAGAAAGAGACTTCTAACTGTTGTCAAATGAAAAGATAGAGACTCTCAAAAATGAAATTTCGAAGGATCTCGATTTGTGAATGTTCAGAGTGCATCTTTTGCAAGGTTCTATTCGCAGCCAGAAAAGCTCACAGAACGATGCAAGAACTGATGGTCATGGAAGTCTGAGTTGGCTTATCGATGATTTATAAAAGGGCACATTTTCAAATCAACGATTCAAAAAAAATACAACATTACACAAACAAAATTCTCAGAAACAGATCGATTGATCCGATTCTTGAATACATTTACTCGAGCAACATTATTATCTCAAAAGACAAGCAATACTGCTCTTTCGTACGAGAACTGATTTGAAAAGGGAAAAGAGGAAAAAGGAAAATTCTTTCGATTGAATAATGGCCGGTTTCGGAACGAAAATTTCATCGATCGTAGAAGTCGAAGGGAAGACGCTGAGTTCGGATCCCAAGCGGATTGTGATCGACGAAGCGCGTAAACAGGCAGAGCAAGCAAAGACGTTTCACAGTCTTTCAACATCAGAGAGCACGTCGGGCTCAGACACTGCGCGTCTTGAAGATGACAAAGCACGTCGACAGGCAGAGCAAGCAAAGACGTCTCACAGCCTTTCAACATCAGAGAGCACGTCGAGCTCAGACACTGCTCGCCTTGAAGCTGACAAAGCACGTCGACAGGCAGAAGCGACAAAAGCATCCTTCGACGAGATAAATCCGAAGAAGACATTGAATCAAGACACTGCTCATATCAAAGCGAACAAAGAAAAAGGTCGGGCAGAAGAGTCTTTCGAAACAGCTTCTTCAGAATCATTCAAAATCTTCATCGATAAACTCGAAGAGTTTGTCGAGAACGCTCATGAAAATGAAGATCAAAATGACGAATCTGATCGCATGGAAATTGAGCAGAGCGAAGCTTCAAAGCCAGATGATCTTCGTCAGCAGATATATGAAAAAGTCACATCGCATTTGGGAAAGCTCATGAAGAATCTCAAGGACGCTGAAGCGACATCAGAATTGAATAAATTGAACAAGCAGATAAAGAAGCAGAATCTCAAAGACAAGCTCTCAAAGAAAGATCTAGAGAACTTTCTCATTCAGGTTCTCACATTCGTCGTCAACTTCGAAATGGCGAAAGATTACTACGAATCTTTGCAAAAGAACTCAGCTGACGATATAGCGAGAGAGAAATTAATCAACATCAACAACATTTTGAATCAGTTGAATGAGCGGCATGAGTATCTCAGAATCTGGCTTATAACTATTTCATCTGGATCAGGCACTAATGAAGCAGAGTCCGAAGCAGCAGAGTCATTCGAAGCAGCAGAATCATTCAGAGCAGCAGAGTCATTCGAAGCAGCAGAGTCATTCGGAACAGCAGAGCTCAAAGTCGTCGATCAAGCTGGTCAGACTTTCATCAAAGATGGTGTGAAGATCAAAGTCAGCGTTGAAATACTCGATGAATCAGACGACTTAACGTCTCTCGGAAAAGTCGTGATTGTTCGAAAAGCTGGGTTTGAATCGCGGGTCATCGTGAATCGTGAAACAGATGTGAATTCGTATTTTGAGATACACTCTGAGGTCGACTTTGGAAAAGAAGTCATCAAAGAGTGGCTGAAAGATGAAATGTACGAAAGCGAAGATCTGTCAAAGGACGCAAAGGCCAATCAGATGCAAATTCATGGACGAGTCAAAGTCAAGAAAACAGATCGTAAGTCAGCTAATAAAATCGCGCGTACTCGAAGTGAAATTCAATACTACTTAATCAAAGTTCTGGAGACAGATTACGTAAGCATCAGGTCGACGCTCTCTGGAATGAAAGGACTCAGCTCTGTCAAACTCAAACGTATCGATGCACAATTGAATCGTCAAAATGAGCAGTTGCTCGCGGAACTTGATCAGTGTCGTGAGAAGAATGAGCACTCGGACATCGGGGAGCAGCTGACGAATGATGATATCGAAAAGATGTCGTGACTGTCGTCGGACGCGATTTTCGAGACTAAGAAGAAGAAGAAGGAGAAGAAAGAGAATGAAGATGTGGGGAATATAGTCTCTCAGAGAACAGGTCTGAAGCACAGTTCAAAGTCGAAGATCGCTTCACGCACGTCGAAGACGTCTTGAATTTCCAAATATTTCATCGTTCGAGCATTATAGCATGTTGTGAAAAAAGATGGGCGGACGGCAGCAAAGATGAAGGCGCGAGGATTCCTTGAAATTTGATTTCCTTCAGTCAGTCTTTATCAAGTTATAGTAGAGTTAGAACAAGAACAATAATAGATCATTGAGATGAAAAGCTTTCATACACATATTTTCGTGATCAACTGTTGTATCTTCTTTAGCGACAAGTGGAATCACATAGGATGCTTATGTAATATCTCTCTGTTTCGTCTAGCCTTGACATAAGACTAGCGCTGGCTTATTTGATTTTCGTATTCAAAATTGAGTATACTCTCTCTACAATCGTTTATTGCAATCAAGGTTCTTGCTCATGAATTCTCAAACATCAATCTTGAAACATTGTTTTGACGAACTCAAGGGCGAACGACGTCAATTCAAGAGCAGGGATTGCTTATATGTCGAAGCCAGACCTGAGTCGAGAGATCTCACACCTCGATCACACACGATCAGATCGAGGTATACATCTACAGTATCTGAGCAACAGAGGCATAAGAGAAAGAGTTCTTATGTCAATCAGCAACACGGTGCAAAGCGAGCTCGTCGTGCCGTCGCACAATCAACGCACTTGATCACGACAGCGCTTCAGAGTATTCAAGATGAACAGAAGAAACCCGATGATAGCAACGGCTTCGAGGCAAGTTGAGAGGGTTTTTCTTTAGGTGCAATGCTGACTAGAAACAGTGATTCTATGTCATGAGCTGTAAAAATGAGACACGGTCCGTGTCGAGTTATTTCGACAGCAAACGAAAAGGAAGCGTCAGCCTTCTATTCTCAAAACTCAAATCTGTCATCGCTTACGATGTTGATTTCGAAGACATATTGAAGACGCATCGCGTTATAGAGGCAGATGATGAAGAGCCAAAGAACTGAAGAAAGCTTCAATTATTGATGGGAAGGGAACGCGCATCTGCGTCGTCTGAGAATCATGAAATCAAGGGTATCCGAGTGACTGTGCGACGCAGCTTCAACGAGAACAGCGTTTCTTTCAGTGTGTTTTCAAGAATTTTCCTCGTGAGCAGAGTGAACATCTGTAACACGCTGAAGGAGCACTGAAATCGTCAATGAACACATTGAATATCTTCTTACGCAAACCACAGTTCTAAAGTTGCATCTTCACAGCCGAATTATGTCATTGAATATCATATCAAACTCTTTCTCGATGAAGCCATCCGAAGACTACAAGGACTCGCAAGCCCTAGTAAGAACAAGCTCTCGTTCCCCGTATTCTTCGCCGAGCTGAAAGAGGCATCGAGCGCGATGAACGTTGCAAAACTACAAAATCTGCACAACGAAGCGAGTGCGGTCTACAACATTTTAAGATTGCATCAGGCGATAGATGAGAAGAACGGTTTCTACGATAGAGTCTGAGTACTATCGCTTGATATCAATGGCGAGATGTGAAGACTTTGATGTCATTGGGTTTCTAAGAATGATCATGAATATGATACCTATTACTCAAAGATTCTTAGATGTTGAGCAATCGAAGATTCGAGAGTGACTACTGTCTCGAAAACAAGAGCTTCAATGAGAAATGTTGTGAATCGAATGCGCGATGTGTTATTCAAAGATCTATACTCTGCGATGAACATCTACGAGAAAACTTTCAACTCTCAGCTCTTGAATTTCAAGTTCTATCAGATCAGCTATAACGTACGGTCTGAATCAGAGAATGACAGCGTTCTTCTAGCATCTGATCACTTCTTTGTCGATGAGACGCAGTCTGTTGAGTTTGATGCACAGCTCAATACTGCTTTGAGGTCTCAAGAGGTTCTCGAAACCGACAGTGAATCTGTACATGAATTCATTGAATCAGCATGGATTGATACCTCGATATCAACTCAACAGTCGAGCCTCTTCAACATCAATAACGATAAGAAAGAACTTAGGAAGAAAGAGTGAGAACTAAAAAACCCCACGAGAAGCTAGCGATAGCATACATACGTTGATAGCATCTAGTATAAACACTTAGTTGCACGGACACTTAATATTTGATTCTTTCGCTAGGCGATCACACACAATGAACGAAGCTGCAAAGAATGTGCTTGATGATCTTGCAATTTCATAATTATTATACATTAGATCTATTGTTTTCGATTTGTCAGCTATTCATCTTGGCGTTCAAACAGATTATATAGCGAAATGTCATCTTGAAACATCAGTAATACCCCGTTTCATCATGTCAACTAGATTGATTCTTCTGAAATCATCAATAGAGACTCGACAGACTTCGGCTCAAGTCGAGACTTCTTGCACATTTGTGATCTCTGATGATCATCAAGAGTTGATCTCATCAGACTAATATTCGAGATACATGATTTACAAGATCGATTCAGCAAGTTTCTATGAAAAGTCGTCTCAAACGAGACGTCGAGCTTTTGCTGATTTTCAAACCACTGCATTGCCTGAGAAAATGCACTAATCTTTCGTCGCCCTTGCGTAATGCTTTGAGCGTAAATGATCACAAGTTCGGTCGAATGACGAATCAAAAAGTCAATCTTCTTCTGATATCGATGACACAACAGACACAAATCTAGGTTATCTTCATAATGTCTCAAAGTTTCGACGTCAGTGATAAAATCTAAGTTGAATATATCACATCTTGCTAGTAGCTTGACGATCGAATTTCCTGAAAGACGACATCGTATCGTACCACGACAGTGATATTGACCTTCTCGAAGACGTTCCGGAACGCTTGCCAGCTCGAAATAGAATGCGAAGATGAGCAACGCGTAAAGTGTCTTTGCACAATCTCGATACATCTGTGGTACGTGAACACTTTCTCGCAGCTCATCCATGCGATCAATGTTGTCAATCGCCGGCTCGTCGCTGGGTAAGACGAAATTCAGTCGAATGAAGTCTTCTCGCTTTCTCTCATTCACGAAGTTCATGAGTTCATCCCAAATTTTTTGCCCATTGAAGGAAGACATGTAAGATCGTCAAAGTCGAGGTAAATAGTCGTCGAGAATCACGTGACGAAAGTCGATAGTTCTGAGAGATGCCGAGATCTTCTGAGCATCTGTGTCAAGGGACACAACGACATTCGGGGTCGAAAGAGAAGAATCGTTGCGTAGACGTTTCGACAACGCAATTCTGACAGAGTTGTTGTGTTCGCTCATTTCACCATTCTGAATCGGTTCGAATGTCTTGATTTGTGCTGATCGATACAAACTGTTTCACGTCAGTCGTGTTTCGTCGTACAACTACGTCAATGTACTCACACAGATGCAGCCGAAGTAGCTCGACCACTGGAAAATCAGTTTCTAAGCTTCTGCAAAGGCGAGACACTCACGCTTCTCATATGCATGGTTCATTCTCAACTTTCTTCGAACGAACGTGCGTATACTCTAATCTTTTGTTCAGTCTTTTGCCTTCGAGCACAACACTCAATCTTATCGCATTCTTCTTTTCTTGCGTTAGGCTCGTTGTAATTGGTGAAAATCATCGAAGAGGCATTATCAATCGTAGCGACAATGATATCGACTTTGGTGGCAAGAATCCCCGGTTGGTAGTCAAACATGCGATCGTCAATTCTCAAGTACTTCTTCAAACAGTCTTCGAGAGCGTTCGCATCATAATGACCGTCTCTATACCAACTCTTCAAGGAGAGACGAAGGCGTTTAATGAAATTCGTTCGCCCTTGAGATCGTTCAAAGAGTTTTCGCGTCAATGCATCGAAAACGTGAACACATTGAGAAATTGGCATGCCACGTAGGAACAAGATACAGACAATGAGACCTTCTGTTTCATGTTTAAGCCTGACAATTCGTGAGATCTGAACGTGAAGCTTACCAACGCTAGTGCCGAACGCAATATCAAAAAAGTCTTGAATTTGTAACTCACTTCCTATCATACCCTGAATGATTGTCATGATGTCTAGTGAAATAACATCATGCGTGCCTTTCTCATCGATAGCCAACATTCGTTCGCCAGCGAAGAAAGGTTTGAGTCTCACGGTGCGGTTCTCAGAACAACATAGAAGACAAGTCTCAATATGATATTGACAATTCATAATGAGCATCTCATTCCCGTAGATTCGTACACACACATTACATATGACATGTTCGCAGAAGAGTGTGTTCTCTGACTTTCGACAAAGACATCAAAGGCAGATGCTGTTGCTCTGAAGTAGCAGTCATGATATGTCAAGGTCGCTCACGTTCTTCCGATGCACTTGTGCCGCGAGCTTGCTCAACGTCATATTCACAAAGTACGCGATCAGGTGCCTTTTGATACTTTGCTTCTGGTTCTCGACCCGCTTCACGATCTCTTTTTCCGCATATGATCGCTCTTTGAATGAGCCAACGAGTGACCTAAGGCACGAGGGATGGTAGATGGCATCGTATATCGTCTTCGAATCAAAGTCTGAGTTCTGAATCAGCTCGTAATTTGTAGAATGTCAGTGCAGCACTCACGATGCATATTGGGAGAATAGACGTTCAGCACAATACTAGAAGCGATGAAACTTGTCATGATGTCGTTCGAAAGATCACGATACATTTCAAATCGTAAGAACGAAGTTAAATGATCGAAGTGGTTCGGATCAACTTCGTTACCTAGTTGGCTTGTCGTAACGAAGTTAAAAGGTCGAAGAGCAGAGACTGCTGTCTGCGATACGACAATTTGAAAGAATTTGTTCAGGTGCACGGCCGAGTAGAGGCATCGACAGCGCAATCGAACGTTTCGCATCTCATTCATCTGCCTTCAAAGTAGCTCCTTCAATCGTCGAAAACGTGTCAACGAGAATATTTGCTCGTCTGTCAGATGTAGAATCTTGATGAAAGAGTAGAAATTTTTTAGAATCTTCTGATTCAGGCTGAACTGCACATCTTGCATTTCAAGTAGGTCAAGTGTAGAACTAGCGCTCGCCTCGTCATCGCGTTTGACAATCACAACACTCGGTCGAACTTGCTCGAAGGGACTCGATTCTACTTCGGCAATGGTTCAAATTTTCAGGCGATTCACGACACTTTTGAAGTTGGGGAAGTCGTCGACGAAAATGCACAGTACGTCGCTGAAGGAACAGAATATTCGCGCATGCAGAATGTCATAGACATCGAGCACGATCGTGACATTCGCCCATCGGACAGGGAAAGACTCGGTTTCGTGGCAGAATGCGTTCGAGGCTGATATAATCGTCGCAGACGAATCACTTTCGGCAAAGAGCATCGAATGATCGAAGTAGAGACTTGTGTTATCGACTCGCAGAGTGACAATGCCTTCATTACGTTCTTTATTGACGTGATTTGGAAAAAGCTCTCGAAGAGCTAGGTTTTTGGCTTTTCGATCTATAAACAGTAGAACAGAGGGTTGCTGAGTTGCCGAATTAGTCAGCTTCTTCACGATTCTAGCCAAGCGACCTGTATTGATCAACGCGATCTCTTTTTCACTCGTCACGTGTAGTCACTCTGAATGCTTGCAGATGATCATGTTGATTATGCTTACAAAACGACGATTGTACAACATAGAGAGATAGAGATCACGGCAGGTCTTATATGCTTCTATGATTATTCAAAAGTTGACTTCTCTCAGGCATTCTTTTCTGACAGTCTGCAGAATGATCTCTCATTCGATAGTTTGACGATTACTGAGCATGAGCACTCGATCTTAGTTTCAGATACAAATGGCAGAAAGTGATCGAGTCTTTGTCTTCGACGTGATCATGTTCATCTTACGTGATCTAGTGAGGAAAAGGAGCTGTCGATCTTCCCAATTACGTTCATTCATGAGATCTGAATCATGTCTCTTAAAGCAATATATTTTGAAGGTACAGCATCGTATTCAGCGAGTAACACATCTATGAAAAAGACAAACGAGTCAAAAGTCAATCTTCGCAGCAGATAACTAAAATCAAACAAAGGTCTTTCGTGAGCGCAACAGCGACATTGCAAACAACATTTGCCCTTCTTCTCATTCAAGTCGTCTTCTCTTTCCTTGTGTCGTGGATACTGGCTGCAATTTGGCTGTCTCTGTGTTGGTTTTCTCGTCGCTGTCAGAGAAAGACGTTTCTGACATACTCTGTGATTGAATCTTAAACTTTCTCGACAGGTTATCAAGAACGAGTTGCTTGTGCTGCAGCTCGTTGATCGTGCGCTGTAGCTCGTTTCGCAGACTTTTCACTTCTGACTTTGTACTCTTTCATTCGTGAAAAAGGATATCAAGACCTATATTATTCGGAAGATCAATGCTCAAATCTTCTTCGTTCGGAAGCTCAAGCTTGTTAAGAATGTCAGTCAATGTCTGGACGGTAGCCCGTTCATGCTCAAGGCATCTCTCTGTCGCTTCACAGCGGGTCGATTCGTGTTGCAGCGATTGAATCGTGAGAGCGTGCTCTCTCCTTTTCACTTCGAAAGTCGCTTGTTGAGTGTCAAGCTGTCTCTGAAGATCGACTGCGACTTGTTTCAACGACTCTACAAATTCGACATACTCTCCTCGTTCATGATTTAGGGTTCGAATACGAAGTTCGTTGAGCTGGTTGACGTGGTCGATTCGGAACAACTGATCGCTCAGAATGTCGTGCTGATTCTGAAGAATATTGATCTTTCGATGAAGATGCTGGTTTGAAAACCATTCAATATCACACGTCGTGCAGATTGATGAATTCACCTGTCACTAATGTCAGCTTCACGACTTCTGAGAGAAGCGAGAAGTCTTTACCACCCGGAACGCCTGATGTTCGAAGCTCACTGCATGGTCTTGCGATGTCATGTCTGCGATGATTGGACTTTGTTCAAGAAAGTAGAGGTAAAGAATTGACGAATTGCTGAGCTCTATGATCTTTTCAATGAAAGCAGTCACGTCAAGATATACTTCGAAAGACGCAGCGTGTAATGAATGCTTCAAATTCTTTGCGGCACGTTCTGAGTCTAATGTCTACAGGGGCGAAGTCAGAACTAGTCATCTCAATCGTGATAGTGTGTTGACTAATTCTAGTTTGTGATGCTTTTAGAAGCATCAGAGATTTAGGTCGAACTTTCAAGAGCATCGAGATTTGGATAGCGCTGAATGACTGGTAGAGATACGAAGCATGAGTGAGGCGTAGATCTAGAAATACGATTCGTGTGAAATAAGCATTTCTGGTGGAAGGATTCTGGGTGTTAGGGCTAACGCACATAATCACACACGTGGTGCAATGTAGGATTGACGCACGTCAGGCGTCTGTAAAGTCCGGTCCGCACGGACCCTTCATGCGCTCGCAGTCAGTCGAACAAGGCTCAGCCGCAACCTCTCATTCATTACCTCTCATCATTCAAATATTGCTGCTTCGGACAAGCTGATAAGAAAGCCGACCTCAATGAAGCAGTCCTTCATAATTTTTCTTTTCGTTTCTCGAGATGGCTTTCATCAAGCAAGAACCTTTGTCTGAAGAGCAGTGAGATCAATTCATCAAGAACTTTGAAAACGAACTCAATGCATACTTTCTCAGCTACGAGAACATCACATTGAATCAAGACGAGTCGTCTGCAAACAACACAGCTAACTCGAGCTTTGGCGAAGTGATCGATCAAGCGACAGAGAATGTGAAAAGCGGATCAGTTGATTCAAATGTGAATTGGACAATCATGAATTCAGCCAATCAGGCGTTTGAGATATCGAGAGATAATGTACCTGATATAAATCTTGATCTCGATCAAATATCGTTAAGACTCGATGAAATTAAAGCACTGTATGGGCACTGTATCTTCTTTAGATGATAATTGCTTACAATATGACAGGCTAGAAGAAAATTCAAGGTATATCGAGTTCAAAAATCTACAGAAAAACGAAAGTTGATCTTCGCGAAAGACAGATTAACGGCCTTCGCCAGCATCTGACTGCACTTCATTCATTCTTTCAGGGGATGAGAGCGACCTTGAAGGTGTTAACACAACACGTCAATTCCCAATGAGAGATCAAGACGCTCATAACTTCGATCAACATGCAACACGACAAAAGCTTCGATCGTGGCTGAATGCAGCGCCTGCGTTGAAATACACAGTTGATGTGATCAAGTTTGGCAGTGACAAGGCTGAGCGGGAAATCAGATCATGTTTGGTCTAGAGTGCTTTTTCACTGCATGATTATTGATAACTGTCTTTTCACAACTTTGCATTCTAGAAAGATATCTCTTTCGTGAACCTAAGGGGTTCTGACTATCTTGTTGCTGAGAGGAAGCGAGCATCTTCAAATCTTGGTGGCGTTAACGTAGTGCACATATAGCACATCTGCAAAGCGATAAATGCGTTTATCGTCGCAACACAAAAATAGCATCTGCAATCATTACGTTCTCTATGCAATCGCGTCATGCTAAACCTCGAGTCATTGAAATACATGAACAATTTCTCTACCTTTACAGATTCATCATGAGAGCGCAATTCCTTCTCTTGTCTATTAATAGAGCTGTTTCATGATTCTCGAAGGTGATCACTCTATCTTCACAATCAACTCTCTGTTAGCGTGAGTATGCGATTTCAAGTCATGCGCGAATCTGTGTTGTCACAAAACAGTGTCTCTATCGCTTCGGCACAAACACATAGAGTCAGTCTCGAGTGCTTTGAGGGGAATGTGACTTCAGAGCGATTTGGGGAATCAGTATCTGCATGAATAATGATTTGCGACGAACCAACAAATTTGCATACAGAGGAAAATTCATTCACTAATTTCCACGAGGGAAGATACTCGACGAAAGTCATTTCATTTATGCTCAAATCACAAGAGTAGTTTACAATGATTGCTCTCATTCAAATTTCGCTAGGAACCTGAGAGAAACGTGCTTCATACCAATTTATTCCTTATACATCACGCCTAGCTATAATCACGTGAGGTGCCTTCATCTCAAGTTTGCGATCAGCTTGACATCTCAAACGTCTTCGAGTCTTGATTGTAAGATGAAGGAGTCGCCTTCGATTCGCTAGACTTATCATCATTGCAAGACGTTTCAGAGTCGTTCGAAGTTTATTCTAGTAGAAAGGAAGCGTGCTCGTGTAGTAGAGCACGAAACCTTGCTCGTCGAACCTTCTTTGCTGCTTGGCGAGAATTCTGTGGAATGAAATCGTCGTGAAGCGTGTTCTGCGAACGTGTGAAGAATTTCGGAAATACGATGATGCACATCATCGTGAAACTTTGCAGTGAGACGTATTAGGTCAGGAATACAGAATCTGGTTTTTCTGTAGAACAAGGACTTTGAGTTTCAGTCAGCACGATCGCTTCACTGTTCATACGAGATAAAATATCTTTTTTTCTCTGAGGCTCAAGTATCTGTATAGCTAGACTTTGAGAATTCAGCACTCTTTAAATGCTGTTGAATTCATATCGATCTCTGACTTACGCCTTGAGCATCTCAACATATGGCTCTTCTCTCAGATTCTAACCTTCAACTAAGCTTGCGTCGATCAGTCGATCAGTGAAGATCTCAAATTCTGGCTTCCCTTCTCTTCTGTTTTAGCCACTGTTGAATTTTTGGCTGACAGTTCAAGTTCTGAACTGGGAGCGTTCATTTTTGCGCGCAAGGCTTTGCATGATTTCTGGCAGATGAACAAATTCGGCTGTTGCAGAAACATTTTTGAATATGACGTTTTCTTATCGTTCGTTGGACCAAACATAACTTCGAGACCTAATCACAGACTTGCATTATATTCGACCAATTTTAGAAGATGCTTCTCAAGATCGTTCGACACAGACACATTTTCGCCATGTTCGCATTTCGACGTCAAATTCACTCTCTTCTGCGCAAAGATCAGACTACAGCCAAGTGGCATTTCATCTTGACAGATTCATCATCAGCAGAACTGCTGCGTCAAGAAGATAAAAATGTCGCACAGTTACAAAACATGTTACAGAAACTATCTGTTTCTGAACGTGAGATCTTCTTCTTCGTTATCATCTTGCTCACGACGAAGATATGTATTGCCGAAAACGATGAGATTCTCTTCTCTTATATTCGAACTGTTCTAGAAGTTTTCATTCTTTACTCTCTCACAACCTCTGACTTCGCCTGATTGTGTGACAGCCGCGCTGCATACATAGTACGACAGACGAAACTCATGTCAGAGCTTACATTTTCTTTCGTCAAAGTTCTCTTCTTTTCGAACCCTTGTTCAGACAAAGATTGTCTTCGATTAGTCGCGCTGTTTGAGATCATGTCACGTCGCGAACGCTGTCGTGCCAAGATCATCAGAAGTATTGTCGGGTTGGTCAATGCTGTGCCGTCAGATTCTTCATTCATGACGTATAATCATGAAAGTCATCTTCATCAGCTTAACGTCGTTGCTTTTCTGAAAGACATTAGATCGGCGAATCATTATTGAATTGGAATGACTTACTGCCTTGCTACAGAACAGGTCGTGAGCGATGTTTCTTCGAGATACACTGTCGAATGTGACTCATAGAGTTCTCGAAGTCGCTTTCAGATAATCTGTTGTACTTTCAATTCAATGTCACGTTTCTGTTGAAATTGTCACTAAAATGTTCTTCTTTCTGTATCGCCTCATTCTTTTGGGTCGATGATGCTCGGCTCGCGTGGAACGGCGTAGTAAATGACGACGGCAACGTTGCGTAAAGTAAATGACGAGCTGTCGAATTTGATTCTTTATCATAGGCAGAACTAATATAAAGATGTTGAACTTGTACCTATTCTATGTGCATATGATGTAGTTGCGCAAATGCGTCGCATATACAGTCTAGCGTTCTGCTGGCATTGTGAAAGGCTACGACCTGATAACTGAGCAATTTGCTTCATAATCTTTGATGATGAATTGATATTCATTACGCTGCTTCAACCTTCGACTTCTGAGATATGCTCGGATGCTGAAGTCGTTCTAGCAAGTCTGCAATGTCGTCTTTTAGAATCTCAAGATGATCGTCTAACTCAGAAACAGTCTTCTTTAAATCTGGTCGCAGTTTCTGCAGAGCTTTGATGAAGAGTTCACGTTCTCTAGATTTCATCTTCACGAATCTGCATCAATATCAATAGTGAGTCTTCGTAAAAGGAACTGATAAGTTCTTACTGTTCATTGTAGATCGCGCATCCTTCTTTGGTACGCTGCCCTTCTGAGATGAGTAATAGAATGGCAGCACCAAATGCATTATACAAATAGACTCATATCTGATCGTCACGTCATCATCTTCGATACTTGCAATACTGTAATTCTCGCTTCTTCGCTAGACTTGACTCTTGAAGCTCAGGATGAGCTTCTCTAACGAATTTTGCGAATGTCTTTGTCAATGCTTTTTTTCCTTTATCGTCGACTTCAATTTTGAATGTACTTTGCTCAGGCGACGCACGTTCTCTTTCGATTTCAACATCTTGCAAAATCTTCATTGTAAAAATTCATTTGTCAATACGTAAAAGAATCTTATTCTTGAACGATCTGACCTGAGCCTTCTCGATAAGTTGACAAATGGCTCTAGCCGTTGAATCGATTTTCGATGTTTCGAGCTTGATGTGGCTTTGCTCTCGGGCGATTGCTTCATTCCAAGCTGTCATTACTTTCTCACACCCGACTGTCTCGATCATTCGAAGCAATTCTTTCGCTCGTTTCAAGTGTTTCGACTCAGATTGTTCGTACTTCGAGCTGATAGCGGCGAGGTGATCTCGCTTCTTAAGTCAAGCATCTTGAGGGTCTAAATGCGATGAAGGCTCTCAGTTTAATCTTCGACTCTTCTTGAGTTCTTCTTGGTTTTGATCAGACTTATCACCTGAAATGTCTTCAGATACACGACGCTTTTTAATTCTAAGCTTCTTGTTTGATGACAGAATCATATCTACTATCTGTCGTTCACTTCTTCCTCGGCGTTCTAAATCGACTAGACGCTCAAGGTAACGATATCGAAGTAGAACATCGTCTATCTGCTTCTCTAATGTGTCTCGGTTTGAGGCGAGGCAATCTGCATTGTACATCATGTATATCTCACAGTCAGAATCGTTTTCTTGCTGTCGAGATGACTGCAAACCTTTAGTGATCATAAAGAAAAACACGAAAGAAATGAAAATTCTCACTTATCTCATTGACTGCGGTAAAACCTCGATTTTGGTTCTTTCATTCTGTCATGACGTGAATCAATCGCTCTTTGATGATCAACATCATCTCTGAATTTGATATGTCTTCAGCAAGAGAGTCATACTGTCGGATGATGACACGTTTGAGGTTCACATCAAACAGCGTTCAGTGACTTTGAAAGCAGCATGAAAGGATGATGCGATCGTGGTCGCGACTCAATGATCATCGCATCTTCAGATTGAATTGCTGATTGCTGCTCTTAAATGATGCATAGAAGCTGTGTAATATCAAAGTCGTTTTTGATCAATTGAATGAGAATAATAATGACATCAGGTTGAAATTAGTGAGTCATTCTCTCTGTTGAAAACGAAAGAAGAAATAACTGATTTCATTCGGATTGACGATCTTCGAGCGTTCATCGTCGTTGACAACGAAGGTTTTTCCGCGATATTGATATTCACAGCGTTGAATCTCTTGCTTCAGCTTGTCCCGAGTTGGAATTTCAACATTCGTCCTAGTGATCTTGACATCAGTTGTCGTGATAGAGCTTTCACAAGAAACAGCAGTCACATCGAACTGACTATCAGGTGCTGGTGATCGATCAACGATAATGATTTTCTGTTCAGAGACGAAAGATTTCTGAGATATTTCTGACATAAGCACTTCTGACTCCAAGTGTGAGCTTAATGTTAAAGACGATAGGTCGTTCACTGATACTGCCTCGCGTGACCTTGTGGTCATGTTTGGGGAATTCTGGAGTGAGACATTAGTGGCCTCATGATTGAACTGCAGCTGCTTGTGTTTCTTCTTTTGACGCTGCTGTTTCTGCCGAGCTTGCTCTTTGAGTTTCATTGTCACATTTTTCAGACTGTCAAGGAGTATGACATAGTTTCCCTTTGAATTCGACTTCGAGTATGCGAAGAGAAGCTTCACTATCTCGCTCAATGCCTATATACGAGTCAGCTTGAGAATTACTCAGACTGTATAGCGTATCAGAGATGAATCTTTCGACATCTGACTCATTTGTGTCATCATCAAACGAAGGTTGATCTCACGAAAAGAGGTACAGGAACACGTGATTGATAATGCGCGCACGCATTATCAGTCACGTGATATAGGTTCCGTACTGTGCAAGACAGAATTTCTTTGAATCTGATCATCAAATGATGAATCTATGCCGACGAATTCATAACTTTCTTGCCTGTTTCTGAATTTGTCTCTGTGGGTGTATGAATTTTCTAGATCAGATATCAAAGCATGTACTTTGAGAGTTGTAAGATTTCTGCGAAAGTTCACTTCATCGTCGATAAGCTTGAATTTTCATTGGGAGAAGCTGAGCAGAAGACAATAAGTTCATGACTCAGTCTTGACTTCGCCTCAATGCGCAGTCACTTGAAAAGAGAATGTGAAAGGATTGCTGATCGACAGAACAAAAGCCAATGAAATTATGCATATGTCTATTAATAAAATGCTGGTATTGTTCTGAATGTGTTCACTCTGCTATCGCGATCGTATGCTTCAGGCAGCCCTATTTTTGCGTTTCATCCTCTGCTGTTCTTCTCACGATTCTCTCACTGTTAATCTTCCCTCCTGTAACAATCTCTGTCAAGCTCGTCGCAAAGAACATCGGAAAGAACGACTTGTGCAAGATTCACGCTTTCAAGCGACGATTTTGCATCGCTCTTTCGACTACTAGATCGCTACGAATTCTTTCGTCAATCATGAAGGGATTCTATTCTGCTCGACGATCATTTATGAAACTGTCTTGTCACTATCGTTCATATTTTGTTGTATTGAATTGGTCTAGAATTCTGATTCGGTTTTTCAGATAGCGCTCACAAATTACTGCATCGATTGTGCATCATCTCTGTCTCAGCTCTTACCTTTGCGTCGATCGTATTGCTGTCGCTCTTTTTTATTTCACTTTCTAGGTAAAAATTCTGGGGACAATGAAGGCCAGAACTGGATTTTCGAGCATTCAAAACATGCAAGGTCGTGATCGATTTGTGCTTCTTTCTGTCTATAAAATTCTGGTCAGCCTCGTTGATTCGGTATATCATTGTTTTTTTGGTCACGTATCTCAGAAGCCTGCCATCGATGATTTCTAATTCTAACTTCAGTGTCATCGCAGCAATCAATGCGCCTCCTGAAGCGGCTCAAGGTAGTCAGGGAACGTCGTTGCATTTATTTATAGCGTCTCTTATCGTTTCAGCATCGGCATTCGGCGCTGAGATTATTCTTTTCATTTTATTAAAGAATAGACTTACGCAGTTGTAGTGAGTCTTCATCATGTTGAAGTCTACGATCATTGACTAACGGATGTCAGTCAGTCTCGAACATATCTTGTATCTGAAAAACAGCGCGCTGAAGTATTTTCTTTCGGGTTATTTTTCTGGATTCTCGTTGTATTTCGAACATCAGATTGAGTCATTCTTCAGAAGTTCGGCCTTGACGCTTTTTTCTTTCTTCGCTACCTTCGTACACTTCTGAAAATATTTGTTTCTCTAAGCCTAATCATAATTCTCATTCTGGTGTCTTTGAATCTTGTTTATGGAAAAAATGCATCAAATGGAGTTCAAGGCCTGGATAGACTCAGTTGGGCAAACGTGGGACTGGCACACATCAGCTTCTACTGGGCTCATCTGATAATGGTCTTGACCGTGGTCATCTTCGTATGTCACACAATATATGCGGAATTAATCGAGTATATTCGTATTCGACAGGCGTACCTCGCATCATCAGGGCATCGTCTTCAAGTCTTCGCAAACACTATTCTTGTGACGGATATTCTCAGAAGATTCTTATCTATTCCCGTTCTGACTCGTCTCTACGACGTATTCTCTGGCGGAGTACGCGTCATATGGATCAACAGAGATCTTTTCGAGCTATTCAAAAAGGTTCTAGAGCGAAGAAAGATAGTCTGCACACTGAAGGTCGCGGAGACGAAGCTTTTGCGATTGGCGATGAAATTCACTGGTGGTCGGAAAGATCATGACCTTACGAAAGTCGAGATGGGCGGTTCAAGCCACGCGTATGTTGGAAGTGAAGAATCTCTCTGGAAACGATATCTAGGCGAAAAGAATCGCGATTACATGCGTCTTTCAATTTTCAATCTCACCTGGATGTCATCAATATCTTTCGTGGGAACAAAAGTTGATACCCTCTATCACTGTTGGCAAGAGATGACTCGTTTGAACAACGAGATCGATCAGGATCAGCGAGAGTCAGAAAGGTACCTCCTAATGATCTCAGCGTTTATACAATTCAACATTCAAGAGATCACGTATATGACTTGTCAATCTATCGTTCGGTGTACGCTCTTGTGTTTTAGATCTCAATATCTCGAAGCTTCGTCAGTGAATGTTAAATGGAAAAACTTGTCTAAGAACTGATGAAGTCGATACACACGAACTGTTCTGGTCGTTATCTTCATCATCGCACTTATTCTAGCATGATCTATTTCTGTCGTCTTCACTGGTCTCGTATCTCAGATTGCTTATCTTACGACTTTGTTGCCTTGACTGCATTGGATCGATACGCTTCCGGCATGACTGTTTGGCTGCATTCAAGGTGTTTTACCGCAGCTAATTCTGATTGCACTTATCACGCTGCTGCCATACGTATTACGCATCATCACAGAACGTCGGGGTCTGCTGACGAAGGTGGCCGTCGAGCTTTCTCTACAGAAGTATTATTTCACTTTTTTGTTCGTACAAGTCTTTCTGACGATCTTTCTGTCTTCGAGCATCACGATCGTTATTCAAGAAGTACTTCATGACCTCGATTCTGTATCGATGATGCTAGTCACAAATCTTCTCAAGGCGAGCAACTACTTCTTCTCTTATCTAATGTTGCGATGCTTCTCGATAAGCGCAAGTTTCATTCTTCAAGTGGGACGACTAATCGATTGGTATACTCTCGCCTCAATCATAAATACTACGTCGAGACAGAAATGGGAAAAGCAGACAGCTTTGCCTCAGATGCAGTGGAACATTCTTTTCTCAATCTATATCAATCTAGCTTGCATCGATAAGTCGCTCTTGTATCACTCATGTATAATCTTAACATCATGTCAGAGCTTATCTACTCGATCATCGCTTCGTTAATTCTCTTGCTCAGTTTCATCATCTTTGGTCTTTTTTGGGTGGTGTTTCGCTACAATCTGCTCTACGTCACAGTTTCCCGATCTAATACAAGAGATCTACTCTATTCAACGGCTCTGAACCAGCTGTTCACGGGTGTCTACGTTTTGAAGCTCTGCATGATAGGCCTGTTCTTCTTAGTGCGCGACAATCATAATAGAGCAACCTGCGTCGGTCAAGCTGTGATCATGATTATCGCTACGGCGATGACACTTGTCTTTCAATTGGTCTTGAATGACGCCGTTGCTTCACTTCTTCGATTCATGCCTCAGACTGAAATGAGGAAGGAGAAGAAAGAATCGAAGTATCGCGGAACGGGAACAAGTAATCATCTTCGAAGTCTTCTACGAAAATGTTTCAATTGGCTTGATCGGACGAGAGAATCAAGTCCTATCAATGAGATCTTCTTCAATATGCATAGTGAGATGAAGGATTTTACATCGGACGAACGTGATGATCTTGCTTCGCTGGCGTTTCAACATGAATCTCTTCGCATTCAAAGGCCTGTGGTATGAATTTCAGACGATCGTTTCGGAATCAGTGATGATGAGATATCGCGCATCAAACAACGCTACGGCAATGTGGGAATCACTAACGAGCATGCAGGTCTAGATGAAAAGGGGAGGGTGACAATCACGCAAATCGTCAGTGACTTTTCAGAAGTAGAATCAATGAAGCTTTAAAGCTTTGCTTATCAGAGTCTAGCGAACAATTCTTTAGTTTTATTTATATGAAGCTTTTTACATTCGAGCAAGATCAAGGACATCGCTACTGTTTCAAAGTTGCATTCACTCTCAAATGAGCTTTAACCTTCTCACTTCTCTTCTCTCGATTAAGCTATTTGTAGAATGTCTCGAAGTATGTATCTTGTTCAAATAAATGAAGATTTCTTTTGTTGATTGACTGCTGGGAGCTTGATATCGTCCCGTGTAGACGAAATAGAGCATGCGACTGGTATAAGAAATGGACGCATCTGTTGATCAGAATGCCGCAGCGAAAGGTATTACTGATCGACTTGTCAAATGATGTCTACGGCCTAAAGCATGCTGTCTACACTATCAGTCTCTAATTTCCAAGATACTCTTGGTCTAAAGACTTCAGTCAATGGATCTGGAAAATGGTCTGAGAGTGTCAATCTCCTTCATAAATTTTCTCACTCTTTAACGCCATCCGCTTATTCTTCTTTCGTAGTCTTTTCAGCTCAACTTGTACGACGCAATCTGATGCATCTTTGAGCTACTTCTGTGATCTCTCTCTTTCGTTTGCTCTCAGTATCGTGTGTGACCCGGCAAGGCGAGAAGGGCAGCTGAAGGCTTGTCGTCGGAATGAAGGCGGCGCATATGGTTCTTGAGGTTCTTTCGCCGCGAGAGAGGTGATTACAAGCTACGTTTGTCGGTTACATGAGGGCAGAACAATAGGTTCTTGTTCAGATTGTGTTGTTGATGCACATCTCTCTCGTGCCTGTGTAGTTCGCTCAGGTATGTGAAACCTTTAACTTCTGCACATTTCGATTTCATGCATCTACAAGGTCGTTCGTGCTTGTGAACATGCTTTCTAATATCATCGTTAGCGAGATGATTCACGCTCAGAATCAAGAGGATTACTCACTTTCATTCACAAGTTCGGCCAAACGTGACCATCTCGCCACAATCGCAATAGAGCTTGCCTTCTGCATTTTTCTAGCGGCTGACGAGCGAGAGTCTGTATTCTAGACAAGCTCGCTAGATCGAGATCTGATTGTGAGCTATGTACTAGGTCGCTGAAGTGCTGAGTACGAATTTCCGATACTTTTGACGCCTTGAGAACGAACAAGATTCATTCTGGCTGTTCTTTGCATAAATATATTTCTGTTACGTAGCTACTTTTTGTATAATCTAGCGTTGTGAGCTCTCAGTGACTGTGTTTGCGCTAATCTTTCGAGACTTAGAATATTACCTTGTTCTCCTGGACTACTCTTTAGATCTCTCGAAGATTCAATCCTGCCCTATTTTATGAGATGAGTCTCTGACAAGAGACTTGATGACTTGCTTCAAGTTGCATGCGTGTGCGCGCGGACTCAGACGGTCAATCAGTACTACAGTCGATATATGTTCTCGACTGCAGTACACGAGGAACGTCACGGATGCTCTGCGAAGCACGCGATGCACAAAGGCAAAACACTTGTATTGATTGATATATGAATCATTTCGAGAAGTTCACGTTCATCTGAGGTTCAAGCAGAGCTGTAAGGTAGGCAACCGTCGCAAAGAAACACAGAAGTACAGAAGTATACAAGCGCGTATGAAGCACAGAAGCACAACTAGCAACAAGACAATCAAACGCTATTCAGACTTCGAGTACAGAGAGAAGTTGCAGAA
>JAABUV010000455.1_pt1 | contig 61566 bp, 59 predicted proteins | sample 5559971 | NCBI WGS metagenome assembly JAABUV01 (sample SAMN10711881, study PRJNA513362) | rock metagenome | isolation source: Antarctica rocks | place: Antarctica: Victoria Land, Knobhead nord | collected 2015-12-19 | reverse complement strand
GACATTGCGTTGCACGCCCGCAATGGCGGCCGGCGTCACTCCTAAGCTTTGGGAGCTATCCGACGTGGTGCAGATTCTAAACGATTGGGAAAATAATCAGAGAGACATTTCAAACTGAGACACTACCCCCCTCGCGTCTACCTCGCCGGCCCCGACGTGTTCCTGCCGTGTCCTGGCGACCGTACAGCCGCTCAGAAGGCGATCTGCGCCCAGTACGGCTTGGATGGCGTCAGCCCGCTCGACGCGCTGCCGGGCGAACCTCCGGATTGGGCGGCGCGCGGGGCCGCCCGGCGTATCGCCCTCTGCAACGAGGCCCACATTCGCCGTTGCGCCGCGGTGGTCGCCAACCTGACGCCGTTCCGTGGGCCAAGCGCCGATCCGGGCACGGTGTACGAGGTCGGTTTCGCGCGTGCCCTCGGTCGACCGGTGTTCGGCTACGCCACGACCACGATGGGCTACGCCGCCCGCGTTCGATTGCAGTCCGGCGAAGGGCACCCAGCCGGATACGACGCCGACGGATTGCTGATCGAGGAGTTCGGGCTGTTCGAGAACCTGATGGTCGCGTGTGCCGTCCAGGAGTCAGGCGGCATCCTGGTGTGCGAGGAGCGCGATCGCTGGAGCGACCTGACGGTGTTCGAGCGCTGCGTGCAGCAGGCGGCCCGCCATCTCGGCGGTTCAACCCCCGTCCGGCAACACCAGGATGTCGTCGTGCCTTGACTGCGCGGCGAGGCTGCCGCGGGGGAACAGGCGGGTGACGTGCCCCATCTTGCGGCCGGGCCTGGCCTCCGCCTTCCCATACAGGTGCGGGAGCAGGCCGGGCTCGGCCAGGATCGCCGGCCAGCACGCGAGCTCCGCCGGGCCGACGATGTTCTTCATCACCGCGTCGGAATGCCGCGACGCGTCAGGCAGCGGCAACCCGGCGACCGCGCGGACGTGCAGTTCGAACTGGCTCGCGGGGCAGGCGTCGATCGTCCAGTGCCCGGAGTTGTGCGGCCGGGGCGCGATCTCGTTCACCAATACGCCACCCTCACGGGTGACGAACATCTCGACCGCGAGCAGCCCGACCAAGCCAAGCCGTTCCGCCACTGCCAGCGCCGTGCCGGTGGCGGTTCGGGCGGTCGCCGGCGCGATCGGGGCGGGTGCGACCGTCAGGTCGAGGATGTGGTCGCGGTGGTGGTTCTGGACCGGGTCGAACGCGCTCATGCGACCGTCCAAGCCACGCGCCACGACCACGCTGATCTCGCACGCGAAGTCGATGAAGCCCTCCAGAACCAGCGGCTTCGGCGTCAGCTCGCGCCAGGCCGTGGCGATGTCGGAGGCCGACCGCAGCATCGCCTGGCCTTTGCCGTCGTAGCCGAGCCGGGTGGTTTTAATTACGGCTGGAAGCCCGATCCGCGCCACCGCCGCCGCCAACCCGGCCGCGTCGGCCACCGCCGCCCACGGAGCTGCGGCGATTCCTGCCTCGGCAAGGAAGGTCTTCTCCGCAACCCGGTCCTGGCTGATGCGCAGGATCGCGGGGGAGGGACGCACCGGGCGGATCGACACCAGCAGGTCCAACCCTTCGGCGCTGACGTTCTCGAACTCGAAGGTGATGACGTCGACGGACTCGGCGAAAGCCCGGAGCGCGGCCGGGTCCTCGTAGTCGCCCTGGAAAGTTCGGGCGGAGACCTGGCTCGCCGGGCTGTCGGCCTCGGGGGTCAGGATGTGGCAGCGATAGCCGAGCCGGGCCGCGGCGAGGGCAGACATGCGGCCGAGCTGCCCGCCGCCCACGATGCCGATGACGGCATTGGGGGGAAGTGCCTGGTCCAATCCGGCTAGTCTTCCGGGTGCTGGGGAACGGCGGCGGCCTGGCTGGCGCGATAGGCGGCCAGCCGTTCGGCAAGCGCAGGATCGGCCGAGGCGAGGATGGAGCAGGCCAGGATCGCCGCATTGACCGCGCCCGCCCGGCCGATCGCCAAGGTCGCGACGGGCACCCCCGCCGGCATCTGCACAATCGACAGCAGGCTGTCGACGCCGTTGAGGCAGTGCGACTCCACGGGAACGCCGAGCACCGGCAACAGCGTCCAGGCCGCGCACATGCCGGGCAAGTGCGCGGCCCCGCCGGCGCCGGCGATGATCACGCCCAAGCCCCGGGCCTGCGCGGTCCGCGCGTACTCGGCGAGGCGGTCGGGGGTGCGGTGGGCGGACACCACCCGGCACTCGTGCGCGACGCCGAGTCGATCCAGCGTCTCGGCGGCGTGGCGCAGCGTCGGCCAGTCCGAGCGGCTTCCCATGATGACGCCGACCCGCGCCGCTTCGCTCAAGCGATGTTGTCCGGGATGAGGCGGCTCTCCAGCCAAGAGACTTCATCCTTCAGCAGCAACTTGCGTTTTTTCAGACGTTGGATCTGCAGCTGGTCGAGCGCCTGGTCGGACAGGCGTGCGATGACCGTATCCAGGTCACGGTGCTCGCTGCGAAGTTCATGCAGCTTCCGCAACAGCGAATCTCGATCGGTCAGCATGGCATGGCTTTACCACGATCCTCCGCGATGAGAAGCATGCCCCGCAGTCGTTCGGCCGCACCCAAGCCGGCGGATTCACATAGTATTCGCCAAGGCCTGGTATTACCGTTTCGTGGCGCGCGAGCGCAGCTCTCAACGATGGAGGATTCATGAGCTTGCAAGCCCGGATCGAGAGTCTGAAGGATCGTCACCACAGCCTGGAGACACAGATAGCCGACGAAGACCATCGCCCACGACCCGATTCCGGCACGCTGACCCGGCTCAAACACGCCAAACTGAAGTTGAAGGACGAGATGGAGCGGCTGAGCGGCAAGTCCGCGTAGCTGCGTCGTGAGGCACGCCGGGGGATCGAAGCGCCCCCGGCCGTGTCAGGCCGCCTCCTCGGCTTCCGGCGGGGGTGGGGCTGGAACCGCCTTGCCGTCGCGCGCGAGACGCTCGTTGGCGGCGTTGACCATCCCGTTCAGGTCCGTCTGTGAACACAGGCCCAGGATCACCGGGTCGCGTGGCTTGATGTTGGAGCTGTTCCAGTGGCTGCGTTCGCGCACCTTCTGGATCGTGTCCTTGGTGGTGCCCAGCAACTTCACGACCTGCGCCTCGGACAGTTGCGGGAAGTTGCGCAGCACGAAGGCGATCGCGTCCGGCCGGTCGTTGCGCTTCGCCACGGGCGTGTAGCGGGCGCCACGAGAGCGTTTCGGCAACGGATTGGCGGTCGGCAGGATCTGCAGGCGAGCGTCCGGGTCGGCTTCGCACCGCGTGATCTCGGCTTGCGCGAGTTGGCTGTTGGCGACGGGGTTGTATCCTACGATCCCTTGCGCCACCTCACCATCGGCGATCGCTTGAACCTCAAGCGGGTGCATCCCGCAAAATTCGGCAATTTGGGTAAAGGTCAGCGCGGTCTCATCGATCAACCAAACGGCTGTCGCTTTCGGCATCAACGGCAAGTTCATAACGATCCATCCCTCGGCTGCGGCGCGGGCCCAATTTGGACGACGCGGCCATGCAACACGGTAAGGACCAGCATATGAGGGTTCGCGCACTTGTCGGTCAAGTGTTTGCAAACCACATCGATGCGGTAATTTACGCGGGTCAGCGATGTGAGTGACGACGTTCCAGCACAGTCGACCGGCGTCCGGGAGCCTTGCCGATCGATGGGCTGGGAGTGGCCGAACTCCAAGACTACGTCGCGGAGTTGCGGGCGGAGGTTGCGCGCGCGGAGGCGATGATCGCTCATAAGCTGGAGCATCGGAACGCCGCCGATGCGGTATTCGGGCAACGGGAAGGGGCCGGTTGAACCGGCCCCTTCCGTTACGCGCCCAAGCTTAGGCTGCCTGAGTGGCCGACGCAGCCGCTTGGTCGTTGGCGATCGAGGACTGCGCCTGGCCGGAGCCGATCGTGACGCGGCGCGGCTTCAGCGCCTCGGGTACGACACGCTTCAGCGCGACGTGCAGCAAGCCGTTGCGGAGGTCGGCGCCGTCAACCACGATATGGTCCGCCAGGGTGAAGCGGCGCTCGAACGCGCGGCCGGCGATACCGCGATACAGCACCTCACCGGTGGCCTTGTCCGACGCGACCTTGCCGGCGACGTATAGCGAGCCGTCCTTGACCGTCAGCTCGATGTCATCGGGTCCGAAGCCAGCGACCGCCATCGTCAGGCGATAGCTGTCCTCGCCGGTCTTCTCAATGTTGTAAGGCGGATAGGACGGCGCGGCGGCTGCATCGTGCGCCGTGTCGATCAGCCGAGCCATGCGGTCGAAGCCGATGGCGGTGCGATAGAGGGGGGCGAAGTCGAACGTCATAGCAAACCTCCTGGAGGAGCAAGGTTGAAGTCGTGGACCACCCGATGGGCCAGCCCGTTCAGTCCCCGAAACCCCATTTGGGCACCTCGGACAGTCTAGAAATAGAAAACGCCGCCCCTGATTTCAAGGGCGGCGTCACGTTCACACGTACATCGGACGAGGCTATTTCTTGACGCCGAGCCCCGCGAACTTCTTGTTGAACTTGGCGACCTGGCCGCCAGTGTCCATCATGCGCTGGACGCCGGTCCAGGCCGGGTGCGATTTCGGGTCGATGTCCAGGCGCAGCGTCTCGCCGGGCCGGCCGAAGGTCGAGCGGGTGGTGAACTCGCTGCCGTCGGTCATGATGACCTTGATCTCGTGGTACTCGGGATGGTTGCCGGGTTTCATGCGCGTCGTCCTAATAACTGGCTCGCCGATGCCGACCGGCGGAGCGGAGCACGCCCTATACCGGCCGTACCGGAGGGTTTCAAGCCCGTCAGCCGTGCCGGGCACGTCCGGCTTCGCGGCTCTGGAAATCGTGGAAGCTCCGGTCGGCTAGTTTCTTCTGGTCGGGCGACAGCGTCTCGTACAGCCGCTCGAATGCGGGAACCAGGCGGTTCAGGTCGTCGACGTGGGCCTGCGCCATGCCCTGATACGACCTCATGTCGTCCACCGCGGTCGCCGATGCCAAGGCCGCGCGCCGCTGCTGCACCAGCGTCTCCATGTGGCTGGCGTTCTCGCGCATGACGCCGGCGAAGTCGTCGAAGGCGGAGGTCTCGGCCGGGGTGATCTTGAGCTTGGCGCGCAACGCGGCGATACGCTGCTCGATGCGGCTCGGAGCGTGCTTGTCCGCCGCTGAGGCGGCAGGCTTGGACGCCGCGCCCGGCGCCGGCTGTGCCACGACCGGCCCGGCTGCCAGCAATCCAGCCGTGACGCCGAGAACAACGCGTGCGAACCGGCGAGCAATCATGTCTGGTCTCCAAAATCGTCCCAAGGCGACGTTATGCCAAGGCGACGTTATGGCGGCTATCCCGACAGGGTTACAAGCCGGCCGCTTCCGCCGTAGCATCGGCCGCGTGCGATGGGAGAGGCGACGATGCGGCTGGCAGGCAAGACGGCGCTGGTGACCGGCGCGGGCGGCGGCTTCGGCGCCGGGATCGCCCGCCTGTTCGCCGAGGCAGGCGCGACACTGGTGCTCGCCGACCGCGACGGCGACGCGGCGGCGCGGATCGCGGCGGAGCTGGACGCGGTCGCCGTCACCGGCGACGTCGGCCGCGGCCCCGACGTCCGGGCGATGGTCGCCGCCGCGGTGCAGGCTGGCGGACTCGACATCGTGGTCAACAATGCCGGCACGACCCACCGCAACCAGCCGCTGCTGGACGTGGACGAGGACGAGTTCGACCGAGTCTACGCGGTCAACGTGAAATCCATCTACTGGATGGCGCAAGCCGCCGTCCCAGTGTTCCGCAGCCAGGGCCGGGGCGGCTCCATCATCAACGTCTCCAGCACCGCCGGCATCCGGCCCCGTCCGGGGCTGGTTTGGTACAACGGCACGAAAGGGGCCGTGAACATCATCACCCAGAGCATGGCGACCGAGTTGGCGGCCGACGGCATCCGCGTCAACGCCGTCTGCCCGGTGATCGGCGCGACGGCACTGCTCGAGCAGTTCATGGGGCTGCCCGACACGCCGGAGAGCCGGGCCAAGTTCCTCGCCACCATCCCGCTCGGCCGCATGAGCACGCCGGCCGACGTCGCCAACGCCTGCCTGTTCCTGGCGCAGGACGAGAGCCGCTTCATCACCGGCGTGCTGCTGCCCGTCGACGGTGGGCGCTGTGCCTGACGCGGCGGGGTCCGCTCCCGAGCGGGCCGTCCTCTCGATCCAGTCCCGCGTCGGCTACGGCTACGTCGGCAACAGCGCCGCCGCGTTCGCGCTGCAGCGGCTCGGGCGCGAGGTTTGGACGGTCGACACCGTCCACTTCTCCAACCATCCCGGCCACGGCGCCTGGGCCGGCACCGCCGCGACCGGGGCGGAGGCGCAGGCCCTGGTGGACGGCATCGGCGCGTGCGGCGCGTTCGCGACGTGCGGCGCGGTGCTGTCCGGCTATCTCGGGGCCGAGGCGGTGGGCGAGGCGGTGCGGCACGCCGTCAGCGAGGTCCGCGCCGCCAACCCGGCCGCGCTGTTCTGCTGCGACCCGGTGATCGGCGATGCCGGCCCCGGCGTGTATGTCCGGCCCGGCATCCCCGGCCTGCTGCGGTCCGTGCTCGTGCCGGCCGCCGATCTCCTGACCCCCAATCAATTCGAGCTGCAGCACCTGACGGGACTGCCGGCGGCGACGCTGGCCGAGCTACGGCAAGCAACCGCGGCACTCCGCGCCGTCATGCGGCCCGGCGCGGCCGTGCTCGTCACCAGCGTCCGCACCGCCGAAACGCCGGACGAGGCGATCGACACGGTGGGGATCGACGGTTCCGGCTGCTGGCGGATGCGAACGCCGCTGCTGCCGATCGCCCCCAGCGGCGCGGGCGACCTGGCGGCGGCGCTGTTCCTGCACCACCGGCTGCACGGCTCCAGCATCGCGCAAGCCCTGCAAGCGACGGGCAACGCTGTCTTCGGCGTGTTGGAGCGCACCGTCGCGTCCGGCCGGCGCGAGCTGCGGCTGATTGCGGCACAGAATGAGCTGGTCGCCCCAAGCCACAGTTTTTCCGTGGAAAGTTGCTAATCTTGGCATCATCCCGCCCTTATCCCGCCGTGATCCCGGGCTAGATACGGCGGCACTTCCCTCCCGCTATGGAAATGTCCGTATGCGCTTCCTCCTCATCTACCGCCGCGTGCTGTCCATGCTTGGGGGAGACCTGCGCGTGGCGCTGCTGCTGGGCTTCGCCAACGTTTTCGTCGCCGGGTTGCAATTCCTCGATCCTATGCTGTTCGGGCGCGTCGTCGGCCTGCTCACCCGCTCCGCCGACATCGGCCGCGACCAGTTGTGGGGCCAGGCGGTGAGCTTGATCGGCCTTTGGGTGGGCGTCGGGGCGCTCGCGATCGGCGCCAACATCGTCACCGTCCTGAACGCCGAACGCTTGGCGCACCGCAATCGGCTGCGGGCGATGAGCCGGTATTTCAGCCACGTCCTGTCGTTGCCGCTGTCATTCCACGGCGACGTCCACTCGGGCCGGTTGATGAAGACCATGCTCGCCGGGTCGGAAAGCATGTTCGGCGTTTGGGTGACGTTCTTCCGCGAGCAGCTGTCCACCTACGTCGCGACCTTGGTGCTGCTGCCGCTGACGCTGTTCCTGAACTGGGAGCTGTCGCTCGCGCTGATCGTGCTGGTGGTGCTGTTCTGCGCGATCACCATCGCGGTGATCCGCAAGACCGAGGCGGGCCAAAGCCAAGCGGAATTCTTCCAGTCCAGCCTCGCCGGCTCCGCGCAGGACGCGCTGGCCAACGTGATGGTGGTGCAGTCGTTCACCCGGCTGCGGGCGGAAACCCGCCGGTTCGGGCAGATCGCCGATGAGGTAATCGCCCATCAGTTCCCGGTGCTGAACTGGTGGGCGCTGGTCAACGTGCTGACCCGTGCGGCCAGCACGATTGCGGTCATCGCCATCGTCGGCGTAGGGACGCTGCTGCACATCCAAGGCCGGGCGAGCGTGGGCGAGATCGTCTCGTTCATGGGGTTCGCGACCTTGCTGATCGGGCGGCTGGAATCGGCGATGCAGTTCGCCGCCCGGCTGTTCTTCCAGATGCCGGGGCTGGAGGAATTCTTCGCGGTGATGGACGCGAAGAATTCCGTCCCGGAGCGGTCCGACGCCGTCGAGCTGGAGGCGCCGCGCGGCGAGGTGGCGTTCGAGGCGGTGTCGTTCGCCTATCCCGGCGGGCCGCCGATCTTGTCGGACGTGTCGTTCGTGGCGCAGCCGGGCATGTCGATCGCACTGGTCGGGCAGACCGGGGCGGGGAAGTCCACGGCGATGAACCTGCTGCAGCGGCTGTGGGACCCGGTTGCCGGCCGGGTCGCGATCGACGGGCAGGACATCCGCGACGTCACGCTCGAGAGCCTGCACCGCTCGATCGGCGTGGTGTTCCAGGAAAGCCTGCTGTTCAACCGCAGCATCCGCGACAACCTGCGGATCGGCCGGCCCGAGGCGACCGACGAGGAGGTCGAGCAGGCGTCCCGCGCCGCCGACGCGCACGACTTCATCGTCCGCCAGCCGCAGGGGTATGACACGATGGTGGGCGAGCGGGGGGCGACCCTGTCCGGCGGCCAACGCCAGCGTTTGGCCATTGCGCGGGCGCTGCTGAAGAACCCGCCGATCCTGATCCTGGACGAGGCGACCAGCGCGCTGGATGCGGCGACCGAAGCGCGCGTGTCCCGTGCGATGGCGACGCTGATGGAAGGCCGCACCACGTTCATCATCGCGCACCGCCTGTCCACGGTGCGGGACGCGGACGAGATTTTGGTGTTCGACCAGGGCGAGATCGTCGAGCGCGGCCGCTTCGACGCCCTGGTGGCACGGGGCGGGCGGTTCGCGAGCTTGGTGGCCACCCAACTCAGCGGCGCGCCGTTGCTGCGTGCGGCCGAGTGACGGCGGTTCGCGCCACGGCTTCGACGTCGATTTCAACGGCCCGGATGCTGATTGCGATGGCGATTGCAAGCGATGCGCGAGTGGGTGCACGATCCGAAATCGGGCGGCAGCGCGCCGCCCCAACAGGAGGGGAGCCGTGCCATGACGATCGCCGCCATTCTCAGGCAAAAAGGCAGCGCTGTTACCGAGGTTTCACCCACGGCCCTGATCTCTGATGTCGCGATCCTGCTGTCCGACCGCCGCATTGGCGCGGTGCTGGTGCGCGACACGGCCCAGCAGCTGATGGGCATCGTCAGCGAGCGCGACATCGTGCACAGCCTGGCCCGCCATGGCGGCGAGGCGTTGCAGATGACCGCGGGCCAGCTGATGACCCGCAACCTGCAGACGGCGACCCCGAGCACCACGGTGGCGGAGGCGATGGCGCTGATGACCACGGGCCGTTTCCGCCATTTGCCTGTGCTCGACCACGGCGCGCTCGTCGGCCTCATCAGCATCGGCGACGTCGTGAAAAGCCGCATCGAACAGCAGGCGCAAGAGGTCGACAGCCTCAAGGCCTACGTCGCCGGCGCTTGATGCCGAAGGCTGCCGCGCGTTGAACGTGCCGAACCCGGTCGTCCACGCGCCGAGCCTGGTGCGGCGCAACGGCTCCACCGCGCCGGGCCAGCGCGCCGTCCCGGAGGAGACCGCGATCGCGATGACCTACAACCGTACCACGCACGCGGTGATGATGGGTACGCCGGCCGACCTGGAGGATTTCGCCGTCGGCTTCAGCTTGGCCGAGCGGATCGTCACGGGGGCGAACGACATCGAGGAGCTGGAGGTGGTCCCCGCGGACCTCGGCGTGGAACTGCGGATGTGGGTGGCGGCGCCGTTGATGGTCGCGCTGGAGCGACGGCGCCGGCAGATCGCGGGCGCCACCGGGTGCGGGCTGTGCGGCATGGAGAGCCTGGCCGATGCGATGCAGCCCCCGCCCCGGGTGGTGCGTCCCGGCGCTTCGGTCCCGGTCGCGCAGGTGGCGGCGGCGGCGGCGGGCATCGGCGCGCACCAGGCGCTGAACCACGTCACCCGGGCGGTGCACGCCGCAGCGTTCTGGCGCGGCGGGCTGGTCGCGTTGCGTGAGGATGTCGGCCGGCACAACGCACTCGACAAGCTGGGCGGCGCGCTGCTGCGGACCGGCGAGGACCCGGCGACGGGCTTCTTGGTGATGACCAGCCGGATCTCGGTGGAGCTGGTGCAGAAGGCCGCGGTCCTCGGGGTTGGCATGATCGTCGCGGTGTCCGCCCCGACGGCGCTCGCGATCCGGGTCGCCGACGCGGCCGGGATCACCCTGGTCGGCATCGCCCGCTCCGACGGGTTCGAGGTGTTCACCCATGCCGACCGGATCGATTTCGGCGGGGAACCGGCTGCAATCTCGGCTTATCGTTCCGGCGTCGTGTCGTCATCATAACGTCGCCTCCGCCGCGGCATGCGGACATTACAAACCCTCCACCTTAAAGGGAGGGATTGCCTGTCATGAACCGCTTGAAACCGCTGCTGCTCGGCACCGCCGCGACGCTGGTGCTCCTGAGCGCCCAAGCCCGGGCCAACGACGTCCAGCACGTGCTGCTGCTCAGCGTCGACGGCCTGCACGCGCGTGATCTCGCGCGCTACACCGCGGACCCCGCCAACCAGGACAGGGCGCTCACCCGCCTCGCCAACAGCGGCGCCGTGTTCCAGAACGCCTTCACCACGGCGCCATCCGACAGCTTTCCCGGCATGATCGCGCAAGTGACCGGCGGGACGCCACGGTCCGCGGGCGTCTACTACGACGACAGCTACGACCGGACGCTGTTCGCGCCCGACAACACCACCTGCTCCGGCGATGCCGGCGCGGAAATCAGGTACGCCGAGAACATCGACCGCGATCCCGCCCGGCTCGACGTGGCTGTCGGTGGCACGCTCGGCGACACGTTGAGCCAGATCGACCCGGCGAACCTGCCGCGAGCGCTACGCGACGGGCAGTGCGTGCCGGTCTATCCCCACGAATTCATCCGCGTGAACACGATTTTCGAGGTCGTTCGCGAGCACGGCGGACGCACCGCCTGGGCCGACAAGCATCCCGCCTACGAAATCCTCAACGGCCCGTCCGGCGTCGGCATTTCCGACCTGTTCACGCCCGAGGTGGACACCGTGATCCCTGGCACCGCGCCGAGCAAGGCGACCGCCACGACGACCGGCAGCTTCGCCGCCATCCGTGGCAACGACGAGGTGAAGGTCGGCGCCGTCCTGAACGAGATCAAGGGCTTGGACAGCACCGGCCAAAGCCATCCCGGCGCGCCCACGGTGTTCGGCATGAACTTCCAATCGGTCAGCGTCGGGCAGAAGCTCGCCGCGTCCGGCCCGACCGACCCGGCTGGGCTGATCGGCGGCTATGTCGACGCCGCGGGCACGCCGGGCAATGCGCTCCGGCTCCAGCTCGACTACGTGGATGGCGCGATCGGCCGCATGCTGGAGGGATTGCGGCAGGAGGGGCTCGATCGCAGCACGCTCGTGATCGTCAGCGCGAAGCACGGGCAAAGCCCGATCGACCCGTCGCTGCGCCGGGCGCTGGACGACGCGCCATACACGCTGACGCCCGGCTACGCCTTCCACATCGCCGACGACGTGGGGCTGGTCTGGCTGAAGCCGCAAACCCGGAGCGCCAGCCTCGCGTCCGCCAAGACCTACCTGCTCGGCCAATCGGACGCGCTCGGGATCGCCTACCTGTTCACCCCTCCCCAGATCGCCAGGATGTTCCGCAACCCGGCATTCGACTCGCGCGCGCCGGACTTCATCGCCGACACCGACCAAGGCGTCGTCTACACCGGCGGCACTAAGCTGGCCGAGCATGGCGGGCTGTCTGACGACGATCGCAACGCGGCTTTGGTGGTGGCCGGCGCTGGCGTGAAGGCGACCGTGGTCGAGGAGCTGGTGTTCACGACGCAGATCGCGCCGACCATCCTCAAGGCGCTGGAACTCGACCCCGCGGACCTGCAAGCGGTGCGGATCGAACGTACCAGGACGCTCCCCGGCGTCATGGAGTAGCGGTTCCGGACTGCCGGCCGCCACACCCTGGCGGCCGGCAGGTCACGTCGTTCTGACGCAGAAATGTTCCTGGATACCGGAACTTGTTATGAAGCTCTTCACATTTAGTTGATAAGTTCAGGCGCATACTCCTCCTAACGCGTTGGAGATGCACCATGGACCCAGCAACGACCAACCACCCGACGGGCCTTGTCCCGATGCTGCGAGCAGTTGGAAGCTGCCTGGTGGCGGTAGCGATGCTGCTCGGCGCCTACGGCTGGCTGCGAGCCGGCTAGGCTGCCTTGGCCTCCCGCCGCCAGGCGTGGAGGATATATTCCGTGTAGCCATTGGGTTGCGCGCGGCCCTTGAACACCAAGTCGGACGCCGCCTGGAAGGCCGGCCCATCGAAATCGGGCGCCATGGGGCGGTAAGCCGGGTCGGCGGCGTTCTGCCGGTCCACCACGGCTGCCATGCGGCGCAGCGTTTCCGTCACCTGCGCCTCGTCGACGACGCCGTGGCGCAGCCAATTGGCGATGTGCTGGCTGGATATGCGCAAGGTCGCGCGGTCTTCCATCAGCCCGACGTCGTGGATGTCCGGCACCTTGGAGCAGCCCACGCCCTGGTCGATCCAGCGGACCACGTAGCCCAAGATGCCCTGCGCGTTGTTGTCCAGCTCCGCCTGGACGTCGTCCGGAGCCCAGTTGGCACCCTCCGCAAGCGGAATGGTGAGCAGGTCCGACAGCTTGCCCTCCGCCCGGGACGCAAGTTCGGCCTGCCGGGCCGCGACGTCGACCTGGTGGTAGTGCAGCGCGTGCAACGTCGCAGCGGTCGGCGAGGGCACCCAAGCGGTGTTGGCGCCCGCCCGCGGATGGCCGATCTTCTGCGCCAGCATGTCGGCCATCCGGTCCGGCGCGGCCCACATGCCCTTGCCGATCTGCGCCTTGCCGCGCAGCCCTGCCGCCAGCCCGATATCGACGTTGCGCGCCTCGTAGGCCGCGATCCACGGCGTGTTCTTGATCTCGTTCTTGCGGATCATCGGGCCCGCCTCCATCGAGGTGTGGATTTCGTCGCCCGTGCGGTCCAGGAATCCGGTGTTGATGAACACCACCCGCTCCCGCGCCGCGGCGATGCAGGCCGCCAGGTTGGCGCTGGTGCGCCGCTCCTCGTCCATGATCCCCATCTTGATCGTGGCCGCTGGCAGGCCAAGCATCTGCTCGACGCGTCCGAACAGCTCGGCGGCGAAGGCGACCTCGTCGGGGCCGTGCATCTTGGGCTTGACGATATACACCGATCCGAGCCGGCTGTTGCGGCGTGCGCCCGCGTCGAGGTCGTGCATGGCGATCAGCGCCGTCATCGCCGCGTCCAAGATGCCCTCCGGGACGTCGGCGCCCTCGGCGTCGCGCACCGCGTCGGTGAACATGTGGTGGCCGACGTTGCGAACCAGCATCAGGCTACGGCCGGCCAGGGTCAGCGTGCCGCCATCGGGCGCGGTGAAGCGGCGATCGGGGTTCAGGCGTCGTTCCAGCGTCCGCCCGCCCTTCTCGAAGCTGACGGACAGGGTGCCCTTCATCAGGCCGAGCCAGTTGGCGTACACCTCGACCTTGTCGGACGCATCCACCGCGGCGACGCTGTCTTCGAGGTCCATGATGGTGCTGATGGCCGATTCCATCACGACGTCGGCCAGGCCGGCCGGGTCGCCGGCGCCGATCGGGCTGGACCGGTCGATGACGAGTTCCAGGTGCAGCCCGTTGTTCCGCAGCAGCACGGCTGTCGGGGCAGACGCTTCGCCGAGATAACCGGCGAACTGCTCCGGCCGGCGCAGGCTTGTGCTTGCCTGCCCGGTGCGGACGACCAGCTGCCCGTCCTCGACCGCGAACCCGGTGGCCGCTGCGTAGGAACCCTCGGCAAGCGGCGCGGCCTGGTCCAGCACCTGCTTGGCCCGGGCGACGACCTGGGCGCCGCGCACCTTGTTGTAGCCGCGTCCGCGTTCTGCCCCGCCGGTTTCAGCGATGGCGTCGGTGCCGTACAGCGCGTCGTATAGGCTGCCCCACCGCGCGTTGGCGGCGTTCAGGGCATAGCGGGCGTTGCTGACCGGCACCACCAATTGCGGCCCGGCGATGTGGGCGATTTCGTCGTCGACATTGCTGGTCTCGACGTGGAACGCGGCGGGCGGCGGCAGCAGATAGCCGATCCCACGCAGGAAGGCCTCGTAGGCGGCCGTGTCCGGCGCCGCTCCGGCATGGTCGTGGTGCCAGGCGTCGATCTGCGCCTGCAGTGCGTCGCGCCGGGCGAGCAGTTCCTTGTTACGCGGCGCGAGGTCGCGCACGATGGCAGCGAAACCGCTCCAGAATGGGCCGGAGTCGATCCCGGTTCCGGGCAGCGCCTGCTCGGCCACGAATTGATAAAGGCTCGGCGCAATGCGCAGGCCGTCGGCTTGGACGTCGGTCATCAGGTCACTCTCATGCGAAGGTGGCTGCTTCTTCCCGCAAAGCCCCGGCTTGTCGAGAGGCTTTCTCGGGGGATCAGGGATCGATGACGGCAGCACATCCATCCGTCGGCGCTGCGGCGATGTGGCCCACGACCGGCACGATCTTCAGCACCGCCGACCCGACACGGCAGGGCGCCGCTGCCAAGCCGCATCCGGATAGGGCGAGCAAACCAACTAGAACGATGATCCGTGTCATGCGCGCGTCTCCAAGAGAAAGGCTGGCGACCGGTCCGGCTGGGTGGTCACGACGGCCCTCGGCCGCACGTGGGCCGCCTCGTCCGAGCGTATCACAAACGCGCGCACCAGGGACGCCAGTACGACGATAGCCTCGTTCAGCGCGAATTGGGCGGCTATGCAAATCCGCGGGCCGGCTCCGAACGGCAAGTAGCTGAACCGCACCGGCGGGGCCGCGTCGGGCAGGAAGCGCGCGGGATCGAAGGCGTGCGGGTCGTCCCACAGCCGGGCGTGCCGGTGCAGCACCCAGGGCGCGATTGCAATGGTGGCGCCGCGGGGGATCAGCACGCGCCCCGCCTTGTCGCGCGCGATCGCCTCCCGCGTGACCACGAAAGCCGGCGGATACAGCCGCAGCGCCTCGCTGACGACCGCGCGCGTCACCGGAAGTTGCGCCACGGCGTCGCTCGCGCCCTCGGGCGACAGGTCCGCCCGGTCGGCTTCCTCCGCCACCCGCGCCTGCCACTCAGGCGCCTGGGACAGCAGGGCGAGCGACCAGAACAGCGCCAGGCCCGTGGTTTCATGGCCCGCCAGGATCATGGTCGCGATCTGGTCGCACAATTGCACCCGGGTGAAGGCCTCCCCGGTCGCCGGGTCGCGCGCGGTGAGCAGGAGGTCGAACAGGTCCTGCGGCCTCTCGGTGGACGCCAGCTTGCCGCGGGCCGCGACGATGCGGTTGATGAGCCCCATCCACGTCGCGCGAAACTCCCGGCGCTGGCTGTCGCGTAGGCTGAGAAGTCCCGGGAACGCCAGCTCCAGCAGCGACGGCTGGGCGAGGCTGGTGCCGAACTGCACGAGCAGCGTACGGATCGCCCCGCCGTGCTGCGCCATCTCCAGCGAAAACATCGAGCGCCCGGCGATTTCGAGGGCGGTGCGCTGCATCTCCGGCAGCAGCGCCACGGGCCGGCCCGCCTGCCCATCGAGCCGGCTGATGGTGTCCCCTACGGCGGTCGCGACATGCCGCATCAGCACGGGAAACTGCCGCGGGGCCAGCACGGGGGCGATTGTCCGCCGCTGGTGACGCCAGGCAGCGCCCTCGCTCAGCAGCAGCCCATCGCCGATCAGGGGACGCAGGACGCGCGCCGTCAGCTCCGGCCGCCGGTAGTTGGCGGCGTTCTGCACGAGCACGTGCTGGATCGCCGCCGGGTCGTTGAGCAGCACCTGCATGCGGCCGAGAAAGCTGCCGACCAGCGCCGGCTTCTCGTACGCCCGGCGCGACCACACCGTCAGCGCATTGGTCCGCAGCGCCCGAATCAGGTCCAGCTTGCCGAGTTCGCTCTCGGCGATCGGGTGGATGGGCGGCACGAGGCGGGGCGCGGTGGCGAGCATGGCCGAATTCCTTGCGTTCGGCCGGTATATGGCCCGGGACGCGGGTGCGTCCATCATCGCCCGCGAACGCTCGCACGAGCGTTGCAACTGATTCGCATTCTCGCTAGTAACGCGAACGATTCTCATTTGCAGTTTCAAGGAGGTTCAATGACCACTGTCATCGCCGCCATCGCCCTGCTGTTCGGCGCCGTGCTCCCGGCGAAGGCGCAGCCTGGCCCGGTCACGCTCACCTTGCGCAACCACCAGTTCGCGCCAGCCCGCATCGAGGTTCCGGCCGGCCAGAGGGTCGAGCTGCACGTGATCAATGCCGACGATTCCGCCGAGGAATTCGAAAGTGCCGACTTGCACCGTGAGCGGGTCATTCCGGCCCGGCAGGAGGTCGTGATCTATGTCGGTCCGCTGAAACCCGGCAGTTACGATTTCATCGGCGAGTTCAATCCGCAAACTGCCCGTGGACAGATCGTTGCGAAGTGAGGCGTGGCGCCCCGTCATCCTGGCCGGCTGCCTCGCTGCCCTGCCGTGTGCGGCCCGGGCCGACCTCTACGTGCGCTCCCCGCTGGTCGAGTATCGAGAGCTGGAGTTCGAGCACTACGGCTTCTACGGCCTGGACCGGAAGGGATCACCATTCGATGGCGGGCAGAGCTATGTCGCGGCGGTCGGCTATGGCGTGCTGCCGTTCTGGAAGGTCGAGGTGGAACCCGAAACCGGCAACCTGCCCGGGGGCGCCGTGCGCTACCTTGCGACGACGATCGAGAACACGTTCCAACTGACGCCGGACGGCAAGTACTTCGCGAACTTAGGGCTGTTCGTCGAGTACACCCACTCCGCCGTCGACCACCTGCCGAGTTCGTTCGCTTTCGGCCCGATCATCCAGAAGCAACTATACGGCGTCGCGGGCCTGGACAGCCTGCACACCCTGAACGTGTTCCTGTCGCGCGAGGTGGGACATGACCACACCAACGGCACCGGGCTGTTCTACGCCGCGCAATCGAAGGTGCTGCTCAATCGGCTGTTCAATCCTGGAGTGGAAGCGTTCGGCAGTATCGGCGACGTCGCCCACGCCGGGCGCTACTCCGAGCAGGAGCACAGCGTCGGCCCCGTGATCACGGGAGAGTACTTGATCGCGCCCTACGGCAAGGTGAAGTACGAACTCGGCTACCAGATCGGGCTGACGCGCCAGACGGTCCGCGACGGCATACGCTGGAAACTCGAGTACGAGATCGCGTTCTGAGTTGACGCCGATATACGAGATCGGATGACGCGCTAGCTTCCCAGCTCCTCCCGCATCAGCTCGAGCGCCAGCCACCGCTCCTCCAGCGACGCAAGGTCGGCCTGTGCCGCCGCCAGCGACCCGGTCGCGTCCTTGAAGCGGGTGGGGGAGCGGCGGAACAGGTCGGGGTCGGACAGCGTGCGCTGCGCCGCCGCCACCCGGCGCTGCACCTCGCCGATCTGGCCCGGCAGCGTCTCCAGCGCGTGTTTGTCCTTGAACGACATCTTGCGGACGCCGCCGTTGCGCGTGGACGCGAGCTTGGTGGCACGTTTCGTCTCGACCGCGGCCGACGGCGGGGCGCGCTGCAGCAGCATGTCGCTGTAGCCGCCCGCGTATTCCACCCAGCGCCCGTCGCCCTCGGCCGCGGCCGTGGACGTCACCACCCGGTCGAGGAAGTCGCGGTCGTGGCTCACCAGCAGCACGGTGCCGGCGTAGTCGCCCAGCATCTCCTGCAGCAGATCCAGTGTCTCGATGTCGAGGTCGTTGGTCGGCTCGTCCAGCACCAGCAGGTTCGACGGCTTGGCGAGGGCGCAGGCCAGCATCAGCCGCCCCCGCTCGCCGCCCGACAGCACGCCGACCTGGGTGCGCGCCTGCTCCGGGCGGAACAGGAAATCCTTCATGTAGCCGACCACGTGCCGCTTCTCGCCCGCGACCGTCACGGTGTCGCCGGCGCCGCCGGTCAGCGTGTCGGACAGGGTCGCCGCCGGGTCGAGGCTGGCGCGCTGCTGGTCCAGGGTTACGATCTCCAGGTTGGAGCCGAGCCGGACCTCGCCCGCATCCGGCTGGTCCAGCCCGGTCAGCAGCCGCAGCAGGGTCGTCTTGCCGGCGCCGTTCGCGCCCACGATGCCGACGCGGTCGCCGCGCAGGATGCGGGTGGTGAACTCGCGCACGACCGCACGTCCGCCGTAGCTTTTGCCGACGTGCTCGGCGACGATCACCTGCTTGCCCGACAGCTCGGCCTCGGTCGCGGCCAGGCGCAGGCCGTTGCTGGGTCCGCCCAGGTCGCGCCGTTTCTGCCGCAGCGCCGCCAGCTCGCCGACGCGGCGCACGTTGCGCTTGCGCCGGGCGGTGACGCCGTAGGTCATCCAGTGCTCCTCTCGCGCGATCTGGCGCGACAGCTTGTGGCGGTCGAGTTCCTCCTGCTGCACCACCTCGTCGCGCCAGGTCTCGAAATGGGCGAAGCCACGGTCCATGCGCCGCGCGACCCCGCCCTCCAGCCACACCACCGCGCGCCCCAACTTTTCCAGCATGCGGCGGTCGTGGCTGATGAGCACGATCCCGGCGCGCAGGCCGGCCAGCTCCTGCTCCAGCCACTCGATGGCAGGAAGGTCGAGGTGGTTGGTCGGCTCGTCCAGCAGCAGCAGGTCGGGGGAGGGGGCCAAGGCGCGGGCCAGCGCGGCGCGACGGCCCTCGCCCCCAGACAGATGGGCCGGGTCCTCGGCGCCGGTCAGGCCGAGCTGGATGAGCAGGGCGGCGCAGCGGTAGTCGTCGTCGCCCGGTCCGAGCCCGGCGCGCACGTAGTCGAGCGTGGTCGCGAACCCGGTCAGGTCGGGCTCCTGCGGCAGGTAGCGCAAGGTGGCGCCGGGCTGCAGGAACCGGGTGCCGCCATCGGGCGTCAGCAGCCCGGCGGCGATCTTCAGCAAGGTCGATTTGCCGGACCCGTTGCGGCCGACCAGGCAGATGCGCTCGCCCGCGCCGACGCCGATCTCGGCGCCGCTGAGCAGCGGCTGGGAGCCAAGGGTGGCGTGGATGTCTTGCAGGAGCAGGAGCGGAGGGGCCATGGCCGGGTGTTTGGGCCGGAACCGGCCGGAAACGCAAGCGGCCGCAACGGAGGCCGACGCCAGGAGCTCGGCGGTGACGGTCCGGATGGACCACGCCGCGTCTGACGATTTCTGGACGCTGGTCGCGGGCGGGAAAGGCCGGGTCGGCTCGCATGTGGCCGCCGTTCGTCCGCGCCCTGGCGTTCATCTGCCGCGGCGCCGTGCCGGATCAGGGTGAGGGCGGGTCGGCCGGCACGAACCCGTTCCGGTTCGGCATGACGACCCGCGGCAAGGTGCCGGCGTCCAGCACGGCCCCGTCCGGCACGACCCCGTTCAGGTGCAGGACGTAGGCGCTGACGGCATAGACCTGGTCGGGCGTGAGCGATTGCGGCGCGTTGAACGGCATCGCGCGCCGGATGTAGTCGAACAGCGTGGTCGCGTAGGGCCAGTAGCTGCCGACCGTGAGGATCGCGCCCGGCGTCGCGAGCGTGCCCTGTCCGCCAGTCAGCCGCAATGCCGGCGCGATCGGGTTCTGGCCGTGCACGCCGTGGCAGCCGGCGCAGGCGGTGGCGTACACCGCTTCCCCCTGGGTCACGCTGCCGCTGCCCGGCGGCAGGCCGGCGCCGTCGGCCCGCACGTCGATGTCCGCCGCCGCGATCTCCTCCGGCGACGCCGGGTGGCCGAAGCGGTCGGGCGCCTGGCCCGCGGCCGCCTGACCTGCGAACAGGCACCACCCGGCCAGCAAGGCTGCCTTACAGCACAAGGCGGAGCGCTCCGTCTGGACCCACCTGCCAAGCCTGAATCGCGTTGTAGTGATAGAAGAAGTTCGGGCCACGCTCCGCCACGAGCGCGGTCCGGGTCGGCTGGACGGCGCCGGTTTCGTCGGTCGCGCGGCTCAGCAGCGTCGCTGGCCCGCCGGCCCAGGTCCAGGGCGCGCGAAACCGGGTGAGGCAAATCGGCAGCACCGGCTCCTGCAGGGCAGCGTCCCGCCAGGTTTCCCCCGCGTCGCCCGACACCTCCACCCGCGCCACCCGGCCGCGGCCGGACCACGCCAGGCCGGACACCTCGTGGAAGCCGGTCTGCGTGAGCCGTTGGCCTGGCGAGGGGCGGGTGATGACCGACTTCACGTCCATGACGAAGTTGAATTGCCGGGCGGACCCGTCCGCCAGCAGGCCGGTGTACTTCGAGGTCTCCTCGCGCGTCTCGAACGGCTGGTCGCCCAGCTTCAGGCGGCGCAGCCACTTGACGTTGGTGTTGCCCTCATAGCCCGGCAGCAGCAGGCGCAACGGGTATCCCTGCTCCGGCCGCAGCCGCTCGCCGTTCTGCGCGTAGGCCAAGATGGCGTCGTCCATCGCCTTCGCGAGCGGGACCGACCGCGCCATCGCCGCCGCATCGGCGCCTTCCGCGAGCATCCACCGCGCCTCCGGCCTCACTCCGGCCTCCGCCAGCACATCCGACAGCCGCACGCCGGTCCATTCCGCGCAGCTGAGCAGGCCGTGGGTGTCCTGCACCGTCCAGTCCGGCTTGACCCCGGAGTCCTTGTACAGCGGTGTGTTGCCCGAGCATTCCAGGAACAGCAGCCGCGACACGGACGGAAACCGGACGAGGTCCTCCATGGCGAAGCTGAGCGGCCGGTCGACCAGGCCGTGCACCAGCAGCCGGTGCCGATCGGGATCGATCGTGGGCGACCCGGCGTGGCTGCGGATGTAATGCAGCCCGTTCGGCGTGATGATGCCGTCCAGGTCCTGCAACGGCGCATGGGCCGAAGCGGCGGTCCGAAACACCGATTTCTCGCGGAGGCGGCGCACGACGGCCGCTTCGAACGGGGACGGCGTGCCGTAGGGCACGTCGCCGACGGGGGTTCCCTGCTGGGTCATCCAGGGCGGCACGCCGGCATCGGCCGCCCTGGCTTGCGGCGCGATACCCGCGAGCGCCACCCCTGTCGCTTGCAACATCCGCCGCCGAAACATGCGCGCCGCTCCGTCAACCGTGCGTGTTCGCGTAGGAAAGCACGAAGGCCCAGCCTGCGGTAGATCGCGCCATGACGTCCGTCCCAAGCCAACTCCTCGTGATTTGACGGAATGCCAGGTTCATCTCTATTTCACCATGGCAAAACGGATGAATTGAGAATGGACGGCACCGGCGGACAGATATCCGACGATCTCCCCGCAGCCTCGCAATCGAGCGGCTGGCAGGAACTATGGCGCAAGGAGGATTGGTGGGCGGTCTGGCTCGGGCTCACGCTCGTGCTCGCCGCCTGCGCGCTGTTCACGGCCGGATCCAGCATCGCCTGGCTCGCGGTGGCGCCGACGAAATGGGCTACCCTGCCGCAACTCGGGGCGCAACTCCTGGCGGACGCCCCCCGCTACGCGGCGCAGCTCGCCATGTGGCTGGTCCTGTTCACCGCTGCAGCCGCGGCCCTCGGCTATCGCCCGGCGGCGTTCGCGCCCTCGTTCGTGCTGGTGTACGTGCTGTCCCTCGCCATTTTTGCGGCCGGCGCCTGGACCAACGCCCAATACTACAACATCGAGCCGCCGCTGGTGGCGCTGCTGCTCGGCCTCGTCATCTCCAACACCGTGGGGTTGCCAAGCTGGCTGCACGCCGGTTTCCGGGTGGAGTTCTTCGTCAAGACCGGGATCGTGCTGCTCGGCGCGACCCTGCCGTTCAAGTTGATCGTGTGGGCCGGCCCGGTCGCCATCCTGCAGGCGTCGGTCGTCTCGGTCGCGACCTTCCTGGTCATCTTCTTCGTCGGCAAGCGGCTCGGCCTGGACCGCAGGCTCGCGGCGACGCTCGGCGCGGGCGGCGCAGTCTGCGGCGTCTCGGCGGCCATCGCCATCGCCGGGGCGGTGCGCGCCAAGAAGGAGCATCCGCCAATCGTCATCACCCTCGTGGTGCTGTGGGCGATCGTGCTGATCTTCGTGCTGCCGCTGGTGTGCCGGGCGCTGCAACTGCCGGCGGGGGTGGGCGGCGCCTGGATCGGCACGTCGGAGTTCGCGGACGCCGCCGGGTTCGCCGCCGCGCAAGCCTATGGCGGGCAGGCTGGGCCAGGCACCGGCATCGCGGGCACGGCGGACCAGGCGGTGTGGTCGTACACCCTGATCAAGGTGGTCGGCCGCGATGTCTGGATCGGCATTTGGGCGCTGGTGCTGTCGATCATCTCCGTCACCCGGTGGGAGACGGCCACGACCGGCGGGCGGGTCGACTACGGCCAGGTCTGGTGGCGCTTCCCGAAGTTCGTCGTCGGATTTCTGCTCGCGTCCGTGCTGATCACCTTGGTGGTCCGGACGGCCAGCTTCGGCGACTACAACACCGTCATCAAGCCCGGCCTGGTGCTGCCCATCACCGCGCTGCGGACGTGGGCATTCGTGTTCTGTTTCCTCAGCATTGGGCTCACGACCCGGCTGCGCGACCTGGCACCGGCCGGGGGCCGGCCCGCGATCGCGTTCACGGCGGGCGTCGCGGTCAACCTGGTGCTCGGGTTCGTGATGTCCGTGCTGGTGTTCGGGCAATATTGGGCGACGCTGGCGCATTGAACCCGGCTGTGCCAGGACATTGCGGCGAGTGCCGAAGCTTCCGCAACGACGCCGCCGCATTGGAACAGGCCTTTCCCGGCCTGCTCAGCATGGGTTCGGCGCGCAGCTCGGTACGGGCGCAGGACGGCCTATGCGACCGGCACGGGATCTACTTGCCACGGACCGCAAGCTGCCCCGACCATGCGCCGATACGCCCGGCGTCAGTGTAGCCGCGGCGCCTTCAGCAAGGTCGTGCGGTCGGTGGTCGCGATCGATACCGGCATGCGCCGCTCGTCGCGCTCCACGATCAGCGTCACCCGCGATCCGGCCGGCCCGGCCGCCCACAGGCTGCGCCACAGACCGGCGAGGTCCGTCACTTCCTCGTCGTCCAGCGCCAGCACGTGGTCGCCGGTCCGCAAGCCGGCGCGGTCGGCCGGCCCGCCATCGGCCAAGCCGCCGATCACCACCGTCTCGTCGTCCTCCATGGCGTACACGCCCAGCCACGGCCGCGCCGGGCGGTTGACCCGGCCGAACCGCAGCATGTCGTCCAGCACGGGGACGAGCACGTCGATGGGCACGATCATGTTCATGTCGTGCCGCCGGCCCTTGGCGTCGCCCTGCTGCAGGATCAGCGAGCCCACGCCGAGCAGCTTGGCGTCCTTGCCGATCAGCGCGCCGCCGCCCCAGAACGGGTGGGCAGGCGCCGTGAAGATCGCGTCGTCGAGCAAATACTCCCAGTAGCCCCCGAACTCCTGCCGTCCGACGACCTTGGTCTCAATCGCGTGGCGGCGGCCGCCCGCGGAGGCGAACAGCGCGCGCTCGCCCAAGCCGACCTGCGATGGGTCGCCGAACTCCAGCTTCGGCAAGCCGAGCTTGCCGAGCGGCTGCACTAAGCCGAACCCGGTTTCCCCGTCGAACGCCAAGGCATGGCCCGGCACCGCGCGGCCATCGGCCGAGGTCAGCCAAACGGCCTCGGCTTCCATGATGAGGTAGCCCATGGTCAGCAGCAGCCCGTCGTCGCGGATCACGACCGCGCTGCCTTCGCGGTCGGTGCCGAGCGTCCCCGCGGTGAAGGCGTCCGACGGCGCCGTCGCGCGCAACCCGACCACAGCGCTCAGCACCTGGTCGAGGTCGAACTCGTAATCCGACGGGTCCGGCTGCAACTCGGTCGGGATGTCCCATTCTTCCTTGGGCATTAGTCGTAATTCACCATGATCGTCTTCTTGTGCATGAAATGCTCCAGCATCGACTCCAGGCTCGCCTCCTTGCCCAACCCGCTGCTCTTGACGCCGCCGTAGGACAGGTTGGCCTGGACCACCAGGTTCTGGTTGATCTGGACCAAGCCCGCTTCGAGCCGGTGCGCCAAATCGAGGCCGACTTTCAGGTTGTTTGTCCACAATGACGCGGCGAGCCCGTATTCCGTTCCATTGGCCGCCGCCAGCACCGCTTCGGAATCGTCGAACGGGAAGATGCAGGTGACCGGGCCGAAGATTTCCTCCTGCACCAGCGGACTGTCGTCCGGCAGGCCGGTGAAGATATACGGCTGCAGGAACAGGCCCTTGGCCAGCGCCGGGTCGGCGGGCATCGCGCTGCACGCGCGGCCGGTGGCGCCGTCCGTGGCGCGGCCCTGGTCGATGTAGCGCTGCACCTTGTCGAACTGGTCGCGGCTGATGATGGTGCCGATGTCGGTCTTCTCGTCCAGCGGGTCGCCCATCACCATGGCGTCGACCCGCTCGGCCATGGCGTCCACGAAGCGCTGGAAGATCGGCCGCTCCACGTAGATGCGGCTGGCGGCGGTGCAGCTCTGCCCCTGCCGGGTGAACCGCATGGAGGTCAACGCGCCGGCGACTGTCTTGTCGAAGTCGCAGTCGGCGAACACGATCATCGGGCTCTTGCCGCCCAGCTCCAGCGTGACCGGCACCAGCTTCTCGGCGGCGCCCTTGGCCACGATGCGGCCAACCTCGACGCTGCCGGTGAACGTCACCTTCCGCACCTTCGGGTGGGCCACCAGGGGTCCGCCGCACTCCGGGCCGAACCCGCTGAGCATGTTGAAGCAGCCGGGAGGCAGGATGCGGTTCACCAGCTCGCACACCCGCAGCACCGTCAGCGGCGCTTCCTCGGCCGACTTCACCACGACCGTGTTGCCTGCGACCAGCGCCGGGGCGACCTTGAGCGCCATCAGCAGCATGGGCACGTTCCAGGGGATGATCGCGCCGACCACGCCCAGCGGCTCGCGCACCGTCACCGACAGCACGTTGGGGGCGAACGGGACGGTCTCGCCCTTCAGCTCGCCGCCGAGGCCGCCGTAGAACTCGAAGATGTCGGCGATGGTGTTCGCCTCGACCCGGCTTTCGGTCCGCAGCGCCTTGCCGGTTTCGAGTGCGATCAGCCGGCCCAGCTCCTCGACGTGCTCGCGCAGCAGGGCGGCGCACTGGCCGACCAGCGCGCCGCGCTTGCGGGCCGGCATCCGCGCCCACGCAAGCTGCGCGGCATGGGCGTTCTCGACCGCGGCGTCGACGTCCGCCGCGTCGCCCTCGGCCGCGCGCGCGACCTCCTCGCCAGTCGCCGGGTTGACCACGGCGAAGGTCTTGCCAGAGCGCGCCGGCACCAGGCGGCGGCCGATTAGGTGGCGGCCGGACAGCGCGGCAGCCAGGGCGCGCTGGTCGAGCGTGACCGCGGCCGGAGCCGGTTGCGGGGTGTCGAGCATGGTGTTTCCCTCTCCAGGACGGGTGCCTATAAGGCTTCGATCGACAATGGCCCCGGCTCCGCGAGCGAGCAAGCCGGGGCGCCGGGATGCAGGAGAGGCGAATGAGCGGCGGCGTGCGAGGGGCTTTGGCGGGACTGAAGGTTTTCGACCTGACGCGCGTGCTGGCCGGGCCGACCTGCGTGCAGATGCTGGCCGACCTCGGCGCCGACGTCGTCAAGATCGAGAAGCCCGGCGCCGGCGACGACACCCGCGGGTTCGCGCCCCCGTTCATGCCCGGCACGCAGGAGAGCGCCTACTTCGTGGGCGTGAACCGCAACAAGCGCTCCGTCACCCTGGACATCGCCAAGCCGGACGGCCAGGCGATCGCGCTGGACCTGATCGCGCAGAGCGACATCCTGGTCGAGAACTTCAAGGTCGGCGCGCTCGCCAAGTACGGCCTGGGCTACGAGCAGCTGCACGCCCGCTTCCCCGCGCTGGTGTACTGCTCGATCACCGGCTTCGGCCAGACCGGGCCGTACGCGCCGCGCCCCGGCTACGACAGCCTGGTGCAGGCGATGGGCGGGGTGATGAGCCTGACCGGGGAACCGGACGGGCAGCCGCAGAAGGTGGGCGTGCCGGTGGCCGACCTGTTCGCCGGGCTGTACGGCTGCATCGGCATCCTCGCGGCACTGCGCCACCGCGAGGCGACCGGGCAGGGGCAGCAGGTCGACATCGGCATGCTCGACACCAACGTCGCCTGGCTGGCCAACCAGGGCATGAACTACCTTGCGACCGGGCAGAATCCGGTGCGGCTGGGCAACCAGCATCCCAACATCGTGCCCTATCAGGTGTTCGCGACCGCCGACGGCTTCATGGTGCTGTCGATCGGCAACGACCCGACCTTCCGCCGCTTCTGCGAGAACTTCGGCTTGGCGGCGCTGCTGGACGACCCCCGCTTCATCACCAACGCGGCCCGGGTGGAGCACCGCCAATTGGTGACCGACACGCTGGCCCCCGTCGTCAAGGCGCAGGCGACCGGCTGGTGGGTGGACCGGCTGGAGGCGCTGAAGATCGGCTGCGGGCCGATCAACAAATTGTCCGAGGTGTTCGCCGACCCGCAGGTGCAGGCGCGGAACACGGTGGTGCACATGCCGCACGCCGGGTCGCCGGAGGGGGTGAAGGTGATCGCCAACCCGGTGCGGCTGAGCGAGACGCCGGCCAGCTACCGCCTGCCGCCGCCGACCTTGGGCGAGCACACCGACGCGGTGCTGTCGGAGCGCCTGGGCCTGGCACCGGAGCGGCTGCGGGTGCTGCGGGAGCAGGGCGTCATCTAGCGGCGACCGTCGTCACTGGGGCGTGCCGGACGGGGAAGTTGACCGAGTTGGCGATGTAGCAGCGCGCGTGGGCGGCGTGGTGCAGGGCACCGACCGCCGCCGGGTCGGCGCTGGCGGCGAGCGTCACGTGCGGGCGCAGGGTCACCTCGGTGAAGCGGCCATCCTCGTGGGCATCGGTGACCATGATGCCGTCGGCGTGGTCGACGTACTCGGTTACGATGATTCCGGCTTCGGCGCAGAGCGACAGGAACCACAGCATGTGGCAGGCGGAGAGGGCGGCGACCAGCATCTCCTCCGGGTTGTACCGGGCCGGATCGCCGCGGAACGACGGATCGGCCGACCCGGCGATGGTTGGCTGGCCCGCGATCTCGATGGCGTAGGACCGCGGCCCGCTGGTGCCGACGCCGAAATTGTCGGTCTAGGTAACGGAAGTGGCGCAGTGGTGCTCGTGCATGAGATGTCGGATCATGCGTCGGATGCGAGCGTCTCTCAATCCAGGCAGTGTCTCAGTTTGAATGTCAGCTATGGGTAGATTGTGTTGAAAAGGCTGGAATGGTGGCTTTGCCGCCTCTAACTCGCAGCAGCGTAATGAATGTTAGGAACTGTATTAACGGCTTACTCATTTCGATACTAGACTTGTTGCGGGACTGGAGAGTGACGGCGGCCTTTTTTCGACACAATCGGTGAAAGGCGGAACGGCGGCTGTCGGGTCAGGGGCGCTCGCCAAGCATCTCCTCGGTCCTGACCCACAACGCTCTCGCGTGCTCAGGATCGAGCGCGTACGAGCGAACGCCATACGATATAGCCGGGTCGTCGATCACGTCGGCAACGTGGCAGTCCTCGCAGTACCGCGCGCCCACCTCGTCGGCGGGAGCGGTGAATCCCGCCCACACCGACGTCGCCGCGCCCTGCGCAACCGTCTTCCAGGTAAAGGCAGAGGCGGCCGAGGGCTGGGCTTCAATCAATTTTCGAGTGGTGTCGGTCAGTACCGCGCCCGGGTGAACCGCCGTGGCGCGGACATCCCTTGCTTGATGACGCCGGTCGAACTCGACGGCGAAGAGGACGGTCGCCGTCTTGGAACGGCGGTAAGCCATGAGTGGGTCGTAGGAAGTCCGCTCGAAGTTTGGGTCATCCAGGTCGATGTCGGCGCCGCGATGACCGGCCGAGGAAACCATGACGAGCCGGCCGCCGGGTTTGAACAGCTTGGCGATGCAGTTCACCAAGACGAAGTGGCCGAGATAGTTGGTCCCATACTGGGTCTCAAACCCGTCCACGGTTGTTCCCTTGGGCATCGCCATCACGCCGGCGTTCGCGATGACAACGTCAAACTGTTCGCCGGCTTTCAGCAAAGCGGCGGCGCAGGCCCGGACGCTCGCGAGCGACGCGAGATCAAGCTCGATGAGCTGGAACAAGTCGTTCGGTGCTGCCCCCGTCGCCAGTTGCGCCGTCGCGGCTCGCGCCTTGACCAGATCACGGGCGGCACCAACGACCTGAGCGCCATGTGAGACGAGAACGCGAGCGGTTTCCGCCCCGACGCCAGCCGACACCCCAGTCACCAACACCCGGCAGCCGCTTAAATCAGTCCCTTGCAGGACCTCATCGGCAGTAGACGTCGCTCCAAACATGGGTGCCACCACATCCTTCCAGTGCTGCCTTAACGAAGCACGATTTAGGCCGCTAGCTGCCTGCGATGGCGGGCTCACGAATGTCCGCTACTGGTCGATTGTGTTGAAAAAGGCTGGAATGGTGGCTCTGCCGCCTCTAACTCGCAGCAGCGTAATGAATGTTAGAAACTATATCAACGGCTTACTCATTTCGATACTAGACTTGTTGCGGAACTGGAGAGTGACGGCGCCTTTTCAACACAATCGGGCGAAGGCCGAAATTCAAAGTGAGGCAGTATCTCACGCCCTCTCCCGCAGCGGGAGAGGGCGAAGGAAGATGGCGCGGGGCGTCCTGCCGCTACGCCAGCGTCTCCGAGAACAGCTCCTGCAGCGAGGCCCAGGACCGCGCGTCGGCTTCGGGGCTGTAGCGGATCGCGTCGGGCATGTTGGCGCGGGCAGCCTGCTGGTTGGTGAAGCCGTGCACCGTGTTGCCGTACAGGTGCATCTGCCAGTCCACCCCCGCCTCGCGCATCTCGGTCTCGAACGTCGCGCGCTGGTCGGCCGGGATCATCGGGTCGTCGGCGCCGATGCAGACCAGGATGCGCGCCTTGATGGCCTTGGCGTCGGTCTTGGGCGCGGCCGTCGCGAGGCCGCTGTGGAAGCCGACCACCGCCCTGAGGTCCGCCCCGGACCGCGCAAGCTCGAGCGACATGGTGCCGCCGAAGCAGAACCCGATCGAGGCGACCCGCCCGGCGTCCACTTCGGAGCGGCCCGTCAGCGCCTGCAGCCCGCCCGCCGCGCGGGCGCGGGTGCGGGACGGATCGGCGAACAGCGGCTCCAGCAGGCCGCCCACCTCCTGCAAGCCGTTCACCACCCGGCTGTCGCCGTGCAGGTCGCAGGCCAGCACGATATAACCCAGCCCCGCCAGCCGTTCCGCCCGGCCGAGCGCGTGCTCGCCGAGGCCGAACGCCTCGGGGAACACCAGCACGCCGGCGCGTGGGCCTTCGCCGGGTTCGAAGAAAAGCTGGCTTTTCATCGTGAGGCCGTCGGCCTGGTAGGTGAGCGTCTCGTGGTGCATGCGATGTCCCTGGGTCGTTGGAAAGCACGCGTTAGACCACCCCGGCGTCCGCCCGCCAAGGTCAGGCGAGCGGCGTGAAATCGATATCGCCGGTGTTTCCCCGCTGCGGCGTATAGGCCCAGGCTGATCGCCGTGTTGTCGGACGCCATGGTGCGGACGTAGGCTGGCGCGATCATCAAGTGCCTCCCGGCTTCAGGAGCGATCATGCCGACAGACATCTTGCTGCGCCACGACCACGCCGGCGTCGCGCGGCTGACGCTGAACCGCCCGGCGGCGCGCAACGCCCTCTCGCTGGCGCTGATGGCCGACCTGGAATCCGAGCTGGACGCCATCGAGGCCGACACCCGCATCCGGGCGGTGGTGCTGGCCGGGGCCGGGCCGGCCTTCTGCGCCGGGCACGATCTGCGGGAGCTGCACGCCGAAACCCAGCCGGCCGCCCACGTCGCGCTGTTCGAGGCGTGCTCGCGCTTGATGCAGCGCATCGTCGGCCTGCGCTGCCCGGTGATCGCGCAAGTCCACGGCGTCGCGACCGCCGCCGGATGCCAATTGGTCGCCACCTGCGACCTCGCGGTGGCCGCCGCCGACGCGCGGTTCGCGACGCCCGGCGTCAACATCGGCCTGTTCTGCTCGACGCCGATGGTCGCCCTCAGCCGCGCGGTCGGTCGCAAGGCCGCTATGGCGATGCTGCTGACGGGGGAGCCGGTCGACGCCGCGGAGGCGCAGCGGATCGGGCTGGTGAACCGGGTCGTGCCCGCAGCGGAGTTGGAGGCGGCGGTGGACGCGCTCGCCGCCGCCATCGCCGGCAAGAGCGGCCCGACCGTCGCACTGGGCAAGCGGGCCTTTTACCGGCAGGCGGAGATGGGATTAGCCGACGCCTACGGCTACGCGTCGCAGGTCATGGCGGCCAACATGGGCTTGCCGGACGCCAGCGAGGGCATTGGCGCGTTCCTGGACAAGCGCGCGCCGGTGTGGGCCGGCTGACGGCGTCAACCGAAGAACCGCTCGAACCGCTCCAACACCGCCTCCGGCGCTTCCTCCGCCAAATAGTGCCCGCTCGGAACGGGGCCGCCCGTGACGGTCTCGGTGCAGTAATCGGCCCACAGCTTCAGCGGGTCGTACCACCCGCCGATCGAGCCGTGCTCGCCCCACAGCACCAGCATTGGGCATTGCACCTGGCGACGCTCGGCGCGGCTCGTGCGGTCGTGCACGAGGTCGATCGTGGCGGCGGCGCGATAGTCCTCGCACATGCCGGCGATGCACGCCGGGTCACGGGCGGCGGCGAGATACTCGGCGAGCGCGTCGGGCGAGAAAAAGTCGGGGGTCCTGCGATCGCGGCCGGTATGCGCCTTGAACCAGGTGTCCGGCGACCTGTTGATCAGGTCCTCCGGGAACGGATGCGGCTGGGCGAACCAGAACCAGTGGTAGTAGCCGAGCGCGAAGGCCATGTCGGCGCGCTCGAAATGCTCGATCGTCGGCACGATGTCGAGCACGGCCAGGCGTTGCACCCGGTCCGGGCAATCCAGCGCCAGGCGGTGCGCGACCCGGGCGCCGCGGTCGTGCGCGCCGACCATGAAACGCTCATGCCCGAGTTCGGACATGAGGGCGGCCATGTCGCGCGCCATCTCGGTTTTGGCGTAGGGCGCGTGATCGGGCGTGGGCGGCGGCTTCATGCTGCCGCCGTAGCCGCGCAAATCCGGGCAAACCACGGTGAAGCGGTCGGCGAGCCACGGCGCGATCTTGTGCCACATCGCATGGGTTTGCGGGTTGCCGTGCAGCAGCAGCAGCGGCGGACCCGAGCCGCCGAGGCGCAGACGCAACGACCCGGCGGGCACATCGATACGCGTCTCGGCAAAACCGTCGAAAAACATCCGTAACCAACCTTTCCGAAGCCGCCGCGTATAGCCCAACGGCGCCTGGGACAAGCCTCGGTCGCCAGGCTGTTGGCTGTACACCACCAACGATTGAGGAGGCTCACATGCAAGCTCTGTGCTGGCACGGCAAAGGCGACATACGCTGCGATACGGTTCCCGATCCCAAGATCGAGGACGCCCGGGATGTCCTCATCAAGGTCACCAGTTGCGCCATCTGCGGCTCGGACCTGCATCTGATGGACGGCCAAATCCCGACCATGGAGAGCGGCGACATCATGGGCCACGAAACCATGGGCGAGGTGATCGAGGTTGGCAGCGGCCATACCAAGTTCAAGAGGGGCGACCGGGTGGTGGTGCCGTTCACCATCAGCTGCGGCGAGTGCCGGCAGTGCAAGATGGGCAACTTCTCGGTGTGCGAGCGGTCGAACCCGAACGCCAAGATGGCTGCGGAGATGTACGGCTACACGACGGCGGGGCTGTTCGGCTTCTCGCACATGACCGGCGGCTTCGCAGGCGGCCAGGCGCAGTATTTGCGCGTGCCCTACGCCGATGTCGGGCCGATCAAGGTGCCGGAGAACCTGACCGACGAGCAGGTGCTGTTCCTGTCCGACATCTTCCCGACCGCCTACCAGGCAGCCGAGCACTGCGAAATCCAGCCGACCGACACCATCGCCATCTGGGGCTGCGGCCCGGTCGGCCTGCTGACGATCAAGTGCTGCCACCTGCTCGGCGCCAAGCGCGTCATCGCCATCGACGACGTGCCCGAGCGCATGGAACTCGCGCGCCAGGCCGGGGCCGAGGTGCTGGACCATAGCAAGGGCGATATCCAGAAGCAGATCCTGGAGGCGACCCAGGGCCTGGGACCCGACGCCGTCATCGACGCGGTCGGCATGGAGGCGCACGGCAGCGGGGTGATGAACGTGCTCAAGAGCGCCTTCACCAGCAGCGAGCGTCCCAGCGCGCTGGACGAGGCGATCATCGCCTGCCGGCCGTGCGGCATCGTATCGGTGCCGGGCGTGTACGGCGGGGTAATTCCCGTGATGATGGGCGCTCTCATGCAGAAGGGCCTGACGATGAAGTCGGGCCAGACCCACGTGCAGCGCTACCTGGAGCCGCTGCTCAAGATGGTGGCGGACGGCAAGATCGATCCCGGCTTCATCATCACGCACCGGATCGGGCTGAAGGAAGGCCCGGACATGTACAAGACGTTTCGCGACAAAAAGGATGGCTGCGTCAAGATCGTCATCCATCCAAATTGAGTGCCGAGGCGTCCGGCCGCTTCCGGCCAGGCGCCGACCTGTCTCAGATCAGGAAACCAGATGCCTCACGAGAAAACCAAGTCGGACAACGACACCTCCACCGCACGCTCGGCCAAGGCGCAGAAGGCCGAGGAAGTGCAGCTGGCCGGCAGCGCCAAGGCGGGCGCCGGCCATTCCCCGGTGCCGGAGGGCGGCAAGGCGCCCACGCCGAAGCACGGCAAGGGCGAGCCGATGCCGGCCAGTTCGCGCGCGGACGCGGACGGCAGCATCGAGGACGGCACCAGCTCCGCCACCGCTGGCAAGGCCGAGAAGGAGGCGGCGGCCCGGAATGCGGCGATGACGAAGGAGCAGCACGGCCGCGGGCACCGCAAGTCGGAATGACCCGCCGTCAGCCTGGCCCCCGCCGTCAGCCTGGCCAGGGCGACACGCCGATCAGGTGGGCGTGGCCGCCCAGCATCACCGCGTAGGCGGCGAACCCGGCGGCGGGCCGCCACCAGCCAAGCTCTCCCGCCGCCAGCGTGTTGCGGCGGGAGAGGATGGCGGCGAACGGCACGATGGAGGTGCGGGAGGCGAAGGCGTCCCACGCCGCGTCGCCGAGCGTCCGGCGGCGCTTGGCATCGATCGACGCGGTGCCCGCGACGGCGACGACCGCCAAGGCTGCGAAGAACAGCAAGGACGCCATATCGCCGTTGCCGACGAGGTGGACGCCGGCCCAAAGCGCCACGCCCACGAGGAACGGATGGCGGGTGATCCGGACGATCCCCTGCGGTGGGCGATCGACGAGGCTTTGCTGCGCGACCGCGGTCGGGTTGGGAGTTGCGAGGCCGATGACCACCAGCAGGAACGCGGGCAGCATGAGGACGATCGCGACCGGTTTCCACCACTCGAGCTGTCCCCAGGTCGGCACGTACGGCGCGGCGTTGTAGGCCGCCACCAGCCAGACCATCGCCCCGATCGACGCCGCCGAGAACCCGACCATGTAGGCATTCAGGCCGACGCGCGACACGATCCGGTCGCGCGCCGTCGTGCCTGAGACGCCGAGGTGGATGGCGATGAACAGCAGTGCGGCGATCGCCAGCGAGGTCATCGCAGCGTTCGGCGACCCGCGACCGCGTTGTAGATCCACAGCACGACGACCGCGCCGAGAATTGCGACGATCATGCTGTACAAGTTGAACCCGGTGACCCCGGCGCCGCCGAGGGTGTTGAACAGGAAGCCGCCTACGAACGCGCCGACAACGCCGAGCACGATGTTCAGCACCAGGCCTTGACCCGAGCCGGTGTAGATTTTGCTCGCGATGAAACCAGCGATCAGGCCGAGGATCAGCCAGCCAATTATCGACATTATGTCATGCTCCAACCTGTGAGTGGCCGGTTACCTGAATAGGCGCAGGCCACCGCGTCAACCGCTTTTAACACGCCATTGCCGCGCCGCTTGCGATGCAGGCCAGGCGGCAGGGTTCTCGCGCGCCCGCTTGGGCGTATATTCGGCCGCGTGAGCGCAATGATCGTGATCGTCGGAGCCGGGGTGACGGGACTGGCCGCTGCGGCCCGACTCCGGCAGGCGGGCGTTGGATGCGTGCTGCTGGAAGCGTCGCCACGCATCGGCGGGCGGGCCTGGACGACTCGGCCCGACGCGCTCGGCGGCATGGCGTTCGACCACGGCGCATCCTGGCTGCACGCGTCGGAGCGCAATTGCTTGGCCGACCTAGCGCGGGCAAGCGGCGACACCCTGATCGACTCCGACGCGGCCCGGCGGGAGCGCGTGTTCATCGACGGAGCCTTGGCCGGGCCGGACGACCTCGCCAGCTACGACTCCGCGCAGGCCGCGTTCACGCGGGCGACCGCGGCGCGGCTCGGCAGCGGCCAGGCGGATACCAGCCTGGCCGCTGCCGTGGCGGGCCTGGCCAACCCTTGGATCGCCACGGTCGCGACCTGGGAAGGGCCGATCATCGCCGCGGCGGACGCGCGGACATTGAGCTTGCAGGACTGGAAAGCCAACGAACTCATCGGCCGCAACCTGGAAGTGGCGGGCGGCCTCGGCGCGTTCGTGGCCCGGCGGCTCGGCCCGGCGGCCGGGCCGGTGCGGCTCGACACGCCGGTCACCGGCATCGACCGGAGCGGCCGCCGCATCCGTGTCGAGACGCCGGGTGGAACGCTCGCGTGCGACGCCTGCATCGTGACCGTCTCGACCGGCGTGCTCGCCTCCGGCAGCATCGCGTTCACCCCATCGTTGCCGGACGCGACCCAGGCCGCGATCGACGGCCTGCCGATGGGGCTGTTGACGAAAGTCGCCCTGGGCGCGGCCGGGGCGGACCGGCTGGATTTGCCGAACTCCTGCGGGATCGAGCAGCGCGTCGCCGCCATCGACGACCCGGCGATGATGTTCATCGCCTGGCCGCACGGGCACGGCCACGTCATCGGCTTCATGGGTGGCAGCGCCGCGTGGGGATTGTCCGGTCCGGGTATGGAAGCGTTCGCCCAGGACCAGCTTCGGGGATTGTTCGGCAGCCGCGCCGACGCGCTGTTCCCACGGCCCGCCATCGTGACCGGCTGGGGTGCGGACCCGTTCACCCGCGGCGCCTACGCCTACGCCCGCCCGGGCACGGCCGGCGCGCGGGCAGCCCTGGGCGTTCCGGTCGACGGCAAGCTGATCTTCGCCGGAGAGGCGACCCGCACCGACGGCCTCGCCGGGACCGTGGGCGGCGCCGCGCTTGCCGGGCAAGACGCCGCCGACGCCGCGATCAGAGCATGCGCTGCAAGATGATCTTCTGGATGTCGGAGGTGCCCTCGTAGATTTGGCACACCCGAACGTCGCGGTAGATACGCTCGACCGGGTAGTCGCACAGGAACCCGTAGCCGCCGAGCGTCTGGATGGCGGCGCTGCAGATCGCTTCGGCCGCTTCGGAGGCGAACAGCTTGGCCATCGCGGCGGCTTCCAGGGCCGGCTGGCCCGCATCCTTCAGTCGCGCCGCGTGCAGCACGAGCTGGCGGGATGCTTCCAGGCGGGTTTTCGCCTCCACGAGCCGGAATCCGACGGCTTGGTGGTCGATGATGCGCTTGCCGAAGCTCTGGCGATCCTTCGCGTAGCCGACCGCGTAGTCCAACGCCGCCCGGGCCATGCCGACGCTCTGCGCCGCGATGCCGATACGCCCGGCCTCCAGCGTGGAAAGCGCGATCCGGTAGCCTTCGCCCTCCGCGCCGATGCGCTGGCCCTCCGGGATTTCAAGGTCGTCGAACTCCAGGTGGCAGGTGTCCGACGCGCGCTGGCCTAGCTTGTCCTCGACCCGCGCGACCTTGAACCCCGGCGTGTCGTTGGCGACGACGAAGCAGGACAACCCTTTCTTGCCGGCGGCGGGGTCGGTGACGGCGAACAACAGGGTGGTCTGGCCGATCTTGGCGTTGGAGATGAACTGCTTGGCGCCATTGACCACGTAGCGCCCGTCCTTCTTCACGGCTTTGGTGCGCAGGGCCGACGCCTCGGACCCGGCCCCCGGCTCCGTCAGGGCGAAGCTGCCGATCGCGGCGCCGGTCGCCATCGGCCGCAGCCAGCGATCGCGCTGCGCGTCGGTGCCGTACATCTGCAGGATTTCGCAGGTCGGCGCGTTGTGCACGCTGACCAAGGTCGACACGCTGCCATCACCGGCCGCGATCTCCTCGACGACGCGGGCGTAGGTGTGCATGTCGATCTCGGCGCCGTCCCATTCGGCGGAGATCGTGGCACCGAGCAAGCCCATCTCGCCCAGCTCACGGACGATCGTGGGCTCGATCTCGCCCGCTCGCTCCCGGGCGGCGGCGCTCGGCGCCAGGCGTTGCTCGGCGTAGCGGCGGGCGGTGTCGACGATGAGGGCGGACGGGTCGGTCTGTTCGAGCATGATGAATTCTTTCCGGTTCAGTGCGGCAGTTCGAGCGCCACCGCCGTCGCCTCGCCGCCGCCGATGCAGATGGCCGCGACCCCGCGCCGCAAGCCGCGCTGGCGCAGGGCCGCCAGCAAGGTGACGACGATGCGCGCGCCGGACGCGCCGATGGGGTGGCCGACCGCGCACGCCCCGCCGCGCACGTTGATCTTGTCGGTCGGGATGCCGAGTTCGCGCTGCGCGGCCAGGACCACGACGGCGAAGGCCTCGTTGATCTCGAACAGGTCCACGTCGTCGATCGACCATCCCGCCCGGGCGAGCACCTTGCGGATGGCGGGGGTGGGGGCAGTGGTGAACCACGCCGGGTCCTGCGCGTGGGTTGCGTGGGCCATGATGCGGGCGAGGGGGGTAAGTCCGCGGTCCTCCGCCTCGCCCTCGGCGGCGAGCACGAGAGCGGCGGCGCCGTCGGAGATGGACGAGGCGTTCGCGGCGGTGACGGTGCCGCCGGCGCCGAACGCCGGACGCAGGGTGGCGATCTTGGCCGGGTCCGCCCGGCGTGGCTGCTCGTCGGTCGAGATGCGGATGTCGCCCTTGCGGCCCGGGACGACGATGTCGGCGATTTCGTCGCGAAGCGCGCCGTTCGCGCCGGCCTCCTGGGCCAGCCGCAGCGAGCGTTCGGCGAACGCGTCCTGGTCGCCGCGGCTGAAGCCGAGCTTGGCGGCGGTGTCATCGGCGTAGGTGCCCATGGCGCGGCCGGGATTGTAGGCGTCCTCCAGTCCATCCAGCGCCATGGAGTCGATGACCTGGCTGTGGCCGTACTTCACCCCGCCGCGCAGCCGGGGCAGCAGGAACGGCGCATTGCTCATGCTCTCCATCCCGCCCGCGACCAGCACGCCCGCGCCGCCAGCTGCCAGCGAGTCGTGGCACTGGATCAGCGCCTGCATCCCACTGCCGCACATCTTGTTGATGGTGACGGCGGGGGCGGAGGTGGGTATGCCCGCCGCGATGGCTGCCTGGCGCGCCGGGGCTTGACCGAGCCCGGCCGCCAGCACGTTGCCCATCACCACGCCGCCGACGCCATCGGCTGGCACGTTCGCCCGGCTGAGCGCGGCGGCGATGGCGGACGCGCCCAGGCCGATCGCGGTGAGCGGCGCCAGTTCGCCCAGCAATCCGCCGATCGGCGTGCGCGCGGCGCCCAGGATGCAGATAGGCTTCATCAGGCGTTCCCTCTACTCGGCGGCGACCGCCGTAGGCCTGGTGTCCAGCGCCGCCAGCAGCGCGGCACGGTTGGCCCCGGCGTCGTCCATGCTTTTCCGCTTCACCGGGCCGAAACCCCGGATGTGCATCGGAATGTCGGCCAGTGCGACCGCGGTGTCCAGCGTATCCGGCCGCAACGACGCCAGCGCGCGGTCGATATCGCCTTCGTAGGTCGCGATCAGCGCCCGCTCGCGCCGGCGCTCGGCCTGCCAGCCGAACGCGTCGAGCGGGGTGCCGCGCAGCACCCGGCCGTGACGCAGGACACGGAACAACGGCAGGGCGATGCGGCCGGAGAGGGCGATCTTGCGCGGACGGCCGGTTGCGGCATCGGTGCCGGCGAACGGCGGGGAGAGGTGGAACACGGGATGCTCGCCGGTGCGGGCAGCGGCATGCAGCCGGGCGACTTCGTACTCGTCCTTGATGGCAAGGGCACGGAAATACCCTTCGGCGACGGCTCGCGTCAGTCGGCCGGGCTCGCCCGCCACGTCCCGTTCGCGGGCGGCCACCCGGTCGACCAACTGCCGGTATCGCCGGGACAGGCGGCCCGACTGGTAGCGCGCCAGCTCGGCCGCCCGGGTGTCGATCAATGCGCCCAAATCCGCGGGAGCGGCGGGTTCGCCCTGGACGATCTCGTTCGCCAGGTCCGGCCGGGTCGCCAGGATGCGGCCCCACAGGAAGGCGCGCTTGTTCAGCTCGACCGCCGTCCCGTTCAACTCCATCGACCGGTGCAGCGCCGCCAGCCCTGCCGGAACGAGGCCAAGCTGCCATGACAGCCCCAGCATCAACGAGTTGAGGGCCTGTGCGTTGCCGAACAGGCGCTCCGACAGAGCCGCCGCGCGCAGGTAGCGCGACGCGTGGCCCCCGGTGGCCTGGTCGATCGTGCGGCAGTGCAGCCCGACGTCGACCCGCGTGTCGCGATCGGTGAGGAAGCCGGTGCCCGCCTGGAGGTCGAGGTTGCCGATGACGGCGGCGCCGGGCCGGCAGCGTTCCAGCACGCCGGCCTGCGCGCCCACTCCAAGGTCGGCTGCCAGCAGCAGGTCCGCCTCGCCGGTCGGGATACGGACCACGTCCAGCCCCGCCGTTGCGACCTGCACGTGGGACACGACGGCGCCGTTCTTCTGCGCGAGGCCGGTGAAGTCGAGCGTGCTGACCTCATGCCCCTCCAGGCTCGCCGCCATCGCGACGATCGCGCCACAGGTGACGATGCCGCCGCCGCCGATGCCGGCGAACAGGCCTCGCCACGGCGTCTCCAGGCCCGGCAGCGACGGCATTGCCAACCCGGCGGCGAACTCGGCCTCCCGTGCCTGCCATTGCCCGGCGGTGTCGGGCGCCGGGGCCGCCGTGCTCGTTGTGACGAAGCTGGGGCAGAACCCCTTCAGGCACGACAGATCGGTATTGCAACTGTTCGGTGAAATCCGGCGCTTGCGGCCGTACTCGGTCTCGACCGGCTCGATGGCGATGCAGTGCGACTGGGTGGAGCAGTCGCCGCAGTTCTCGCAGACCCGGGTGTTGATGCTGACGACGACATCCGCCGCCGGCATTGTGGCCCGCTTGCGGCGGCGGCGCCTCTCGGTCGCGCAAACCTGGTCGTAGATGATGACCGACACGCCATCGGTGGCGGCGAACTCCCGTTGCACGGCGTCCAGCTCGGTCCGCGGCCGGCGTTGGGCGCCGGGCGGCAGCAGGTCGGCGGCAGGCAGGCGCGCCGGGTCGTCGGCGATGAGGGCGATGCGGCTGATGCCCTCCGCGGCGACCTGCCGGGCGATTGCGATCACGCTGAGCCCGCCCTCGGCCGGCTGCCCCCCGGTCATGGCGACCGCGTCGTTGAATAGGATTTTATAGGTCATGCGCGCCTTGGCCGCCACCGCCTGCCGGATCGCGAGCAGGCCGGAGTGCTGGTAGGTCCCGTCACCCATGTTGGCGAACATATGCGGCGTCGCGGTGAATGGGGCGACGCCGAGCCAGGCGACGCCTTCGCCGCCCATGTGACTGAAATTGCGGGTTTCCGGGGTGTTCTGCAGCGCCATGACGTGGCAGCCGATCCCGGCCATGGCGAAGCTGCCCTGCGGCAGCCGGGTCGACGTCGCATGCGGGCATCCGGCGCAGAAGGTCGGCGCGCGGGTGATCAGCCCGGCCGGGCGGTCTGCGGCGCGGGAGGCGGGCGGCGTCTCCACCGAAATCCCGAAGGTGGGCAGGAACCGGGCGAGGGCGTTCGCCACCAGCTCGGGCGACAGCTCCATCACCGCGGGCAGCAGGGGCGCACCGGCGACGTCGGTCTTGCCGGCTACGGCCGGGCGGGCGTCCGACGGCAGGTTGTACAGCGCGCTGCGAATTTGCGCTTCGACGAAGCTGCGTTTCTCCTCCACCACCAGCAACGCCCGGCGTCCGGCGGCGAACCGTCGCAAACCCTCGGTCTCCAACGGCCAGGACAGGCCCACTTTGTACACGGCGACCTGCGGCGAGCCCGCCAAGCCCAGCCGCCGCAGCGCGTGCTGCACGTCGTGGTGCGCTTTGCCGACGGTGACGATTCCGACCGGCGCGTCGGCCGTCCCCGATGTCACGCGATCCAGCCCGTTGACGCGCCACCACGCTTGCGCCGCAGGAAGCCGCTCGAGCAGCAGCCGCCGCTCCGTCTCGACCCGGTCCGCCGGGAAACGCAGGGCCATGTCGAAGTTCAACCCGTGCGGCGGCAGCGTTATGTCGGCCGGCGTCACGAACATCCGGGTGGACGGGACCACGACGGTCGCGGCTTGCTCCGCCGTTTCCGCGATGGTCTTCATCGCCACCCACAGCCCCGAGAAGCGCGACATCGCGAGTCCCGCCAGGCCGAACGTAAGGATTTCCCCCACATCGGCCGGTTGGATGACCGGCATCATCACGGCCTCGAAGATCTGGTCGGTCTGATGCGGGAAGGTGGAGCTGTGCGCGGCGTGGTCGTCGCCTGCGACCGCCAGCACGCCGCCGAGGTGGCTCGTGCCGATCATGTTGGCACAGCGCAAGGCATCGGCGCTGCGGTCCACGCCGGGGCCCTTGCCGTACCACATACCGAACACGCTCTCGACCTGCGCGCCCGGGTAGCTATGGAGCTGCTGCGACCCCAGCAGCATGGTGGCCGCGAGGTCCTCGTTCAGCCCGGGCTTGAACTGCACGCCGTGCGCGGACAGCAGGCGTTCGCGGCGCCACAATTCCTGGTCCAGCCCGCCGAGCGGGGAACCGCGATAGCCCGATACCAGCCCGGCCGTCCGATGCCCCGCCGCCCGGTCCAGCCGCGCTTGCTCCAGCAGCACCCGCACCAGCGCCTGGACGCCGCCGAGCAGCACTGGGGTGTCGAAATCCGTGTAGCGGCTTTCCAAGGTGACGCGATCCGATACGTGCCCGACATCCATCTGCGCTCACTCCCTCGACCAATGGGTGAGCGTAGGCCGGAAGCAGGAAGTGGGTGTTGTCGTATTCGCGGTCGAAACAGCGTAAAATTGGCAGGATATCCCAATGGTGCGTTGCAATGCGGGAGATTACCCTTGCGCCTCGACCGGATCGACCTGTCTATCCTAGACCACCTCCAGCGCGAGGGCCGGGCCACCACGGTGGAGTTGAGCGAGGCCGTCGGGCTGTCGCCATCGCCATGCCACCGCCGGCAGAAGCTGCTGGAGGAGGCGGGGATCATCAGCCGCTACGTGGCGCTGCTCGACCCCGACCGGGTCGGCCTTCCGGTCAGCGTATTCGTCTCCGTCGAGCTCATGGGCCAGACTCAGGAGCACTTGAACGCCTTCGAAGCAGCGGTCGCGGGGTGTTCGGAGGTGATGGAGTGCTACGTCATGACGGGGGAGAGCGACTACCTGCTTCGCGTCGTCGCCCCGGACCTCGCCGCCTACGAGGAGTTCCTGCGCACCCGGCTGACACGGATGCCGGGCGTGCGCTGCGTGCGCTCGGCGTTCGCGTTGAAGCGGGTGATCTACCGGACGAACCTGCCGGTGAAGCGGAAACGATAGCGGGTCAGGGCACGACCGGTTCGGTCAAGTGCCGTCCCCAGGTCAGGCGGAGCGCCAGCTTGTTCAACTTGCCCGTCGCGGTGTGCGGCAACTCCGCGAGCGAGATGACCGCATCGGGCAGCCACCAGTTCGGGACGTGACCGCGGTAGCTGGCCAACACCGCGTCGGTGTCGATCGTCCGGCCTTCCTTCGGCACCACCAGCAGCAACGGGCGCTCGTCCCATTTCGGGTGATACGCCGCGATGATGGCGGCTTCGGCCACGTCGGGGTGGGCGATGGCGATGTTCTCGAGCGTGATCGAGCTGATCCATTCGCCGCCAGACTTGATGACGTCCTTGGAGCGGTCAGTGATCTCCATGTAGCCCTCCGGATCGATGGTCGCGACGTCGCCGGTTGCGAACCAGCCCTCATCGTCGGCCCCGCCGGTGGCGTTCGGCCCGAAGTAGCGCTGGCAGACCCAGTGCCCTCGCACCATCAAGTTGCCGAACGCCACGCCGTCCCAAGGCAGCGCCTCGTTGGCGTCGTTCACGATCTTCATCTCGATGCCGTAGATGCCGCGGCCTTGGTTGAGCGCACGGCTGGCGGCGGCCGCTTCGGTCATCGCCGCAGCCTTCGGTCGGTTGTAGGTGCCGAGCGGACTCGTTTCGGTCATGCCCCAGGCGTGATCGACGCGGACGCCGTACTCCTGTCCGAACGCTTCGATCAGCATGGGAGGACAGGCCGAGCCACCGATCACCAGCTTCTTCACGGTGTCCAGCCGGGCGCCGGATCGACGGAGGTATTGCAGCAGGCCCAGCCAAATCGTCGGAACTCCGGCGGAGGTCGTGACGTGCTCCGTGTTCATCAATTCGGCCAGGCTCGCGCCATCCAGATGCCGGCCGGGCATCACCAGCGCAGCGCCGGCCAGGGGTGCCGCGAACGGGGCGCCCCACGCGTTGACGTGGAACATGGGGACGACCGGCATCGCCCGGTCGGTCGCGGAGTAGCCCATCACGTCGGGCATGTTGATCGCGTAGGCATGCAGCACGGTCGAGCGGTGGCTGTACAGCACGCCCTTCGGCCGCCCGGTGGTGCCAGAGGTGTAGCACAGGCCGCTGGCAGTCCGCTCGTCGAACTCCGGCCACTCGAAGCCGTCGTCGGCGGCCTCCACCAGGTCTTCGTAGCAGAGCAGCCGCATCCCGGGAGGTAGTGCGACATCCGGCATGGTGGCCCGGTCGGTCATCATCACGACGGCGCGCACGGTTGGCGTGCGCGGAGCCAAGGATGCCAGCAGGGGCGCAAAGGTGATGTCGGCGAACAGCAGCACATCGCTGGCGTCGTTCACGATGTAGACAAGGTCGTCCAAGCCGAGACGGGGATTGATCGTGTGACAGACCGCGCCCATGCCGGGAACGGCATAATACAGCTCGAAGTGGCGGAATCCATTCCACGCCAACGTGCCGACCCGGTCCGAGGGGCCCACGCCTAAATCCTGCAGGACGCGCGCCAGGCGTTGCGCCCGGCGCTCGGTTTCGGCGTAGGTAGTGCGGTGGACCGTGCCCTCGACCGTTTTGGACACGATCTCGGTGGTGGCGTGGTTCTGGGCTGCGTGGCGGAGGATCGAGGAGATCATCAGCGGTCGCGTCTGCATCAATCCTAACATGGCGTCCCCCGGTGCAGCGCGTGCAGCATGCGCCTCCGGGGAACGTTATACGGTGTGCCCCTGCTTGCAAACGGAACTCGCAGCCCTCAGGCGTGGGCGGCGATGAACTGCGCCACCCGCGGGGCGATCTCGCTGCGGAAACGGGCGCCGTTGAACAGGCCGTAGTGCCCGACGCCGGGCTGCTCGTAGTGCTCGCGCATGTCGTCGGCGAGGTGAGGGGTCATGCGGTGGGCGGCCCGGGTTTGTCCCACGCCGGAGATATCGTCGCGCTCTCCCTCGATCGTCAGCAAGGCCGTGCGCCGGATCGCCGCGGCCTCCACCGGACGCCCGCGAGACACCATCAGCCCCCGTGGCAGCAAGTGGTTTTGAAACACCACGTCGATCGTCTGAAGGTAGAACTCGGCCGACAGGTCCATGACGGAGCGATACTCGTCGTAGAACGCCCGCTTGGCCGCGAGCGGCTCGCCATCCCCGTCCACGAGGTGCGTGAACATCTGCCAGTGCGCCTCGATGTGGCGACCGAGGTTCATGGCCATGAAGCCGGTCAGTTGCAGAAAGCCAGGATAAACCTGTCGCATGAATCCCGCTTGGCCGAATGGAACGCGGTGGATGACCCGGCGCCTGAACCATTCCAGGTCGTGCTTCTTGGCGAAGTTGTTGACCTCGGTTGGGGCCTCCCGAGTGTCGATCGGGCCGCCGATGAGCGTCATGCTGCGGGGGGCCGTCATATTCGAATCAGCGTTCATCAGCGCCGCTGCCGCCAGTACCGGAACCGCGGGCTGGCACACGGCGAGCAAGTGGGTTTTCGGGCCGAGATGTTCGACGAACTGCATCACGTAATCGATGTAGTCGTCCAGGTCGAAGTCGACAGACCTGACCGGCATGTCCCGGGCGTTCTGCCAATCGGTGATGTATACGTTGTGGTCGGGTAGGAACGCCGCGACGGTGCCGCGCAGCAAGGTCGCGAAATGCCCGGACATCGGGGCGACGATCAGCAGGGTCGGGTCATGGGGCCGATGGGTTGCCCGGGCGAAGTGCTTCAGGTCGCACCAAGGCAGGCGCAACACGACCTCCTCGGTGACGGGAACCTCGATGCCGTCGATGCGCGTGTGGGCGTGCCCGAATTCGGGCTTCTTGAAGGCGCGCGTGGTGTGCTCGAAACTGTCTAGGGCGGCTGCCATCAAGCGGCCGAACGGAAGCTCACGAAACATGTTGATGGGCGATTCCAGCATCGAGAGCGTGCCGGTTGCCATCGCGCGCGCGGGCTCCAGGGCCAGCCGCTGCATTTCGTAGTAGTGGTAGAGCATGTCGTGCTTTCCGGGTTCGAGGTATCAGCTGCGTCCAGCGCGGAACACAGCGAACAGGCTTCGAGCAATCTCGTCGGGACTGCGGCCATCGCCGTGTCCAGGACGAAACCATGTCAGGCTCCAGTTAAGAGCGCCTAAAAGAGCCAGGCGGAAACTTGCGGGCTCGATGCCGGGGGGTAAGGCGATGGCGTCGATTAACTTGCGTATCACCCCTTCATAACGGTCGCGTTGCTGTATGAGTTCCAAACGCACGGAACTTGTCTCGCTGGGTGACCCCGCGACCACGGCCGCGATCGAGCCGCCGCCGAGCAGCACGCGCAAATGGGCCGTGGCCGCCGCTTCCAGCCGGTCCCACGGATCGAAGTGACCCTGGATCGCCGCATCGATGGCGGCAATCATGTGATCGATCGCATCCTCGTAAACCGATGCGAGCAGGGCATCCTTCGAAGGGTAGTAGTAGTAAACCGACCCGGGCAGCATTCCGACCGCTGTGGCGATATCCCGGATCGACGTCCTCTCGAAGCCCTGGCGTCCAAACAGTAGAGCCGCTTGATTTAGAATCTGCCGGCGGCGACCGTCCATTTCTGGCGGACTAGGCGGTGCCTGATCGTTCACTTGAGGCACCTGGGTTTTGAAACAAGCGTTTGACCATAATGCAGGGCACTATGACCGGGCCGATACGGTGCCGCTAGCCATAAAAACCTGGACGGGTGCAGTCGACGCCCGCGGTGTCACTTCAAGGTCACAAGCTCGTCATGCCAGCGTCAGGCATTGTCGGCAGGCGGCGCCAACACGGAGGGAATGGTCCGGAGCAGGATTTGAGCGTCCATGGCGAGCGACCAACGGCGGATATACTCGAAGTCGAATTCCACCCGCTTCAGCAGTTTCTCGGCCGTGTCGGTGTTGCCGCGCCAGCCATTCACTTGCGCCCAGCCCGTCATGCCGGGTTTGACCCGGTAGCGAAGCGGATAGTCGGCCTGGACCTCGGCGTACAGCCTGCCATCTGCCTTCGCGCAGCTGGCATGGGGCCGCGGGCCGACCAGGGACATGCTGCCGAACACCACGTTCAGCAACTGCGGAAGTTCGTCGAGCGAGTATTTACGGGCATACCGCCCGACCCGGGTGACGCGGAGGTCGCCGCGGCTGACGAGGCGCTCGGCATTGGCGTCCGAATGGGCGATGTGCAGGGAGCGGAACTTGTATATCAGGAAACTGCGGCCGAATTGCCCGATGCGGGTTTGGCAGAACAGCACCGGCCCAGAGCTGTCGCACTTGATGAGGACGGCAAGCACGGCAAACAACGGCGCCAGCAGAACGAGAAGGGTCAGGGCGCCAACGACATCCAGGGCCCGCTTGACCGAAAGGTCGAAGTTGGAGGAGGGCGGGCGCACCAGCACCAGCATCGACGCGACCGCACCGACTTTGAGAGCGAGCGCTTTGTTGGACGGAAGGCGCTCGGGGGCAAGGCGGACCGTGATGGGAAGGAACTGCAAAGCGGCGAGGATCTCGTCGATGCGCTCGGCAGCCGACAGCGGCAGCGCCAGGAACACATCGGTGACTTTCTCCTCGACGATCTGGCGGGCGAGCATGTCTATGCCGTCGTGCAGGCGCTCGGTTGGGTCCGTGACGGCGCCAATCACGTCGAAAGCCGCTCGTGCGCCCGCCAGGCGGTTGGCACGGGTGAATTCGGACGCCCAGGAACCACCACCTAGCACCAGGGCGCGCAGCGGTGGCGGCCACGTTGCGGGAAAACGCTGCGCCAGGTCCATGGCGCCGTTGCGGAGGATGGTCACGCCGGCGACGGACCCCACGAACCAAGCGCCGAGCGCGGCGGTTCCCCATGCGGTGGTGAGGGCGAGCGACGCATGCAGTCCGAACGAGCAGACGAACACCCCGGTGACGGCGCGGATCGCGGTGCCGGACTTGCGTTTGAACGGGGGGACAGCCACGCCATCCATCAGTACGATGAGAAAGCAGTAGGCGAACGACAACTCAAGGGGTTGCAAGAAGCCGAACTCCCCTCCGGTCGCTTTGTCCAGGAGCAAGCCCGTCCCAAAGATGGCGCAAGCTTCGGTAGCGAAAATAAGCGTCCTGAACATCCAGGTCAGCTGATGGCGGTGCCTATAATCGAGGCCGGTGTTGATTTGATGTTTCGTTAGAAACACGTCGCTTTGAGCATCCAGCACGGTTTGGTCTGCTCCGATAAACTGTTTAGTATTAGGTCCTCACGGTTACGTTACCATACTTTTCGTTTACAGAATGATTTAAGGCCGTTAATCGCCGTCAAAATTGCTGTAGGCTGCATTGCCTAAGCTCGCGGCCCACTATCACGCAGAGGTGTAAAAATTGGACGAATCGCTTAATATAGATATCTACTCGGACATCGTTTGCCCCTGGTGCTTCATTGGAAAGAAACACCTCGACCGAGCGCTGCCGTTATTGCTCGACGATGGGCTGAAGCCTGCGGTCGCCTGGCGGCCGTTCCAACTCAATCCGGACATGCCGCCTCAAGGCGTCGAGCGCACCGTCTATCGAACGGGCAAGTTCGGCAGCGCCGCCCGCGGGGAGGAGTTGGACGAACACGTCGCGCAGGCCGGGCGCGTGGTCGGGATCCAGTTCCGGCACGACCTGATGCAGCGCACGCCCAACACCCTCCAGGGGCACCGGCTGCTCGCCCTCGCGGCCCGGCATCGTGTCCAGGACGCCGTCGCGGACCGGCTATTCAGCGCTTATTTCTGCGAGGGCGAGGACATCGGCGACGACGCCGTGCTCGTGCGGCAGGCGGCACGTTGCGGGCTGGAGCCGGGCCGGGTGCGAACCTTCCTCGACGGCGACGACGACCGCGCCGACATCCTGTCGCAAGACGCGGCCGTGCGTCGTGCGGGATTGAGCGGCGTGCCAACCTTCGCGCTAGACGGTCATATCGTGTTCTCCGGGGCTGTCCCGGCCGACACCATGGCCGAGGGCATCGCCAAAGCCTGGCGGGTGCTGCAGGCTCGGAAGGCCTACTCGAACCCTATCTGACGCACGATGTCGTTCACCGTCGCCTCAATCGGCCCGCTCACCTCGACCTGGATCGCGTGCTCGTCCGGCGTCGGCTCCTGCAGCGTGGCGAGCTGGCTGTCGAGCAGGGTGGTCGGCATGAATTCGTGGTGGCGGCTTCGGACATGCTGTTCCAGGCTGGCGCGGTCGCCGTGCAGGTACACCACGCGCACGCCGGGCCGGCCGCCGACGATCGTGTCCCGGTAACTCCGCTTGAGCGCCGAGCAGGTGACGATGCCGTGCTGGCCCGCCTGCAATTGACCGTCGATCCAGGCGGCGATGGTGGCCAGCCAGGGCGCACGGTCCTCGTCGGTGAGCGGCTGGCCCGCGCGCATCTTCTCGACGTTGGCGGGCGGGTGGAGCGAATCGCCCTCCTGGAACGGCCAGCCGAGCCGCGCTGCGAGATGCTCGGCCACCGTGGTCTTGCCCGACCCGGACACGCCCATGAGCACGAGCACCTGCGGCGTCACCGGGCGATCCGGTGCACGCCGTCGGCGTCCGCGACAAACACCTCGGCGGTGCGGCCGATGAAGAACCCCGTCTCGATCACGCCGACGATCGATTGCAGCTTGCGATCCAGCGCCGCCGGGTCGGCAACAGGGCCGAATTGGCAATCGAGGATGAAGTTGCCGCCGTCGGTACGAAACGGATCGGTGCCGGCCATTCGCCGCGCCGGCACGCCATCCAGCGCGCGGACATGACGCGCGGTCGCCTCCCACCCGAACGGCACGACCTCCACCGGCACCGCGGTGGTGCTGCCGAGCCGGTCGACCAGCTTCGCCCCATCCACCACGATGACCAGCCGTGCGCTTGCCGCCGCCACGATCTTTTCCCGCAGCAGCGCGCCGCCCAAACCCTTCACCAAATCGAGTGTGACGCGGGCGACCTCATCGGCGCCGTCGATCGTGAGGTCGATCGCCGGGTGGGCGGCAAAGTCGGTCAACGCGATGCCGCCTTCGCGCGCCTGCGCGGCGCTGCGCTCCGACGTCGGGATCGCCACGATCCGCAATCCTTCGCCGACCCGGCGCGCCAGGGCCGCAATCGCCAGCGCCGCGGTCGACCCGGTGCCCAGCCCCACCACCATCCCGTCGGCCACGAGCGCCGCCGCCGCTTCGGCCGCCTCGCGCTTCAGCGCCGTGCGCGCGTCCTCGCTCATCCCGCGGCCGCCGCGTCCACGAACCAGCGCAATCGGCCCACCGGGGCGACGTGGCTCGCGGGCAAAGCGGGGTCGTGCCGGCGGGCACGGGCGAGAATGGCACGCTTGCCCTCGCCGGCGACGAGGAACACGGCCTCCGCGCTGCTGTTCAGCGCGGGATACGTCAACGTCAGCCGCGGCTCCGGCTTCGCGCCGATGACGGCGGCGGTCCAGGCCTCCCGCTCCTGCAAGGCGGCGACACCGGGGAACAGCGACGCGGTGTGGCCGTCCTCGCCCAGGCCGAGGAACTGCACGTCGAACAGCGGCCGGCCGGGATCGAGGCCACCTGCGCCATAATGGTCTCGCAGCATGAGCGCATAGGCCTTCGCAGCGTCGGCCGGGTCGCCCTCGGTGGGCCAGCGGTGCACCTGGCCGGGCGGGATCGGCACATGCGCGATCATGGCCTCGTTCGCCATACGGTAGTTGCTGTCGGGATGGTCGGGTGGCACGAAACGTTCGTCGCCGAAAAACAGATGGGTGCGCGCCCAGGGAAAGCGGTCGCGGAACGGCGCTTTCGCCAGCAGCCCATACAACCGCTTCGGCGTCGATCCGCCGGACAAGGCGACCGTGAAACGCTCGGCGGCTTCGGCCCGTGCCGTCAGCCAGGTTGCGGCATAGAGCGCCACGGCGTCCGCATCGGGCAGGATTTCGGTTTCGTCATCCATATGGGGGCTCCCTCAGCGCAGGATGAACTGCTCGACCGCCTTGGCAAAGCCCTCATCGTCGTAGCTCGCGGTGACGGCATCGGCCTGCGCCTTCACAGCGTCGCCCGCGTTGCCCATGGCGATCGAGAACCCGCTCGGCGTGAACATCAGCACGTCGTTCGGCATGTCGCCGATGGTCGCGATCTCGCCGGCGGGAATGCCCAGCGCGCGCGCGAGGTAGGCGACCACGCCACCTTTGTTCGCCGCCGGGTGGGTGACGTCCAGGTAGTACGGCTGCGACCGTGCCGCCGACGCGGTGCTGCCGAGCGCGTCCTGCACCGCCTTCTCGCACGCCTCGACCTTGGGCAGGTCGTCGCTGACGCCGGTGATCTTGACGGCGCGGGCGAACGCCTCGTCGCCGAAGCTGGGCACCACCTTGGGCGGGAACTTCACCGTCCACTGCTCGCGCTCGATGTGCGGGGCATGGTCGTCGCACACCAGCCAGTCCTCGCCGGCGTAAATCCAGACGTCCAGGCCCTGCGCCTCGATCAACGCGGCGGCCTTGCGGGCGGCGGCGGGGTCGAGCGTGTGGCCCTCGATGATCGACAAATCCCGGTTGACGAACAGGCCACCGTTGAAGCCCGCGATCGGGGTCTGGATGTCGAGCGGCTCGATCAGCATCGCCATGCCGCGGGGCGGCCGGCCGCTGGTGATGGCGAATTTGACGCCACGCTGCTGCATCGTGCGGACAGCCGTTTGCGCGCGGTCGGTCAGCACCTTGTCCTTGGTGACGAGCGTGCCGTCCACGTCGGCCAGCAGCAGCGAAATCCGGTCGGGGCGGGGTCTCGTCATGCGGCGTGCTCCCTGGCGCGGGGCAGCACGAAGCGGTCGATCGCCTCCGCCCAGCCCTCGGCCTCGTTCGACCCGATGCGCAGCGTCGCCTGCGCGGCTACGTCCGGCGGGGCGTTGCCCATGGCGATGCTCAGGCCGGCGACCCGGAACATAGGCACGTCGTTGGTCATGTCGCCGATCGCCACGGTCTCGGCGCGGCTGACGCCGTAGTAGCGCGCGATGGCGTCCAGCGCCGTGCCCTTGTCGGCCTCGGGGTTGGTGACGTCCAAGTAGTACTGCTGCGAGCGGTGAGCATGCGCCGTGGTTCCGAGCAGGCCCTGCAGTTCGGCCTCGCAGGCGGCGAGCAGGTCGAACTTGGCCGACGCGCCGACCACCTTGCCGCACCCGGCGACGTAGGGTTCGAAGCTGTCCACCACGGTCGGTTCGAACTGCACGGTGTGGCGCTCCTTCGGCACGTAGTCGCCGCCGGGGTCGCGGATCAGCCACTCGCTGCCGGCGAACAGCCAGGCGCCGACGCCGTGCCGTTCCAGCAGCGCCAACGCCGTGCGTACCGCCGGCTCGGGCACCAGCCGTTCCTCGATCACCGAGCCGTCCGGCGCCAGGATGGTGCCGCCGTTGTAGCCGCCCAGCGGCCCCGCCAGCCCGAGCGCCCGTTGCACGTGCATCATGCCCCGCGGCGGCCGGCTGCTGACCAATGCCAAGTGCACGCCCGCGTCGCGCAGCCGGCCCGCCGCGGCGATCGTGCCGGGGGTCAGCGCCTTGTCGGTCGTCACCATGGTGCCGTCCACGTCCGACACCACCAGCCGGACCGGCGTCATGGCAGCTTGCGCCAGTGGCGGCCGTCGCGGGTGAGCAGGTCGTCCGCCGCCTCCGGGCCGTTGCTGCCGGCCGGATACGGATAGACCTCGCCCTTGCCGGTGCCCCACATGTCCAGCACGGGTTGCACGCCGGCCCACCCGGCCTCGATGTTGTCGGCGCGGTTGAACAGCGTCGGGTCGCCGACCAGCACATCGTAGATCAGTGTTTCGTAGCCGGTGCTGGGGGTGATCTTGAAGAAGTCCTCGTAGCGAAAATCCATCCGCACGCCGTCCAGCTTGACCACCTGGCCCGGCTGCTTGGCGCTGATCTCCAGCGTGATGCCTTCGTGCGGCTGGATGTGCAGCACCATCACGTTCGGCGTCAGCTTGTCGACCGGCGTGTCGCGGAACATGGTGAACGGCGCTTGCTTGAAGCACACCGCGATCTCGGTTTTGCGCGTGCTCATGCGCTTGCCGGTGCGGATGTAGAGCGGCACCCCCGCCCAGCGCCAATTGTCGATCATCAGCTTCAGGGCGACGTAGGTCTCAGTCTCCGACTCAGGAGAGACGTCCGGCTCCTCGCGGTAGCCCGGCACGTCACCCTGTTCCATCTGCCCGGCGCTATACTGGCCGCGCACCACGTTGCGGGTCACGTCCTCCTCGCTCAGGGGATGCAGCGCCGCGATCACCTTGGCCTTCTCGGCCCGTACGTCGTCCGCGTCGAACGAGTTCGGCGGCTCCATGGTGATCATCGACAGCAGCTGGAACATATGGTTGGGCACCATGTCGCGCAGCGCACCCGTGACCTCGTAGAACTTGCCGCGCTTCTCGACCCCCACCGTCTCCGATGCGGTGATCTGCACGCTGTCGATGTGGTCGCGGTTCCACAACGGCTCGAAAATGCCGTTGGAGAAGCGCAGGGCCATGATGTTCTGCACCGTCTCCTTGCCGAGGAAATGATCGATCCGGTAGATTTGGCGCTCGTCAAGCTCGCTCAGGATGTGCTTGTTCAGCTCCTTCGCCGAGGCGAGGTCATGCCCGAACGGCTTCTCGATCACGACCCGGCGGAAGGCGCCGTCCGTCTCCTGCGTCAGTCCCGCCTCGTACAGCTGGTCGATGATCGCGCCGAAGAACCGGTCGGCGACGGCGAGGTAAAACACCACGCTGCCCTCGACCTTGCCGGCCAGCGCCTTGAACGTTTCGGGGTTCGTGAAGTCGCCCGCCATGTAGTGCAGCCGGTCGCGCAGCCACGACCAGCCTTCGTCGTTCAGGTGCGCCTCGGCGAACTCACCGCCCTTGTCCGGCGTGAAGCTCCGCATCGTGTCCGTCTGCTTTTCGCGATAGGCGTCGTCGCTGCCCTCGTCGCGGTCGACGGCCAGGATGCTGAACTCGTCGTCCAGCAGCTTGGCGCAGGCCAGGTTGTACAGCGCCGGCATCAACAGCCGCTTCGTCAGGTCGCCGCCGCCGCCGAAGATGACCACCGTGCAGGCCGGCGCCGGAGCGGCGGTTTTGGCCAGCGCCTTAGTGTCGGGGTGCATCTGGTCCATCGCGCTCAGCCCTTCGGCTCGACGTGGCCGCCGAACTTGAACCGCATCGCCGACAGCAGCTTCTCGCCGAAGGTGTGTACCTGGCGCGAGCGGAACCGGGCGAACAGCGAGGTGGACAACACGGGCACCGCCACCGCCTCCTCGATCGCCGCCTCGATCGTCCAGCGGCCCTCGCCGGAATCGGACACGTCGCCGGTGAAATTGGACAGGCTGACGTTCTCCGCCAGCGCCTGCGAGGTGAGGTCGAGCAGCCAAGAGGAGATCACGCTGCCGCGCCGCCACACCTCGGCGATGTCGGCCATGTCGAGGGTGAACCGCTCGTCCTCCGGCAGCTCGTGGCTGTCCTTGTTCTTCAGGATATCGAAGCCCTCGGCGTAGGCCTGCATGATCCCGTACTCGATGCCGTTATGCACCATCTTGACGAAGTGCCCGGCGCCGGCGGGGCCGCAGTGCAAATAGCCCTGCTCGGGACGCGGGTCGCGGCCGTCGCGCTGGGGCGTCTTGTCGATGCTGCCTTCGCCGGGCGCCAGCGCCTTCAGGATCGGGTCGATGTGCGCGACCGAGTCCTTCTCCCCTCCGATCATCATGCAGAAGCCGCGTTCCAGCCCCCATACGCCGCCCGACGTGCCGACATCGACGTACACGATGCCGCGCTCCCGCAGCGCCTTCGCCCGGCGGATGTCGTCCTTGTAGAACGAGTTGCCGCCGTCGATCACGATGTCGCCGCGTTCAAGCATCCCGCCCAGGGCCGTGACGGTGTCCTCGGTGATCTTGCCCGACGGCAGCATCACCCACACCACCCGCGGCTTGGACAGCTTGCCGACCATGTCCTGCAGCCCAGTGGTGGCGGTGGCGCCATCTCCGGCGAGTTGCTGCACGGTGGCCTCCGCCTGGTCATACACGACGCAGCGATGGCCCTCCCGCATCAACCGCCGGCTGATCCCAGCTCCCATGCGGCCAAGCCCGATGACGCCGATCTCCATGCGGTAGTCTCCTCAAAAGTTGCCGTTCAGCGGAGTGCAGCCTCGATCGCGTGCGCCACGCGATCCAGACCGTCGTGCAGGCTGCCGGTGATGTGCACCCGCAGCGCCCGGCGGCCCCGCTCGGCCAGCACGTCGAAGTCGCCCCGCGCCTGGGCCGCCTTCACGGTGCCGAAGGTGTAGCGTTCGCCGGGGACGGGCAGGTCGGCCAGGTCGTCGGCAGTCACCTGCAGGAACACGCCGCTGTCGGGTCCGCCCTTGTAGGCTTGGCCGGTCGAGTGCAGGAAGCGCGGCCCGAACTCCGCCACCGTCGCCACGCGCTTGGCGTCGCGAATGTGGCGACGGAGTTGCTGCAATCGCATCAGGTGCTCGGGCGTGCGCTCGATGTAGGCGAGGATCGCCGCATAATCCCCCACGCCCAGCCGCGCAAGGTGCGCCTTCACCACGGCGTCCAGCGTCTTGCCCGCGCGGGACAGCTCGCCGGCGTTCCTGGTGTCGCTGAACATCTGGATCGTGCCGTCGGTCGCGAACGGGGTCTCCGGCGGTAGCGTGCCGGTGTCGTTGTAGGCGGTGGTCAGCTCCTTGGTCTTGATCTTGCTCGCCTCGACGTCTGGCTGGTCGAACGGGTCGATGCCGATGATGGCGCCGGCCACCGCGGTCGCGAACTCCCACAGGAAGAACGCCTGGCCGATCTCGATGGTGCTGGCGAGGTTGAGCTTGACCACAGGCTGCCCCGCCTTGCCGAGCGCTGCGATGACCGCGTCCTGGTCCGGATCCGGCTTGTCGGTCAGTCGCAGATACGCGAACACCCGGTCGTCCCCATACGCGCCGGGCGCCGCGAGCGGCTCGTTGTCGATCGGGACGATGCCGTGGCCCTGCTTGCCGGTCGACTCCGCTAGCAGCTGCTCCAGCCAGGCGCCCACGTCGGAGAGGCCGGGGGAGGCGACGATGGTCACCTTGTCGCGCCCGTGCTTGGCCGCGACGCCCAGGATGGCGCCGAGCCAAATGCCGGGATTGGCGTCGGGCGGCGTGCCGGGCGCGCAGGCCCGCACCATGCGCGAGGTGGACGCCAGGAACTGCGGCAGGTCGAGGCCCATCGCCGCCGCGGGCACCAGCCCGAAGTTGGACAGCACGGAGTAGCGGCCGCCAATCGCCGGGTCGCCGTGGAAGATCTGGCGGAAGCCGTCCCGCTTCGCGACCTCCTCCATATGGCTGCCGGGGTCGGTCACGGCGACGAAGTGCTGCCCGGCCTTCTCGTTGCCGACCGCCTTCTGCATGCGATCAAAGAAATACGCCTTGAGGATGTTCGGCTCCAAGGTGCCGCCCGACTTGCTGGACACGATCACCAGCGTCTCGGCCAAGTTCACCCGGCCCTCGAAGCTGGCGATCTGCTGCGGGTCGGTGCTGTCGAGCACCAGCAGCTCCGGGAAGCCGCCGCGCTGGCCGAACGTTTCGGCGAATACCTCCGGCCCCAGGCTCGAACCGCCCATGCCGAGCAGCAGCACGTGCTTGAACCCGGCCTTGCGCACGTCATCCTGGAACGCCTGCAGCTCGGCGACGTGGTCGGTGCGCTCGTCGACGACGCCGAGCCAGCCGAGCCACTTCGCCTCCGGGCCGCCGGTCCAAATCGAGGCGTCGCCGGCCCACAGCTTGCGGCCACGTCCGTCCTTGCGCCAATCTTCCAACTCGGCGGCAACCGCCTTTTCCAGCGGCTCCGGCAGGGTGTGCTCCAGCCCGGCCAACTGCGCGCCCAGCATCTTGGTCCGCTTGACCGCCACCGCGCCGAGCAGCGCGTCTGCGGCATCGGCGAACAGCTTCACCCCGTCGTCCACCAAGCCGCGGGTCACGCCATCGAGGTCGAGGCCGAGGCGGTTGGCGGTGAACAGGATTTCCTTGGCGCCCTCGATGTCCTCGGTCAGCGACGGCCGCAGCTTCCCGTGCTCGCGGAAGGCGTCCATGGTCGTCGGCGGCATCGTGTTGACCGTCGCGTCGCCGATCAGCTCCTCGATGTACAAGACGTCGCTATACGCCTTGTCCTTGGTCCCGGTGCTGGCCCAGAGCAGCCGCTGCGGCATCGCGCCCGCCGCCGCCAGCGCCTTCCAGCGGTCGCTGGCGATCAGCTTCTGATAGTGCTGGTAGGCGAGCTTGGCGTTGGCGATCGCGACCTTGCCGCGGATGCGCTGCAGGTCCGCCACGTCGGCGCCACCGATTTTCACCCGCTCGTCGATCTTTTTGTCGATGATCGCATCGATCCGCGAGACGAAGAAACTAGCGACGCTCGCGACCCGACTGAGGTCGCCACCTTTCGCCTTGAAGTCCTCCAGGCCGGCAATATAGGCCTCGGACACATTGTCGTAGCTCTGTTGCGAGAACAGCAGGGTCACGTTGATGTTCATGCCTTCGCCGACCAGCATGCGGATCGCCGGCACGCCGTCGTCGGTGCCGGGCACCTTGACCATCAGGTTGACCCGGTTGACCGACGCCCACAGCCGGCGCGCCTCGGCCACCGTCTCGTCGGTGCGCAGCGCGAGGTAGGGCGACACCTCCAGGCTCACGTAGCCGTCGTGCTTGCCCGTCGCGTCGTACACCGGGCGGAGCATGTCGGCGGCGGCCTGGATATCTTCGATCGCCAACGCCTCGTAGATGCCCTGGGCGTCGTGGTCGGCCGCGTCCGCCAAGTGCTTGAACCCGGCATCGTAGTCGGTGCCGTGGCCCATCGCCTTCTCGAAGATCGATGGGTTGGAGGTCATGCCCTTCAGCCCATCGCGGTCGAGCAGGTCCTGCAGACGGCCATCGGACAGGAAGCTACGCTGGATGAAGTCGAGCCAGGCGGATTGCCCGAACTGCTCCAGCTGCTTCAGTGGGTTTGCCGTCTCGCTCTTGGACATGTCGTTCATAGGGAACGTCCTTACTGGGTGCGTTTGGCTTGCTTGCGGGCCTCGTCGGCGACGTGCTCGGGCGTGAAGCCGAATTGTTGGATGACGGCGGCGCCGGGCGCTGACATGCCGAAGCTGTGCATGCCGACGATGGCGCCGCCGATTCCGGTGTAGCGGTCCCAGCCCGTGGTGGCCGCCATCTCCACCGCCACGCGGCCGATGACGGAGCGGGGCAGGACCTGCTCGCGATACTCCTCCGGCTGCTCCTCGAACAGCTCGGTCGAGGGCATCGACACGACCCGGGCCTTGATGCCTTCCGCCGTCAGGGTCGCGTGGGCGCTCATGCACAGGCCCACTTCGCTGCCGGTGCCGATCAGGATCACGTCGGGCGTGCCGTCGGTGTCGGCCAGGATGTAGCCGCCCTTCGCCACGCCGGACGCCGGAGCGTACTTGCTGCGGTCGATCGTCGGCAGCGCCTGCCGGCTCATGATCAGGCACGACGGGTGGTGCGTCAGCTGCATCGCGAACCGCCAAGCCTCGGCCACCTCGTTGGCGTCGGCCGGGCGCAGCACGACCATGCCCGGGATGGAACGCAGCGCGACCAGTTGCTCGATCGGCTGGTGGGTCGGCCCGTCCTCTCCCACGCCGATGCTATCATGGGTGAAGATATAGATGACCGGCAGCTCCATGATCGACGACAGGCGGATCGGCGCCTTCATGTAGTCGCTGAAGATCAGGAAGCCGCTGCCGTAGGAACGCATGCCGGACAGCGCGATGCCGTTGCAAACCGACCCCATCGCGTGCTCGCGGATGCCGAAATGCAGGTTGCGGCCGCCGTAGTTGTCTGGCTCGAAGCTGCCGGCGCCGTCGAAGGTCAGGTTGGACTTGGTCGAGGGCGCGAGGTCCGCCGCGCCGCCGATCATCCACGGGACGTGCTTGGCGATCGCGTTCAGCACCTTCTGCGACGACTCGCGGGAAGCGAGGCCCTTGGGGTCGGCCGGGAATACCGGGATGTCGGCGTCCCAGCCCTCCGGCAGCTCGTGGCGGTCGATCATGTCGATCTCGCGCGCGAGGTCCGGGTACTCGGCCCGGTAGCGGGTCAGCATGTCCATCCACTCGTGCCGCAGCTTGGCGCCGCGCGCGCCGACGCCCTCGGCGAAGTGCTCGTACACGCCGTCGGGCACCAGGAACTGCGCGTCCTCCGGCCAGCCGTACGCCCGCTTGGCGCCGCGGATTTCCTCATCGCCCAGCGGTTCGCCATGGGCTTCCTTGGTGCCGGCCTTCTTCGGCGCGCCGTAGCCGATGACGCTGTGCACGATGATCATGGACGGGCGCGACGTCTCGGCCTTGGCCGCATCCAGCGCCGCCGCGACCGCCGCAGTGTCGTTGGCGTCGGCCACGTGCTGGACGTGCCAGTTGTAGGACTCGAACCGCTGGCCCACGTCCTCGTCGAAGGCGAGGTCGGTGTTGCCCTCGATGGTGATGTGGTTGCTGTCGTAGATCCACGTCAGGTTCGACAGCTTCAGGTGCCCGGCCATCGAGGCCGCCTCGCTCGACACGCCCTCCATCATGCAGCCGTCGCCGTTCAGGGCGTAGATGTGATAGTCGTACAGCGGAAAGCCGGGCTTGTTGTAGCGCTGCGCCAGGTAGCGCTGCGCGATCGCCATGCCGACGCTGTTGGCGACGCCCTGCGCCAGCGGCCCCGTCGTGGTCTCGACCCCCGACGTCATCCGGTACTCCGGATGGCCCGGCGTCACGCTCGACATCTGCCGGAACTGCTTGATCGCCTCCATCGTGACCGGCTTCTCGTTGTCGAAGCCGCCCTGCACCTGCGCCAAGTGCAGCAGGCCGTACAACAGCATCGACGCATGGCCGACCGACAGCACGAAGCGGTCGCGGTTGGGCCAGTGCGGGTCCGCCGGGTCGGTGCGCAGGGCGTGCTGCCAAACGGTGTAGCCGACCGGCGCCAGGCCCATCGGCGTGCCGGGGTGGCCCGACTTCGCCTTCTGCACCGCATCCATCGCCAAGGTGCGGAGTGTGTTGATGCAGAGCTGGTCGAGGTCGGCGGTGTTCGAGGCGGCGGTGGGTGGGTGGGTGTCGGGCGCCATAATACGTGTCGTTCTCCCTAATGCCATACGCGATGCGGGTGAGTGGCCTGCCTGATCCCGAGTCGGTTGAGCCGCCTTACGCCATCCCATCGCTCGCCGGAAGCCTCGGTTGCACCCGCGACAAGACTACCACCGTTTCATCGCATCCGGTGAGGGCCCGCCGCCGCCATTCTGGATGACATTGAGCCGGCGTTGATAGCGGCACGCGTCGAAACTCACGAAGCGGTGATAGGCCGCCGGCGCTGTTCGTCATCGCGGCCGACGAGACGCCCATCGCGGTCGCCACGTTGACGGGTCGCGGGGTCGCGGCTTGAGATAGCAGCGGGGCACCTTTCGCCGCCCGGCTGTGGATGTTTGGTTATCGTTACAGCCATGCCAAGCGTTATGCCGAGAGGAACAGCATAGGCGCCGGCGCCATCAGGGACTTCTTTGGCAGCCTCAACCGACACAAGGCGACCAAAGGCCTGTTCGTGACGACCTCGATGTTTTCGGCATCCGCGCGAGAGACATCCGAGTTTCTCAGTAAACGCATCGTTTTAATCGACGGCGAGCAACTCACTGAACTGATGATCCGCTACAGCGTCGGATGTCGTGTCGAGGAGACATTGCACATCAAGAAACTCGACGAAGAATTCTTTGATTAGCGCGTCATCCGGCGGGTGGACAACAGGAAGCTCTGCCCCAACCTGCGTCCGCCTGGGGCCGGGCCCGTTTCAGCCACGCCGCCGCGGCCTCCCCCGCCGCATACCCTGTGCTGAACGCGGCCTGCAGCAAGTAGCCGCCGGTCGGCGCCTCCCAGTCCAGCATCTCCCCCGCGACGAACACGCCGGGCCGGGCGCGAAGCATCCACCGCTCGTCCACCTCGTCCAGCCGGACGCCACCGGCGGTCGAGATGGCGCGGGCGAGCCCGGTGACGCCGGTGAGACGAAGCGGCGTCGACTTGATATGGGCGGCGAGGGACGCTGGCTCGGCCGGCGCGGCCGTCTCGCGCAGCAGGGCGATCGCGACCGGGGGCAGGCCCACCGCCTTGCGGAGGAACGTCGACAGCGACTGCGCCCGGCGGGGCAGGGCGACCCGCCGGGCCACCTCATCCACCGAGAGGTCGGGACGCAGGTCGAGCCGCAGCACCGTGTGCCCCTGGGCGGCGACGGCGTCGCGCAGGGCGGAGGACAGCGCGTAGATTACGCCGCCCTCGATCCCGCCGGCGGTCAGCGTCGCCTCCCCGCGAACCGTGCGGCCGCCGAACGTCGCGGCCACCCGCTTCAACGGCGCGCCTTCGAACCGCTCGCGGAAAACATCGCTCCACTGCACTCTGAACCCGCAATTGGCCGGCAGCAGCGGCGCGACACCCACCCCGGCCCGCTGCAGCCCGGCGACCCAGGCGCCGTCGGAACCGAGCCGCGGCCACGACGCGCCGCCCATCGCGAGCACCGTCGCGTCGGCGACCGCTGCGAGCGGCGGGTCCGACGTCGCGACGCCATCGCCGTCCCATCCCGTCCAGCGATGGCGCAGGGCGAACACCACGCCTTGCGCCTGCAGCCGGGCCAGCCACGCGCGCAACAGCGGCGAGGCCTTCAACGCCACGGGGAACACCCGGGCGCTGGTGCCGACGAACACCGGCTGCCCTAGCGCCTCGCACCACGCGCGCAGCGCGTCGGGCGGGAAGGTCGCGAGCGCCGGGGCGAGCCGGTCGCGCGCCGGGCCGTAGCGGTCGAGGAATGTCGGCATCGGCTCGTCGTGCGTGAGGTTCAGCCCGCCGCGCCCAGCCATCAGCAGCTTGCGGCCGACCGACGGCATCTGGTCGATCACCGTCACCGCGACGCCGGCCAGTGCCAGCCGCTCCGCCGCCATCAGCCCGGCCGGGCCAGCCCCGACGATGTGCGCGCAAACAGGGGACGGGTTCGTCATGGGGCCATCCGATACTATGTTGGGCGTCGGAACGGGAGCGGCGATGGAACAGGTCGAGGCGGTGGTGCTGGGAGCGGGCGTGGTCGGCCTCGCCGTCGCGCGGGCGTTGGCGCGGTCGGGGCGGGAGGTGCTGATGCTGGAGGGGGCGGGCGGCATCGGCACCGGCACGTCGTCGCGCAACAGCGAGGTCGTGCACGCCGGCATCTATTATCCGGCCGGCAGCCTGAAGGCGCGGCTGTGCGTCGCCGGGCGGGAGATGCTGTACGCCTACTGCGCCGAGCACGGCGTTCCGGTGAGCCCGCTCGGCAAGCTGATCGTCGCCAGCACGAAGGCCGAAGCGCCGTTGCTGGACGGCATCCAGGCCCGGGCCGCAGCCAACGGCGTGGCGCTGCAGCGCTTGACCGGGGCCGAAGCGCGGGCCGCCGAACCGGCCCTGCAGGCCGAGGCCGCGCTGCTGTCCCCGCGCACCGGCATCGTCGACAGCCACGCCCTGATGCTGGCCTACCAGGGCGACCTAGAGGACCGAGGCGGCATGATCGCCTTCCACGCGCCGCTGCTGGGTGGGACGGTCGCGGCGGACGGCATCCACCTCCGCGTCGGCGGCGACGCGCCGATGGAGTTGTCCTGCCGCATCCTGGTGAACGCCGTCGGCCTGCACGCCCCGAACGTCGCCCGCAGCATCGCCGGGCTTCCGTCGCAGACGATCCCACGCGCCTGGCTGTGCAAAGGCTCGTACTATTCACTGGGCGTCCGCGCGCCGTTCCGCCGGCTGATCTACCCCGTCCCCGAGCCCGGCGGCCTCGGCGTCCACCTCACGCTCGACCTCGGTGGCCAGGCGCGGTTCGGCCCCGACGTGGAATGGGTGGAGCGCGAGGAATACGATGTCGACCTCGCCCGCGCCGACGGCTTCTACGCCGCCATCCGCCGCTACTGGCCCGGCCTGCCCGACGGCGCGCTGCAGCCCGGCTACGCGGGCATCCGCCCCAAGATCAGCGGCCCGCACGAGCCCGCGGCCGACTTCATGCTGGCCGGCCCGCAGGCGCATGGGGTGCCAGGATTGGTCAACCTGTTCGGAATCGAGAGCCCCGGTCTTACTGCGTCGCTCGCGATCGCGGAGGAGGTGATGGCGATGCTGGCTTAGCAGGCCAAGGGCTCTGCCCCATAGGCGCCAACTTACGGCGGGAGTGGAGGGCGCAGAACGGTTTGCTGCGTCTTTCGTCGTCGTGATCGTTCGCAGAGGTGGCGGGCAATGATC
>JAABUV010000453.1_pt1 | contig 61708 bp, 79 predicted proteins | sample 5559971 | NCBI WGS metagenome assembly JAABUV01 (sample SAMN10711881, study PRJNA513362) | rock metagenome | isolation source: Antarctica rocks | place: Antarctica: Victoria Land, Knobhead nord | collected 2015-12-19 | reverse complement strand
TTACCCCGCCGCCGCCGCTGCCGCCGGCCTTTGCCGGGGCAGGCGCCGCGGCGGCCGGCGCGGACGTGGATGCCTCCTCGCCCGGGTCGGGTCCGTCGTCGGCGGCCGCCGCGGGCTTGGCGGCGGCGGCGGCGGCGCCGCCGCTGCCGGTCAGGCCGCTCTCCTTCTCCAGCTCGCGCAGCTTGGCCAGCGTCAGCGTGCTGACCTCCTCCAGCGGGAAGGGCCGCCCCAGCGTGCGCTGCAGCCGCGCGCGCACCTCAACCACCTGCGCGCGCGGCGGGCAGGTTTAGGGTTAGGTGCCAGCGCATCGCCCTTCACCACACTGGACGGGCGGGCTGCCTGGCCAGCCGGCGCTGTGCGCCCGATGACATGGGCGCCTGGCGGAGGTTGGCAGCTGTGATGTCAGGCAGTGCCTGCACGGGTGGGGAGAGGTGACATCGGGGCCGTGAAGCAGCGGAGGGTGTCCGGGAGGGACGCGCCTGCATGCTGTCGATGCCCATGCCCGCCAGGTTGTCGTTCTCGCCGATCGCGCTGGGGTCGATGCCGAGCAGGTCCATCACGGTGTCCACCAGCCCGCGCCCGTCATCCTCCATTGACTGCGCGCGGCCTCTCGCAAGGTTATAAACGTCTGACCCCCTTGCAGTCTGCTGAAACAGATGTAGTGCGACGTAGTGGAATGGAAAACAAGGACTTGACGTGCAGCAGCCGAAATAGCAGCGCCAGCATTAGCGGTGGTCAACTGTCTCTGCCTTGAGGAAACGTGCATTGCTAGGCGCAGCCCATGTCACAGCAAGGTGCGCTCCCATACGCACCGCATGCTCCGCATTGCGCGCAGCGTGGATGGAAATGGTGGGCGGGATGCCCGCTTGGTGGCACATCGCGTCGCCGAGCACGTGCAGGCAGTCGTCGATCGGCTGCGGCACGCTGATGTCGTTCAGCCGGCCCACCAGCTTGCCCTGTGCACGCGCGCCATGTCGTGTCAACGGCATGCATGTGTGGCACGCGCCCCGTACACATGCTTCAGTGCCGCTGCTGCAGCACTGTTGTTCAGCGCGCTGTTGTTCAGCGCGCAGTGCTTGCATGCGGGACGCAGGGAGCAGGGGAAAGCGAGCCCTGTGGGACTCAAGTTTGTGCTGGGCCAGCCGTCGTTGCATGAGGACGGGCCGCGCCTGCATGACCTCGGCGACAAAGCCCACGTCTGCGATGGGCCCCCACTGCACGGACAGGCCGGGCAGCTGCAGCGCGCGCCGCAGCTCCACCAGCTGGTCCACCGCGCCGTTGGCATATGCATAGTTGGACTGGCCTGCGCGCAGCGGTCGGCGCACCCGTGTTTACGGCCGCTCCCTTGCTGTGCCCGGGAAGGGCGCAAGTGCATGCAGGGTGTCTTGCGAGCTATAACACGTGATGTGAATGCATGCACGCTCAGTTGTGCTGGATGCCTGTGGGCGGGCCACCAGTAGGAGCATGTGACAACAGAGGGCAGCACCCTGCCGAGACCGGCAAGGCCGCAGGCAGGCAGCAGGGAGGCCCGGCGCGCGGGCAGCGGCAGCGCACCCTGGTGGCCGACCCAGGAAACGATGGACGAGAACAGGACAAACTGCTCCACCTCCGGCAGCGCCTTGGTGAGCTCGTGCAGGTGCCAGGCGCCTGTCGCCTTGGGCCGCACGCAGCGGTTCCAGCTCTCGCCCGTCTGCGCGCCCCGTGGAGCTATCACTTTGAGCGCGCTCAACCAGACACCTCTTCACCACGGGCTGCCTTTCTCTGCAGCCGTGATCAAACTTTATGTGACGAACAAAAAATACCACAGGGTGCAGGTCGGCCCAAAGCAGTGCAGTCTTGCTTGTTCTAGCAGCAGAAAGCTCTTACAGCCTTGACACTCAGGCGCAGCAGCCCGCCAGGACAGGCCACCACTGGCCGCGCGCCGGGCACAGGGAGAGCCCAGACAAAACCCTAACACGGGCGCCGCGCGCCTGGTTGATGATGAGCCTGTCGTCCAGCACCATGGCCAGGTGGAAGATGCCGCCGACCGGCGCGGCGCGGCCCGCGTCGGCCAGCAGCTGCGCGGCCTCGCCCGCGTCGGCCACGTCCAGCGTGCTCACGTCCACGCGGCAGCCGGCCGCCGCCAGCTTCTGCACCACCTTGACCTGCTCGCCCGTGCGCAGGCCGCTGCGCGCGCCCCCGGGCCACGTCTCGTTGAGCGCACTCTGGCTTCCGCATGGTGTCGCAGGTCAGTCGCAGGTCAGCCGTGCTGACAGTGCTGCAAAGTAGGCGCCGTCAGTCACCGTGAGAGCATGTTGGGCAGGTTTAGTGTATCCTGAGGCGCTCGCAGGACATGTCTTCAAGGTTGCTATATCGCATGACATTGGTGCAGACACAGTGTGCGGACTGGGTGAGCATGCAGTCAGTCAGGGCTGCATTGCAGTCAGCTGCGCGCACCGCTTGGACGACAGCACAAAGTGCCGCGCGCCGCGCTGGCTCAGCCACACCGCCAGCGCCAGGCCGAAGCCGCCCAGGCCGCCCGTGAGCACGTACGTGCGGTCGCCGCGTGCCACGAACACCGGCTTGACGCGCAGCGTCTCGCTCGGCTCTGCCGCCACGACCTGCCGCGGCGCCCGGCGCCCTGCTGTCGGCGCACCGCTTGGCTAGACTCCTGAGCCGCTGCATGGACGGTGGGCGGCTGTGCAAGCAACCACAGCTGCGACAAGTGTGCACGCCTGCGCGCTGGCTGCCAAACACTTCAAACTGTGGTGTGCGTTGAACCCAGCACGCTTTGCCTGCGCTGCAGTTCTGGTCATGCCCGGCCATTGCCTGTTGACCCGCGGCCAGCGGCAGCCTGCTGTGCGCGCGCAGCGGGGCGCAGTCAAGCGGGCTCGCAGGTCGCCCCGCCGGCGCACCTCTGCCGGCGCTGCCGCGGCGGGCGCGTCCGCGGCGGCCTCCTCCGCCTTGGCGGGCTCCGCGTCGCCCTCTGCAGCAGCCTTGGGCGCTGCCTCGCTCAGCGGCGGCGCGTTCGACCGCGGCGCCGCCGGCAGCCCAGCGCGCGCCTCTTCGGACGCGCCGCACTGCACCAGCACCTTTCCCATGTGCGTGCCTGCGCGCGCTCAAGGGTAAGGATTGAGCTAGGGTCAGATCAGACCCTATGTGCGCTGACGGTTGAGCAGAGCAATGACAGGTGGCAAACAAGGCATGTTGGAGTCGAGGTGTGCGTGCCCATGCATGCGGATGATGTGAAGCGCTGCAGAGTTGCTTGGGGTGCACTGCAGGGTTGCTGCAGTCACACAATTTGCCAGCAAAGCTGTGGAGCAGAAGGCATGCGCCGCCTGAAGGCACAGGGCGGCCGGCCGCGCACCGCTGGCCAGGAAGCGGAACGCGTCCTGGCACTGGTCGCGCCCGTAGACGGTCCAGGGCAGCGGCGCCACCTCGCCGGAGTCCATGCCCTGCTTCAGCAGCGCGTGCATGTCCCACACCTGCGCGGCCCATGGCAGGGTTCAGGCTCTGCCCAGCACGCGGCTCGCACGGAGCAGACCTGAGCTCCACCATGAGCCCTGCCAGGCGCTGCAAGCGCGGGCATGCCCCGCCCCAGCAACGCCCGCACACCCGCGGCTGGCTTGCCAGCCAGAGTGGCGCCCGAGCGCGCGGCAGGCTGGCAGCGAATGTACAGGCGGCAGAGGTGGTAGGGTTAGGGTGAGGGCAGGGCGCGCGCCTGCGCCTTCTGGTGCCCGTGGAACATGGAGTCCAGGTTGATGCCGTGGAAGGAGATGTTGTGGTCCATGGGCCGCATGGACAGGCCGGTGCCCTTGAGGATGTCGTACTTGCCGATCTCCAGCAGCGCGCCGTTGGGCGCGATGCAGCGCACGGTCGCCTGCAGCTTGTCGTCCGCCAGGCTGTTCAGCGCCAGGTCCACGCCCGCGCCGCGCGTCTGCGCGCCAGGGGCAGGGTTGGGTCAGCGCTCCTCAGCATGCGCATGCGTGCGCGCCAGAGTGCCGGGCGCATTCTAGAACCCGGGCAACGCAGCAGAGCAATTGGCGCTAGCTTGTGTTACACGTAAAAACCTAGCACCCACGCACCCACGACGGCTCTGCTCTCAGCTGCATGCAAAGCAGGGGCATGGTGCCCCATGAGGCCGCAACGGCGCGTTCGCGCGCTGCCGTCGGACGTCAGGCTCACATGCCAGGAGCGCGGCGCGGGCCGGGGGCCGCACCATGTGCTTGATCATGGCCTCGAAGGACGTGGAGCGCGAGTCGCCGATGTGGTCCTCGCGCAGCCCCGGGAACGTGTCCAGCAGGTAGCGCCGCTTGCGCTCCGACCCGCACGTTGCGAACACCTGGCCAGGCCAGACGCGTTTCACACATGCCTACGCAGGCTCGACTGGGGCCTCAGAACCGCGCCAAGCCACAGGTGCAAGGTGTTGGACCCTGCACGCTGCATGGAGTGCAACACCCAGCTTTGTGTGTGCCAAAGCTCCCATGCCCCAGGCTGCAGAGCACACTTGCCGGCGCAGCTCTGTCCAGCGCAGGCGCGGCACTCAGCAGCAGACGGAAAGCGCGGCGGGCGGCCGGGCGCGGCGGGCGCGCCTCGCAACCGCGGTTCAGCGCGATGCGGATGGCGGCCAGGCCGACCGCGCCGGTGCCCGAGTGCACGAGCACGCGGTGCGCGGGCACCAGGCCGCCGCGCATGACCAGGCTGTAGTACGCGGTCAGGTAGGCGACCGGCACGGTGGCCGCGTCGCGCAGGCTCCACGCCGCGGGCACGTCCCACACCTGGTGGCGGCGGCGCGCGCGGCTGTGTCTGAGAAGCAGGCTGACATGCGTGGGCCCGTATAGGTTTGGGTGTGCGCCATGACGACAATGAAGTTGCAATGGCTTCAGTCCGCGGCTCCCCTGGAGCGTGAGCAGCAAGTTGCCTGCAGACAAAGGCTGGAACAGACACAGCCCGCTCCTGCCTCCGCAGCATACGAGGGAACTACAGAGCTTCCAGTAAGGGCCTTGCATGCACGGCACTGGCTAGTCAGTGGCTCTGTTTGCGATCGTCATTAATCGTCCCATAGCGCAAAGTGACTGGAGGGGCAGCCGGGCAGCGCACCAGGTAGGGCGGCGCGTCTACGCTCGTCGCGATGGCCTGCTTGGCGATGCCCATGACGCGGCGCGCCGGCGCGGCCGGCCCGCGCGGCTGCAGCCCCGCGAACTCAAAGCCCAGCTTACCCTCGGAGAAGCCAGAGGCCATGGCGTCCTTGGGCAGCTTGCCGTACGCGATCATGACGTCCTTGAAGTTGATCGCGCCTGCACGGCCGGCGCGGCCGGCGTCAGCACATACTGCTACCGCTTTGAACATGTCATCTCCTGAGCTTCATCTAGAGTTGCATCATCCTGCTCAATGCAAGGACGACAGGCTGCCCGGCGCACGTTGCGAGCACCGCTGACGCAGCCGTCAACACGCCAGCGCCAAGCGCTCGGGCATCAAGAGGCGCGGTGACTGGCATGCACGGGGCGGTCCGCAGCGCGCGTCTGCGCGGCGGCCGGCAGGGGCGCCGCGGCGGCCGCACCGTAGGTGACCTCGCAGGACAGGAAGTCCGGGTGCGCGCTCGGCTCGCTCTGCACCCAGTGCAGCGTGCTGAGGTCGCCGTGCGCCCCGATGTCCATGTGCGCGCCGTTGGGCGTCTGCTCCGGCCGTACCTCCGCGGCATCCATGTGCGTCGTCTGCAGCCTGCGCGCGCGCGAGCCCCTGTCAGCGCGCGCCCCTAGCGGGACAGCATACCCCGCTTCCAGCCCAGCAATAGGCCTCACACGTCCGCCAACCCGTGCTGTGCACGAGCGCATGTGCAGCTCAGCCTGGCTCACGTGCATGGCTGCTGTGCAAACATGCGCGGCTTGCTCGGCTGACGCCGGGGCGCGGCCACAATGCCTGCATGCTGCATGCCAACAGGGACCGCCCGAAGCTGCACCCCGCCTGGCGAGCACAGATAAACAGACCCAGGACTGCAGACCCGCGGCAGCAGGGTCGGGGCGCACAGGTGGCGGCCCCACTGGCCGTTCCGGAACACGTTCTGCGCGAGGTCCATGCGCGCGACGCGCGCGTACAGCGCCTTGGCGTCTGCGCCGGCCGCGCCGCATGCTGCCATCAGATGCAGCGGTGGGTATGGCATGCAGGAGCTAGAGCTGGAGCCGGCTCTCTTATGATGGAAGTTGAATACAGGGCATCGCAGCGCCGGATGACATGCAGCGGCAGAGGTTTGACCGCATGCACGCACGCTCGGCGCCGCCACCCTGCATGGCAGCTGTGCCACCATTGCGCGCCAACACTGCATGCACCCGCAACTCTGCCAGCCTTGTAAATGCCGCACGCAGCGTGCAGCAGTGCTGGTGTAAGGCCATTGGAGAAAATAACTCATGGGGCAATGACTCAATCTGACTCAGGAGCCTGCCTGCACGCGCAGCGGCAGCGGCGCGAGCGCGGGGCGCACCCGCGAGCGGCATCTGCGCCAGGCTCCAGTCGCCGCCGGGCCCCGGCTGCGTGATGTCGCAGATCATGCGCAGCCGCTCGCCCAGCGGCTCGGTGCGCGCGGTGCGGAACAGGCCGACCAGGCCGGGCGCCGCCTGCACCGTGCCGTACAGCCACAGGCGCTGCTCCACCTCCGGCTCGCCCGCCGCCACGGCCGCGCGCTCTGGCGTGCCTGCGCACGTGCGGCCTGTGCACTTGAGCGTGCGCGCGGAGGCAGTCACGCGCATTGGGCAATGGCCTGCATGGCATCCAAGCTCGCACTGAACTGGAGGCGGGCGGCGCAGCTGCACACGCCCTGCGCCTCTGCCGCGCCCTGGGCTTGGCAGCACTATGCGGCCGTATGCGCGCGCATTCACTTGGCCCCAGACATGCCGCAGGCTGACAGCATGGGCCTTACTGTGTGCCGTGTGACCAGCCTGGGCCCTGAAGAGGCATGATTTGACCAGCCTGGACCTTGAAGACGCATATCCTGCAAGCAAGCAGACACTCACACATATGGCCCCGCAAGCGGCCTCCGCGCGCGCCTGCTGCGGACTCCGGCGGCGTGCTGCCCGTCGTCTCGCGCTCCGGCACGTCCTTGACGCCGGCCACGTCCTTGCCCATGGCCGTGTAGGCCGCCAGCCAGTCCTGATGCAGGGCCAGCACAGGGTCCGTAGCAGCCCAATGCGGTGGTCCCGCAGCCCACTTGCACCCAACCCGAGCCATTCGCATATCACCAGAAGGTTGCAGCCCCCTGCACCAGAAGAGAGGTTGGAAGCGCCCGCAGTCTTGCTAGCTGCACCCAGATGAGCCGAGCCGAGCTTCATGCTCACATGCCACAGTGCTGAATGCGCGCGCACCGTCATGACCGCGTCCGTCGCGTTCATGGGCGGCCCGGCCATGAACTGCGGCACCGGCGTCGGCGCCTGCGGGATCTTGCGGTAGAGGAACAGCGCCGCATAGCCCCGCTCGTCCTTCACGGTCGTCACCTGCGGCCGGGGCGGCAAGCGCATGCGTCAAGCCCGGCGGCAGACAGACAGCAAGTTGGGCGACAGATGCGCTGCAGCGCGCGGTGTCCTCAGCAGCCCACCCAAGCACGTGCTATTGACTGCAGAACGGGGCACATGCGAGTGGCCGGGAGCAGCAGCAGGCGGCAGCTCGCATGGGACGCCGCGGCGCTGCCACCAACAATCCGTGCATGCGCAGACGGTGCAGAGGCCGAAGACGCGTCACCGTGCAGCGCCGACCCGGCTGCACCGACTGGCCCCGCGCGCGCGCAGGCGCGAGGAACCACGGGGCGCCGCCGGGGCGCGCACCGGCTCGAAGCCGCCAGCGAGCAGCAGCTCCTCCCACTGCGCGATCGTCGTCCACAGGCCGTACGCGCGCTTGTCGGTGAACTGCCAGCACTGCTCGTCCAGGCCCCACAGCAGCGTCGGCATCATGTTGGTCATCTCGAAAAACATGAGGAAGCCGCCGTCCACAAGCGCCTTGTTCACGTTGGCGAGCGTCTCTGCGCGCGGCGCGCCGGCGCAAGTCTGTCATCGGGCCTGGGGCACGCCAGGGCGGTGGTGCGCACGCAGCCTTCCAGCATGGTTGGCATGGTCAGCACCAGAGCTGCCCATGCATGCATGGGGCTGGCGCTCCTCGATGGCACACTGCAAAAGCGCTCCTCAAATGCTCCTCCCAGACCCCAGGCCTGCATGTGCTTCTTTCCATGCTGCACAGTTTGACAGCGACGCACCAGCCAGGTTGGTGCCAGTGTGCAGCACGTTTGTGCCGACTGCGATGTTGTACGGCTCGCCCAGCTCCGCTGGCGGCGGCGCGTTGATGTCCCAGGCCTGCGCCAGCCGGCCATTACAAACCCCCGCTATGCTGTGCAGCCAGTGGCAATCAAATATCTCTACACTCAGGAGCAGGACAGCGGCCGTCAGGTTTAACCAAACCCACAAATGAGAGGCGCCACCAGCAGCGCGGTTCCTCTCATGTGTCAGCTGGCAGGCGCGCAGTAATGCACATCATCCACGCGGCCTGGCGCGCGCGCACCTTAAACTGCAGCTTGGGGCTCTTCACGGCCTCCAGCAGGCCGCTGCTAAACGCATTGGTGATGTCGGTGGCCGTGTACTGCAGCAGCTCCGCGTTCAGGCCCGCGTCCAGCAGCGGCAGCGCGTCCTTGGTCAGCCCGCCCGTGCCGGAGCCGAACTCGACCACGCGGAACACTGCGCGGCAGGTTATGCAGGGTTGGTTTAGGGTCCAGGATAGCAATAGGCACACCACGCGGCCATTACGCCCGGCTGGACGCAACACGTGCACGGCAGCGCGTCTCCGGCCGGCCCGCGTGCGCAGGAGCGGAGCGGCTGGGGTGCCCTCAACATCATTCCAGCAGCCTGCTGGCGGCTTGCACACAGCAGGCATGGCAGAGACCACATGCTGGGTCAATAGACAGACGTGCTGCGGTCGGTGGTGTAGGTTATAGGGTGGGGTAGGGCGTGGCGCGCCTGCGGGCAGGTTCTCCAGCATGAGATTGCACAGGCTGCGCAGCGTCTCACGCCCGAACGAGCGGCAGGCCAGGTCGTTGACGTAGATGGAGTCGTGCTCCGGGTGCGACACGATCACGCGCATGGGCGTGCTCAGCGTCTGGGTCGACTGCGCGCGCGCCGGGAACGCGTCAGCCACCCTGATTGCGCCCATGCAAAGCATACCCCTGCAGCAGACCCCAGATGGGCGCGCCCGAAGCGCTTGCATGCGCTGGCTTATGCACTGGCGCAGAGGGCATAGGACAATTTTTTTGCAGAGTGGGGGGAGAATGGCAGGTAAGGGCAAAGGCTGCAAGCCGGTCAGCCCCTTGGGCATCATCTACAGCACGGCATGGCATGACACATTGTGCTGCGCGTGTAAAAAAGGCGCGAGCGGTGCACGGGAGGGGGGAGGCGCGCGTTCTCGGTGGAGGACAGGTCGTGCAGCATGCGCGCGAGCGGGTGCTCCTTGCAGTGCATGAACTCGTCCAGCTCGCTGCCGTCGGGCGCCTTGAGCTCGCTGGGGATGCCCACGCACAGCTGCCGCACCTGCGCCGCGGCTGGCGCGGCTCGCACGCAAAGCCCAGGTGCGGCGAGGGCCTGTCGCGTACAGACTCTTGCGCACAAGCAGGCCAGACGCCGCTCTGTTTCCAGTCCATGGATCCACAACAGATGGAAGACCCACCAGCATGCAGACTAGGTGGTCCGTGAGGTCCGACTGCCAGTCCCGGTACTGTCACAGTGCTTGCTGCAACTCTGCGCAGGCCGAGAAACCTCATGCTGTGCAGCATGCTGTGACACCAGGCAAGGGCGGTCCCCGCAGGCAGGTGGCGCGGCGGCCGCGCGCACATGCTCCAGGTGCGGCGGCAGGCCGCCCTTGTCCACGCGGAAGCGCTCAATGGCGGCGATCAGGCGGCACTTGGCGAAGCCGAGGATCATGTCCATGTAGCGCAGGCGCACGGGGTCCACATGCAGCGTGTCGCCGTACGGCAGCCACACGACACTGTCCACGACCGTGCTGCGCGGACAGACCGCTGTCAGCCGGCCCTTGACAGTGCGAGCTGGCCTGTGCCGGGCTGGGCGCTGAGGCTCCATGCTGGGGCGCAGACTCTGAAGTGTATCGCTGGTTCTTTCACAGTGTAAGCACGCAACACGCTTGCTGCACATGGCGGTTGAGTCTAGTAATCCAACTTATACGTATGGTGGTGAATGACTGTTTGACAGGACCATGATGGCCTGGCCGGTGTCAACACGAGCATGCACAGCAGCCGCCCGTGCAAGCAGCGGGCGGCGCGGCGCACGTGTACGCGTTGCCGCCGGCGCGCCGCGGCGCGGCCATGAGCTCCATGCCGGTGATGGACGCGAGCTCGTTCTCCACGGTGCCCAGGTAGCGGTCCATGCGCACGAGCAGCTGGCAGCCGGGCCGGCCGGCGGGCTGGCGGATGGCGATGTTGCGCACGCGCACCGGGATGCGCAGCTGGTAGTCGTTGCTGTCGCTGAAGCTCAGCTGCAGCATGCCGTCCAGCAGGCGGATCCAGCACTCGTCCCACCTGCGGCGCCGCGCGCATGGCTCAGCGCCTGGTCGGCTTGAGCCTGGCACTACGCTCTTTGGCCCTTCAAAATAATAGACCGCGCGGCTGAGCGCCTTCGTGAGCCTGGTGGCTCTGTGACTCGCTTTGACCAGACCGTTCAGCAGGAGGTGCCGGGCGGGTCGCGCGCGGGCGCACCGGAGCATGCCCTCCTTGTCGTTGGTCGCCATGCGCTTGACCATGCGGAAAGTGGGCCCGTAGTTGATGCCCGTGCGCCCGATCACGCGGTAGAACTGCCCCGCGTCGATCGTCTCCAGCGGCCCGTGCGCCCACAGGTCGGCCCAGAGCTCGTCGCGGTCGCCCGGCGCCACCTTCGGCGCCTCGGCCGGCTTGGCCTCCGCGCCGGCCTCTGCCTCGTCCGCGGGCGCCCCGGCCGCCTCCTGCGCAAGGGCCCATGCAGTCAATTGACTGGACACATCCAGAGGAGGCGAGCGCATGCCCTCGCTGCGATAGTCACCTACTCCACAGCGTGCCCACTCTCAATGCATCAAGGTACCTTGCACGACCCGCGCGCCGCCTCCGCAGCTGTGCTGTGTGGAGCTTACGCTGAGAGCACCAGCGCGCATGTCAGGCACAGGGCGACAACTGCTCAAGCAGACCCGGGCGATTTGCGTGGCATGCGGGGGGTCGTGTACAAGCCTCCAACGAGCACAACAAGGACAGTGTGACATGCAGGGTATCATCGCCTGACCACCGCGCTCCTTGAAAACAGCCCTTGGCGGAGTGCATGCCAGGGTTGTATGCTCACCGCTGCAGGCGCCGGGTCGGCGTCACGCAGCTCTGCCTGCGGCAGGCCGCCGCCCTGCTCCGGCCCGCCCACGTCAACCGCCGGGCCCGCCTCCGCGATCTCGGCAGGCGCCATGGCGGCGGCGCCGTCGGCGTCCGCCGCGGTGGCCGCCTTGGCCGCCGGCTCCGCGGTCATCTTGATGAAACCCTCGCAGATGAGGTCGCCGGCGTGCAGGACCTGCGCGCGTCGCGCCTGGTCAGCACAGCCTTCTCTGACCCTATCCCGACGCTCGGGGCGGCATCATGATGCATCCTACACACTGGACGCATTATGTCGGTGCCGTGTTTTGCAGGGGCCAATGCAAAGGCATGCCGCAGCGGGCATGCATGCAAGCTGCGGACACGCCCAGGTCCGCCGCCCTTGAGCACATGGGCGCGCCGATACAAGACACTGGTGTGGGCAGCGCGGGGCGCACGTGGAAGCGGTGGTTGGGCGCCAGCAGCACCGCCAGCGCGACCTTCTGGCCCTCCTCGGCCGCCACGGCCTGGTGGATCACGACCTCCTCGAACGTCACGCCCACCTCGGCCATGGGCTTGCCCTTGATCGTGGCCAGCGCCTCCCAGGCGGTGACCACGTAGCTGGTCGCCGGCATCAGGATGCGCCCGTCGATCAGGTGGTCCGCCAGGAACTTGTGCTCGCCGCCTGGCCAGGGCCCGGGGCGTCAGGGTTCAGCGCTCAGAGCTGGGAGCGCCCGCATGCGCACAGCTCCGACGGCGGCCGCGTGCGGCGATGGAACATGAAAGCCGCAGAGGAGTGTGGCCGGTGCCCGTCACGGATCAAACTCAGGCTGGTGCAGGCCTACGGCCGCCACCGGCGAGCATACCATGCATAGGCAGCACGTACGCCTCAACGTGAGCAGTCCCAGCGCGCAGTCAGGGTTGTGCATGGGCGCACTGGCGCCACGAGCTCAGGCGGCCCGCCCGGGCCGGCAGAGGGCCGCACCCAGGTCATAGACCTTCTCAAACTGCCCGCCGCCCAGGCGCGCGGCGTAGTCCTCATAAGTCGGGCAGTCGTACTCCTGCGCGTGGTTCCAGCTGACCAGCGCCTCGCGCACGTCGCGCGGCAGCTCTGCGCGCCCCAGCGATAGGATTAGGGTCAGCCCGGGCGTCCGCAGGCAGGGGGCACATGTCCGGCGCGTGCGCCTCGGCTGACGGGCAGCCTGCGGCGGGCGCCGTGCAGGTGCGGCCGCCTGCGCCATATACCAGGTGCACGCAGGGTGCACTCTGGGGCTGCAGCGGGGCGCGCGCCTGCGGTGGGCCCGGCGGGCACGTCCCAGGCCAGCGCGGCGCCCTTGCGCCAGAGCCCCGCCACCGCCTCGCGTACGCTCACCGCCGCGTCCTCCTCCTTCTTCATCATGTTGACGTACGGCACAGCCGCACAGTTCTGCGCGTCGCAGCACAACCACTGGTGTCTTCACAGCCCACCCGCCACCGCTGCGCAGCTCCTGAGTCCGGCAGCAGGTGGCGCATCCCCTGACGCAGGTTGGCTGGAGCCAGCGCCGAGCAGCAGTGCCTGGTTCAAAGCTGTGCTGAGCGCACATGAACGTGCCTGCATGCGTCCTGGCATGCGTGCAGCACGCAGCAGACCATCCAATCCGGCCGCGGGGGCTTGAGCGCACCTGGCGCAGGGGCGCGCGCATGATGGCATGCGGCCCCACCTCCAGCAGCACCGCGTCGGCCGGGATCGCCGCGCACGCCTCGCGGAACAGCACGCGCGACTTGAAGCTTTGCACCTGCGCACGGGCAGCGCGGCAGGCCCTTCGACCGGGCCCGACTGCAAGGTGGGCCACAGAGCGATGCATGTGCATGCGGTGCCACTGCGCCATGGATGCATGCAAGCAGTCAAGAACCCTGGCAAAGCGCGGGCGCGCACGTGGTAGTCCGGCCCGCAGGCCGCGGCGGCGGCGCCGTCGCTGTCCAGAGGGAAGCTGGTGGACAGCCACGCCTTGGAGCGCTGCTTGGGCTCCGGGATTAGCTCGCTCAGCACTGCGGCCAGCGCGCACGCCGGCAGGTGAGCCAGCCGTTGTGCTTTGCACGGTGCATAGGTGTGCATTACACGCCATCACTTCAGACGCCGTGTTGAGGGAGACTTCAGGTCGGGAGAGTGCAGTCCAAAAGACAGCAGAATATAGCAGTAGCGCATCGCGCAGCACGGGTGTGGTAGCAACACCTCGGCAAAAGCTCTGTCTAGTGTGCTACAGGCGCGAGGCCGCAGGGGACAACGACGCTCTAACAAGCGGACGCGAGGGCTCCGCAGTGTGCCTCGGCCAGGCTCGGCCCCGCGGGGAGGCGGGGCGCGCACGGCCGCGCAGGCGCCCGCAGAAGGGGTCCAGCGCGGGCGAGTGGTACGCGATACCCAGCGTGCTCAGCTCGCGCACGAACACGCCCTCCTCCTTCAGCTTGGCGCACAGCGGCGCCAGCTCCCACTCCGGGCCTGCGGACCCCGCGGCCGAGCTTCAGAGGGCGCCCGCCTGCATCTCTTTGCGCACAGCATGCCAGCGCCTGAGGTAGCCTTGGACACACAGGCTGGCTGCTCAGGGAGGTCGCAAAGGACAGCCCTGCCTGGCGCGGAGCTCCGATGAGCCACGAGCGCACGAGCGAGCGCCCGATTGAGCTCTTCGCACCTGCGAGCGTGACGTTGACGGACGAGTTGTCGCAGGCGACCACGCTTTCACCCAGGCCCTCCTTCTGGATGCGCGCGTGCGCGGCCTCCGCGCTCAGGCCGACCGCGGCCATGAGCCCGCCCGTCGCGCCGCCCTCCGGCGCCATCCGGCCGCGGTGGTACGCCACCAGGATCGTCTGCGCAGCCAGGGTGCTGTGTCAGACTAGCGACATATTGCACGGTATGCATGACGAGCCCCGCAGTAGAAGCAGGACGCGCTAGCACTGGTATGATAACGACCAAGTGTGAACCAACTTGTTACTTTAACGCGACCTGGGCTATGTTACTTAGGCGAGCCTGTGCTGTCTACCCATATCCGCATGGCGTGTTGGCGCACCTGGCGCAGCGTGAGGCAGCCGTCGGCGTAGCCGGCCGGGATCTCGCCGGCAGAGTGGCCCAGCATGCCGGCCGGCACGATGCCGTACTCCTCGCGCAGCACGTCCACCAGGCCGATCTGCCGCAGCGCCGCGCCGGGATTGTCAGGCACGCTAGCCGCATCCAGCACGGCCACGCTTAGTCCTCACCGAGCGCACGTGGTGGACATGAGACCTCCTGACTGTGCAAGCTGTACGCACTGCAGACACCATGCTGATATGCGCTGTATGGCCGACCATGGTGCTCACTCTGCATCCTGCTGCGCTGCCCCTCGCTGCTTGCAGCAAAAGCTGGAGCTGAGCGCTGCTGAGGTGCGTGCATGCGCCCCGGGCAGGCCGCGCGCCTGCACGGCCACCAGGCCAACCATGGCAATGGCCGGCTGCGACCAGCCGCCCTCCGCCTCGAACTCTGCGAGCAGGTTCAGCCCGTGCGGCGCGACCGCCTCCGCGCACGCCTGGATCGCGCGCCGGAACACCGCGCTGCTGCGCAGCAGCGGCTGCGCCATCTTGCTCCACTGGCTGCCGTTGCCTGCGCGCGCGCGCGCGCAGCGCGCGTTTGCCTGCGATTCTGTGGCATGATGCATGCACATTAGGACACATGCGCCTGCATGGCCTATTCTCTCGGTGTACCTGCCTCCCTGCAATGCAACAAGGCCTGCACACAGCTGTGACGACAGACTCGTCCATGCCATCCAAAGAGGTTCGTCAACGACTGAGCACACCACAGGGCGAGCCCTGGCGTGCTGACATGCTGCGTGTTGAGCAGCGGATCATGTGGGTGGCTGCAGGTTTGCCCGTTCCCAGACAGGTCCGCGCCGGTGCCAATATGTGCAGGCCCAAAGCACAGGGCGCCAGGCAGGAGGCCCGGGTCGCGCGCAGCAGCAGGGCCGCACCAGAGAAGACGAACCAGATCGGCGGCGAGTGGCCCATCTTGGTCTGCTCGACCTTGACCTCGCCGTTGCTGATCGTGCCGCGGAAGGGCAGCTTGTGGATGTCGTGCGTGACCGAGTTGGCGAGCCTGCAGAGCGCGTGGCAAGCTTTGAGGCCACCAGCAAGGAGGACCGCTGCCACGCACCCCAAGGCAAGCGTGGCCCACCGCCGCGCATTGGCTTGCACCAAAGCCTCGCAATGCTTTGCGGCTGCACTTGCACAGGGCTGCCGCTGCTTATTCGACAGGCAGTCACGCAGAACAGATGAGCCGCCGCGCCCAGAGGGCTAGCAGAGGCGGGGCCGCGCACTTCTTCAGCGCGGGCGCGAGCGTGGCCGCCTGGAACGCGCGCGCCTTGATGGCGGACAGCAGCCGCTGCGCGCCGTCTTGCGTGCGGCACGCGATAGGGATGATCATCTGCGCGCGCGCGCCAGCTGCGCTCGGCTCTGGGCCAGGCGCGCTAGGACGATGGCCCACACCTGAGCTGCGAGCCAGGCATCGCCCCACACGCTGGCGTACGGGCGAGGCCGCCCGGTCGCCTCCGAGTCACCAGGTGGCGCAGCGCGCGCGCTCAGACAAACGCCCACACTCGGTCCGGCGGAGGCGCCAGGCAGGCCCGGAGGCAGGCCCGTGCCTCGGGAGGGAATGCATCCTCCTCAGCCTCGGTCACCTCCTCCACGTGCGTCTCGCCGGCCGCCAGCTGCGGCGCAGGCGCCGGCAGCCGCGGCGGCGGGCCGGCCGGCCGCACCGCGCCCGCCACCAGGCAATGCACGTTGGAGCCGCCAAAGCCGAACGATGAGATGGCCACCAGGCCGCCCTGCCAGGCGGTCGGCGCCGTGACGACCTGCGCGCCGTCCGCCGCCCCCGAGCACAGTCACGTGCTGCAGCGACGTCCGCGCTATCGCACTCGCCATTGGCTCAACAGGGCCAGGCTGCACGGGCGCAGCACGCACCGGCCCCCAGTGGGCACTGGCTTGCAACAACAGATACACGCCAGGGTGTGGGACGCGCTGACGCGGGATCTATGGTCAAAGCTGACCGGTGGGCAGCCGGAGGGCGCGCCTTGAGCACGCCCGCCTTGAGCGACTCGCTGTTGGGGTTGGGCTCTGTGTAGTGCAGGTTTGCTGGCAGCGAGCCGTGCTCGTACGCCAGGCAGACCTTGATCAGACCTGCGCGTGGGTCGTGGGGTGAGTGCCGCCAGGCGCACACGCCCCGACTCCCGCTCGTACTGCCGACCTGCGGCCTTGGCGCAGCGCCCCGCTGCGAGCTCTAGCTTCCAACACCCCAGTCAACAAATTAACATATATGCATACCATGCATGCACCGCGCGTGGCTGCTCTGCATGGCGTTCCAACAGCATAGGTCAAACGCGTGCGCAGACGAGTGTACCAAAGAGGAGCGGTCGCGCGGCTGGCGGCAGAGTGCCAGGCGCGGGGCGCTTGCGCACCGGCCAGGCCGGAGCAGCCCTCGCAGTGGCCCATGTTGGACTTGACGCTGCCGATGAGCAGCGGGTCGCGCGGCGTGTGCCCCGCGCCCGCGCCGTACAGCCCGTCGATGGCGGACAGCTCCTGGCTGTCGCCGACCACCGTGCCCGTGCCGTGCGCCTCCACGTACACGACCTCGTCCGGGCTCACGCCGCTGGCGGCGCACACCTGCGCGCGTCGGCCCCGCCGCGCCGCTTGTCGCATGCCCACTGGGCCGGCCGGGCGCTGCCATACTACATGCATGCGCTCGGCACAGGACGCGCGGGGTGCGAGGCTGCAGCGCGAGCTTGCACCACATGCAGCCCTGCCCAGCGACAGACATCTCATAAGCTACTGCGCTCACAGAGCACGCGGGGGCACGCGCGTCAGCCGGGGGCGCTCAGGCGCGCACCGCGGCGCCCAGCTCCTGCTGCGCGGGGCCGCTGGGGAAGGTGATGCCCTGCTCGGTGTGGCCGTCGTTGTTGGTACCCATGCCGACAATGGTGGCCGCCGGCGCACGCTTGAGCACCCAGGGCGTCGCGGGCGCGACGTCCGCGCGGCGCAGGATGACCGACGCGACGCCCTCCGCGCGCGCGTACCCGTTGCCGCTCGCGTCGAACGACTTGCACGCGCCGTCCGGCGAGAGCATCCTGCCGACCAAGCCGCGCTTCACTGTGAGGCGCTGGCAGCAGGGAGCCTGCATGCATGGCTGCCGGCTATCTCAGGGCGCTGCATCGCTCGCTCGAGGGACCGTGCCGCCCGTTTGGTCGCTGCCTCGGGCGTTCTCTCTCAATAGCAGCGAACCAGCAACGTTACGACAGGGTGGCAGCCTGTAGCGCGTCGCTGGCACGCCTGCGTGCCAGAGGTGAACAGCGCCGGGCAGCTGGCGGGCACTGTTGACGGCCTACAGCAGCGGGGGGCACGGGCCGCACTTGAGGCGCAGGAAGGCCAGCGAGGTGGCCGGCCGGAAGATGGCAGACGAGCCGCCCACGACCGCGTAGTCCACGCGGCCGCGCTGCAGGTCCATCACGGCGTCGTGCAGCGCCATGAACGCGGAGGAGCAGGCTGCGTGCGCGCGCGCGCCGCGGGTGAGCGGCGCTGCCCGTGAACTACGCCGCACTACTCATGGGCTGCCCTCACTGTCTTGCCTCCGTCTACGTCCACAACAAGCAGACATATGCACGTATGTGACCTTGCGTTTGCAGTTCACCTGTGCAAGGTTACCTGCGCATGCAGAAGCTGACAGGCACAGCGAAACGAATGTCTGGATCAGGCCTGTGCGGGCACCCGTGTCAACAGCCTTGGAGGGCCCCTTGAAGTCGTACGTGAACGACAGCCGGTTGGCAAACATGGACATGACGCAGCCCGTCTGCTCATAGCCCGTGATGTTGTTGATGTCGCCCAGCCACAGCGCGTGCACCTCCGACCCGCAGCACCCCAGGTACACGCCCACCTGCGCCCCGGCACCCAGCCAGGTCAGCCATGAGGCATGGGCGTGAGCGCTGCTACACAGCAAGCGGGACGCGGCCTGCAGTCGCGGCGCAGACACGCAGAGTCGCGCCACACAGATGCCATATGCCGCTCGCAACCACTCTGAAGCTGGCGTGGCTGCAGTGCGCGCAAGCGGCGTGCTGGCGTGGCCGCAGGGCGCGTGGGGGCGGCGGCAGCGCACCCTGTCGCTGCCGCGCAGCTGCTTCACGTCCACGCCCGAGTCCACCCAGGCCTCGTGCGTGACCTCCAGCAGCTTGCGCAGCTGCGGGTCCATCCTCTACGCGCCACCACGCCCCACCCAGTCAGCGCAAGCGCCCATGCCCTCGCTGCCTTGCTGCCAACACACTTGTCAGCGCATTGGCGCCCGGTCAGTTGTTGTGGCGCATTGCATGCAGATCAGCTGCGCTGCATGACACCTGTACTGCAGACCAGTCTGCGCACCCAGACAAGCAGGCATATTCAGCTGCGGCCTGAGAGGCTGCAGAGGGGGCGCGCGCACCGACGCCTGCTTCCCATGCACCGAGAAGAAGGTGGCGTCAAAGTTTACATACTCCAGCAGCTTCCCAAAGCGCCCCGGCGTGCCGTGCAGGCCGACCGGCCACCGCCGGTTGTTCTCGGTGACCATGTCCACGCCATTGGCCAGGTTGGCCCAGAACGCCGAGGGGCTCTCGGACTCTGGGAACCTGCGCGTGGCGCCGCTGCGCTCGCACCCCTTGCAACTGCCAAGGCTGCAAGTAAAGGCCATGTAACGGCCCCAAGGTCGGCAACTGCAAGCGCCTGCGCAACGTTAGCTGGAGGCTGTTGTGTTGGAAAGTGCACCTGGCTGCGGTCCTGCCCTGCTTGCGGCAAGCCATGCACCTGCCCTCACTGCAGGGGCTTGCGGGGCGACACGCCTGCATGAGTAGCCCAGCACGTCGACCGCCGCAGCGGTCGCCGTGGTGTTGAACAGGCTGTTCTCCACCACGTTCATCCTGCGCCAGGAAGCGCAGAGCTATCAGCGGCGGGCGTGCAGGGTAGCAGGCCCCTGCACACCACTGGGGGCGCACGACGCACACGCCACGCCACGCGCGTGCACGCAGGCGAGAGAGCGTACCCTGGCATCCTAGCCTCACTCTTTGCTGCTGCGCACAGACAGGGGCGCCAGGACGCGCCTGGCAGGATCCGCGGGGTGCAGCGCCTAGGTGCGCCCCTTGCCCTGCGCGCGCATCACAAGTGGTTGCGGATCAGCAGCCTGTGCTTGCGCAAGGCTGCATCACACGCGTCGTTCCCACTCGCGCCTTGCTAACCTCCTGGAGCACCAGGCTATGTGGCAGCATGCGCGCCAGCCGCGCTGCGCCTGCGCGCCGATCGGCCACGCACACCGCGCTGCTACTGCAGCTGCGCCCCCTGTGCTGGTGTGCGTTAGTACCTGCACGCACTTTCAGGCTCCAGCCGCGCTAGGCGTGCGCCTAGCTATGTGCGCGCGTAGCAGCACGCCGCGCACAGCGCCTCTGGGTAGCCCGCAGACGCTGCCCTGTGGAGCCAGGGCAGCCGCCTGCAGCGGGGCTAGGCCCTGACGCCGCTGCCTATATCTATGCACCCAGTGCCCAGGCCATGCATTCAAATACACCCTGGCTGCCAGCAAGCCCCGGCAGGCCCAGACGTCCGTGGCTCCATCCGTGCTGGCCAGGTGCAACTAGAACAGGCCGCTGCTGGGACGGCAGCCACCGAAGTGGCCCACCCTCGCTCCACGCCGGCGCGTGACCATGCTTCACTACTAGGCGCTGCACACCAGCCCGGCAAGGCACGCCCGCCCGCGGCCAGCCGGGTCCCGCAGCAGCACCAGCGGCAAGCCAGCCCCGCTTGCCACAACGGTGCACCACCCTGCAGCGGAAATCCGCTTCAGCGCTGGGCGCCGCACCCTGGGCTCCTCCTGTATCGCTGGGGGTCTCCCACGCTCCGCCCAACAAGGGCTCCTCGCGCCGAGCGGCCTCCTTGACAGTGGCTAGGTGTGAACCTCTGCGTGCCTCAGCCAGGAGGGGGCTGCGATCGTGTCTGGTCCGTCATCCTTGGCTGCACATCTTTCCAGCCTCCCTCCTGCGTGTCTACGTGCTTCCTAGTGGGAAGAGGAGGTCCAGCAAGTCAGGAAAGCCTGCCTGTTGAAACCATTTCCCAAGTGGCAACCCTGGACGGGGCTTCGTCAGGCCCTGCACCGGGTAACGAAACGCCAGCCAGGTGAGCTGCCCTCGCCTTGTGTAAGCAACCTGGCAGACATAGGCGCGGCCGCGCTGCCTGCGCCGCCACCCAGCCAGCTCACGCCGGCGCGCACGCAGGCGGGCATACTGCAGCTCGACCGAGTTGGTCAACTGCTCGACTGTGGTGTTCAGCTGCTCGATCCTGGCGTGGCTCTCCTCCAGTCGTGTTGCCAGTGCCTGCGTGCTGCGGAACTTGGCCGCAAAGTCACGCATCAGCGCCGGCGAGGACCTGGCGTTTGGCGGCGCGGCCGCGCCGCCTGCGCCGCTGCGGCCAGGTTCAGCACGCAGGCGCTGGCCTTGTGACTCGTGGAGAGCCCCAATAGGATCAAGCAGCTGGACACCATAGTCGAGCAGCTGACCACCAGTCAAGCTGCAGGACGCCCGCCTGCGTGCGCGCCCCGCCTTGATCGGCTCTAGCATGCCCATGAGCGTCCTGACAGGACGCAGCACTATTGTGGTTGCCACCCGCCTGCCCAGTGGTCATTTGCTGCAGCGTGGCCGCGACGCGCGCCAGCGTCGCTCCGGCCTTGGTCCTGGCGGTGTGCTGCTTTCGTCTGGGGCGCCTCACTGCTGCTGCCCCACAGCTGAGTGCCTGGCTGCAAGCCTGGCGTTGCGAGTGTGCTGTCTGTCACAGCTTCGTGAAGAACGGCGCGCGGGCGCGCCACTGCAGTGATGTGTGCGGTGGCCATCAGAGACTTGTGCATGCATGACATCGCACAAAGTAGCAATGCGCCTGTGTTTGATTGCTTTACGCACCCTTCGCCGCAGTCGCTGCACGCCGGCGGGGCCAGATTGCTGACATAGCCGCCGCAGCGGTGCAAGAATATGATGGAGACGATGTCGATTAGGAATCGGCGTACTTTCGGTGATGCCCAGTCACTCTAAGACCTGTGAGAGCTGCTGTGCGTGACAGAGACACATACTTGTGCGAATAATTGGCCGTCGCTTGTCACGCTCCCCTGGAAGCAAGCGCTTCCAGCTTTTTGTTGCGGTGTGACTCTGTGTGGTAGACTGTGAGCATGATGTTTGCCAGCCTGTTGTGCGTAGGAGTGTATGGGGAAGCAAGGTTTCGCCGGGCGCCTTGTTTTGCGCACACGCCGTATATGAGCCTATGGGTGATGGCTGCCAGGTGGTGTGGGCGGTTGATCATGGGTCTTGAACAAGGACTCAAAGCTCTCTGACTGAGTGATCCTGCACTGCCGAGAGGGTGATTTACAGCTCACACGTTTGCTCTCCTGGATCCTGTATCACAACATGTGGCGGCACACGCAACAGGATGTATGTGAAGATGCCAGACCATCCTTGAGGGAGTAAAGTAAGGGAGTTACTATGAGACGTTACTATGAGGCGTTGGCGCCACCGAGCCACAGGTCCATGATCAACCTCTCACCTATGCATTCCTCCGCGCCCTCACCCCACCGTGTCCCTTGCTGCGCTGGGAAAGACACCCCAAGCGTGTGCCAGCGTACCATAAAGCTCGTCCCAACTGACAATCCAACAAAGAGGAAGCCCAGCAAGTCGCAACGCGACCAAAGCTCGGCAGAACTGAGAGGATACCGAAGGGAAGCCAGCACCCCTGACCAGGAAGCTGAAGCCGGAAGGCTCATGCCTATGGCACACAGTTGCCGGATGGGGTTTTGTGCACGCGCCAGGCCAAACCAGTGTGACCGAAAAGCTCAATGCAAAGCGCATGCCTGTGGCACATTTGCCGGGTATGTTATGTGCATGCACCGGGCAGGCCTTTGTCGGCGTGCGAGCCACCAGGCGCAACATGGTCGCAGCAAGGAGCATCCACTCTGAGGATACCCCCGAGCAAGCCGCGACATGGTGGCCAGCCGCACCCGGCCTGCACCTGAGCCCGCAGGCTCCCGCAGGTGTGCACAGCAAAAGCCGATCCCAAAGCACACAAGCTCCCCAGCCGGCCGCGAGCCCACGGACAAGCCACTCTGCAGACAAGCTGCAGAACCATATTATTGCGCAACGGCCTGCAAATGTTGATCGTGCGAGCCATCGCTTGCCGACTGCGCGTCTCCGGCCCTCCCCTGTTCTGCCACAAAAATACGAATCACAAAGTAGCAGTCGCACAACCGCTCCTAGGATCACACAGACCACACTGAGGACCGACCGCGTGCAGAGCCGCAGCGCTCGGCTGACGAGCAAGCATGTTCACGCACTTCCTGCGTCCGCGTGTGCACCATGGGCATGGCCCACATGGGCATGGCCCATGGAGTCACACCTTCGGCGGCTGAAGTGCCTCATGTGCCGCTGCCACCGCTCAGCGCCCATGCGCCAGTGCTGCATGGGGCGCCCTCTGATCCACTTCCTGCCTCACTACGTGCACCGCTAACAGTGCAGTGCCCCCTGCCACACCCAATGTCCACCCGCTGCAGCCCACGCCGTGCACCACCCTCGAAACCTTGCATGGCAGGGTCCAGGGGTCAGGACCGTTGCCATCCCTAGCCAAACATCGCAGGCACAGGCCTTACGCATCCTGGCTTGGCCTGCAAAAGCCACTAGGCAGTGGTGCTTGCTCGAGGGGTCGCAGGGTTCAACAGGCGCCCAGCAGCATTTGCCACATGCCAGCACACCCCAGCCCCCATCCAGCTGCTCTGCTGGCCCGGACAGACCCGCTGATGTGAGGCGCTGGAAGGAAGCGCAGGCCAGCCCGAGCCCCTTGTTGTGCCCAGGGCACAGCTAACCGCAGCAAACAGCACGCATGAAACACCCTCTCCGGTGCGCCCAGTGCGCCCAGTGCTAGCAAAAAGCAGCCGCTCATACCAAACTCAACACTCTTGGCTACTTCGGTGGCCCGCATCACATGGGCCAGGCTGCTGCGTGGGGTTTGCGATGCTGCTCTGTGCGATGCCCTGCGTGGCCGGGGTCGGCCGCACGACGCCGCGCGCGCGTCAACACTCGGGCACGACGGGCTGCCGGGACAGGCTGCCCGAGCGCGTCAGGCTGCTGGCGCGCGAGGTGCTCAGCGTCTGCGAGCGCGCGAACGCGCGCGTGACGAGCGCGCGGATGTCGTCCTCCGACTGTTCGCAGTAGGCCGCCATGGCGTCCTCGTCGGCGTGCGCCAGGCGCCGCGGGTCGCGGTCGGGCATGCCCTGCGCGCGCAGCCTGCGGTCAAGGCCCGGCCCGTTTGCGAGACGACACGCGCGCCCGCGCGCGCGGCGCGCAGCGCCTGCCGCCGCTCCCGTTCGCGCGCACCGGGCCTGCCCCGCGCATGTGGCGACGGCCGACGCTGCCTCTGTCGGGCGTCTTTGCTAGGTCTCCTTGCTCCTTTCACACGACGCCGGTTTTGACTGGGTCATGCAGCTCCGTTTAAAGCCGTAGCCGCAGCGCAGCTGCCGGTCTGAGAGGACCGAGCGCGGCGCATGATCGGCCACACGGGCGGGGGCGCGCCTTGGGCAGGTCCCGCAGAAACCAGGGGTGGCTCATAACCTCGCCGACGCTCAGCCGCAGCTTAGGGTTCGCGACCAGCAGGCGGCTCAGCAGGTCGCGCGCGGTGTCCGACGCGCGCGCCAGGCGCGGGAACTGCGCGTTGACAATGCGCGGGAACATCATGCGCAGCTGGTCCGCCTGCCGGCGCGGCGGCGCGCGTCAGCGCCGGGCGCGCGCGCATGCGCGGCGGGCGGCGGCGCGCACGCGCGTCGTGCATCCAGGGTCTCCGGGAAAAACGCCGCGGAGCGGGCGTGGTCGCACCCCTCCCCTACACTCCATATCGAGCAGAGCGCCCGCAAACCATGCACAGAGGCAACCAGCACCTCCTGCAGAGCTTGCCCCCCGGACCCTGCCCTTCCCCTTGCGGGCAGCGTGCAAGCCCGCGCCTTGGGCAGGTCCGTAGGGATGCCCGTCGAGAACGGCTCCTCGCCCGCCAGCAGCCAGTACAGCAGCGCGCCCAGCGACCACAGGTCGGCGCGCTTCCCGTCGTACGTGTTGTACAGCAGCACCTGCGCGCCGGCGGCTCTCAGCCGCGCGCTCGCCAAGTTCGCCGGCTCCAGAGTGCCTGTGAGCCGCCGCCGCTGAAGCTGTGCGGGAAATATCACGCCACATGATCTCCTGCACTTTGGATCTGGCAGCGCATGGGCGTGCACTCCGCCCTGCGCATCCAAAGCTGAGTGCGCGCTCGGCCATGGCCAGGTGGACAGGCTGGCAACGCAAGCGTGGGGGCGCGGCACGGGCGCCACATGGCCGGGCAAACCACAGGCGCTTCTTCCAGACCCGCATGCACACTTGCACGATGTCCACCAGTTGGGTCAGCAGGGCGACCAGGGCGAGCTCCGCGTGCGTGCCTCGGGCGCCACATAGCCAGGCGAGCCGCAGGCCGTCTTGCACATGCTGTCGCTGTTCTCGTCCTTGCTCAGGCCGAAGCTGCCCAGCTTCAGGCGCGGCGGCCGGCCGCCCGCGCCGTCGTCCATCAGCAGGATGTGCTCCGGCGTCAGGTTGCGCTTGGCCACGCCGATCGCGCTACAGAAGTCCAGCGCGACCAGCAGCTGCTGGAACAGCGCCCTGCCGGCGCCCGGGCGGGTTGCTTTGGCATAGGTTCACGGCAGGGTCAGTCTACAACCTATATCCCTGGCCAGCAGGGGCGGCCAGGGAGGCGCGGCGTCGGCGGCGCCGCGCACCGCGCAGTGGCCTCCGGCAGGCCGCCGTCCGGCCCCGTGCCGCGCCGCGGCGCCATGAAGTCCTCCAGCGTGCCGCCCGGCGCGTACTCCATTACAATGCCCAGGTATTCCTGGATCAAGAACACCTGCGCGCGCCGCCCTGGCCACCTCGTACCCTAACCCGATCAGGCGTCTGGGGGACATTGTACAGTGCAGGCTGTGAGAAGTTTGCACCTGGTGCACCTGGTGCTGCGCGTGTGATGGTGCGGTGAGTCCAGAATAAACACGTGACATGGGCACGGGTCACACCCCTCCCTGCACCACCAGATGTGCAAGCGTGTGTGGCTGGTGACGGGGCTGAGCGCGCGGCGAGATGCAGACTGCCGGCGGCCGCGGATGCGTCGTTTTGCCTTAGTGCCTTGGCGACACCGGGTGGACGGGGGAGGTTTGGGAGCCCAAGGCAGCTGGCAGGCATGCGGGCAAGCAGGCTCCGCACCTCGTGCATGTGGATGATGTGCGGGTGCGCGCTGCAGAGCCGCAGGTTCAGGATCTCACGCTCCGCGCGCTGAACGGCGGGCGTGGCGCGCGCGATCAGCTGCGCGCCGTGCCAACCGTCACCGCGCTGGCCTCTCCTGCCCGGCGGCCTTTTTGCTCGCTTGTCCGCAGACGGTGCAGGTGACATGCACACGGACAAGCTCTGCCAGACCGTGGGGTTCAGCAATAATACCCTAGGCCATCCGCAGCGGGTCAGCACACCGACGTGCTGGCCATTCCTTGATCTTGAGCTTGTGCACAGCGGACATCATGCAGCCGTGTGCACACCGCGCGCGTGTCTCAGCGCACCCGGATGGCGACGTGGCGCCCCGTGACCTTGTCGCGCACCAGCTGCATCATCCGCTCAGCGGTCGGCGGCGCCAGGTCGCGCAGCTTGCGGAACCTGCGCAAGGCAGACCGATAGGTCCACCACGTGTCCAACACGCTGCAGCTAGGGGAAGTGCAGCTGGCCGATGGCCGCGCTCAGGTGTACGCTGCAGCTCGCCCGGCGGCTGCGCGCGGCAAGGAGGCCAGGGCGGCGCGGGACCAGTAAGTGTGCATCTGTTTCTCATGCGAACAAGCAAACGGTCGCGCAAAATTTGCTGAAGCTTTTTAGTATACAGGCGGGCGGGAGGCGCGCCTCGGGTGGCCGCGCAGCGGGTTGGGCCCCACGTCATGTGACCCGGAACGCGTCAGCGAGGACGCGCTCGCGAGCGTCAGCGAGGACGCGCTCGCGAGCGTCAGCGAAGACGCGCTTGCGAGCCCCGGCGGGGCCGGCGGCGCCTCGCCTGACGACTGTGCGCGCGGCGCGGCGGCGAGCGGCCCCGGCGTGGCCGGCGGCGACGCCTCCGCGCTCGCGGTGCGAACCGGCGCCTCGCTGGGCGGCTCGGGCGTCCTGGACGTCAACGGGCGCCTAGAAAATCAAGGCTTGTGTGCAGCAACCTTAGCGCCTGGCCAAGCCTGAAAGTCCAAGACCTGCAGTCTGGTCTGCGCATCAAGGTCCCTGACACAGTGCGCTCGCCACCCGGAACGAGTCAGCATCGGGTACAGCGCCCATGCTTGTGCAACCTTGGACAGCACTCGGGACAGCACCCCATGTGAGGACGGCATGCAGCTGCTGGGGATGACGCTTGCGGCAGCTTGCCGCGCCGCGCTCGTCGCTGTGCACGCGCGCCCCTGCCTCTGTGGCCACCGCCGAGCTTGCTTCACTGCGCGCGGGCCGCGCCTGCACTGCACTTTGAAGGGCGTCTGCGCTGTCTCTTGCGCCATGGGCGTCAGGTCCTGCGCGGCGCGGCCGCCCGCGCCGTCCGCCGCGCCGCGCTTGCCGGGCTCCGCGGCACGCTCTGCGGCCGGGCGGCCCTTGCCATGGGCCGGCTGCCCCCCTTTTGCATACTCCGCCAGGTCCTCCAAGGACGCGGAGCGCGGCGGCGCAAAGCAGCAGCCCATGGCTACAGCTTTACACCCAGGTCACGCCAGGGCGTCAGAGTACAAATCTGCCACCCGTCCGAGAAAACGTGACCTTGTGCCCGACGGTGCTGGCCCCAAGAGCGCGGTCTGCAACCCGAACGAGCAAGCCTTCCGTCCGTTGCAACCAAGACAAGGAAATCAAACGCGTGTTCTGTTCTGTTCCGTTTTTGTTATGATGAGCTCTAAGTTCAAATGCGCTCTCTTGTGACGTCGTCCAGCAGATGGGGGCCCGGCATAAAATCTGGGCAGGAGCAATCATCAGTCACCACCATGTGAAAATTTGAATTCACGAGTTCCGTAACCCCTAGCCACAGGCAGCAAACACCTGCTGCTGCAGCTTCTTCAGAGGAAGCCTCACACTCATATGTGCATAAAACAGAGTGCACATACTGCGACGCCGATCGCCCCGCAGCGGCTACGATCGATCCGCGCCCTTTGACCACCTGCGGCTGCCCGTTGCAGCGCCAGCCGCCACAGGCCCAGACAGGTCGGGCGCCAGGCGTGTCCAGCGCCCCTCCGCCAACAAGACCTTTGCAGCTCAGCCAGCGTCTTCCGCGGTGTGTGCCAGGTCTGTGGGCGGAAAAGACCCTTGAACATGTTAGGACGCCGCCTGCTGCCTTCACGGCGGCCTGCTGCCACGGCGCGCCTCTGGGCTAGCAGGGCTCGCGCCAAGCCTCGCGCCCCCCGCGGAAGCCAGAACCTCGGGCTGCGGGCTGCTGTTGAGGCGCGCGTCCTGACCGCCAGCTGCCGCCCCGGCCGCTGCGCCGCCAGCGGAGAGGTCCGCGGGCGGCCGGCTGCGGCGGGCGTCCGGGCTGCCGGGACTTGAGCTCGATGCAGGAGGCGCCGTGCCGGAGGCCGCGCCAGGGCTGCGTGCCAGCAGCGCCGCCTCCAGGCTCTCCAGGCGCACGCGCAGCCAGTCCACCTCCTCCAGCGCGCCTGGCGCCCCAGCAGACGCAGCTTTTGGCATGCGCTCCAAGCCGGGGCCAGCAGGCTCTGTCCCCGCAGCATCACAGGATGTGCATGCACGGAGACTCTGTGACGGAGTCCTTTGCGAGGTGCAATATGGTGCAGCCCAGCTCATTAGGTCACCCGCGCGTGCTCGCCCCGCCGGCCACATGCATCGACCGCAGGCGCGCACGCATGCGCCCCCGCCGGCCCGGGAGCGCGGCTCGGGCCGGGGCGGCGCGCTTGTGTAGTCGTCGTCCACAAAGTGCCGCCGCCGGCGCAGCTCGTCCATGGCGGCCGCCATGCGCTCGTTCTGCTTCGCGAAGCGCGCCGCCAGCGCCTGCGCCTCGCCCAGCCGCTGCGCTAGCGCAGCGGCGCCGCTCGGCCTGCGCGCACTCGCCGTGCGTCGGCAGTGCCAGCATGATGCGCGCTCTCTTCTAAAATCATCTAGCTGATGTGCGTGCGGCCGCCGACGTGGTGCGTCACAGCGGCCGCCATGCACTCGTTCTGCTTTGCGAAGCGCGCCGCCAGCGCGAACGCCTCGCCCAGCCGCTGCGCCAGCGCCGCGGCGCCGCCCGGCCTGCGCGCGCGCCCTCGCCGTGCGTCAGCTGAGCCAGGATTATGCGCACTCGCTTCCAAATCCTGGCTGCCAGCTGAGTGATGTGCCGCTGCCGACACAACTCATCAAAGCGGCCGCCATGCGCTCGCCCTGCAAGGCCCGGCCTGCGCTTGCACGCATGGCATGCGGCAGCGCCTGTTTGGACATCCTGCATGCCCAAACGCTTCCCTTGGTAGCACACACAGATCACATTTGGCCGCGGTTTGAAAGCACACTGAAGTGAACACGGTATGGGCAGCACGCTCATGTAGCAAGTCCCAGTGCGCCCATGCTCGTGTCCCTGCCGAGGCATGGCCTTCCGGGGCTCGGCGAGCGAGCTCATGGGACACATGGCATCTGTAGCTGCACGCACACGGCCGGGACTGCCTGTCCCGCCAAGCCACCGGTCATGGCGATCACGCGCACCGGACGCCAAGGCCCTCGTCCAGGCTGGCCGACAGCCGCCGCGGTGCTTGATCAGGCGCGCCGGCCGCCGCGCCGCTGGAGACTGAGCGCGCCCGCGCGTGCGCCTGCGGTAGCGCGTCCATGAGCCCGGGCAGCGCCAACCCCAGCGCTGTGTCCCGCGGTCCGCTCGCAGCCTGCCCGCCCTGCCCGCGCGTGCATATGATCAGGGCGTGCTGCCACACACAGACGCACACACCATTTGGGTGCTTGCAGCATCGTGGCAGACAGCGCTGTGTCAGGGCTGGAGCAGTACACATGTGAGGCAATGAAATCCGTGCAGTGTCCTTCAGATCCCCTGTGTCTTGGGAGCGCAGAGCGGCAGGTGAGAGTCAGGGGAGCAGGCGCGCCTGCTGCCGCAGAAAGGCGTTCTCGGCGCGCAAGAGCCGCACCTCGCGCCGCAGCGCCGCAACCAGCGCCTTGTGTGGGTCCACCTGGCGCCGGAGCGCCCGCGCCGCTCAGCACTGCGCGCGGGGCTGGCACGCGCAACCGCACGCAGTCACAGCGTGCGCAGCAACGGGCGCCCCTGCCCGTGACGCAGTGCAGCTGTGCCGCGCAGCGCATGCGCGGGCTCTCAGGTCGCCCAGTGCCTCCCAGGCGGGGCTGTCAGCCGCGCGGTGCAGAGATAGGGTAGGGTGAGGGTCACCTGCACGGCGGGCCGGTTGCGGATGTTCTTGGCGCGTGCGCCGTAGGTCAGCGTCGACAGCGTCTCCTCGGCGGCCGAGGCCGCGGGCGAAACACACGCGACCATCAGCGTCAGCGCCGAGCCGCCGAGCGAGTCCATGAGCAGCTTGGTGAGGCTGGAGTCGCGGAAGGGGATGTGCGCGCCGCCCTCGCCGCCGCCGGTCTCCGCCAGCGCGCTGATCACCTGCGCGCGGCCGCGCTCGTCGCATGCCCATGGACGCAAACCCTGGAGTCCAGCGTGCAGCCACAGTCAAATGTGACCTTGCATACATCCGCCACTGACCACAGGACACAGCGCGTCCACCACACTCACGGGAAGAATTGCGAGGGGCGACAGAACGTCTGGGTCTACAGCTAACAGCGTCGCCTGCCAGGCGGGCGGCCACCTTGCCGAGCGTGAACAGTGAGCGGTTGATCCCGGAGGCCTCGCGCATCTGGCTCTCGTCCGCGTTGCGCGCGTCGCGCATGCGCTCGCTGCCCGCCAGGTCGACAAAGCTCACCTGCGGCGCGTCGCACGCCACGTCAGGCGTGAAATAGGCGCGACGACGCTCTGCTAGCCTGCTTCCCAGACTTAGCGTGCACAAGCTCGCCCCCGCACACAACCAGCCTCAACAGGTACGGTAACACACTGCCTGCCTGCTCCTGGAAACCTGGCAGATTGGGCAGGTGCGGCGCAGCTGCGTGCTGCGCCAGAGGCGTAACCGGAGTGCCCGTCCTATGGCAACGCGCGCTTGCCAATGATTGTTGCCAGGGCCGGCAGGCTGTGGAGGGAAATGCCCGCCGGCAGGGCGCCCCATGCTTCGAGACGTTGCGCGGCGCGGCGCACCTTGCCTGAGCGCGCCAGCCCAAACCCTGCAGCGCTGCTGTCGGTGCCGGGCGCCAGGTCCAGCATCACGGTCATGATCGCGTGGCTCCGGCTGCGCAGGTGCGCGCACAGGGCTGAGGTGAGCCCTTTCATATTTGCGCAGAGGTGAGTGGTTGTGTCGATACATAGAGGTTAGTGCGTCCATGTTGATGCACAGAGCTGAGTGATTTGTGTTGATGCATGAAGTGTAGTGCATCCATGTTGACGCACAGAGGTGAGTGCTTCTGTGTTGGCGCACAGAGGTGAGTGCTTTCGTGTCGATGCACGGAGGCGGAGCTCAGCGTGCTGTGCTGCGCAACGCATGATGCTCTGGCGAGCGGGGCACCTCGACTCCAGGTTGAGCTCGTGGCTGCCCATGCGCCGGTTGCGCATGCCGCGGCTGATGACCTGCGCGCCGGCCGCACCGTATTCCGCACTGCAGGACGGTCAATAGTTGGCATTGCGTATCTCGTCATCTGCCTGAGCCTACCGCATCAAGCCCGGTACCGCGCCCATCCCATGACGCACAATCAACAGGCTACCCAGGACGCTGCTGCGTTTGCACGTGTCAGCCCTGCGTGTCATGAGTGCTCTCGTTGCTGCCACGGTCATGTATATGTGCACATAGATGCGCACTGGGTCTATGACATGTGCTGCACCCCGCAGCCCGCGGAGCGCTTGCTCGGCGCCGGCTCGCACGCCTGCAGGATGTCCGCCATGCAGGTACACGCGCGCGTGGCCAGGTCGGGCACGTGGAAGCCGTGTGCGGCGGCCCAGCGCACCGCCAGCGGCTGCCGCGTCCAGCGTAGCAGGTCGTACACCCGCTCGTTGTAGATCTCGCAGTAGGAGGCCCTGCGCGCCGGCGCACGCAGCGTCGCTGCGAGCGGTGCAGGGCGCCGCCTGCGCGCAGGCGGCACTGCGGGTGACAGGCGCGCCGAGCGGAGAGACCCAGCGCAGAGGAGCGCGTGCCGACAGCAGCCGGCGCCTCACATGGCACTCAGCAGGGGCTTCGCTCTCTGGCCAGACAGCCTGTTGCGCACTGCATCAGGGCAGACAAGCTGACCCGGCAGGCCGCAGCACACCTGAGCGTGCACCCGGAGTTGGCAGGCCGCGCCAGCGCTTCAAACAGGAATAGCGCGGCGCGAGACATGATGCCATCAGACGTATCGCCTGCAGTAACACCTGGGAGTCGGGCGACCTCGGCGGCACACACGGCCTGCCGTGTGTGACTGCATGCTCTATGCTGCATGCTGCATGCGCAGACGTGACAACCACACATTACACACCCTCTGCAAGGCAGCAGGCTGGCCATGGCTTAAACATGACGGTGGCAGCGCAGGTCTGCAGTCATACCCAGAAAGCGCTGGCGATTCTTGTGCAGCATAGCAGGCTAGGGGGGAGAGTGTCTTGGAGATTCCACAAATGCAACTGCGCAGGTGCTGGGAGGGAAGGGGCAGAGATGCACACCTTCATACTCCTCCAGCTCGAGCACATCCTCGCGTCCTGACATCGTGAACGTCTTGCCACTGCCCTGGCATGCGCCATGCAGCATATGGAAGTACAGCATTTGATGGGTGGTGCTTGGAGCTGAGGAGACTGTATACCAGCAATGGCATTCCATGTTTCACAGACTGCTGGTAATCATATGATTGTGACCAAGCTGCTTGCTGCCCTTGCCGCTGCTGTGAGCTTCCTCAAGCAACTTCCTTGTGCAATTGGGATATGCTCATACAGCAGGATCATGCACAGCAGATGCCCCACGCTGTCCACGCCCACGCATACCTGGAGAGGACCGGCCTGTCTCTCTCCACACGCTTTTACACGGTCTGACATAAGCCGTGTCCGGCGGCTCACCGTTTGGCCATATGCGAAGATGCAGACATTGTACCCGGACAGCGCAGCATCCAGCAGCTGGGAGATGCCGCACGCGCGGAGAACGTCCGCCTGCACATGACCGCTGCATGGCATCGAGGGAGGCGAGGCTGTTGCCGGTACGGATGGTGCATACATGCATGGTCAATGTGGCAGCATGCACATGCCACTGGTGGCAGTTCAGACCTGTCTGTGATGACACTCGCATCGCAGCACATTTGCAGAGGTCAGCAGCTACAAAACGCACATGCGAGCTCCGCATGGCTTCCGTGAAGGCACATAGCTCAAACATGGCACATGCCGATGCTTGGGAGCGATTAACCACAGACCACAGACGTGCCTGGCTGCAGGACGGACCCAGGCAGCCGTGGAAGGCGAAGCAGCGCTCAGTCGCCGCCGCGCCCCTTACCCCAGGCAGGGCCACCTGCAGCCACCACCCTGCGGGTCTTCCAGCGATCTCTGACGCGTATGTGCATCGCAGCTTGAGCTCGCTGTTTGCGAGTCGACCACTCAGCAGTTATGGCGCGCAACAGCAGTTCACAGGTACTCATAAGCGCCTCTCGTTGCCACGCGCCCAACCTCATTCATGCATGCCCTCATTAAGTCTGAGCTGCAAGACGGGGGCGAGATATCAGACACCCGCGCTACACCGTCGGGTCGCCTTATCACATGAGCCCAGTGCGCGCGCCAGAACACTGTTAGGGTTGTCAGCGGAGACCTGCACAACAGCAGCGTCGCCCTGCGCAGCCTCCCGCTCGCTCAGCGGCCGGATCCGCGCCACGACCTGGCCCGGCGCCTGGGTTTAGGTGACCTTGTCACACAATAGAACAGCACTTTTCTCAAGTACATGATGCAGGCAACGGCATGCCGTCCTACTGCACAACGTAACAGTCACTTCGAGGCCACATGTTCACAGAGTGAAGCTGCATGGCTTTCTGTGTTGAGGCAGTACTAGCATAGTTAAAAATATCATCAACTGCTTGGCTGACGAGCGTGAACATGCGTCTGCAGCAAGCAGACCGCTACCATGTGTACAGCAGCTTGCAGGTAGGTCATGAGCAGCCCTTGACCTTGATGTTGTCGTAGTCGTCGAGCACGGTGCCTGTAGCGCCGCGGCTCTGCGGCCCAGACAGCGTGCGCAGCCCTTCCGCGGCGCGTGCAGGGTCTGCGCTGCGCATCCCCGTGTCCGGCAAAGCTCGGACCGCCTCCGGACGCCTGGCTTCGGCGGAGCTGGGTGCAGAGCCCTGCGATGCTGACCGCACGAGCGGCGCATGCCAGTTTGACAGATCCACTGAAGAGCCCTGCCGCTGCAAGCCCAGCTTCAGGCCTGAGCGGCATGTGGGGGCCCATTTGTCAAGGCGGCATAGATACCGTTCCCAATGTATTGTAGTATGTGCCCTGAAGTTCATGAGGAGCGGTCTACACTGCCCATGACACAAGAGGACATGAGTTTCACAGAGTCCACCAGGTCGCATGGTGCCCGCGACTCCAGGCCACTGCCAGCGCTCCGTCCAAACACAGAGTGTTGAGACAGCAGGACGCCTGCCTGATCTGCAGCTTGGCATGCATGAGGGGCCGCTCACTGACGGCACAGCACGCAGGCCGCCCACGGGCGCCTGCAGCTGCAGCGCCGCCGAGAGCCGCCGCGGGGCTGGCGCGTCTGTCCAGCCCTGGCGCCCAGGGACTCGCCCCTCCACGCCCGGGAAAGCAGGCGGCCATGCCTGCGGCACCGGGACACTGCCCCCCGCCGCAGAGCCCAAGCGGCTGCTCGGCGAGAGCGGGCCGCGGCTGCCCGGCGGGCTGGACGGGACGATGGCAGGGCCAAAGCCGGGGCTGGGAAATGCAGCCGTGAAAGGAAACGCGTATGGCGCCAGCGGCGGCGGGCTCTGCGGCGAAAATGCAGGGCCAGGGTTAGGGCCGGGGAAAGACGTCCCGTACAGGGAGGCGTGCGGCGGCGCTGGCGGACTCAGCGGCTGTGTGGATGGTGGCTGCGCCGCCTGCTGCGGCGAGCCTGGGAGTGGCGCAGCGCTGCCGGGGCCCCTGCGGGCCGCCAGTGCGGCGGTTGGAAAAGGTGCTGCGAATCTGGGGTTGGGCGACGGCGAGGAAGAAGTTAGATTAGGCGGTATGTTCTCTTTAGGCGGTATGTCCTATGCAGAATACATACGTGACAAGGTGTTAAGGTGTATATTGTATCTGGTGCCAGGCTGGGCGTTATGCCCCGCCCTAAACCCCAAGGTCTGACACTTGAAGTTGGAGGCCACAGTGAGGTGAAAGGTCCCACCAGCTGAGTTAGCAGGACACACAGGCTGGAGACACTCTGTTGTGAGTTTGTGCTTGGGCAGTAAAGTGCACAGTGAACTGCATGTCTCAGCATTCCTTATAGCCTGGGCGGCAGCGCGTGCTGACTTCGCAGCTGCGCAGCGCTGGGGAACAACCCACGTGTGGCTGGATGCCAACCGCGTGTATCAGGGCACTGCACGGCTGGCAGAAGTTGGAGGTGTATGACGGTATGTAAGCACAAACTTCACAGTCCTGTCACACAGACAACGCTACCACCTGCAACACTGAGGCGGGGTGCGCGCGCAGACGACCGCGAAAACACTGTGCACTTTGCGGACGCTGAAGTGCGCTCAGGTGTGGGCGCATACCTGCTGACTATCATCATAGTGCTGCTGTCCGCACTGCTCTGATCTGGGCGAGAGAGCTCCGCTTTGGCTGAGGCGGCAACTTGTTGAACATGCCCACGCGCTACAGGCACGGCTGCGCTGCTGCATGCGGCGCCCGCAGTGACCGGCGTGCGGCGCTCCGCGCTGCGCAAGCCTGGCAACGCAGCCAAACAGCTTGCGCCGCGGCTGCGCTCGTTCACCGGCGCGCCTTCGCCGCTGGGCAACGCCGCCAGCGCCGCGCCGGTCGCTGCGGCGGGCTCGCGCGCGGCTGCAACGGGTGCCGACGCTCGCAGCACCCCGCCGGCTGCTGCGGACGCTGGCAGCATGGCCGCAGCGGCTGCGCCGGCTGCTTCGGAGTGCGCGGCGGACGGCGCGCTGGACGTCGCTCGCCTGCAGGCGCGTACTCGCACCCCCCGCTTGTCCTGCCTACTAAGCCGCCCAGCAGTGCGTGCCTATCACTGCGGCACAAGTTGTGAGCAGCGCACTGGCTTGTTTCCAGTGCAACCAAGAGGGACTCTGCCGGGCTGCAGCTCGCCCTTTGTGTGCTTGAGCAAGCATGCCTTCAAGCCTACTCACTCACGGTGCCCTCATGCTGCTCGCCGCCCCAAACGAGCGGCTCTGAGCATACCAGCAATCGCGGGGCCTCGGAGCGTGAGCAGCAGCGGCGGCGCATTGCGCTCCAGCGCAAACGGCTCTGAACGCAGCTCCTCCAGGCCGCCGCCACGTCCCTCCTCGTGGCCAGGGTCGGCAGGGCCCCCGGAGGCCGCTTCTAAGGCTGCATCCGCCCAGGCCACGAGCACGGCGCGGCGGGGCCGCCGGTCGCCGGCGCCCCAGTCCAGGGGCGCTGAGCTGCGGGGCGGCACCCTGCGGACCGCCCCCTGCGCGGTCTGGCCGTCCGGCGCCGGGTGCGCGCGCACGGCCAGGGGCAGCGGCGTCTGGTTGTGCAGCACCGCCAGCGGCAGCACGCGCAGGCGCGCCACCAGGGCGCCCTGTCCGCCGCACGCGGCCGCGCGTCAGCAGCACGCTCAACCGAGTGTGCCCTCTACACCCAGGGTTCACACGCTTGCGAGCTTCCGGCCAACAGCCTCACACCCTTCATCAGATTACCTGGCAGGCTCGAGTCATGGTGCGCGAGCCGCTCGTGGATCTCCAAGCATGCTCAGCCACACTGACAGGGCTTCACGAGGGCCCTGGATCAGGCATCTAAACAAACAGATCTTCTGCAGTGGTGCATGAGCCCCCCGATCCCAATCCAGCAACCCATCTCACTGATGGGGATGGACAGCAGGAGGAGGACGCGCGCGGAGGCGCGCCGGGGCAGCAGGCTCTGCTACGAGCACGCAGCGCAGCGCAGCGCCGCCCGCGCCCACCAGCTCGAGCGCGCGCGCCTCCCCCGCCGTGGGCAGCAGCCGGGCGCGCCCGCCCCCGCTCGCGGCGCCCCACCAGACGCCCCCGGCGGGCGCAGGCCCGTCCGCGCCCTGGCCGCCCAGCCCTGCCCACGCAAGTGGCTGCGACCAGCCCTCAGGGCTTTGGGTCATGGCCGCGCGGGATGGGTCGCCCCATGCGCCGGCGGGCCTCGCCACGGAGTCGCGCTGGGGGCGCGCTGCCGGGTCTGCGGGCGCATCGCCAGGCGCGTGAGACGCGCACGCCGCTCCCGCGAGCGGCGCCGGCTCTGCAGGCGGGTGCCCGGGAGAGCAAGCGGGGTCGCCGCGCTCGCCGGCCAGCCGCAGCGCGAGCCCCTCGCCGCCCAGGCTGCCCGCTGCGAGGCAAGCTTCGTCGCCAGGCCCCAGCTCTCCCTCCAGCTGCTCGGCGCCTGCGGACGCGCAGGTGAGCATGTGACGCCTGGTGTCACAGGAGGTTCGTATTCGCCACGGCAGGTGTGCGTCTCAGCCATGCCAGGCCGTGCGCAGTGCTCAGGCACGAAAGCCTCCCATGTCGGGAGCATGTAAGTTACCCGCTCGGGTGCTACTTGGCCATGCAACGGCAGATGCAGGCTCCCACACGGTGACAAGCCCGGTCTGCCGGGAAACTGGGGGCGGGGCTGCAGGCGACGCGCGCGCCGTCGTCCGGCGCGCCCAGGCGCCAGGCCAGCCGGCAGGGCAGCGCGTTGGCCAGCAGCAGCGGCGGCATGAGGCGCAGCTCCAGCTGGCCGCTGCCGGCCGCGGGCTCCAGCGCGCCGGCGCCGCCGGCGCGCCCCGCCGCCGGCGGGGCCTCCCCTGGGACGCAGACGACCGCCCCGCGGCGCGCCCGCCGCTCGGCGGGGCGGAGCACTGGCACGTCAGAGCCCAGCCCGCCCGCGCGCAGCGCTTGCGGGGCGGCGCCGCGGCGCAGCGCGACCGGCAGCGACCAGCCGCCGCCGCCGCCCAGCCACAGCCGGAGCGTGCTGGGAGCGGCCGCCGCCGCGCCGGGCGCTCGGCGCTCGTACGCCATCAGGTCGTAGGAGGCCGCGCCCGCCGCGCCCTGCGCTGAGCCGAGCTCCAGCAGCGCCTCTGCGGCAGCGGCCGGCGCGCCGGCGCTGCTGCCAGCAGCAGCGCTCTGTGCAGCCGTGGCAATTTTACGCGCGTGCGCCGGTTGGGCAGAGGCGGGTGCGCCCAGCGGCGCGGAGAGGAGGAGCGTCACCGGGGCGCCCGTCGCATTGGTGACCCGCACGCCCGGCTGCAGCGTCACGCGCCACTGCTGACCGACCTTGGCAACAGTCACAGCGACGGGCGCCGACAGGCCGCCCAGCCATGCGGCGGCCACGCTGCACGCACCCCGCGTGGCTGCGTCGAAGCCGGCGCTCCAGCCCGCATGTGCGGGAGCGCCCTCCGGCCCGGCCGGCGCCTCCTCCGGCCCGGGCGGCGCTGCTGCAGCTGGCCCGCCCGCGCGCGCGCCTGCGGCTGCCGCGCGCTGGCCCGCGCAGCCGCGCAGTCGCAGCAGGCGCGCCGCGCGCGGGAGCAGCGCGGGGTGCGCGCGCCAGCGGTAGGCCGCGCGCGCGCCGGGCGCCAGCGCGACCGCCTCGTCGGTGCCCTCCTGCCCAAACTCCAGCGCCACGGGGCACAGGTTCTCGACCACAAACGGCGCGCCAGCGAGCGCGGCGGGCTCCGCGGCAGCTGCCTCAGTGCTGGCGGCTGCGCGCGGGGCGGCGGGCGGAGCGGGCGCGAGCTGCGCGCCGGCCAGGGCGGTCAGGCGCGGCAGCTCCGCCAGGCCCAGCTCGCTCAGGCGCAGCGTGAGCGGCCCCGCGCCCGCCCTGGCCGACACGCGCGTGCCCCGGCGCTCGGGCGGCGCGCGCGGCAGCAGCAGCGAGCCCTCCTCGTCCGCACGGGCTCCGGGCTCCGTGCCGCGGCCTGCGCCTGCCTCAGCCCCGGCCCCGGCGGCCAGCGGCAGCGCGGCCGCAGCGCGCGCCACAGGCGCGTCGTCGGGGTCCGCCGCGCAGCCCAGGCCCTGGGCGCGCCACAGCGGCGTCAGACAGGGTTTCGAGTCATGGTGACGCATGGGCAGGAGAGACACAGCGTGTCCGCACAGCACATGGGCGCCCTGCATCCCTCACGCTCGCTCGCCAACTTAGGAGCAATCGGAGGCCCCAGCCGTCAGCGGCCCCGACCGAGGGCGCACCAAAGCCTGCTGTGCAGGCAGGGCAGGATCGCCCTGCCCCAGATCGCCTGCGCCCGGCGGCTGCGGCGCATAGCAGTGCTGCACGTCCAGCGCCATGCCGCAGGGCTCCAGCAGCGGCTGGGTGGCCAGGCAGCTGGCGTCGCCAACGTGCAGGCTCAGCGTGCCGCGCGCGCGCAGGGCGGCGGCCGCCGGCCACACGTGCGCGGCCGCCTCCAGGTCCTGCAGCTGCAGGACAGCCGCCTCCAGCGGCGCTGCATGGGCTGCCGCACCACATGCGTCCCCGCTACCAGCAGGGCTGGGGCCGCCGGCGTCCAGCAGCAGCGTCGCACGCAGTTCGCTGGTGGACACGCCCACCGTGAGCGGCGCCGCCAGCGGCGGCGGCGGCGGCGGCAGCGGCGGGCCGGCGCGGCGGGGCACGGGGTTCACTGCCAGGTGCGATAGCACGTGCGCCGCGCCCAGGCGGCCCGGCGCCGCGGGGCCGCCGCCGCTGGGCGCTTCCCACGCGAGTTGCCATACCTCGGCCGCCCGCTGCGCCGCTGGGAGCACAGCCAAGCAGCCGCTTTGGGCGGCCTCGCCCGCGCTGGGGCGGGCGTCCTGCCAGCCCTGCAGGCAAGTCGGGACGTCCACAAAGCCGCCCATGGCTGCGTCCCAGGCCGCCAGCTGGAAGCCGCAAGCCCGCAGCGGCGCGAGCGGCCCGGCGACGAGCAGCGCGGCGACTGCGCGCGGTTCCGGGAAGCGCCAGGCGACCCAGCTGCCACGCGGGCCGGGCCAGACCGGCGGCTCGGGCGCGGCGTCGGCCCAGCTGACGCGCAGCGGCCCTGCGCGCCTGCACACCTCTCACACTGAAGCAAAACGATAAGCTTGCTCGCCATACAAGCGTGGTGCCTTTACATACCAGTGCACCTTGCAAGAGACTTGGGCGGTGACAAATGGGTGCTGGGGCTTGCAACGCTGGGCATGACTGAAACAGAGCAGCACAAAACAAGTGGTACGCACTGTTTTCACAACGTAACTTCTTTCTGGGAGGTGCAAAGGTAGGCAGAGAGCACATCTCCAGGACACTGTGAGCGGTGACTCTGGCAGCACTGCCATGCGGACCTCCCATGCCATGGCAAACGCAGCTTTGGCACTTGGCAGAAGCCGCGTGCCTGGCGGCGAGCCCGCGGCCTCGGAGAGTCGGAAGCGCCCACAGCGCAGATCGTCCCCAGCAAGCAACTGCTCGAGCGTCAGACCGTCATCTGCGCCGCCGCTGCTGCCTCCGCTGCCGGCTGCCTCCCCGCGCCCCGGCACCTGCCGTGCAGCACTCCCGCCGCGAGGTAGGGCGTCGCCCGCCCCGCCACCCAAGGCCTCGCCAGCACCGCTGCCGCCGTGTGCGCCCCCGACCTTCATGGTGGGCCTGCCTCCTGCTGTGCCGGGCCCGGGCGGGGCGCCATAGGCAGTGGCGAGCGCATGCGCGGCTGCGAGCGCTGCCAGTGACGCCTGCAGCGCCAGCAGCGGCGCGCGGACGCTCACGGCCAGGACGGGGTGCTTGCTGCCGGGCAGGCTCGTCGCCAGCACAGCGATGCTGGCGTCGCAGGGCCGGAGGACCGCCAGACCATGAGACGGCAACCCTGCGACATGCTGACGAGTGTCACAAGCTGTATCAGCCAGCTGGGGGTGCTTCTGCGCAGGCATGCGAGCACAGCACAGCGTTCCAATGCCGTCTCTCAGGGAGGTCTGAGGGGTCCAGCTGTTGATCGCAGGCAGCATGGGACAAAGCACGCTCGCGACACAGGACATGGGCATGGTCCGTCATGAGCTAGCGGTGAATGTCTGGCACCAGCCATGCGCTTGCCTACAGCAGCACTGCATGGGCACATGCCCGGAGTGCCACAGGCACAAGCAGAGCCTCGTATGCTGTCTATAAGCAGAACGGCCCGATGCCGAGCGCCCTCCGCGCCTGTGCCATGCAGGCGGAGGGTCGCGGAGACCGCAGACGCGTCGGCCTGCAGCGCCATTGGCGCGCCCTCGCGCAGCCACGGCGCCGCGTCCGCCTCCACCGCCGCGCCCACCTGCACCCGCAGCTTTTATGTCGTCTCCGCTTGGCGGGCAGCGCCTGCTTGCGCTCTGCAGTGTTGCCCAGGTCTGACGCGGCCGCTGGTTGGACATCACCCCAGACTGATCTTTGACACAGTGAGGGCAACTGCGTTGCCAAACCTGACTTTACATGAAGGGCGCCGGGCGCCTCGCCCCTCAGCGCAAGTGCGCATGCTGCCGGCGCCCCGACACACCAGGAGCGCGACATCACTCGCTTCCGCCACTGCGCGCGCGGCAGGCGCGCCGCTCGCACTGCACGAGGCGGGCTCGCAGCCCTCGCCGCTCTCGTCCGCAGCCGCGGGCGCCGCAGGCAGCAGCGTGGCCTGCAAGCGCCGCAGCACCGCCCGTACGCGCGGCGCCGCGCTGCCCCGCGGCCGCGGCGCGGCCGGCGGGCGTGGCCCTGCAGCGGGGCGCGCGCTGAGTTGCCGCCTGCGCCAGTCTGCGGTGCCGGCGCGGCTCGCTTGTCGTGCTGGTAAGGATAAGTTGGCAAGGTGCCAGCATGAACATCGCTGTCCTCGAGTTGCTGCCCATGCAGGCTGTGTGCAGAACCCAGACTCCTGTGACGGCACCATCGGACAGAGCTCCACACCCCGCACCCCGCGAACCAAGACCCGCCATGCTGCCAGGCAATCATGGCGTGCTCCGCGACCGTGCAGCGAGCGCGCATGAGGGCGAGCAGCAGCTCTTGCGGCGCACCAGGCGCGCTACCGCCCCCTGTAGCCGCCGCGAGCGCGCCCGCCGCGGCCAGGCCCTGCGGCGTCACCCGCACTGCCAGCAGGCCCACCTGGCACGCGCGCGCATATATGAAGTGCGCGGCTCCCCAGTGGTGGGATGCCAGCGGGCGAGCGACATGGCTCTCATTCAAGGCGAGCATGCCGGCGCTGTGTCAGTGTCAGGCAGGCGCTGCGCAGCTGATGGGCAGTGACCAGCGCGATATATCATGGTGCGGGCAGCGCGCCTCGAGGGCTGCATCCGTAGTGGAGCCGCCGTCGCCGCTCTGCACCCGCGCTGTGCAGGCCAGCGCCCCGGCCGCGGGCGCCGCCTCGGCTGGTACGCTCCGCTCGCGGCACACCCTGACACAGTCCCGGGTCGCATCAGACCATGGGCATGCGTGCTGTGCGCCCATGCCACGCACCCACCTCTCACTTTTGCCCGCATGCAGTCTGCCTGCACCGCCCCAGCATCACGCACCGCGCGAGCCAGTGCATCTCCGGCGCGGCCGGGGCGCCCGCCGGCGCCAGCGTGCACAGCGTGGCAGACTCCAGGGCCAGCTGCAGGCGCGCCGACGAGCGCGGCTGGCCCAGCAGGAAGCCGCGCGCGTCCCGCCGCGTGTCGGCGGCCTGCGCAGCACCTGCGTCCTGGCTCCCGCCTCTGGCACGCGGCAGCGCGCCGCCGCCCGAGCGCGCCGGCAGCACACCGCAAGCATCACAGCACGACAAGCAGCGGCAGTGCGCCCAGGCGGCAGGGCTCCCCACAGTCGACAGCTCACGCCAGCACTCGTGCAGGGGCGCGGGTGCCGCGGCGGCGCGTCTGCGCGCATGGCCGTGGCCGAGCGCATGAGCGCCTGGGGCGCGCCCATGCCGAGCGCAGCTCGCACTCCAGCACCGCCCCCAGCGCCCAGGCGGCCACGCCGCCCGGCTCCAGGCACGGGCCCGGCGCCTGACCCGCCTCGCGCTCCGTGGCGGGCGGCGCCGCGGCCCCCGGCGCCGGCCCCGGGCCTGGCCGCCCCCCCGGCGCCACCTGGCCCGACAGGCTGGCGACGCTGACCGCGATGCGCAGCGCCGCCGGCTGCGGCAGCGCGGCCGGCGGGAAGGCCGGCAGCGGCGGCAGCGCGGGGCCCGCGCCCGCGGCTGTCGCCAGCGTGGCCTGCGGCGCCAGGCGCCATGCTCCTGAGACCGGCCAACCGTATGGAGCACTGCGGCGCAGCGTGTGCGCTGCACTGGACGTGCCGAACTCTGTCACTGCAAAGCACAGCTTACTGCGCTCACGCACCATGCCAGACACAGCCTGAGCCTTGAGCAGACGGGTGCGCTGAGGACGATGCAGGCGGCAGCCAGAGCAGCCGCGCTCCGTAGTTAAGCGCTCGGCAAGCCCGAGCCGTCCTTGTGCTACGTGAGCGCCCCGCGAAAAATACTCGCACGCGCGCCGGTGCGCATCGGGCAGAGGCGCGGCAGGGCGCGCACCAGGGCGCGCAGATGCGCCGCATTCAGCAGCCCAGACACGCTCCCCACGCTCAGGGACAGGCGGGCGGCACTGGCGCCAGCGCCGCCGTTACCCTCGCCCTCGCTGCCTGCGGCCTCCAAGAGCAGGCAGGCGGGGCTGCCGAGCAGCGCCGGCGCGCACGGTCCCTGCGCCAGGGCCCGCGCGCCCCCGGCCAGCCGCCCCGGCGCGGCGGGCGAACCCCAGCCGGGGCTTTCGCAGGGCGGCGGGGCGTGCGCGTTGCCACGGCCAGATGCTGTCCTGATGGGCGCGAGCCCCTCTGACCGCGCGCCGCCGCCGCTCGCCTGGTCCTCAGCCCACGCGCTCGGCTGCGCCTGCTCGCTGGGCGATGCAGCGCGCGGCTCGGGCGCCGGCGCAGCACACGCAGCACCCTGCGACGCGCGCTGGTCGGGCGTGCCCCCGACGTCCAGCGGCGGCAGGCTGCACATGCCCAGGTCGGCGGCGGCGGCCGCCGCGCCGGTGCGCCCAGGGCCGGCCCACAGGCCAGGCTGCGCCAGGCTCGCCGCGAGCGCCGCCGCGCCATCGTCGGGGCGCCCCGGCGTACGCGCTGCGGCCGCCGCCACCGTGAGCGCCTCGCACGCCACCAGCAGAAAAGCGCTGCCGCGGCAGCCCAAGCATGCGGCGGCGGTCGGCGAGCACGAGAGCCCGGGCGGCGGCGGCATGCTCGCCGCCGCAGCTGCTGCGCCACCCGGCGCAAATGCGAGCGTTAGCGTGCTTGTCTCGATAGCCACCTCTGCCAGCCAGGCCTGCTCGCACGCGCCCGCGCCGCCGGCGTCCCCGCGCTCCTTCAGAGCGCGGCGCACGCCGGGCGATTCCGCCGGCCAGGCGCGCGGCGGCAGCGTCGCCACCAGCCGCCGCGAGGCCTCCGCCGATGCCCCGCCGGCGACGGCCGCCGCGGCGGCCACCTCTGCGCCGCTGAGGTGCGCGCGCGCTGGGCCCAGCACTGCGTAGAGCGCCCATGGAGGCCCTGTCGCCTCCTGTGCCGCCTGCCCGGCCGCCGCTGCGTCTGCGCCCGCGCCCGGCGCGGGCGGATCCGCCTCGCCGCCCCCGGGCGCAGCCGCCTCAGGAGGCGCGCTCGTGCGCGCGCCGGGAACAGGCCCGGCGCATGCCGCCGGCGGGTGCGGGGAGAGCGCGGGAGGGGGGTCGCCGCACGCGCCCTCGGCGCACAGCATGGCCTGCGCCTCCAGGGGCCCCGCGACCTCGCGCTCGCCCACGTCCGCCAGCGCCTCCGCGGACGCGCCGTCGCGGGTGGCCGCGCTGGCAGCGTCCGGCGCGTGCTCGCGCCAGCGCAGCGCGACGCCCAGGCGCACGCCGAGGACCTGCAGGTCGGTTGCGGCTAGGGTCATGCTCCAGGGCGTTGCCATGCCCTGGACAGGGTACATGCCCTACTCCGGGGCAGCGCCAAGCTAAGGAGGCCGCAGCGGCATACGCACAACCAGGACGCCCATGCCGGCAGCGCTGGGCGGACGCCGTCGCGCCCCGCGTGGCCAGACGGGCGGCTGTCCAGCAGGGACACTGCCACGCCTCTCACTCCCAGGCAGACGCGGTGGGCAAGGCGCCACGCGCGCACCGTCAGCCGCAGCGCGCGCGCCGCGCGCCGCCGCGGCAGCGCCCACAGCGCGGCGGCCAGGCTGCGCGGGCGCGCAGGCGCGCGCGGCGCGCCCAGGTGCGCGCTCACGCACTCGGCGGCCACCACCAGCGCCTCCGCGCGCGCGCCATCGTCTGCCAGCGCCGCCAGGCGCACGCCGAGCACCGACAGGGCCAGGCTGGCGCGCCCGCGCAGCCACGCAGGCGCATCCCCTGGCGAGCCCGCCTCCACAGGTCCGCGCGCAGGGGCGTCGCCCGGCGCGCTGGCAGCACCCACCGCGTCCCGGCCCGCCCAGCCCGCAAACGCGGCCGCCTGCGTGGCAAACCCCGGCGCGTATGCCGCGCTCAGCAGCCCGACATGCGTCGACACGACATGCGCTGGCGGTGGCTCGCCGCCGGCCCTGACAGGCGGCCCCTCCGCCGCGCCGGCCGGCTCGCCGCTATCCCTGAGCGGCCCCGGCTGCCAGCGCACGCGCAGCGCGAGCGGCTCCCCCGCCGCGCCCGTCAGCGCAGCGCTCTCCACGCCCGCGGCCGGCTGCAGCGCCAGCACCTCTGCGTGCCCGGGCTCCCCCAGCCCTGCACCCGCCCTGGGCCCGTGCTGCCGACCCGGGGCGTTACGACCGTCGGGTCCGCTGGCCAGCGCAGCGTGGGCGGGGCTGGCGGCGCCCCCGCCGCCGGGCGCGCCGGCGCCCGCCGCGCCGCCCCAGCGCCGGGACAGGCGGCAGGAGCCCAAGCTGGCGTCCACGGCGCGCAGCTGCTCGCCACTGATGTCCAGGCCGAGCTCAAGGCCCGCCCACTCCAGCGCTGCGAAGGGCTCCGCCGGACTCCTGGCCGGCGCGCTCGGCGTGCCGGGGCCTGTCTTGGCCTCCATCCCTGCCGACCCTGGCGCCCGCGCCACCGCCGCCGCCGCCGCCAGCGCGGCCGCCGCGGGCGACAGCTGCCGCGACGGCGGCGGCCTGGGCGAGCAGGCATCCTCCAGCTCCTCCAGGTAGGTAGAGCGCATTGCCGGCAGCGCGGGGGCAGCCAGGGACCCGTGCGGCTCCGACGACGCTGTCGGCATGACACGGGCGCGCCCGGGCGCGGCGCGGTCCAAACCCAGGGCCCCGAGAGACCCTGCGGGCGCGAACGCCTGGCGCTCCAGCGACGCCCGCCGCACAGGGTCCCAGGCGTTCGGGTGGGCGCCGGGGTGGCTGCGCGACCCGCGCGGGCTGAGGTGCGCCGCGCCGCGCTCGCTGTGCGGCTGCTCGGGCGCGCCGCGGCTGGGCGCATGCGGAGGGGCGGCTGCCGCGGCCTGGGCGTCCGAGGGGGTCCGGGCGCCAGGCTGGCCAGCGTAAGGCTGGGCCGCCGGCGGGTCGCGGTCGTCGAAGCACTTGAGCGTGCCGCCTGCGGCCGGACGGCAGCGTCAGCGCAGGCCGACAGGCGTGCAGACAGAGCGGGGGCCCTGTTCGCACAACCGCACGCACACATGACTGGTCTTGTCAGGCCAGAGCCGTGAACAGAAAGGTAACGGGCAGCATCGTGGCCACAACAGACGTGCTGCGCCACAGGCTGCATGTCCACATACCCCGCTGCGCGAGAGGCCTGCCAGTTGCACCAGGTCACAGACAGGTTCACATGTCAACAGCACGGAGTGAGCGCATGGCGTGCGCGCCACCTTCCACGGGTGCAAGGCTGCAGAGGTGAGCACTGACCCACGCAACAGGGTGGCCCGCACAGGCCTCCCACCTGCAAACAGCACACTGACAGCGACCTGCATGTCGGCCCGCGACACGGGCGGCGGCGCCTCGGCGGCGGCCGCCGCGGCCGCCGCCGCGGCCGCAGCGCCTGCCTCCGCTCCCGCCTCATCCGTTATGAAGCCCCACACGCGACCAACGATGCCCATTGCGCCAGCCGCCAGGGCGGCAATGCCGCCAGCGGCGGCGGTGCCGCCGCTGCCGTCGCCGCCGCCGCCGCCGCCGCCGCCGTCGTCGCTGCCGCCGCTGCCGCCGCCGCCTTTGCCTCCGCCGCCGCCTGGCGGGCTGGCGGCGGGGCCTGGCACTTGGGGGATGGCGCTCGCAGGGGCCTCCGCTGTGCTGGCAGCCGCGTCTGGCGGATCACGATGGCTGCGGTCAGCAGCGGCGCCAGCGTTCTGCGGGCCGAGCGCGGGCCCTGGTGGCGCCTTGGCCTCTGCAGCCCCGGCAGCCTGACGTCAGTGGTACTGTGTAGCAGGCAACAGCCTGGGCCAGAGCAACAGCCAGGAGCGTGTTTAGCCGCAGAAAGCATGCTGACGGCCTCACTCGCTGACCAGTATAACTCCAGCACGATGCACATCTGATGCAGTGACAGCAGCTTCTAGGCCGTGCGGCAGGCGCGCCGGCATGCGCGGCGAGCGCGCCGGCGACCTCGCCGGCAGCGGCGCGCAGCCGCGCCAGCTGGCGCCCGCTCAGCGCCGCGTACACGCGCGGCACCGCCAGCGCGACGACGCTCTGCAGCGCATCGCCCCGCCGCGCGCTGCGGCCGCCGAGCTCCGGGTCGAGCACGGCGAACAGGGGCACCAGCGCCGTCACCTGCAAGGCCACAAGGACAGGGTTTGTGCTAGGTCACCTGCCTGTACCACTGCTTGTCCCTGTCCCTGGGGAGCTGTAGTGCAGGTGCGTACGGCGCGTTCAAGTGTGTAGGGCCCTGCGAGCAGCGCCGCAGTGATCTGACTTGCCGGGCACATGCATGGCGGGTCGTTATCGCCTCGCCCGCCAGGGTTGCCAATGCTGCAGCCGCGCCAGTCGTACTGCTTGTGATCACGCACTGTGATTTATATATTGCTGGCAGCCAGGGCTGCATAGTCAGCCAGTGGTGGGCCTGAACGCTGCAAGCACCGGATGCACTTAAGCGACAGTGGTACTAATTGTGAGGGACACGCACGGGTCCTCCTCAAGTTCCCAGCCTAGCCCTACGCCCACACGCGCCTCGATGTCCGGCGCACGCAGCAGCGGCAGCCGGCCACCTCGCTGCTCCACCGGCGGGCGCTCGGCAGCGGCGTCCAGCGACACGGACATGTGCTTGACCGCGAGCGCCTTCTTGAGCCAGCACTCCGGGTGCTGCGCGCACAGCCGGGCTCGCTCCGGGCCCGGGAGCGGCGCGCCGCTGCATGCCGATGCGCATGCATGGATGCCTCACGACTGTGAAAGCGCAGCTGGTCCGCATGATGCGCTTGTGCATGCCGCCAGTCTAGCATGATGGCCCGGCCAGTTACGATCAAGCAACACACTGCAAGCGCGCAGACCTGTGTGCACACCGCAGCAGGTCGCGTTGCGCGCGGAAACCCAAGGTGCGTCCCAAGACGACCCGCGCAACGCGCCCAGCTGCGCATGGGGCCCCAAGGGGCTGGTGATGGCGGGGGGCACCCCGAGCGCGTCGCGCCAGGCGTCAGGCGAGGTCGCGACGCGCATGGACTTGCACGTCAGCGTCGCGGCCGCGGCCGGCGCCAGCAGCTTGACGACCACGTTGTTCACCGTCAGCGCCGTATCGAACAGCGCGCGCAGCAGCAGCGCCGTCAGCGAGCCCATCCAGCCGCCCGGCGCCAGGCCCAGCTCGTCCAGCGGGCCGCCTGCGGCCGGCAATGGGCGTCGCCGGGGTGCCGCTTCGGCGCGGCGGCGGCGGCGCCAGGGAGCCCGCCGTCATCCCGGCCCCGCCGCAGGGCTGCCAGTGCAGCGCGTGGCAGCACAGCAGCAAGCACTGGCGGGGGCTGCATGCAGGAGACAGCAACGAACTCCTGTTGGGCGCTCGGAGGGCAGTAGTGCACTATAAGACGGGCCGTGGGCCATGCATGCAGACATCGTTGAAGGACAGGTTTGGCATGCATGCACCTGGACCGAGGCTGAAGGCACTTGTGCATCGCTGTGGGGTGTTTGTCCATCGCCGCAGGGTGGTTTTCCGGGAGATGAGGACGTGGGGAGGCATGCGCGCCACTGGGGTCGGCCGCCGCCTGGCTGACAGCCTCCCGGCGGTCCTCGCTGGCTGGGTCGCCTGCCGGCTCGCTATGCAGCGCCAGCACCACCTCCACCGTGTCCAACATGACCTGCATGCGCGCACTCTTGGGCCTTGACCGCATTGCACCCTGACGCTCGAGCCTCCAATGGCAAAAGGCTGCTTCAGCATGCAGCGGCCTGCATGTCGCCTCCCCTGATTGTCGCTAAGCATGCATCAGGCCCATGCGTTACCCGGAGCAGCTTAAACAGAAGTGAAAACAGGCTGGCACATGGATGAAAGGAAGCAGTGCCGGGCTCGCTTTGGGTTCAGGCAGAGCCCCGCGCCTGTATCGGCTGTGTCGCCAGCGCCGTCCAGGGGACAGTGACGCGCAGCTGGCGCGCATAGGCGCGCTCCACGCGCAGCGGCAGGCGGCCGACCAGCGCGTCCAGGTTGAGCTCCAGGTTGGTCAGCAGCAGGCTGCCGCCGGACAGCGACACGCGCAGGTCGCTCGCGCGCTCGCCCGCCGCGCTCTTGATGAAGCGCTGCAGGAGCCTGGGCGAGGGACACCCCCCTTGAGCTGGGCTCGAGGGAGCTTCGGCTGCGGGGCACCGCGATAACGACTGGCGCATATCGCTCGCCTGCTGGCCCACCTCTCACATCAAAGTGCTTGGTGTTGGCTGATAATGGTGAGGTAGCAGGGTGAAATACTGCACTTGAGGCAGCAGCAAAGTGCTGGCGCTGGATAGGACCACGTGCTGGTGGCTGGCCTGACTGCGAGATGCCTGCTAAACTCACAGAGCAAAACACCTTCACAGGTAGTGAACAAGATGCTTACAACAGGCCAGCCATAGAAGAGGACAAAAGCAAAACAAACTCACGGAAAGACTCTGTCGACAGCGCAGGTTGGGAACGGCTCACAGAAGAGCGCACTGCTTTTGTCTACTGCACCGAGGCGCCCTCATCGGGGGGTGCTGCCGCACCTTGTGACCACTGGAGTCAACAAGTGCTCCATCTGACCGTCTGCTATGTGCAGAGCGGCGTGTCATGCAGAGTACTGTCCATTTCGCCCTTGATGGCCTGCTCATTTAAGCCGTGACACCCATAGCCACGGGCTTGGCGTGAGCCCTGCAACTGGCCTGTGGCTGACTCCTTGTTGCTGTTTGCTTCATCCATTCCGCTGCTCTGCTCTTGCAGCATCAGGCACATAAAAATGAATTGCAATAGCTGGCCAGGGCCCCATGGGTGGATTCCCGGTGCACCATCACACACCATCAAGTGCATGCGCTCCCGACATGCAATGCAAGTCTATGTTCATAGTGAGGTGTGGTCAGCATCCTGGTAGCAGTACTGCTGTTCTGGATGCGTGCGTCCGCCCTCACGCGACTGGTGGCTGCACGAAAGGACGTCTGGTGCATGTCACAGCTTAGGTGCGTGAACACGATACGCTGTGGCTGATGCGACTTGTACTTGCCAACTGGCTGATAACAGGGTGCTCAATACGTCGCTGCATTGACAGCAGGCTTCGCTCAGGGCGTCTTCCAGCGCACCGCAGTCCGGCGAGGACTTGCTGGACACACTCGTCAACCATGAGCGCACAGGCGTCCCTGCCGGCGCAGGCTCAGACACGAAAGCAGGCTTCGACCTGGTGCGACTCCGTGCGCTGCAGTATTCGCTCGCCACTTAGTGGGCTACCTCTTTCAGCACTCCAAGCACAGCTTACAGCAATAACTCCCGGTGAAAGCCCTGCCGACACACTGCCGTTACTGTCAGCAGGCCTACCTCTGCGTCCAGCTGCGAGAGTCCCCCGGCTGCCGCGCACGACCATCCTGAAACGGCTGGAGCAGGGCACCTGTGCTGCAGTGGGCTCTCACCACACATGTGTTGCCTGTCTAGCACACTCGGGTGCCGCAGGGACGGATGCACCGGCTGCTGGGCCGCCTCGGCAACCCGCAGAATGCGCTGCCGGTCGTGCACGTGGCCGGCAGCAAGGGCAAGGGCTCCGTCACAGCCATGCTGGCAGCAGTCCTTCAGGCAGCCGGCTACAGGGTGGCCACATACACCAGGCGCGCGAGCCACCACCCTTGTTGGCAGGTCAGCTGCTCCTGTGTCAAACAGTTACGCCGGGGCCCTGTAGCGCAGCTCCAGGTGGCTTGGCTTGCAAACGTATTTGGTGTCAAGGTGAGTTAGTCTGCGCAGCCTCTAATGTCGTGCTTAATAGAAGTACGAAGCTGATGCATGCCATGCAGCCAGTGTTTTCTTTAGTGCGGTACAGCGCTCGACCGCTGGCACCATACCCACTCGATGTTGCTTGTGCAGAATATCATGGCATGGACGTTCCCCCTGAGGTGAATCTGCTGTGGGGTGTTTGAACGCTGCTGAGATTACGATTTAGTAGCTGGTGTGCATTGCGGCGCAGCCCGCACGTCACGACGCTGCGAGAGCGCCTGGCGGTCAATGGGCAGCCGATCGCGCCGGCCGCGTTCGCCGCGCTCGTGCAGGGCGCCGCGGAGGATGTGGCGGCCGCGCAGCGCGAGGACGCCAGGCTGTCGCACTTTGAGGCGCTGACCGCGCTGGCGCTGCGCCACTTCCAGCAGCAGCAGGCGCGCTTCAATGGCAGCACACGGTCCCCACCGTGACCATGGAGTGCTGGTGTTCAACATGCCTGCCACCACGTCACCCTGCCACATCTGTGTGACGCTTGGGTAGCTGCAATGAGTTATTTCGAAGGTGTGCGCATGTGGTGCATGCTGGAGCAGCGCTATGCACCTGGCGCTATGCACTGTGGCGCAGAGCACGGTGTGTGCTTGGTGTTGCCGTACTCACATGCTTTCATGGGAGGCCCGGAACTGCTGAGGCCCACAACAGCACCTGGACCCCGGTCAGTGCTGAGGGCGAGCCCAAGCGGTCTTCCAAGGCCCCGATTCAGCCGGCATGTGACCTGCGATTGCCTACACGCTGCTCTACAGAAGCTGTGCAAACCGCGTGGTGCACAGCGTGGGGTCAGGTCGACATTGCGGTGGTGGAGGCGGGCCTGGGCGGCGCTCGTGACGCGACCAACGTGTTCCCTGCCCCGGACGGCGACCCTGACCCTGCGCGTCCCTTGAGCGGGCTTCGGCTGGCCGTGATCACAGCGATTGGCCTGGAGCACCAGGCACGCCCCGGCGTCTGTTCAAAGGTATTGCTGGTTCTTACAATGTGTACGAACCGGTCTGCCTGTGCAACCCCACATGCTCACCTGCAGAGCTTAAAGTCAGGCAGCCTGTCCTGCGTCATCATGCTGCCGCGCTGGTGCAGTGCTGCCAGACTCCTCGGCAGATGTGCTCTATGTTCACAGGCTGTGCGCAGCAGAAAAAACAAGTCTGCTGCAAACTGTGAACCATTTTCTTTGGCACGTAGTTGACAAGTGCTTGCCGTATCACTCACGCCCTGTTGGAAGCACCCGCTGCATGGTTTGCGTCATGCTGCGACGAGGCCCGCTGCCGACATGGCGCCCCCGCGGGCAGGCCGCGCTGGGCGGCGGCCTGCGCGAGATCGCGGCGGCCAAGGCCGGCATCCTGAAGGCGGGCTGCCCGCTCGTCTTGGCGCGGCAGCCGGAAGCGGAGGCCGCCGCGGCGCTGCGCGCGGCTGCTGCCGCGCTCGGGTGCATGGTGCGTGGGGCGGCGTGCGCAGGGCAGCCTCCGACCCCAGCATCTCAAGGATATACATTTTTGAAGCACCGAGGCATGGGGAGCATTGTGACCGAGGCAGGAGGAGCATTGTGCCATGACAAGCTGCCTGGCTGTGCCGCAGCGCCGGAGCACAAGGCCCCCATCATCTGGTACGAGCCTGGTGGCCGAGCACAATGCCACCATGTCTTGACCAGACATGCATGGGTAGGCCGCCGATGGGGTTTTCTAGCTGCCTGAACTTTGCATGTATGTGTTGGATGCTTGTGACGGCGCTGACAGCGCAGTGCGGCGGGCTTGAGTGTGCAGCACATGTCAGGTTCTGGACCCGGACGAGGAAGTGGCGGTCGAGTCGCGGGGCGTCGAGGTGGGCGCTGATGGCGTGCGGGAGTCGATCGCCCTGCGGCTGCTGGGCGCCGGCGCGGGCGACGGCGCCGTCCTGGGTGCTGCCCGGACGCAGTTTCTCTGCAAGCCCGCAAGACATGGCGTGCGCGTGCACAGGTCTGGGGAGCATGCAGGCGCACTGCTGCGCGTTGTGTGGGCAGGGTGCAGGGCGGTGTGTCCACGCTAGGTCTTTTCAGTGTGCTGTGCAGTTTGGAACCGGATCCCTTGTGGCCCTGCTGGGCCTGCATGGGCAGCCTGCAGCTAGCGCCCGCCCACCGTGGGCCCGAACCCGGTGCTGAGGTTGTTGTCAGCCGGGGGGTGCTTGGATGCCAATGACACGCCTGCCTGGCACCTGTGACACGCACGCCTGGCCGCGTGCTTAATCACGTCAGCAGCAAGGCATTCAAGCCAGATTTGAATATGGACCATGCAGTCCGACCTGGCCCTGTGTCCGCGCCCTGCTGGCAGAGGCGCGGCTGCGGCTCGCGGGCGCGCACCAGCTGGACAACGCGGCGGCGGCGGCGACCGCCGCGCGCGCGCTCGCGCGCGACGGCTTCCCGCGCGTCTCGCCCGCCGCTATCGCGGCGGGCCTGGGCGCTGCCTGGCTGCCCGGCCGCTTCCAGGTGCTTGGCCATCGTGCTGGGCGGCGTGAGCTTGTGGCTGCAGCGTCCTTTGCACTGCAAACGCGACGCGATGCGTGTGCCTGCACTGCATGTGGGCCGCCCTGTGCAAGGCCTGGGCTGCTCCTCGCATGCACGGCGGGCACAGGCTGCCTCTGCATGCACGCAGCGTGCGGGCCCTGCAGAGATGCTGCCGGGCGCGCGGGCGTCTGATGGGGATGCGGGCGCCCCGGTGCAGGTCGCGCGCCTGGCGGACCGCGGCGGCGCACGCGACACATGGCTGGTCCTGGACGGCGCGCACACGCGCGCGGCGGCAGCGGCGCTGGCCGCCACACTGCGCGCTGCGTTCCCGGACGCCGCGCTCGCGCTCGTGGTCGGCATGGCGGTCGACAAGGACGCGGCGGGCGTGATGGCGGCGCTGCGCGCCGCGCGCCCCATGGCCATCGCATTCACGCAGGCGCCCATCGCTGGCAGCATGCAGCGGTGTGCGCGGGAGCGCCGGCACTCGTGGGCGGTCAGCCTGCCCGTAATATGATTGTCTCGCAGGAAGCGGTGGGGAGCTCCGAACGCGTGCGGAGCTGGTGCTCAGGGCTGCTTGCGCTGTGACGTGCAGGGAGTGTATAGTGAGTGCAGGGAGTGTGCATACGCCTTGCTTTGCTGGCTGGACGCAGATGGAGTGGTTGAGTCCCGGTGCCACACCGCTGAAATATAGCAGCACATCAGAGTTGCAGCATGCGCGACCGTGGCCATGCGCCCCACTTCAGCCCGACTGCCAAAGGCTCTAACCGCTGCGCACTCGGCGTGGTCAGGGCGGCTGCGCCAGGGATGCTGGCGGCGCAGTGGCAGGCCGCCGGCATGGACGACGCCAGGCCGCTGCGGAGCCGGGAACTGATCAAGGCGCGCTGCTGGCTCGCACTGCATGCTGTTTGGCCCGCACTGCATGCCGCTTGCGGGCATGCAAACTGATTTGTGCAGAAGCGAGCCTCCGGCACGACTGCTGTCCCCTGCCTTGTTAGGTATTGAAGGGGTGTGAACGCCCACGCCCGCATCATGCGATGGCCACCATAAAAGGAAAGACAAACAACACCAAATGGTCAGCTCCATGAGCTGCACCTGTGTGGTCGCAGGCGTCCGTGACGGCGGCCGTCGAGGCCGCCTGCAGCGAGGCGCACGCTGCACGGCGCAATAACACAGCTGTCGTCTGCGTGACAGGGTCACTACACATCGTGGCACAGGCGCTGCAAGAGTTGCCGCTTGAGCCTGCAGGGTGAGGCTCTGTGCGCATTGCGCTGTGCGTTTGGATTGATTATGAAGACAGCTACACACTGCTCGGCAGTAACATACATCTGCAGTTGCATAGCTCTGTCCCAAACTGGTAGCTATGTTTCCAGAAAGGCTGCCAGGCAAGCGTTTTAAAAGTCACATGCTAGCAGGCTGCAATTGTGCAAGCGAGTTTGCCATATATTGCGACCGTCACGACCATCAACTACACACACAGGATCAGCACCTGACCCTAGAACGCAAGGAGCACCCTCAATCTCAACACCAAGCTGGTTCTTGATCGCCACATCCCAACAGCTCCTTCAAACGCCACGTCTAGACCTATCCAGGCGCAACTGGGAGTCTGCACCCACACATAAAACATGTCTGCCATGCACCTGGCTGGCAGCCCTAAATGGCTGTCTCGTGACATTCATTCACTCAGGGAACACGCCTATTCTATAACCCCTGAACAACACCCATAGTACTAGACCACACAATGATCCTTACAACAGAAACGTCTATACGCAATTCGATCAGGTCTTGGACTGTAGCACAGGCGCTTTGCCATCCCTTTTCTCAACTCCTTGACACGGGACAGACCGGACCTCACGTCAACCAAGGATCACAAGCTGAGCAGGCGCACATCACCGCTACAGGGCCAGAATGCGTAGGCGCACAGGAGCGCAGGGTGAGAGCAGAGTGTGTTGCGCTTCCTCACTGGTGCAGGCCGAACGCCGACGCGTACAGGAGCACAGTGGACAGGCCCAACAGCCACAGGAGCAGCTGCGAAAACGCTGCCTGGTTCAGACGGGCCTGCGCGGCACGCATATCCCGTCAAACGGTTGCCGGGTGCACTCCTGAGACACCTGCTGCAGGCTCGGGCGCAGGTGACCGCTGACACCCGCGGCCTGGCCCGAGCGCCACCCTCAGGCGCCGCGCCAGACAGCCAGCTGAGCACTGAGGCATGCGCAGCAGCGCAGTCGCACGAGGCACATAACCCAAAGGGCAGGCGCTGCTATGGCACCTTCCTCACACCACTCTTGACAGCAAGCGCACTGGCAGCTGTCGGCTGAGGGCGCGCGCCTGCAGGAACTGGCCAAGGAAGAGCCCCAGCAGGGAGGCCACAGTGCCGCTGCCCAGCAGCGGCAGCGGCAGCGACGGCAGCGAGTGGCCCAGCACCAGGTACACGATGAAGCGCGGGCTGAACGTGGCCGTTACGGCGTTCACGGCGCGCACGACGTGCTGCGCGCGACGGGCCGTCAGCGGGCGCCTGTGTGCATGCTCCTTGACGGCCTTGCCAACCGCGAAACAAGCGGCGGCACGCTTCGTGGCTTTGAACACAGCAGGTCGCATGAGGACGCAACCCGGCACGAGCATGAGCGGGGCTCTGGCGCAGGCCTGCCGCAGCACGAGGTGCGCATGGGGCCAGCCTGCGCCGCACCTTGGGCACGTGCAGCATCTCATACATCACGATCAGCGGCGGCCCCGGCATGCCTGCCAGCGTTCCCATGATGCCTGCGCCCATGCAGCGCATGCATGGTAACCCAACACCAGCGGCAGAGCAGATATGTGAAGCCAACTGCAGATGCGCGAAAGCTCAGCCGCAGCAGAGCCGTGCAGGTGAAGAAACCCGCACTGACCATGGACACCCCGGGCAGGAGCATACAGCCAGCAAACAGCGAGGACAGGAGGGCCTGTCATGGACGCAAGAGCGCCGGCCACCACATGTCACAAGCAAACTGCGGCGCCGGTGCCGCAGCGCAGCGCAGGGCGCGGCAGGCCGGCGCGGGCGCTCACCGCTGAACGTAGCGAACACGGCGGCGCTGGCTACGACCTTCCTCGTGAAGCGCCGCAGGTGCCTGCCAGCGCCCCCTGCGGCTGCAGCGCCGCCGCCGGAGCCGCTGCTGGCGCCCGCGCTCGCCTCGCTCGCGGCTGGCTCGATCTCGCAGTCCGCATATGCATACTCCTGAGCTCCTGCCACGCCCCCGGCCTCCTGCCCCTGCGCAGCCCCTGCTGCCCCCGGCGCGGCCCCATGTGTGCCACCCCCACAAGCGGCGGCGCCAGATGGCCGCTCGCCCGGCTTGCAGGCCTCTGCAGTGAGCACAACTGATGCGTCGGCGGGCCCCTCAGCAGCGCAGCTGCCCACCTCGCTGTCCTCACCCGCGCCTGTCTCAGCGGCCCCTGGCGCCTCGGCCGCACGCGCTCGGCATGCGGCTGCCTTGGCAGCGCCGAGCGGCCCGCGCCGCTGCGGCTCACGAGGGACCGCCTCGTGGGGCTCATGTGACTGCGCCCCGGACGCGCTGCATGCCTCTGCCTCGCAAGGCGCCGGGGGCTTACCGCAAGCCCCGCCCCCGTCCAGCACCCCAGCCGCCGGCCCGGCCGCCCCCGTGCCGCCTGCGACCACGCCGCCCGGCAGGCCCAGCGAGCCGGCGCGGCCTGCAGCAAGCGCAGCGCCTGGTGCGCAGGCCCCCGCGCTGGCGCGTGCGCCCTCTGGCACGCGCGCAACAGGCGCCCCATTGCGCGAGCGCCTGGACTCCTCGCACAGACCAGGGGCTGCCCGGCAGTCCTCCTCGTCGCCGGCACAGGCCAGCCGGCTGTAGCACCCGCGCCACAGCGCCGGCGGCGCGGCCGGCGCCTGAGCCGGGCCCACTTGCAGGCACATGTCGCCGTTGGTTGGTTCCACAGCGGCGAGCTCCAAGTGCAGCGTCGTCGCCTCGGCTGCATCGACGCCCTGCTCCGCCCGCGGCCCGCTCAGCCCGTCCTCGCTGATGACGAGCGCGCCAGCGGCGGCAGCCTTGCCGGCGCGCGCGGCGGCGCAGTGCGGCCGCAGCATGAGCAGGAAGACTGCAGTGAGGCCGACCGCGAGGGCCAGCTGCAGCTGGTTCTGGCCGAGCGCGACGAGCGCCCAGCCCCCCATCGGCGAGCCCACCGCCTGCACAGACAGAGCGCGGGCGTCAGCCACTGCGCGTATTGGCACAGGCGTGCGAGCCTCCATGCAGGCGCGCCGCAGGTGGCCCAAAGGCAGAAGCTGCGCGCACCGAAAACAGGAGGACGATGGCGGCCAGCCGCCAGTCGCAAGCGTGCCGCACGTCCACCAGGTACAGGAGAGGCAGGCTGTTGACCAGGCCGGCGACGGCGTCGAGGAGCACAGCCGTTTGAAGCGGCCCTGCGCTGGCGCACAACCTCAAAAGCAGCCCTTCTACATCTCAGCACTGCGCATGGAGCCTGGCACTGCACTGGTCAAGTGAAATAAGAGCTGATTGACACAATGTTGTGCGCATTTTCACTGCACCACACGAAGCTGGGAGAGCTGCGGGCTGACCTGCGTCTATGCCAGCCATACTGGCGACGACCCAGAAGGCTACGAGGATGACGGCGCTGCCAAAACCTGTTATGCCCTTGCATATGGATCCCACGAAGCAGCCCGTGGAGAGGACCGCCAGCTGCGGCCAGGCGACCGCGCCCATGATGCGCGGAGCGCGACCACTCTGTTGGCGGCCCGCTGCGCACGTGTATTTGTTTGTGTTCTTTTTTTGCCAGTCTGTAGCCTTGGCTCTAGGGTTTGCCCATTGCAAAGCGAGGGAGGCAGCCCCAGTGAGCAAGGGCCGACAGAGGCTGCAGCAGTCATCAGGCAAGGCCGCTCACTGCGCAGGGGAGGCCAGAAGGCGACTGCCTGGGTCTCCAAGTCCCGGCAGCCACTTCACAACAAGCCATCAGGCCCGCCCCGCGCTGAACCGAGGCAGCCCGGCCAGCATGGTGGACGCCACGCGCGCCCTGCTGGACGAGCTGATGGGCAAGGAGCGCAACGTGCCGCTGGACGAGCGCACCGGCCAGTCCCTCAAGTTCTCGGACCCAGAGGTCTGCAAGTATGCGCTCGCAGGCCTCTGTCCATACGGCCTCTTCAAGAACACCAAGAGTGACCTAGGTGCGCCCCTCGGATGTGCGCCGCTGGCGGCGGGCTGCATGTCTGGCAAGCAGACCACGTTGCCTCACCAGAGCTCAGAGTTTACGGTCCTGTGGTGCTTGCTGTGCTGGCCTGCCTGCCCACTGTGGTGTCAGGCTGGCTCAGCTGGAACGCCGTGAGCGCACTTTGGCGGCGCACTGAATGCTGGCGTGCCGCCTGTGCCTCGTGGCTAGGAACCAGCGGATGCCTGCGCTGCTGCCCCAGTGAGGGGCTGTGTGCTATCCTGACGCTCCCTGTGTGGTGTGCAGCTGCCCCCTGTCCCCACGTGCGCATTTCTCCTGAGTTGCATGCGGTTTGCGCCGGCTGTCGTGAGCTCTTGCTCTGACGTGTGCATGCTGCAGCTGCCTTGGCTGTATTGACACTGCAGCTGCTTGCCGTTGCTGCATCTGAGTGGCCGCCCGAGCCGCAGCCGCGCGCCGCTTGCGCGCTGCGGCCCACAGCGCGGCGCCCTGCAACTGGGAGGTGCGAGGTGCTGACAGTGCAGCGCCTGGCCGCCGGCGCGGTGGCCGGCAGGGCCGTGCAAGTTCGAGCTGCACGAAGAGGACCTGCAGTTTGAAGGCCTGCAGAGGCAGTGGGAAGCGCTGGGGGAGCGCGACAGAGCCAGGTGCGCCTCCGCGCCCGTCCGCCATTGTCAGAAAGCGCACTGCACAGACTTCCACCGGCCTGTGGCGCGGCTGCGCCTGGTCGGAGTGCAGCAGGTGCTCGCGAGTCGAGCGTGGTCGATGCTGACACACTGCTCGAGGCCCGCGTCTGCGTGAGGTCTGCCTGCCAGCAGTGGCTCGCAGTAACAGGCGAGCACGCACCTTTGGAGCCTTGCATTGCGTTGATGCCAGCGGCCGCGGCGCTGTTTGCAGGCCGGTCGCGCCCGGATCGCGCAACACTGAGCAGGGTCGCGCGCAGGTACGGCTACGAGCGCGACCTGCTGGCGCTGCTGACGCAGCTGGCGCGCGACATGGACCGCAAGATCGTGCGCCAGAAGGAGCGCGCGGAGCAGGACAACCGGCCGCGCGCGCTCAGCGCGGACGACCGCGAGAAGCTGGACGCGCTCAAGGCGCGCCCCGCGGCGCCCGCCCCGATCACCGTGCGAGCAGCCCGAGCGCCGTCAGGGTCTCCGTGGGGCCGCGGCCCGATGCGCCGGCCGCCACCGGCGTGCCCGCCCTGCGCGCGGCCGCAGCGCGGGCTGCCAGGTCTTGGGGTCTGCGAGCTCTGCTGGAGCGCGAGGTCGCCTTTCTCATCATGACTGACCCTAACCCTAGCCCTTGCTGAGCCGCGCCCTCACGCCGCCGCCGCCGCGCAGGCCAAGGAGGTGGTCGCGCTGGAGCGCAGCGAGGCGCTGGCCGAGGGCGGCGATGTGGACGGCAGCCAGCTGTTTGCGACGCAGGCCGAGGCGTTTGCGGCGCAGCACGCCGAGGCGCTGCGCACGCTCACGGCCCCCGAGCGCCTGATGGCCGTCTGCGAGACCTGTGGCGTGTTCATGCAGCAGCTGGACAACAGCGACCCCAAGCGCAAAGCGCGCGCCGAGGAGGCGCGCGCCGCAGCTCACACTGAGGTTCCTGCGTCATGGTGTGCGCTGTGCTGACCGCTTTGAGGCGGCATTGGGTCGTCCATCTGGCAGCTTCAGTTTTGCTGTGAATACGAGAGTTTAGAGTCTCTGCGAACTGCGCTGGCTGAGGTCATGTCACCCGGCGGACGCGCTACCACTGTCGATGCTGTCGCGCGTCCCATCAGTCCGCCCGGTGGTGTGCCGCTCTGGCTCGGACTGGTCACCGCTGGCAGGCTCGCGCGCAGTATTTATCCTGAGGTGCAGACGCTGGGGCGGGGCGCGGCGCGCAGGACCACCTGCAAGGCAAGCAGTACCTGGGCTGGAAGGCCATCCGCGACACGCTGGCGGACATGCAGGCGCGGGCGCGGGGCGCGCCCACCGACGCGCTGCCGCCGCCGCCGGGCCGCGAGCGCGAGCGCAGCCGCGACCGCGACCGCGATCGCGACCGCGACCGCGATCGTGAGCGCGACCGCGACCACGAGCGCCATGCCCACCGGTGCGCGGCGCTGCGGGGCGCCGGCGGCTGCTGTGTGGACGACGCGGCTCCAGCACGCCGTGCAGACTGCTGTATTTTCACTTGGAATCATGCCTTTAGCATGATTGCTGGTATTAATGTGGGGTGGACACAGCTAAGGCTGTGAGCATGCGCGCCAGCCACCAGACCCCCAGCGCAGCAGGACTGGGGCAGTCAAATATGGACGTCATTGACAGTGTCGAGCACCCACTGGTCCGCTCTGCAGGTCGTCGCGGGACGGCACGCGGGACGGCACGCGAGAGCGCGAGCGGGAACGCGACCGGGATGGCACGCGCGAGCGGGACGGCGCGCGCGACCGCGAGCGCGACCGCGAGCGCGATCGGAGCTACCGGGAGCGCGACCGCAGCTACGGCGCGACCGACAACCGCGCGGCTTACGAGCGCGAGCGCGAGCGCGACTATAGGCGCCGGTGACGGCACTGTCGCGCTGCTGACGGGGCAGGGGCGTGCAGAGTTGCAGCGCTGGGCTGTCATGAGGGGCTAGGGTGACGAGAGTTGGGGTTGGCGCAACCAAACAGGTGGAAAATGAACGGTGTGTCTCTGCTGCTGCCTTGCCTGCTTCTGTTGGTCTCTTCCAGCGTGCATGTGCTTGCTGTGTCCGTGTGCCCGTTTTTATGCTCCAGCTGAGGGCGCGCGCATGGCAGCGCGCCGAGCTGCGGTGTACATTTTTATGAAGTGCAGAAGCCGGTTGTGACATGCCAAGGACGTCTGCGGTGTCAGTCTTCATGACAACTGTTTACGTCCCTGTCAGCCTCACTCCCCAATAGTTTACGTCCCTATCAGCTCACTCCCAGCAACCAGATACAGCGCTCGCAGTAGAGTTTCGGGCCTGGCCATCCGGAGCCCATCAGCATGTTGCAGGGGTTGCATGTGCAAATCCCTTCACACAGGCGGGGCCTTGCCACGGGCCTTGCCCGTCCCGGCAGCCGCGACCCCGTGCGACAGCTGCGGCGGCGGCCTCGGCTTCCACGGCCGCCCGGACGCCCAGAGCATGGCGCGCAGCGGCGCCTTGAGCAGCCACTCCACCACGTTCCAGAGCAGCTGCGCCGCGCAGCCGAGCGGGCAGCAGCAGCACTTCAGCGGCAGGAGCAGCACCCAGACGATCGCGCCGACCTGCGCG
>JAABUV010000452.1_pt1 | contig 61710 bp, 60 predicted proteins | sample 5559971 | NCBI WGS metagenome assembly JAABUV01 (sample SAMN10711881, study PRJNA513362) | rock metagenome | isolation source: Antarctica rocks | place: Antarctica: Victoria Land, Knobhead nord | collected 2015-12-19 | reverse complement strand
CCCCCCCCCCAACACCACAGCCTGAAGGCTTGCGGGAGGCGCGCCGGCACTGCTGCACTGCACTGCACTGCAGCCTAACGGCGCCCGGGGCCCTGCGGTACCCTAACCCTAACATGCCCGACGGCGCCCAGGACATGCGGAACCCCAACCTTAACGCACACCCGACGGCGGCTGGGGCCGGCGGCGCCCGGCGGGGGGGCGCACCCAGCAGCGCGCGCACGGCGTCCTCGTACTGCCCCGGGTCCAGCGAGCCGTCGATGAGCTCGAACACGAGCCGCATGAAGCGCCCATGCACCTCGCGCGCCTCCGGCGGCAGCGCGCCCAGCGTCGCGCCCGCGCCCGCGTCGCCCTCCGCCGCGCGCCAGCCGGGCCGCCCCTTACCGGCCGCGCACTCGACGCCCCGCCGCAGCCTGCGCTGGAAAGGGTCCCCGTTCAGCACAGGGGCCTGATAAAGGCTGCTGAAATGCGGAGCCATAAGGCGGTCACGGTCTTGGCGGGCTGGCGGCCACTCTTAAAAATTTGACACTTGCACGGGTTGACGCTTACGTGTCAGTAGCCCACTGCAGCCCGCACGGCGGGGGGAGAGGGGCGCCGCTATAGACACGCCCACTTGCTGTGCACCCGCCATCGCACACCAGCAGGCTGGGCGCCGGCCGGCCGCCGCGTGCCCCGCCTTAAAGCACAAATAAAGCGCATCTTTTTGTATATTTGACACCAGTAATACAATTCGCTCCACGCGTGAAGGCCTGGTGGCGCGCCTGTCGTACAGGTGCGCGTGCAGGCGGAGGAAGAGGTAGAACTGGTCGTTGCCGTAGAACACGCGCCCCGCGGCCGCGGCCGCGCCCGCGCCGCGCGCCGCGTCGGCCGGCGCGAGCGGCTTGCAGCCCGCGAACGCGGCCTCGTCGCCCGCCGGCTCGGGCTCCTCCGACGACGGCTCCGCGTCCTCGCCGCCCGACGTGGCCGTCTGCGCGGCAGGCCCCCGTCTTCTTTACATTTGTACTGATATCGAGTACTCCGACTATCGCTTGACAGCTCAGCGCCTGCAGCGTGCGCTCTCCGTGCCCTCGGGGCTCATTATTGCAGGCAGCATGAGCGCATGTGCAGGCCTTGGAGGCATGACGTCGTGCCCTCGGGGCTCACGACTGCAGTGCGCGCCCTGCAATGCAGCCTGGCCGCTGCCCCCTAAGTCCTTGCTGGGGAGCCGTGCGGTAAGGTGTGTGTAGACCAACGAAACAGCACCAACAATTGCGGTGGGCACGAGGATAGGCAGACAGGCCGAAACAAGAGCGTGCCTGCGGCCCGGGCGTGGCCTCCTCGTCCTCGCGGTCGTCGCTGTCGGCGGCGGCCTCGGCCGCCGCGGCCGCCGCCTCGGCCGTCAGGCTCGGCCGCCGCTGCGGCGTCGTCTCGCGCGCGATCGTCACCGGCTCCACGGTGTGCTTGGGGTCGGTGCCGCCCGCGCCGGGGAGCTCCGACCCGCCCGTGCCCTCCGGCCCGGCCGTCGGCACGCCCAGCAGGTGGTTCAGCATGCCGCGCCGTACGTCGTCCGGCACCGCCGCCGCGTCGCCGCTGTCGCCCGGCGCCGCCGTGGCCGCGCCAGGCGCGTCGGCGGCCACGGGCTCGGGCTTGGCGCCGGCGGCGTCGGCGGCGCCGCGCGGGCCGGCGTTGTCAATGGCGGGCGCGTCGGCGCCGTTGGCGAGCGCGGATGCGGCGCCGGCGGCCGTGTCAGCCTCGTCCATCTCTGCGTCGCCGTCCAGGCCGCTCGGCGGCTCCGCCTCGCCGTCCACGTCTGCCTCCGCTGCGCGCCGCGCGGGCACCCGCGTCAGTAGAGGACTTCTCCTGGTGCCCAGTGAAACAAGGATAACCCTGACGCACCGCTCCTGGACCTGTTGAGGCTTGTCTGGACCTGGAGCAGGGCAGGTCTTGCCGCGCATTCCAACACCAGGCGGTGCGGAATTACGTGAGATGAACATGCACTAGCCGGCTGCGTCTCCACATCACACTGGAGAGGGTTCCGTCAGCAATTTGGAGCACGGTACAAAGCTGAAGGAAACGCAACAACAGCCTAGCATGTGCAAGCCAGCGCATGCGGCATCCACAGAGTGGAAACCTGCTAGCAGACCAGCCTGCTCATGCAGCCACAAGCGCACGTGTGATTCAGCTCCACCCTAGGAGCTCCACCCTCAGCTCCACCCTGACAAGCTCGGGTCATGAGGGGAGGCGCGCCGGAGGTGGTCGGCATGCGCAGCGGCGGCAGCTTGCGCTGCGCGACCCGGAGCCCCTCCGCGTTCTGCCCGCCGTGCTTCTGCATGCTCGGCACGGTCGCCTGCGCGCGCAGCGGCCCCCCGCTGCAGCGCATGATGCGTGGTCACACATGTAACAATCAAAGCTCTGAGCACAACTTGCCACGGTCGTCTGTATCAGGAGCATGCATTCCCCGTGCACTGAGCCTGCATCCGCACACGCCGCCAGGGCCCGCGCTAAGGGCGGCGCCCACCGGCCCGTGGCGCTGCAGGGCATGGCAGCGTGACCTGCGTGACCCGACGCCTGCAGACATTAGGCCTCGCAGGCACCCCCAGGCCGCCGACGCCACGCCAGCGCGCTGCATGCCCCGGGCCGCCCCGTTCTTGCCCCCTAAGCCTGACCCTAACCCCGCCCCTGCGGCAGGCGGCCACGCGCGCCTGCGCGTCGCGCGGCGGCAGGCCGAACAGCTGCTCCACGATGGCGGTCCAGAACTCGAGCAGGCGCGAGGCCTGGTCGCCCGCGGTCACCATCTCCTCCACCGCGTACTTGATCATGCGGAAGATGTCGTTGTGCACCTCCCTGCCGGCCCCCGGCCCCGCAGCCTCAGGCGCCGCGCCCGGCCATGCACTGCACCTGGCTGCGCCCTGACTTCTCATCGCGGCGCGCAGCGGCGCCGCGCCGGCAGATTTGCGCGCGCCTGCTCGACACAGTCGTCACGGTCGACCGTTCAGACGGTCATGACCACACTCTGCCGCAAACAAACACTCATTGCAGAGTGCAGATGGCAGGCCGGCACACGGGTAAAGGCAAGGCGGGGCGGCGCGCAAGGGCGGAACACCGCCACGGCAGCGGCGGCGCCGACATAGAGGCGCGCGAGCGGGCGGGGCCGCGCACCGGTCGCGGTAAGCAAAGGTCAGGTGCGGCACGAGGCGCGAGGCGAACGGTGCGGACGCCGAGACCGCCAGGATGCTCTTCTCCTCCACGCTGTTCTTCTGGCGCTCGGCCGCCTCCTTGATCTCGGCCACCATGGCCTTGGCGCCCAGGCTCTTCTTGTCCGTCTGCCGGCCCGCGCGCGTGCCGCTCAGTGCGCAGGGGCGGCCGGCGAGCATCTCAGGCCGTGCGGCGACGTGCACTCGGCCAAGCAGGCTGCTGGGAAGGCTCGCAAGAGAGAAAGACCCTTGCAAGAGAAAAGGCCCCAGTGGGGCCCTTTCCATTGCCGGGCCGCGCCTGCGATCTCTGTGCATCCAGAAACCCTACGGGGTGCAGACAGCAAACCTGTCAAGGATCCAGCACCGCATCCCCGGCCAGGCCGCGCCTGCTTGAAGTAGAAGGAGCGGTGGTCCAGCGACTTGTGGTAGTTGGCCTCGTAGACCTTGGCCCACATCCGGTACATCGTCTGCTTCACCTTGCGCCTGCGCGGCCGCGCACGCGGGGTTGCGCATCTGCAGGCACCGCGCAGCCTGCGCATACACCGCGGGACCCCATGCTCCTGTGCTCGCCCCCACTGGGAGACGCGCTGCGGAGCGCGCGGGAGAGTGCTGGCACTGCGCGCGCCCGGCGCGGGCAGCGCGCAGCAACAGTCCTTTCCAAGCGCGGCTTTGCCCAGCACACGCGGCCACCGTGCAGCCTGGAACGCGGAAGCACCGTGCAGCTCAGGGCTACACGCGTGCAGGCCAGCACAGGCGCGCCGGGCTGCCGCCCGGCGCGCCGCTCTGAGAGGCGCGCGCTCTGAGAGGCGGGGGCGCGAGCGCAGGGGGGCGCCGCACCACTCCTCGTCCTTCTGCTTCAGCCGCGCCAGGATGACCGGCACCGCGACCGCCGGGTTCTTCTTCAGCAGGTCGACCACCTGGTGCCCCGCCTCGCCTGCGCACGCTAGGCTTAGGGTCGGCGCGCGCAAGCCTGGCCCTCTCCGGCCTCTGAGGGCGGTCGCGCCGCCCTCTGAGGCGGCGCCGCCCTGTGCGAGCACTGCATCGTCTCAAGCGGGGCAGAGCATGCGATTCTCTGCCGGGCCAGGGCGGCGGGTGCATACAGGCAGCGCGTGGCGCGGCTATAGCGGCACGCGCAGCGCCGGGGCGGGCCGCGGGCCGGACGGGCACGGCAGGGCGGGGAGGCTGGGAGCCGGGGCAGCGGTGCGGCACCCGGGGTGGCGCCGTAGATGCGCTGGATGGCGCGGAAGTGGATGGGCGACAGCTTGCCCGCCGGCAGCCGCCAGTTCACCTTCTCCTCCGCCTCCAGCTCCAGCGCCTGCTCGCGGGGGCGTCAGCACGCGCCGACCCAACCTCGAACATGCGAAGCAGTCCGGCGGACAGCAGCACGCATGCTAGTAGGATGCGCGCCCGCCAGCACCACAGCGCACCGCGCTGTGCATACCGCGCACTGGGGTGTGGGGAGCGCTGCAGGCACCACAACACAGTCAGAGCGCGATGGCGCTAGGTTTAGGGTCAAAGCCCCAGGAAACCAGCCGGGGCGCGCGCCTGCTCCGCCAGCGGCTGCATGGCGCGGATGGCGCTGGCGTTGGTCTCGATGGCCATGTCCAGCTCGTAGTGGTCGTCCTCGCAGCGGAACAGGTTCTCCTCGTACTGGTTCTTGCGCATGTGCTGCACGCGCGCGCCGGCCCATGACTCAGGGCGCAGCAGGCGCGCGCATCAGTGTGTACTGACGAGCATGCATGAACCTGTCATGTGGCCCTGTTGACACCGCGTGCGGCACTGCCTGCGCAGAAACAGAGCGCGGCCTTGCCATCTCCGCTCGCTGGCACCCGTTAGATCTTCGGAATAACACAGCGGCTGCACATGAGCATGGCGGGTGCCTTTGGTTGCCGCCGCATGCCGCGCGGCGCGCACCTTGAAGGAGTAGTCCTCGGAGCCGGACGTGACGGAGACCCACACGTCGTTGAGCTGCTCATTGCACAGCCGGTCGCGGCCGCTGCAGCGCAGCGTCGGGTACGTAGGCGGCAGCTTCACATACGAGGTGCCCTGGCGCTGCGCGCGCGCGGCCGGGCCAACGCGTCAGCCGGCGACGGCCTGTGGTAGTTGAAATTATTTGACAATCTGAGCTCATAAACACCGTATGACGATCTGAGATCGTCAAACAGCGCGTTGCATGGGTCCTCTCAAATTGCAGACTGACACACACTGGCTGCAGGCCTGCAGGGTAGGGCCGCTCCGGCGCCCCGCAGCAGCACGCTCTGCGCCGGCAGGCAGGAGGCGCGGGTGCGTGGATGCCAGGACTCATATCTCAGGGGTCATAGCCGTCGCGCACGTCACAACCCCCTAAAATGCATGCCCCGCCATGCTACAAACGGCAGGCCGCCGCCCGGCGCAAGGAGGGCCGCATGGGGCAGCGCGAGCCCCTGCGCATGGCAGCGGACGGCGCCGGGCGCGCACCTCCCAGGCGGTCACATCCAGCTCCGATATGGGCCGCGTGGCGTACTTCTCGCCCTGCCGCGCAGCGCCCGCCGGCTCAGCCGCGGCGCCTGTAGCCCGCACTGCTCGCAGCCATGCCCCTGGTGCCCGTCTGCGGTGACAGCTGCGCAGCCGGCATGCTGCACAGCCTGCATCCGGCAACATCCCCGTCGAGGCTGCTGCTGCATCCATCTGCTGCCGCACATGCTTTTCCCAACTCATTGCCAACGCTCTTCCGGTCCCCTTCGTAGCGCTGCAGCCGGAAGAGCTGGCAGGCCGGCAGCACGGCTACGGGCGGGTGTGGCGGGGCGGGCGAGCTGGGCGCGCGCCTTGGACTTGTGCGACTCGCCGCGCCCGTGGCCCTTGGCCGAGAGCAGCTTGGGGTCAAAGTCCAGGTCGTAGTGCTCGCAGCGGTCCAGGAACGACCCAAACTGCACCTGCACCGCCGCCGCGCCGCGGTCATTCGCGTGTTCGGCGCGCCTGCAGGCCGCAGGTCCTGCATGTGACCCCGCCGCCCGGGACACGCTGCGTGCTGCCCAGGGAGCCTGCGGGGCTGCTGGGGGGGCTGCGACGGGCCTGCAGGTCGCTGTGGCCCTGCTTGCTCAGGATGTCGCCGACCAGCAGCTGCAGCTCCGAGCGCGGGATGATCTCCTGCGCGTACAGGTTGAGGCACTTGAGGAAGTCCTGGTACGCCTCGCGGCTGCGCACCCTGCGCCGCGCGCGCGCGCCCCTGGCGTCAGCGCCCCACCGATGTGCCCAGCGGCGCGCCCGGCGCGCCTGTCAGCTCAGGGTGTTGGTGCCGTCCAGCGCAGACGCGCCGACCTGCTTTCAATACAGGCGGCTGGCAGCTCCCGAGCAGTCACAGGGGCGCATACGCCTACAGCAGTTGCTCCCACTCGCCAGCCTCAAGCAGCCGCAGCGCCCAAAAGCCACCCAGCAGCCCCCCGGGCGCACATAAGCAGGCACATGCGGTTAAACTGCTGTCAAGCAGTCACTGGCGCTGTGTAGCCTTCCAGCAAGCAGCGCAAACGATCGCCGCTGGGCCACGCCACGACCAGCACCCCTATCAGCCAGGGTACGGCAAACGCGTTGACAGGCTGCTGGGCCTGCACGCATGCGGCTCAGGACCGCGTTGGGCGCAGGCCCGGGCCGCGCACCGGTGCTTGACCTTCTCGAAGAAGTTGAGCTGCGTCGCCAGGATGGAGCTGTTGTCGTCGTCGTCTGCGCGGCGCGCGAGCCGCGCGTCTCAGCCGCCGCTGAACAGGCACGCGGGCAGCCGGCGCTCGGCACGCTCACTGCGCTGGCGCGCGCTCGCGGGCCCGCGGGGCCCCAGACGCGCGGCTGCATGCTGTCGGCCGGACCCTCGCATGCCCCACTATGGTCTGGCGTCCCCAGCTGCGCTAAACACGCAGAACTCACCGTGTACGGACCTCGAGCTGCGCTCCCGGCTGGCTCCGCCCAGACACACCCTGCTTGCCGGCAGGGCGCTCCCCGCCCAGTATCAAATCTTCCTGGGTCCCCAGCATGCCAGGCAGCCAAATCTGCATGCACAGCCTGCGTATGGACCCGCCAGGCGGCCTCCTCCACCCACGCAACGTATAATATGGAAAGGGCTCACCACGGCTGGAGCACAGCGCGGGGCAGGGAGGGCGTGCCGTAGCGCCCATCGACCTTGCGCGCGGACTTGCGCTTGTGGAAGCCGCGCACGGCGCCCGCGTCCGGCTGGCCGCCGGCCGGCATGCCCATCCGGCCCGGCTTGCCGCGGCCGCCCGTGCCGCGCATGCGCGGGACCATGGGCGCCTGCCAGAGCACCCCAGCGCCCTGGTCAGGAGCGGGGCCCAGCCAGACGCTGGTGCGCACGTCTTCAGTGCGCGCTACGCGGCGTCGCACACACAAGGCAGCACAGACGGCCCGCAGGTGCACATCCGCCCAGCAGCGGACCCACAAGGGTGGGACTGGGGACGGACCTGCTGCGGCTGCTGCGGCGGCGACGAGTCGGGCAGGAAGTACGTGAACTCTTCCAGCAGGTCCCGGTGCGCCCGGAACAGCAGCGCAACCTGCGCCGCATGCAGCAAGGTTGCCGCTGCATGGTAGGGGCGGCTGCACATGTGGATGTGTACAAGATAACAAGCAGCATGCAGACCGAATTTTGAACTCTGAAGAACAAAGCCCTAAGGGCAGCACAGCCAGCCAGGGGCGATGGCGGACCTCTTCGTAGACGTTGCTGATGGTCTTCTGGCCCTTGCGGTACATGTTCAGGATCTCCAGGAAGGCCTTGTACACGCGCTCGTCCGTCGCAAAGCGGGTCTGGGCCCCGCACGCCGGCCGAGTCAGCAGCCGCCCTCGGCAGCCGGGCCGGCGGCGTGAGTGCCGGCAAATGTCGCCCCGGCACCCTCCCCCGGCCGGGCAGAGGCCGAGGCCGGCCCGGGGACGAGCACAGCGCCAGTGCGTAACAAGGGTCTGATAGGGCCTGGCGCGGCCGGGCATGTTCGCACCTTGATTTTGTTGACGTAGTTGATCGCCTGGTCGAACTCCACCGCCTGCTTGGGCTGGGTGTACAGGAGCAGAGTTAGCACCGGCCAGGCAGGGTGGGACGGCCTGGGCAGGCTTCCAGAGGACACACTGCCCAAATCGCCATACCCAACGCCCCAGCAGCTGGCACACACCCACACACCCTGATCAGAGCACAGAGCAGGCCGGACGGCGCACCTCCTTCTCCTCCTCCAGCGGCATCTGTATCTCGTAGCCCTGCGGGCACAGCAGGCGCCCTGTGAGCCCCACCGCCCGGCAGCGGCGGGCCAGACGGCGCGCAGGCGCCACGCGCCAGGCCCCAGGCCATGTCTGCTGCGCGCCTTTGGCAGGAAGGCGTTGAAGCCCAGGATGAGCTCGCGGTTGCCGTGGAACAGCTTCTTGACGCGCTCGATGACACCCTCGGTGTTAATCCTGCGCCGCCATGGTCGACATCAGCGGCCGCATCTCGTCCGCCAGCCGGCCCGGCCGGCAGCGCAGCCGGGCCGGCCGGCCGCCGGGACGCGCGGCCGGGGCGGCGGCGTCGGAGGACTTTGACGACACGCGCCAGGCCCTGCCGTACCCCGCCCGGGACCCAAGCGCGCAGCCCGCGCCGCGCAAAGCATACTACCATGTGGCCCGCGCGCCCCGCAAGGCCTTGCCCGAGGCCGCGCAGGGCGGCAGATTGGCACGGGTGCGCACCGCTGCGCCTTAAACTCCTTCATAATCTCGAGGAACGTGTCGTAGGTCTCCTTGTTGTCCTGGAAGCGAACCTTGACGTCGCGCAGGTACGACAGCGCATCGTTGGTCGTCAGCCGCGCCCCGGGCCCGGCCTGGCTCGAGGCAGGGCCACTGCGGCAGCCGCGCAGCCAGTCAGATTCGGCGCCCCGCAAATCAGGCACGCCGCGCAGCGCCGCAGCCCGCGGCCGCGCGCGCACCTGGCAGGCCGCTTGGCCGGACCACCGTCGCCGCCCGGGTGGCCGCGCTTCATGCCTGCCCCCCCGCGCCAGCAAATCCGCGCGCCGCTCGGCTGCCTGTACGCAGGATCACGCTACGCTGCGCTGTCACAGACGCAGCCAGGGCCACAGCGCGCCGTGTGCTCCCCTGTGTGCCGAGCAGGATCACTGTTCTGGCAACCTGCAGGTTGTGACTCTGTTAGACCCTCCGAGGGTTGGACGAGTTACACATTTAACGCGACCCAACCCGTGCCTGCTACTCTCCCCTGCTAAAACCAGACAGCCCGTCCGCGAAGCATGGCCTCTGCCTTCAATCAACCTGCCTGCAGCGAGGCAGCAACACGAAGCTTTTATACTGCCTTCTGTTCCCAGACTGCCCCACGGCAGTCTGGAACACGCACATCCCAGCTGTAAATACGCGGAGTGATACGAAGTGATCGCTGACACAGACACGTCCTGAGAAGCGCAGCACACGCGCTTGAGCCTGAAGTCAGCTCAACCCAGGGCATTCCCTGACACGCTGCTACACCATGCAGCTCACGCTAGGCCGCGGCGGCACTGGCAGGCGCCTCCGCGGCAGCGTCGCCAAAGTCGTAGCGGTCGTACACGCGGTAGAAGAGCTCGCGGCAGGGCACGCGCGCGCGCAGCTTGATGCACGCCAGGAACGCGCCGCTCAGCTTGCGGTGCAGGGAGTACGCCTGCGCGCGGCCGCCCGCGGCTGCCTGAGAACTTGTGCCGCGTGTAGCATGCGCAGGACTCATGCGAGCGGCGCGCGGCGCCTGGCCTCCAGCACGTTTGGAGAGCCGCACACGCGTGGATGGCGCTGCATGCACACGCGTCAGGCTGTCCTTCCCTGGAGCGCCCGGAATTGCGGTCGTGGACCGGCGCCGCATATGGTTGCTCAGTCAGCATGCGCAGCCGTCAGTCGGCATGCGCAGCTGCGCGTGGCAGCCTAGCACCACTGTCGGGGAGCAGGCATGTGTGCGGGCCGATGGGGAGGACGCGTCTGCCATGCGCTAGATCCGCCAGCTAGCTGAGCATCTCCGGCCTTTGATAGGCTTGCTGTCATCCCAGCACAGAGGGCACATGGTGCCTTGCAACTGTGCCGCGCATCGTTGCAACTGCATCGTTGGAGTGCAGATTTTGTTCAGTCTTCTCCCGTTCTGCACAGGAGGAAGCCCCGGCTGTGGCGGGGCGTCAGGGCAAGTGTGTTTGATGCCGTGTGCTAAGCAGCAAATATATTGCAATGCAAATGCCAGTCAAGCATCACACTGGCGCGCACCTCCTCCGGCGGGGCAGTCAAGCGGTGCCGCAGCATGACGGCGCCCAGCGCGGACACGCGGCGCGTCAGGTGCCCGTGCAGCGCAAAGTCGTACGCGCCCTCGCCCGCGAACGGCGTGCCGACCGCAAAGCCCGCCTCTGAGTGCGCGTCCAGCATGACGCGCGACTCATCGCCTGCCGCGGCGCCCGCCCGCGCGCGTCAGGCGCCCTGCAGACGCGCTTGCAGGCTCCGCAGCACAGACTCACCTGAAGCAAGGAGCTCATCTCTGCTCCCAGCGCGCACACGCCCGATGCTCACTGGTTGCACGGAAGCGCGCACCCCCGCATGCCGCCTTGACCCCACAGCCTTGACGCCGGCTTCGGTACAATCCAGCAAGGAAGGGTGAGGCAAGGATGCTGTGATGGCCCGCACGGCGGCGGCCGCGCCCACAGCCCCAGCCCCCATCTGGCCGGCGCGCACCGGTGAGAAACCCCAGGCGCGTGGAGCGCAGGATGACCTCGTCGCGGTCCTTCTCCGCGCACGCGCGCACCATGCGCAGGTAGTCGTCTACGAAGGGCTTGGGGAACGCGCGCGCGGCGCCTGCCGCGCGCGACCGCAGTCAGCCCCTGCCTGTCCTGGGTGAGGCATGGGGCCGCATAAGAGACCATGCGCAGGTAGCCGTCCACAAAGGGCTTGGGGAAGTCGCGCGCGGCGCCTGCCGCGCCCGGCCGCAGTCAGCCCCTGCCTGTCCTGGGTGAGGCATGGGGCCGCATAAGAAGACCATGCGCAGGTAGCCGTCCACAAAGGGCTTGGGAAACTCGCGCGCGGCGCCTGCCGCGCCCGGCCGCCGCCGCCGCCATCAGTCGGGCCCGGCCTCCCTGGGATGGCGCATGGGGGCCGCACGTATAGAGCTGGGAGCTGGCCGCCTCTCCGACCCGCTCCCACCTGCTGACTTTCGATGATGAACCTCAACGCAGCAGCACGCGACGGCGGGCGAGCGCGACAAGACGGGAAGCTCGCCGCCGCTGCACCCCCGCCTGCACCGCACACGCGCGCAGCGACACCGCACCAATGCAGACGTGTCCACCGCCCGACGCCGCACCAGAGGCCACGACGTAAAGGCACTCCGCCGGCGCGGCGGGGGGGCGTGGGCCTGCGGCCGGCGGGGCGCCGCACCAAAGTCAATGAGGTGCAGGCGGCCGGACGGCGCGTCGAACAAGAAGTTGCCCCAGTTGGGGTCGGTCTGCATGAAGCGCCAGGCGAACAGCTCGCGCAGCGTCAGCTCCAGTAGCGTGGTGCCCACCGCGTCGCGCACGTCCTGCCCCATGGTCGCCACCTGCGGGGGCAGGACGCCGCGCGGTGAGGCGGGACAGCCAGCGCGCGCAGCAGCAGCGGCGCCAGCAGCTGCACAGCTGTCGGCTGCATCCCGTGCCGTCGGCTGCCACCTCTCGCCGGTGATATGAATCCTGAGCATGGTGTTTCAGGCAGTGTCGGCAGTGCCGGTCTGGCACAGGGAGCAACCCATCAAAGAGGAGCCGCGCTCGGCTGCGCCCCGTGCGGCGCCATACAGACCCCGGCGGCCGCGCGCGCGCCTTGTCGATGTGCACGCCCGGCACGAACTCGGTCGTGATCACGCGCTCACTGCACAGCGGCCAGACGACGGCCGGCACGTTGACCGCGCCGGCGAAACCCGCGTCCGCGTCAATGAGCTGCCGGAAGCGCGCCTGGCTGCGCGCCTCGTGGCCGTAGTCGCACTCCAGCGCGAGCTCCTTCTTCGCGACCTGCGCAGGTTTCAGACTTTGCTAGCGCGGCTAGCGCTCGCAGCTGCGGCACCACGCATGCCCGACAGCGCCTGCGGCGCTCGGCGTCGCAACAGCTGCGAGGCAGCGGCCTGGCCGCGCGGATGCGCTGCGCAACACGGCACCATGCGGCGGTGGTGCGACTACAAGTAAGTGACAACAACATTTCTTTTACTGTCACAGATCAAAGGGGATATATAAAGTTTTGGTGATCTTAACTCCGACCCCTTCCTTCATTTATCTACAGATCCTGTGGGCTCGGCACGCGGCGGCGCCGGCCGCACCTTGGCGGCCGCCTCCACATAGAGCCCCTTGGGCAGCACGTTGGCGAGCGCGATGACGCGCAGCAGGTTGTCCACGTCGCTGCCGATGCTGCGCGCGACGCCCGGGTACTGGATCTTCATCGCCACGCGCCGCCCGTCGTGCAGCGTCGCGCCGTGCACCTGCCGCGCGCCCAGCGCCCTGATACGCTGGCGGCTGGGCGAGCACCTGCGCGCTAATTAGCGCTTGCAGCGTCATGTTGGGCACCTGCCGCGGGCCCGGCGCCCTGACGCGGCTTGCGGCTGGGCGAAGTGCGCACTGATGACCTGCGCCCACCCGCCGAGTCTGGTGCCTAGCCGTGGTGTTTGCGGCCTGCGGATGCGCCGCAAGCCTCCGGCAGTCACCGCATGCAAAGCGACAGCTGCGACACCAGCACCACACGCATCATTTTCATCCTCGCTCAAGCAAGAGCGCCTCCCCGCCCCGACGAGCGGCAAGGCGCCCGGGCGCGGCAGCAGCCCCGGCTCGGGCGGCGCGCGCGCATGGCGCGCGCCTGGCCGATGGACGCGGCGGCCAGCGGCTCGTCCTCGAACGCGGCCACCTTGGCGCGCCAGTCGGCGCCCAGCTCGTCCGACAGCACCTTCTCCAGCTGCCGGCGCGGCATGACGTCGGCGCCCGCGCGCACGCGCTCCAGCGCCGCAGTGAGCTGCCGCGGCGCCGGCGCGGCTCGTCAGTGCGCGCGAGCAGCCTTCCAGCAGAGCGCGCCTGTGCATGGCCGTACCCTGATCCTATCAGGGCTCTGCACCATTCGTTCCTACCTACTGCGGCAGGCCACCCACAGGTGCTCGACACGAGACCGCGGGGCGCTAAGCGAGAGGCCGGGGCCATGGCGCGGCCAGGCGCGCGCGGCCCACCTGCGGCGGCAGCACGTTCTCGTCCTGGATGCTGAGCATCTGGCCCAGCTTGAGCGCGGCGCCGCGCATGCGGCACAGCGCATCCGCCAGCCGCTCCGCGTTGGCCTCGGTCAGGTACCTGCGCACGCGCGCCCACGCCTACCTGCCTCGTGACTGTTGCTTATCATCACCTTACAACCCCGGCCCAGCGACTGCGCACCCTGCCAGCCGCCAAGCGAGCGCGCTGCCATGTCGCCTTGGCTGCCTTTCGCACCTGCGTCAGTGCTGCAGCGCTGCGCATGCAGGCCCGGCGGATAACTCGCCGATCGTCACAGTGGACAGCGGACTCGGAAAGCCTGCCGATCACAAACTTACCAAACACCAGACACCTCCTGCACGACAGCAGGTCTGGGCGCTTCCTTGCGGCAGCCCCCTCGCGCGCGCAGCCCCGGCGCCCGAGCGGCGCGCACCGGTTGGGCGCGACGCCGTCCGCCGCCGGCGCCTCGCCGGGCGGCGGGCCGCGGAAATAGCGCGACACGCTGTCCGACATGGTGCCGTAGACCAGGCTGGCGCCCAGGCGCGCGAAGCCGGCCGCGCGCCCGAACGCGCTCGCTGGCACCGCGCGCTCGCGCAGCTTGCGGCGCACCTCCTCCTTGCGCTCCGCCATGGCTGCGTCGGCCTGCGCAGGGCGCCGTGCAGGGGGTCATGCACGTGAAGTCAAGCGTGCACCTGAACGCCCGATCGGCTCTCTTACAGCTCTCACAGTAAGGCGCACGCCCGCCTTGCCCACTCCCACGCTTGCGAGGAGCGAAGCTTGGGCGAATCCAGTATGGCAAACAAGGCTTTCGTGCGCACTTCTGATCCTTGGCTGGCAGCGCCAAAGACCCCGCGACATGAAGTGCTGCGACATCAGCTCGAATGATAACATCACGTGGCAAGCTGCCCACGACAGAGCGCGCAGGCATCTCTGCCAAACCTAGCACCAGCCTGCTCAGACAGAGAGCAGCTAGCTGCTGCCAGAGCTAGCCGCCGCCAGTACTGATGTTGCAGGGCAGCGTGAGAAACCTGCTCTAGCTGCCGGGCGCTCGCCACAGGCACGGCGCCCGCGCCCAACCCCACGCCCGCGCCGTCCACACCGCGCGCCGCTGCAGAAGCAGACGCCACGCCAAACTTGGCGTCTTCGTCGCGCAGCATCTCCGCCCCCGCCGAACCAGCCAGGCTCGAGGCGCCGCCGGCGGGCGCGCCGGCTGCAGGCGCAGCGCCCGCGCCCGGCCCCGCGCCCGCGCCGTCCACCGCGCGCGCCGCTGCGAAAGCAGACGCCACGCCAAATCTGGCATCCTCGTCGCGCAGCATCTCCGCCCCCGCCGGCCCACCCAGGCTCGAGGCGCCGCCGGCGGGCGCACTCGCCGGCGCGCCGGGCGCGGCCATCCCGCCGCTGCCGCGCGAGGCGCCCGCGCCGGCCAAGGCCTCCAGCCCCATGCCGGCGCGTGCAGCTGGGTCAGGGGCAGGCGCAACGACCGCGCCTGGGCTGGGCGCTGCGAGCCCGTCAGGCCGCGAGCTTGGCGCAGCTGGCGGCGCGGCGGCGGCCTGCAGGCCCTGCGACAGCCCCTGAGCGCCCCGCGCCAGGGCGCCTGCTGCGCCCTGCGCCGCCGCCGCCGCCGCTGCCAGCGGCGCCGCCGTCGCGCGTGCGGGCGACCACGATCCAGCGGCAGGGCTTGCATCTACCGCCAGCCCTCCCGCGCCGACCCCGACAGGCGGAGGTTGGCCCACGGCCCCACCGCTGCCGGCCAGCATCTGCGGAGAGCCCAGCGGCGGGCCCGCGCTCGCGGCGGCGCCGCCGCGCCGCGCCGAAAAGACGAGCGCCCGGTGGCCCGGCCGCCCCCCGGCGACCGGGGCAGCCCCGGGAGCAGGCGCGCTGCCGCCCGGCGCGGCCCCGTGCGGCGGCCGCGCGCCGCCAGACACCACGCCGCCCAGCGCCCGCTCGGCCGCCGCCGCTCCGCCTGCGGCGCCCCGCGCTCGCCTCAGCGCCAGCCGGCTGCTCGCACAGCATGTCGTGCTTGCTCAGGCTGGCCAGGACATGCAGCCTGCTGCTCCGATCGACGCTGCAGCTAGCAGACAAAATAAGTAGCCTTCTATGTGCCAGACCGGAGACTGCGCGCTGCCCGGCCGAGCGGTGCGACGAGGGCGCCGCACCGCGCAGGCCCTCGGCGGCGCGCGCAGCCGCATCCAGCGCGGCCGCCGGGCCCCGCCCCGGCGCCCCCACAGCTGGCCCGGCCGCGCTCACGCCGCGCTCGCGCGCCATCCCCTGCAGCGCCTGGGCGACCTGCAGGCACGCGACGCGCTCTCAGCACGACCGCGAGCTGCCCGTAGCGCCGCCCGACGCGCCACGGCGACCCAACATGCGGAACCCTCGCGCGGCGCAGACCTTTGCGGCTCGTCTGCGCAGCGCTGCGCGCTGGTGGGAGCCTACTTGCATTCGCACAGGCCGGCAGTGCTGAACTTGACGCCCGGTGACCACAGACCAGGTCCTTGGCCTGGCCGCGCAGCACGCTGGCGGGCGGGACAAGCGCCTGTTGGCGGTGGCACAGGCCGGCGGTGCTTACCTGGGCGCCCTGTCGGCTGGCTGCTGCAACGGCGTCCCGCAGCGCCTTGCCGGGGTCGGCCTTGCCAGCATTGCGGAGCACGGAGCTGCAGAGCAGACATACAACGACCAGTGAGCAAGATGTGCTGAGCATGCTCGCCTGCAGAAAGCGAGGCGTACGTTGCACTGCAGAAAGCAAGAGCACACACAGAGCAAGCCCCTCACACAGCTGTGCACGGTTGTTACGACTGTGATGATGCCTCAGAAGCTGTTTTGAGCAACACGATCCAGCGCGCCTGTCCGCAGCGGCCCTTGCTGCCACGAGCGCAAGGCCCCGCAACACACGAGATGCATCTGCAAAGTGTTTCGGCGTGAAGAAGGACATGAGCGGCGCCGCTTGGGCAGTAAACTTATTGCAGCGCGAGTCGGAGCCAGCGCGAGTGGGCCTCACTGTCACAAACTGCCCTGTGACAGCCTCACACAGAGCCTGTTGACTGCCTCCTGGAATCCTGCGTGGCACCTGGGCCAGAAGCACTGGAGAGGGTTGCCGGCCCGAACCTGCCATGGAGTTCAACTCGGGAGAAAGAGTTGAGCTCGAAAGAGCGTTGTAGTAAGCGCACAGTTGTGCCAGCTCAGGCCTCCTGGCAAGGCGCGCACATGGCGGCCAAGCGCAAGCGCCCAGCAGCGCCTGCGCGCTCGGGCAAGCGCAGGCAGCCCCCCGCAGCCGCGGCCGGCCCTGATGCTGAGCGCGCTTCTGGCGACGGGCTGGGCCAGGAGCTGGAGGACGCCCTGTTGAACATATTGCGAGGCCGCAAGCCCGGCGCAACCTGCTGACCGTCGGAGGTGCTCCTGTACTGATGCTGGCCTGTGCTACCTATCGAGCAGCACCTCCAGGCAACAGTCAGCCCTGGCTGCACATGACAGCGGCCGGTAGCCTGTGCTGTCGGGCAGAGAGGGCGTCTGATGTGACACTGAGGGGGGTAGGGATGTGCTGCGGTGCGGCAGGCCCCACGGCGGGTCAGGCCGCAGGACTGGCGCCCGCTGATGGCTGCCACACGCGAGGCTGCGGCCCGGCTGGTCGCAGCGGGGCTGGTGGAGGTCACGCAGAAAGGGGAGGTCGTGGACGTGGCCACGGCCAAGGGGCCGATCCGTGTGCGGCTGTGTGCTGCTGATGAGGAGGCGCCTGAGGCCAAGTAAGTTGCGCTTGAGCTGCGTGTCTTGCTAGCAACCCACGCAGCGGTGCTCTCTGTGTGTTCGCACTGATGGCGTGGATGGGAAGGCGCGCCTATGATGGGAGCGCGCAAAATTGCGGTCGCAGCAGCGCGGTGCCTGAATTGACCTTGGCTTCCTTCGCATTGCGCGATTTGTGCATCATTTTGTGCTAGCTTTTGCTTTGCTGTTATTCTGCGTTACAGCAGACTCTAGGGTTTGAGGCTGACGCTCTTTTTTTTCCGTAGCTTGAGGTGAGTGTACACCCACACACAGATCGATCAATTATTGTAAACAGTATTGCGAAAGCTGTGAGACTTTTTTAGCACTATCATCTCTGTAGCACTTGCTGCGGGAAATTGGCAACTGAGTCTTGCCGCCGCATGATAGGAGACGGCCTGCCCAGGCATGCCCCAGCACAGTGAAGCAGCAGTTGGCGGTGTATGCTACGCTGGCAGTCGCCTTGCGATCCAGGCAGCTGTCCGCGCATGCGCGGCCTGCGGCAATGGATCGGCCGCGCTGACGCTGGCACAGCAGGCGCGGGAATCTGCGCCGTAACACATGGTCAACACACCGTACTCAGAATAGGAGTTTGCAAACTAGCTTCGTGCGCAGGACGATATTGCTGCAAGCAGGCAAACAGCGCTTGCACGAGAGGGGCGCAGAGCTCGCTTGCATGTCTGCACGCTGAGGCGACCACAGGTGGGCAGCCTGTCTCTTCCCTGCTCACTATGCAATCTATCAGCGCTCTGAAGTAGCAGAAAGCGCTAGGCTCGACAGCAGCACCGCTCCTCCATGAAGCGGGCCCAGGCGGGGCTGCAGCCAGCGACAGAGTGCAGACCGCACGATACGTCGAAGCGCCGCGGCGGCCAGTGCTGCTGGGGATTGACCCGGACCTGTCCGGCGCGCTGGCGGTCTTTGAGGTGCGCCGACTGCCCTTCCGGCGGCCCATATCACTCTAGATTGTACTGCAGCCTAGACACCGCAGAGCTCTCCCAGTGCAGGCATGGAGCTTGACATGCCTGCCAACTGTCTGCTGTTCTCTCGCCGAGCTTGGGTGTGCAACGCCGTCCGCATAGCTGGGCGCTGAGAGCAAACTGGGAGCGGCGGCGCTGCCCCAGGTCGGGCCTGTCGGCGCTGGCGCCGCGCCGGTGAGCGCGGCCCCGCTCGAGGTGCACGACATGCCGCTCGAGCGCAGGCCCATGGGGCGGACGCTCCGCAGGTGCAGCGCCAGCCCACCCGCCATCCCCTGGGCTCCGCACGACATAAAAGGACGCCCGAGCTCCAGGCACTGGCTCATCCGTGAGCCTGTCGAGCTCTGCTTGCGTGCTCAAGTCCACAACGCCTGGCACCACCTGACGATACCAGGTGGACCGCCTGTGCGCACTGCAACTGGCAGCCTGTGTGTGTCTCCTGGGACCCCGCACGCCGGAGCGGCGCACATGCCATGCCCCAGAGCGTGCCAGCCCCGGTCCTGTCAGGCAGCGCAGCTTGCTCTGCCGGCCGCTCACACGGCGAGCGGGTCAATCAATCACACGGCAACGATTTGCTTGTTTTAGAAAACAGATGCAGCGCCAGGTGGCTGGACGCGCGCGCGGTGGCGGAGCTCGTGGCGGCGCTGGTGCACCGGCACGGCGCCGGCGGCGTGCGCGCGGTGCTGGAGGCGCCGGCGCCCAACGCGCTCAACGGCAAGTTCAGCTGGTTCGGCTGCGGCTTTGCGTTCGGCGTGTGGAGCGGCGCGCTGCGCTCGCACGGCGTGCCGGCGCGCTGCCCTGCCCGCGCAGCCGCCGACATGCGGGCGTTGATGCCTGGCGGTCCTTGTTGCCGTGCTGCAGGCCAGCGCACATGGGGCAGAGGAGGGCGCGACCTGAGCATGCGGCTCTTGTAGTGGCGCGCTGAGGCGGCCCGCAGCGCACCACTGCTGTAGGCTCTTCCGCTAGGAGTGTTTGTGGTGTGTGTGTCACGGGATGAAACACAAGATACATGCCCACAGAGGGATAGGGTGTCACAAGCCTGCGGCCCCATCGTGCCCATGCTGCCCAGCGCTCAGAGACTCGGGGGCGGCGCCGCGCAGATGGAGACCGTGCGCGCGGGGCAGTGGAAGAGCGACCTGCACCTGAACGGCACGGGCAAGGAGGGCAGCCGCGCGCTTGCCAATGCGCTGTTCCCTGCGGCCGCGCCGCTGCTCCGGTGCGCCCGCACGCTGTCCGCAGCGCGGCGCATGTGCGCCCGGCCCGCCTGCGGCGCGGCCAGCCGCTCGCTGGGGCCCCTGCAGCGCTGGACCGGGCACGCCACCACTGGCACCCCTGCACTGCTGCATACCACTCCTGCGCCAGTGTGCAGCACCAATGTGCTGCCCTGGATAGGGCCAACCCCCAGTACGGGCGTCCCTGGCGGCAGGCGCAAGAAGGACCACGGGCGCGCGGAGGCGATGCTGATCGCCGCCTGGGGCCTGGGCCTGCGCCTCACCGCGGAGAGCAGTCCGCCCCTGCCCCAGCACGTGCCATGTCATATGCCATCCGCTTGGGTGTGTCTGACAGGCGTGCCAAGTTTACTTTAGGTCTGGCTGCCTGGAGGCGACCCTGTGTGGGCCAACAGCGAACGGCGCGATGCAGGTGCGGCGCTGGCGCCGCCGGGCGCCGAGGCGAGCGCCAGCGCGGCGGAGGCGGGCGCCGCGGAGGGCGACGGGGATGGCCAGCCGGGCGGCCCCGCTTTGCCGCTGGACGAGGAGCGGGCGGTGGAGGAGGCTGTGGCGGCCGTGGAGCGGACGGCCGGGGTGAGCCTGGTGGTTCTGTCTGTGGGGGCGGGACGGGAGAGCGGCCCGCTGCCGGCTCCCGCCGGCAGCCGCGCGGCCGCCGCTGCAGCCGCTCTGCACGACCAGGCGGCTGATGAGGATCGGGAAGGTGCGGGAGCTGCGCAGCAGCCGAGCGCGGGGGGCCCCGCAGCTGGGCGCGCTCTGCGCGCGCGCAGCGAGGCGGAGGCCGCCCGCGGTAACGCCCCGGCCGCCGGCTTGGCGGACGGCGCCGGCGCCCGGCGCGGCGCCGCCGTCGGGCGAGAGCGGGAGCCCGGGGTGACGGCCGGCGCGGCCGCGCCTGCGGCGCGGGGCAGGGGCCGGCCGAAGCGAACGCAGGCCAAAGCAGCGCCCTAAGGCCCTGCTCTAGTGATGACACTGTGTAACCAGTGCTGTGGCCGAGGCACCTCTGTTGTCCTCAGCGGCCTTCTCGCATTCATCCTACGCCTCGCGCACTGTTTGATGCATGCACTACCTGCCTAACGTACGTCCTAGAGCTCACCATGTAAACACACTCACTCTTCCCACTCACCCTGCGCACGTGCTATGTGCGTTTGCTTCACAATAGCACACTAAGCAGGCCGTCATCGACGCGCTCTCAAGCGACGAATATTCACACATGCGCCGCTCGGCGCCCTCCCTCTCAGACCTTGCCGCCGTGCTTGTGGTGGCGCTCGTAGTCCCGGCGCAGCTCGGCCAGCGCGGCGCGGCGCGAGCCGCCGCCGCTCATGCCGAGTACCGTGAACACGTGCTGCACCTGCAGCCGCAAGCAGTATGCACAGCTCAAGTTTGGGCAAGACTGCCCAACCGGCTGGCGGTGTCGGACAGCGGCTGGCCTGCGTTGCACGGGGGGGGCATGGGCTTGAGAGAGCAGGCCTGTTGCGCACCACAACACAGACACCGGACAGACGCGCCAGCGCCGCAGGGCGTTGGGCGCCGCAGACGGCCGTAACAGCAGCTCTGGCGCCCGCATGAGCGGCCCGCACGCCCCGAGCACGGCGGCGTGCCTCGGCAGGGCTGCAGGCGCCGTAGAGCTCGTACGCGCCCTGGCGCAGCGCGGCCGCGGCCGCCGGCGCCAGGCCGCCGCCGCCGCTGCCGCCGCAGTCGCTGCCGCCGCCGCCTGCGGCGGGCGACGAGGGCGCGGCCGCCAGCGTGATGTAGTCTGCGAGCAGATGGGGGCAGTACAGGCCCAGCGTCTCCTGCCCGCAGCGCCATCATCAGAGTCAATTTTGCACAGCTAGTACGGTGCATACGCCCCAGGGCCGCCACACACCTCAGCTGCCAGCCCGACCGCTGCTCTGCCGTGCGCCCGCCCCGCAGGCAGGCCTGGCGCCGCCCGCTGCAGCATGCGGTGGCAGGCGCGTTGGCGGCTGCCGGCGCCGGCTGCCAGCAACGGCGACCCCGCCGCACGCCCTGCGTGCCCTGCCAGCCTGCAGAGGCGCCAGACGACACCCTACACCCTATGCCAGGAGCACAGCGGCCGGCGCGGCCGCGCGCCTGGCGCTCGGCCACGGCCGCATACACGCGCGCCAGCTCCTCGGCGCACGCGGCCACCAGGCGCGCGTCCGCGGCCGGGCCCCAGGCCGCCAGCGCGGTCAGCAGCGCGCGCGCGGACGCGGCCGCGAGCGCCATCAGGCGGCGCGCGGGCGCGGGCCGGCGCCGCAGCGCCGCCGCCAGCAGCGCCGCGCCGCCCGCCAGCGCGCCCGCCTCCGCTTCGGGGTCCGGGCGCCTGCGGCGGGCGCCGGCATGGGGCGACGCGCGCCGCACGCCGCACCCGGGAAGTTGTGCACGAGGGGGTGGCTGCGCGTCAGATGCAGGCTAATGACAAGTGATCGCCAGGCGGCGTGTCGGCGCGGGCGCCCGCCCCTGCCAGGGTCCAGGCGCTTCGGTCTATCAGACACCCATCTGCCCGACTGCGCCCAGGCCGAGGCCTGCGGCACCACTCGCATGCCCGCCGCCACGGCAGGCACCACGCGGCCCCGGGCCGGCGCACGTGCTCCCGCCGCGCCAGGCGGCGCCGCCGCCGGCGAACAGCAGCGCGGGGCAGTGCAGCGCGCCGGCCACTGCGGCCGCCGGCAGCGGCAGCGCCGCGTCATGCGCCGCCAGCGCTTCCAGCCCGCGCAACGCCGCGCACACCGCCGCCGCGGCCGCGCCGCACGCCACCCCGGCCGCCGACCCGGCGTCCGCCGGGCTGCCGCCGCGCGGCGTCTCCGGACTGACGGCAGCGGCGGCAGCGGCGCCCGGCCCTAGACCCAGGTCCTGACCCAGCGCGCACGGCGGGGGCGCCGCAGCGCGCTCCAGCAGGCGCACGAGCGCGGCGGCGAGGTCGGCGCTGTGGCGCGCTGCGGCGCGCAGGCCGCCCGGCGCGGCCTCGAGCGCCACCAGCAGCACCTGGCGCGCAGCAGGCGCCGGCAGCTCGACCAGGTCGCACCTACCCTAATCTACCCTACCCTAACCTACACCCTGCAGCCCCGCGAGTTGTGGGCAACGCCGCGATGCGTTCGCGGTCGTGCGCCGGCCGCGCAGCGCAGGCGGGCCGCACCGCGCCTTCTCGTCCAAGGCATGCGTTAAGGAGGGGCGGCACGCCGCCAGCAGGCCCCCAGCGCCGGCACCAGCGCATGCATGCGTTGCACAGCGCGCGGAGGGGCAGCACGTGCATGCAGCTGCGCCTGCGCCTTGGCCTCGGCCAGCTGCCACAGACAGGCACCGGGGCTAGCGGGTAGCGCGCGCCTCCAGCGCAGGCAGCGCGGCCGGCAGGCTGCCCGCGCCGGCCAGCGCGGCCGGCGCCGCGGCCAGCCACGCGTCCAGGCCGGCGGGCGACGCGCCGAGCAGCGCGCGCGCGGACAGCAGCAGCGCGGCGCGCAGCCGGTGCCCGGCGCCCTCGCGCGCGGGGTCGCGCGCGCCGGCCGCCAGGCTGGGCACGCCCATTGCCAGCGCGGCCGCGTGCCGGTTGGGCGCGGGGGCCTGCGGGCGGCGGTGACGTTGGGTGAGCCGTGTACCAGGCATGATGCGCCCGCCTTATGGGATGGTCGCCAGCGCCAGGGACATCACACTCTTGCGCTGCTGCCTCAGGAGGTGGACGGCAAGAGCGCCTGCCGTGCTGTAGAGCCCTGACCGCCCTGAGGGGGTAGCAACACCCTCTTCCACATCTCCTCACAGCGCGGGGCCTGGCCGCGTGCACGCATAGGTGATAGCTCGCTAGAGCGGCAGCATGCCACGCAGGCCACTGTGGCCGTCACATTGCGTGTCACTTTGCATCCTCCTGAGATGCCCGCGCGGCGCATGAGTTTCTCCACCAAGGGCGCGGCAGCCTGGCGAGTGCCCAAGCACGCGAAGCACAGCGCGTGCGGGACAGGGCGCGCACCGGGGGCGGCGGCAAAAGGACGCGCAGCAGGTGCAAATGCAGCGCGAGCAGCGCCCCAAATGTGCCGCGCGCGGGCGCGGCCGGCCCGTCCGCGCCGAGCTCCAGCCCAGCGCCGCGCGCGCCCGCCGCGAGCTGCTCTCCTCGCTCGACAGGCGTGCCCAGGGCGTGCTGTGCAGCAGGCGCGGAGCCCCTGCGGCGTGCTCTCGCCAGGCACGCCGCGTCCGCTAGCGGTGCCATGAATTGGTAGCAGCCCAGCGCGCGGCCGGCAGCCTGCAGGAATGCTACCCCGCGCAGCGCGGCGGCCAGCGGCAGCCCCTCTGCAGGCCCGCGCCACGGCGCCGGGCCTCCCTCCAGCCCCTCACCCTGGCACCCTGCGCCCAACCCTGCGCCACACTCCGGCCCGCCTGCGCCAGCCACAGCAGGCTCGAAGAGGAGGCCGCCGCCGCCGCCGCCGCAGAGCCCGGGCTGCGAGCAGAGCAGGCCGGCAGCGGCGCGCAGGTGGGCGCCCAGGCTTCCCAGCAGCGGCCCAGCCAGCTCGGGGCCCTCTAGGCCCGCCCCTGCGGCCGCAGCGCCTGCCTCAGGCGCGTCCCCGCCCGCGCACAGCGAGTTGGCCGCGGCGCCCGCGCCGCCCACCGCCGTGGGCGCATGCATGGCGCCTATGACCCCGCGGTCCGCCTGGCCTGGGTCAGGGCCGCCGGCCGCTGCGCCGTCGCCCGCCCCGCCCGCGCCGCTCACAGCGGCGGCGCCGCCAGCGCGCAGGCAGCGCAGGTCGAGCAGGGCCGCGGCGGCGCCCAGCGCAGCGCCGCCCGCGTGCGACGCGGCCAGCCGGGCGAAGCACCAGGGCTCTGCGGCCGCGGCGTCCAGGGCCTGGGGGCCCGGCGCAGGGCCGCGCGGCAGCGACTGCAGGCCGGCGGCCGCGACGGCCTCGAGGCGCGCGGCGCTGGCTGTCACCAGGGCAAGGTCCAGGACGCACTTGCGCTCGCTGTCCGGCCCTGCAGCCAGCGCGACAGACGCGCTGTTGTCCATCCTGGGACACGCAATCGGCACTGTGGCCGCGCGCAAAGCGGGCCGCGCCGGGGCATCTGAGCAACGGGTGCAGAACGTCGCGCACCCAGGCGCGCAGGCCTCGCCAACAGATGAGCCACGTGCCAGGGAGGCGCGCCCATGCCGGGGCCCGGGCACGCTCTCCCGCATCTTACACCAACTCTGACTTCTCGGCTGTGCAGCGCCATTGGGAGCGCACCGGCCACGAGCTGCACGCGCGCGCGCGCATCGCTGCCGCCGTCGGCGCCGCCGCCGCGCGCAACGGCGCCCGCCAGCGCGCCCGCGGCCGCTTCAACCAGCAGCCCCAGCAGCCAGCGGCCGAGCAGGAGTGCGGGGGCGCGCCCCTGCTCCGGCAGCGCGCGCGCGCGCCGCTCCGCCTGCGCCACCAGCTCGGCCAGCAGCGCGCCTGAGCGGCTCTCACCACTGCCGCCCTGCTCGCCCGCGCCGCCGTCCCCCCGCGCTCTCGCCGGCGCCGGCTGTGGAGCCGGTTGCAGCGTGCTCGCCAGGGCGCCGCGCAGCGCAGCGCCGGTCGCTTCAAACAGCTGCTGCAAGGCCGCGTGTGCACCGGGCTGTGCCAGCAGGTCGGGCTGCGCGTCGCCAAGGTCGGGCTGAGGGTCAGGGCAGGGTCTGCGGGCGAGCACGCGCGTCACTGCGTCACAGGCGCCCAGCAGCCAGGCCGCCGCAGTGGGGCCCAGCTCGACGAGGGCGTGCGCGGCGCCCGCGCGCGCACTCGGTCCAGGGCCGGCGCCGGCATCAGCGTCGGCGGCCCCGGCAGCGCCGCCGTCGCAGCCGCCGCCGCCGAGCAGCAGGCTCGCGAGCCAGGCGCGCGTGGCGGCGAGGCAGGCCAGCGCTCCGAGCCCGCGTGCGGCCCAGGCGCCGGCGCCGGCGCCCGGCGCCGTGCTGCCCGGGCCCGGGCGCGCCACGTGCCGCAGCAGCGCCGCCTCCAGCCGCAGCGCCAGCCGCGCCAGCTCGGCCGCGGGCGCGCCGCGCAGGTACCCGGCCGGCGGCGCGGCGGCCAGCAGCCGCAGGGCAGCCAGGAGGCGCTCTGGGCCCTGGGGCTGGTCCCGGGCGGCCACGGGGGGCGCAGGGCTCCCAGGGCCGGCGCACTCCGCGGCGCCGTGAAGCGCGGAGGCGCCCGTCGCGGGCTGCAGGGCGTGATGCAGGGTCTGCTGCAGCTCCCGCGCGAGCGCGGCGCCCTCCTCGCGCGCGTGCGCCGGCGGGTCGGCGGCTGCCCGGGCCGAGCCGCTCGGCAGGCTCCCGGCCCCGGCGCCGCTGCTGGCCGCGCCGCCCGGGGCGCCTGCCGGCGCGGCCTCGGTGCCCAGCATGCACCCGCGCGGCCTCCTGCACCCCTTCTCAGTGCCCAGCGCCGCACCGCTGGCTGGCTGCGCACTTGCGGGCGACGCGCACGGCGGCGGGGCGCCAAACGCTAAGCCTGGCCCCGCCCGCGCGTCCAGCAGGCGCGCTGCGGCCTGCGGCCACGCCGGCAGCAGCGCCGGCAGCTCCCATAGCTCGCCGCCCGCGAGCAGCGCGCGGCACAGGCCCGCCACCTCGCCCGCTTGTTGCGTGGCGCCTCCGCCATGCTCAGTCTCGTCCACTTCACACTCCACGCCTGCCACGGAGCTAAGCGGCGCCCCCGGCCCGGCTGCGTTGTCCAGCACGAGCGCCAGAAACCCTGGTAGGGCTTCCGCGGGCGCCCATGCGATCAGCAGGCTCGCCACGCCCGCGGCCAGGCGCCACAGCGCAGCTGCGCTGTCTGCGGCGGCGGCGCTCGTGCCATCTAGGGCACCAGCTCCGCCGGCCGCCAGGGACGCGTCGGCCAGGGCCGCCAGGAGCGCGCCGGCGAGCTCGCGCAGCTCTGCCTCCGCGCCCTCGACAGGGCCTGGTCCCGTGCGCGCAGGCCTGCAGGCGCATGCAGCCCAGGCTGGTGGTCAGAGAGGGAAGGCAGCCCTCGTACTCAGGCAACTGCACCGGGTCATCACAGGGCAGCCAGGACAGTGTGGACGTGCACATGCCATGTTGCGCTTTTCTTGTTGCGCACTGGGAGTATAAGCAGCCTTTTCACTTTCTGCGACACACCATGTTGGGAAGAGTGCATGCCACATGCAAAGGCACAGTGGCAGCGTGACAAGCTCCTCAGTTTGCACGCGCATCGGCGTCAAGCGCGGCCGCCTCCCCGGCAGGGCGCGGACCTCCCTGCGACGGCCTCTGCACCGGCGTCCGCGGCGCGCGGCGCGCAGGCGCAGCGCGCGCGCAGCGCGCGCTCGTGCAGCACCGCCATGCGCTGCACGGCGCACAGCGCCGCGGGCAGCAGCAGGTGCCCGCCGGCGCCTGCGCCGCCGCCCGCGGCCGCGGCGCTGCCGCGCCGCGCGGCCGCCAGCACTTCTGCGAGCCCGGGCGCATGCGCAGGGGCGAAGGCAGAGGACCTCCCGCGCTTCAGGGCGGGACCCCGCCCCGCGGCGCCGCGCGCGGGCGCCTGCGGGCCGCGCTCCGGCGCCGCGCCCGCCGCCGCAAAGTAGCCGCCCGTGGCGCTTGCGGCCCGGCCGTCCGGCGGGGCCTGCTCCTGGCCGGGCAGCGGGGCCACCTCTGGGTGCAGGCCTGCGCACGCGGCGTGCGCGCCCACCGCCGCGGCGTAGACGCGCAGCAGCACGGGCAGCAGGGCGGGCGCGGGCGCGACGACCGCGGCGCCCGCGGTGACGCGTGCGAGCTCCTCGTGCAGCGGCCCCGCCAGCGCGTCCTGCCGCGGCAACACCTGTGGATGATGCTATGCAGGGGCGCTCCACAGCTCTGGCACGCGTGCCCACGGCGAGCCGCCCAAGTCGCACCGTGAACATGACACGGCAGGGCTGGCTCACACACCGAGCTCTGGCACCCACTTGAAGCTTCTGGATGTTACACGTTTGCTGAGCTTGTCAAAGCTTCGTGCGGTGCATCAATCGGAATCTTTGCTTGCGGCCCACCTGCAGCAGCGCGCACATGGCCGCCGCTACCGGCGCTGCGGTCGTGAGCTCCACGCGGCCGGCCTCCAGGCAGGCGGCCAGCAGGCCGCCCAGCGCGGGGGGGCGCGCGGCGCCGCCCAGCGGCGGCAGCCAACCGGCCACCCAGCGGATCAGCGCCGGCGCCTGCCCGGGCGGCAGGCCGTGCACCGCCTGCGGTACAGGGACAGGGTTGCTGGGCGGGGCGTGGTCAGGTGTCAGGCGACTTTGGGTTTCTGCCCTCTCAGGGCACCAGGCCGCATGCCGCCTTGCGGGGCTGCACAGCGCGCGTGGGGGCGCCCTGCGCTGGCGCGCAGACCCCTGCAAACTCTGCGCGAGCACGTTACAGGAGGAGCACACTTGCGACCTTGTGCAGCCAGCTGCCGCTTGCCGGCGCGCGGCCGGGCGCCGCGCGGCGCCGGGCCGCCGGGCGCGCCTGCCGGACGGCGGCGGCCACGTCCGCGCTGCCCACGACGCGCGCGGCCGCCGCCGGGCAGCCGGGCGCCGCCAGCGCGCCGGCCAGCGACGCCAGCAGCTCCTGCAGACGGCGCAGCTCGGCGTACGCGCGGACCAGGCGCGCGGCCACGGCCGCCGCCGCCGCCGCGCCCGCGCCTGCGCGCCCGGCGCCGCGGCGTGCTCACCCGCGCGGCGCCCCTTCCAAGCTCCGCGGTAGTGGGAGCGCGGGCGACGGAGGCTGCGGGCAGCGCTCCTAGCCTGGTGCAGCTATGTGTCATGGCTGCCACGCTCGCACACACCAAGGCCCCGCTCAAGACGAGGGTTCCTGCTGGCAGCAGGACAGCGCGTGAGCAGAGGGCAGCCCGCCGCCTTAGTTTTTTATTCTTGTGCCCTTCTCTTTGGCATCCGATGCGGTGCACAGGAACGAAATGCAGCGACCACACCGACTGGGCGCGTTCACAGGAACGACACGCACCGCCGTCCGCCGCCGCGGCCCACAGCAGCGCCCACAGCGCGTCGATGCGCGGGCCGAGCGCGCGCGGCTCCACGTCCAGCACCGCCGCCGCCACGCGCGCCGCCGCCGCGGCAGCCGCCGACATCTCCGGCCCGGCAGGGCCGATGAACTCGCCGCCAACGCACCTTGGACCGTTGCCAGGGCTTGTGCACGCCCCAGCGATTGCATCAGTCGCGCCCTTCGCCGCAGCGCCCTCCGCCACCGCGCCCAACGCCGCCGCCGGGCCCTCACCAGGGCCGCTCGGGCCCGTACGCGCTGCAGCATCCCTGCCATGGGGTGCGTGCAAGTCCGGGTGCGCGCCGGCGTGCGGGCGGCCGGCGGCGCCGCTGGCGGCGCCAAAGGGGCCCAGAGCGGCATCGCCCAGGCGCCGCAGCAGCGCGCGCTGCGAGCCCGACACGTCCTCGGTCGGCCTGTACGCGCCTGCGTGCGCGCACACCCGCCTAACACATGGATCGTGTGCCTATGCATTCACAATTCTGCTTATAGAGAATCGCGCACAGTGCTGGCAGGCAGAAGTATTACAGCAGTTGGGGACAAGCAACTGCTCAGGCCAAAGTAGGTACGTATGCGTGCAAGCGGCCCTTCTCCAGCCTTGGCGCGCCTGTCGTCGCAAGCGCAGCGACCAGCGCGGCAGCGCCCTCCGCGACGACCACCCACCGCCGCAGCCGCGCGCGCGCGCCGCCCGCCTGCGCGCCCTCCGCGCCGCGCTCTGCTGCAGCAGCCCTGGCCCGCTTGCCTGCCGGCTCGCCGGCCGGCCCAGCACCGGCCGCTCGTCGGCGCTTGCGCTTGCCGCTGGGCGCGCCGGGCTCGGCCGCCGCGGCCGCCGCGGCCCCGCCGTCCCCCGCGGCAGCCGCCTGCGCAGCAGGGCCACCGCCCGGCTCCACGCCGGCGTCGGCGAGCTGGGCCGCGGCCATGCGCGCAAGCAGCGGGCGCAGCAGCGCGGCGAAGAAGTCAAAATCAGCGGCCGGCGGCGCAGCTGCCAGCGCGCCGCGCTCCGCCGCGGCAGGGCGGCGCGCGCGGCGCGCCGCGGCGCAGAAGTGGCCGAGCAGCCAGGGCAGGCCGCGCAGCACGGCCGGCAGCGTCTCGGGGCTGCCGTGCGAGACCTCCGCCTCCAGCACCTGGCCCGCGCGCCAACGCAGGCTTACACTTGCGCAGTAGGACGCTCGCCTGAGCCGAACATGCACAAGGCGTACGAGCAACCCCGCACTCGTTCGGAACGAACGCCAGACAGGCTGCGAGCAACTCAATGAACATCCCCGTGGCACGGAAGCACGCTCCTGTGCTCCAGCACCCGCATTGGCGACACATGGGACACTGGTGGCGACGCGATGGCGCTCGTGCCGCAAGGGGCGCGCGCGCCGCGCGGCCCGTTGCGCGCGCCTGGAAGAGCTGCCAGTGGTAGCTACGCAGCGCGGCGCGCCCGCGCTCGCGGCCGCCCGCCGGCGAGTCGCTGCTCGCCGCCGCCAGCGCCGCCGGCGCCGCCGCATCAGCAGCAGCAGCGTCCGCGGCTGTGTCCGCGGCCGCCTCTGCTGCGCAGAGGCTGGCCAGCTCGGGCACATGCGCCGGCGCGAGCAGCGCCGCGTCCAGCACGCCCAGGCCCGCCGCCGCCAGCCGCACCTCGGCCGCGTCTGCTGCGCCCGCCGCCGGGCCCGCGCTGCTGCTGCCGGCGCGGGCGCCGGGGGCGGGCGGGCCCCCTGCGGCCGCCGGCGCTGCCCCGCCCGCGCGCGTGTCACGGGCAGCGGATGGCAACGCCCCGGCCTCCCGCGCTGCCCACACCGCCGACGCCCAGTCACCAGAGAGAGCCCCGCCAGGATCGGGATCTCTGTCCTCATCGCCCCGCCCCGCGGCAGCAGGCTGCGCCGCAAACGCCCGCGCAAGCACCGGCACGAGCAGCCGGCCGGCGACCGCCGCGTACGCGCGCCGCGGGTTGGGGTGCTCCGCGCACACGCCGCGCAGCACGTCAAGCGCGTGGGCGGCCAGCGCCGGGCGCGGGGGCGCGCGCAAGTCCCGCGGCTGCCCGGCGGCGCCCGCCTCATTCTGCGCGCACCCCTGTGCAGCTGCGGCCCGCCTCGGCGCCGCCGCTAGCGCGGTCTCCGCCAGGGCCACGCTGCGCTTGCGGCACACGCCAGCTGTCAGGACCTGCACGCGCGGGGCCGACGGCGACGGGCCGTATCACAATGGGGGCGCCACACACACTAGGAAGCAAGTGAGGTCATACTGGGGCCTGCGCTCTCAGGCTTCACATCCGAGAAGAGGTGCGCTGGGGCCGTGAGCACCGACCTGTGCTCCAGGCTCGGGCGGCACGTGCGGCCAAACTTGGCGCCCAGCACGCGCAGCGCGCGCAGCAGCGCCGCCGCCGCCGCGTCCGCGTCCGCCTCCCGCGCGGCGTCCGCCGCGTTGTGCTGGAGCGCGCCTCCCCGCCCCTGCCCTGAGGGCTGCCCCAGGAGCCTGCAGGTGCGCGCCGCGGCGCCAAACAGCGCGGGGTTGGCGCTGCCGTCGGCGGGGATGTCAGGCGAGGCCAGCAGTGCCGCCAGGATGCTCCAGAGCCGCGCCTGCATGGCCGGCTCCGGCCCAGACCCTGCATCAGGCCCTGGAGCAGTCCCTGGCAACACGGCGCCGCGGGCAGTGCGGCATGCTCTGGCAATGGCTCTGCCGCCGCTCGCTGGGCCGCCGCTGGCCTCCTCGGCGGGCGCGGCCGCCTGCCCTGACCCTGACCCTAGTCCTTGACGTCCATTCTCACGGGCCGCGCCAGCCCTCACGCCGGGCGAGTCGCCCGCGCTTGGCGGCCCACCGCCCGCGCGCAGCTCGCCCGGGGCGGCGCCCCCGCCGCCGCCAAGCTTGAGCAGGGCGGCGCTCGTCCAGGCGAGCAGCGTGCGAGCGTAGTGCGCCCGCACTCGCGCTGGCACGCTGCGCAGCTCCGCCTGCAGCTGCTGCGCGGCGCCGCTGCCCGGCCCCGCTGCCGCCTGCGTGGGCGCCCTCAGTCTGGGCGGTTGCACAGCTGCGCCAACGGCCAGGCCAAACGAGGTGTTTTGCGGAGTGGTCTTGAAGTGGAGCCGGTGGACGCGCAAGGAGAGGAGGCAAAGCCGTCGCTGTGAGCGCCTGCCTCGTGTAGTAAAATGCTGAAGAATGCTTGTGCATGTTGTGCAGCCTGCACTTGCAGGGACGTGAAGGGCGCACGGAGCGCGCCTGCTCAAGCGCAGGAGTGTGTTCATAAGGGTCCCGGAGCGCCGCTTGCGAAGTTTGTTCGTCATGTGCAGCCACCAGCAGAGCCGTGCAAAGCTCACAAGCAGACGCCGCCTTGCTGTGTGGCGAGGGAACGTCATGCTCTGCTGTTAGCTTGCGCAACATGGTGCCACAAGCATACGAGCAAGGCACTGCAACACAACATGCAACACCATGCACTACATGTAACGGTGGGCACACCTTTCCAGAGTATGTGTGCTCACGTTCAGAGTCTTCAGCAAGGCGGCAACTGTCTGCATACTGGCAGAAAGGAGAGCCGTGAAGCAAAGCTGGATGCAGGCTGCGCCCTGCCAGTGCACTTCGCTGTCAGTAGCAATGCAGCACTGTCAGGCGCCCTGCCTGCCACTATTTCCCCCCACCAGATCCTGCCGAGAAGATAAAGTGCGTTGCCAGTGTATGTGCAGGTCAGCTGAGCTGCAGCATGAGAGCAGGGGTGTAACTCTGCCCCATGGGTGCAACCTCCGGGTCGCATGGGGCACATGGATCCCAGCTCTCTAGCGGACATGGTCAGCTTCTGCTTTGCGTCCACAGCCTCGCTGGCATTGCTGTAGCGCCTTGCACGCGCTTGCTGTATATAAGTAGCAAACTTGTTGTCCTTACATGAAATGCTGTGCTGCAGGTATACCATGCATACAGGTAGAATGGTGCGAATTCCGACTTCATGTGGCACAAGAGGCTCAATCATGTGCAAAGCATGCGGAACACACACTTAAGAAGTATAGAGCCGGGGAGACATGGGCTTAAGATGCCCAGTCGTCATATGGAGACAGTCTCAGGAAGGACTGCCGCACGTCAAGCAGGCAATGCCAGCTGCACCTGAGCAGCAGCAGCGGCCCCAGCCAGGCATGCAACACTCCCAGCTTGGGCAGGACAGCTCGGCCGCAGCCGAGCGCAGTAAGTAGTCACGCGAGCCTCGCTACCAGGGAACGTCACGCTGCACCGCATGTGCCGGCAGGCTGCGCCTGGCCGGCGCGTGGAAGCTGCACCTCAGTGGGCCTCAGCAAAGGCCTCCTGAGCCAGCTGTGGCATCGCCTGTGGGCGATGCGGGTCATCAGTGCCAGTTTCATTGCATGCTCCGTCCCTGTGTCGACACTCGGCGCGCGCGCGCCACGCTATTCAATGTGTACTTGCACCGCGCTGTCCAGCACGCGCGCCAGGCGCGCTGCGGCCTGCGCCTGCAGCCCGGGCGCGCCCGGCGCGCCGCCGGGCATGCCGCGCGCCTCCGCCATGAACGAGGCCGCCACGCAGCCCCAGGCGCCTGCCGCTGCCAGGCCGTCGCCCGCCTGCAGCGCCGCCACGAACGCGCCGCAGAATGCGTTGCCGCAGCCTGCGCGTGGAGGCGCGGGCTGGCGAGTGCAGGTTGGGTAGGGTAAGGGTCAGTGGGGATAGTGGGAACAGAGGAGCCATGTGCAGCTAAAGGCGGCCGCCGCGGCCTGCATGCGGTGCCATGGGCGCCGACACGCGGCCACAGCCCCACCAGCACTAATCCTGGATGAAGCACCGGCGGATGCCCGGCACAGAGTGCCGCTGTGGCACCCGCGTGACAGGCGTGCAGCGCAGCGCTGGCGTCGCCCCGGCTGTGCGCCGCAAGCTGGGCCCTGCACAAGCGCACCTGTGGTGTCCACCACTGCAGTGCCCGCGGCCGCCGGGATCAGCCAGGCCTCGCCGCCCGCCTCTGCAACCAGCGCTCCCTCCGGGCCGCGCCTCAACGCCACCCGCGCGGCGCCTGCCGGGCACCCATGCACTTCAGTGTTAACGCGTACTGTTTACATGACAGTGAACAGAGCATGCCTCATACCTCGATCCGTATGTGCCAGGCACATACAATGCACATCGGTCTTCTCACTTCTTCCTTTCGGCTCATGAGACACAGGGCTTTGAGTGAGAGACACAGCGCGCAGCATTGGGCTGCATGCTGGCGGGAGCTCCAGGTACGCAGGCCGCGGAGCGAGGCTGGCTGCCATCTGGGACCCTTACATGGCGCAGCAGCCCGCCCGCGCACGTGAGGGGAAGGCCGCCGTGCGCAGGCACCACAGGACCAGAGTTAGGGTAGTCAGTGAACACGGCAGTGACCCGATACAGGGCGCGCCTGCGGCGAGCAGGCGCTTTGCGAGGTCCGGCGCAGGCGCGGCCGCGGCGGCCGCGCCGAGCATGGAGCGCGCCTCCAGCTCGTTGGGCGACAACACGTCGCACAGCACGGCCAGCGCGGCCAGCGTCTCGGGCGGCGGCGGCTCCAGCGCGTGCGTAAAGGACTCCACGGACAGCAGGCCTGCCGCGACAGTCGCCGCCACGCGCCGCTGGGCTACAGGGAAAGCCTCCAGGAAACCGTGTGGACATCCACGGTGGGCACTCTGCACGTCCTTGTCAACAAATCACGATGCGCCCACCCATGGACATCACAACTCCCCTGTCACAGGTGCCTACTTTCTAAAGCGCACAGATGCGACGCATGCCAACCAGCAAGCCGAGGGCAGGCAGGCGACGCACCGCCCTCGGCGCTCGCGGCCGCGCGCATGCTGGCGAGCAGGCCCAGCGGCGGGTGCGCCGGGTCGATGCCGACGTGGTGCGCGCGCGCGGCGCGGAACTCTGGCGGCAGCGTGGCCCAGCTCGGCAGGAGCAGCTCATCCAGCATGGCCGCCTCTGCGGGCTCGCTGCGCCAGACCTGCTGAGGAGGACACAGGCGCTCAAGCAAGGACCGACAAGGCTTCGTTGGTGTCACGCATTCTGTGAACTATCACGGCCTTGACCCTTGGCCGGGTTCCGGCGCAGCGCGCATGCGCGCCGCCAGTGTGTGAATGCATGACGCAGTGACAGCAGGTGAGGCCGGTATGCCAGCCACACACATGTTCACAACCCTCGCTGTGTTGGGTCTGTAGCAGTTCCGGACAGCCACGGCGCAAAGCGGAGAGCCGGCAGCAGCTTATCTTCCATGCCTACGTGAACCAGCCTGTGTTCTGCGCAGGTGTGTATACTAGCAGCCCTCCCGCAGCCTGCCTGCGTCCTGCCTGCCCGCACACCCGCAGCAGCCCGGCTGCGCCGCACCGCCCCCGCGCAGCTGGCGGGCCGCGCCTGCGTGCGCAGGCCGTCCTCCTCGAACAGTTGCCAGGCGCGCAGCGTGCGCTGCCCCGGGTGCACGAGCAGGCCGCCGCCCGGCGCGCCGAGCACGTCCCGCAGCTGCGCCGCGCACGCCGGCGGCAGGTCGTCGCCGACGCCGGCGGCCAGGTCCGCGCGCAGCTGCGGCACGCGCAGCCGCGCGCCCCACAGCGACTGCGGCCCTGGCGCGGCGGCACCGTGAGTGCCGGCAAGCACAGCACGGACGCAGGCCGGTCACGCGCCCCACACAGCTGAACTGGTGGGGCAGCTCGCGAACTTGCGGAGCGGCCCACAGGCGCAGCGCCCGTGCTTGCACGCATCAGGGGTGGGCGAACAGCTCCCCCAGCAGAGGTGCGGCAGACATGCGACGCTGCATAGTCAAAGCAGGCAGGCTGACTGGTTTCTTGGGCCGCACCGCCGCCTCCCAGGGACGCCATGACTGTTTCGCCGGTGTAAAGGACAATGTCATCGATGATCAAGGTGTAACAAGCTAGGTCGAGGGGCCGCTCGGGCGCTGTTCCATGCAGACTCTGCAAACGGGACACTAGCCGTGCTCTTGCTCTAGCACAGGGACTGTGCAGTAGATGCGGGAAGATGCTGTACACAAGGGAACTTGCTTGCCAGTGCATTGGGACGCAACAGTACTTGACAGTTGCAATTTTCAGGGCTAGCACTGGGCAAGGTGTATGTCACATCAGCTGATCTTGCTTTTTGTAAATGATGGGGCCCCTTTCCAGCCTGCCCTAATCCACGAAGGCGTTTCTTTTCAGCTATCCATGGCATGAAACCGGCAGTATTGTACCTGCTACCAGCTGTATGAGCAGGTAAAGCCCTGTCACACACTATTTACACCGCTGCTTGACGACAGACCTAGGGATGACCATTGACTGCCCGCAGGTGAGAACGAGCAATAAAGCAACCACACATGCATGTCTTCAATTGTAACTTACAATTTGTAAGCCATGTTGCCCATCCTCCAGCAATATGTACGTCACATGCCACATGCGTTCAACCCCAAGCAGTTGTTGTCAAGCAAACAACCACATCCACACTTGATCAGCCAAGCACTGTCTACTGCCCGGCCTCTACTGTTAGAAACCCACAACATCGACTGTCAACAGCAATGACCCTTAAACACGTAACACTCAGACTGTTCAATTGTGTCTACTTCGCGTCTGTTTATCGCCCACGCAACCAATCGTTCGCCGCTCAGCTTCAGGTCGGTTGACGCTGGCCAAAATGCTACCCTGCCTAAATGCAACAACTGCCATTGCACGCATCATCCGTCCACAGGCAGGCATCCGTTTGGTCAGGGAGCACACGCTCAGTGCGCAGCGGGGCACTGCTGTGTGATGCAGTGGATGTTGCCCGCGTTCAGCAAGATTTCCCGCGACTTCACGCCGACGACCTGCGGAGGCAGGGCAGCAGTTTACAGAGCCGCAGTATTACCGCGCACGCCTGCTGCGCACTACCAGGCCAGTGTGCAAGCTCGCAGACCTATAACTAGCATCTGAGCATAACGGAATAGCTGCCATACACAGACCCACACAGGCATGACACGAGGCAGCTCCTTCCTCACTGCAGTGGCTGCGGTGGCTGAAGAGCGCCATATGCATATGCCCTAGCACAGATACCACAGCCAAATAAACGGTTGCAACTCATTGCAGCGCGCGCCTTGCGCTCCGAGCCGTACGCGGCCTGCAGCACTTCCAGCGCCTGCGCGTCAGTCTCCGTCGCGCGCGCCAGCCCCGAGCCGCCAAACTGTGGGATGACCGCGCCGCCGTTGGCGATGTAGTGGTTGATGTAGGACGCCGGCAGGCGCTCGCCCTCCACGCGCGGCACGTAGCCCAGCTTCACATGGTCCGGCTGCATGCGCCGGCACGCACATCCGGTTGCTGTCTTGCACACATAAAAAACTGCACGTTTTCTGCTTTAGAGCATGTTGCAAAGTGCGTGCATGCATGCAAGGCAGCGACAAGATGCGCGCTTTAATAGTGCCTGTGAACTGCTTGAAGAGGTTCGCAGCTTCGATTTGCAAACATGGCTGCAAGGGCAGGCAGACACAGGAGCCCGCTGGCCCAGCAGGCAGGTCAGCCACAGCTTGACCGCTGGTCATGGATTGACGGGGGTGTGGATCGCGCACGTGCACGCCGGAGGCCTCCTTGTACGTGCTGAACAGCCACAAACTGTTCCTGCTCTTAAAAAAATTGACGGGGTGGGGGTTGCGCACGTGCACGCCGGAGGCCTCCTTGTACGTGCGGAACAGTGGCGGCGGGCAGGGAACCTTGATGACCTCGATCTTGCGGCCACGCGCGTCGGTCGCGCTGGTCAGGCGCTCGTACGCGTCCGTGGACCGCTCGTACTGCGCAGCGTCCAGACCCCTGCTGTGTTAGTCACTGTGCGGCAGATCAGTGCACCAGCAAGCTACGCGGCGGGCGGCAGGCTCTTTGGGCATGCTCTGCGCTTGCCGGCAGTGCGTGGACTGCGTGCGACGCCGGGGCACTGCGCGACGTGCCAGACAGGGCGCGGCCGTTCTCTATAGCTAGGCAGCAGGTCAGCTACATGACATGCTGGAAAGGGCGCGGTCTCTCTGCATAGCCAGGCAGCTGGTCAAACAGCCAGCAGGACCACGGAAGCAGCGGTAAAAGCGGGGTCTGGCTGCGCGGCGCGCCTGCGGGTCGTTGACGTCCTCGCACCAGGACAGCGCCACCACGCCGGGCCGGATGAAGCACGCCAGGTTGTCCACGTGGCCGTTCACGACCTGCCGGCAGGCAGGCCATCTCGGCGTCTGCTGGCCCTTCCGAGCCAGCTGCTCGGCGCGCAGGACCGCTCCCTAAGAGCCAATTAACGTAAGCAAAAGCGCTTATCGCTGAAACAAGGCGTATGACTACAAAGAATGTTATATTTATGAACTCTATTTCTGGCTGCTGCCGCGGCGGCGCGGGCGCGCCGCGCACCGCGTCGTCGCCGGCCATGCCCTTCCACAGCCACACCACCTTCTCCAGGCCCAGGAACGCCTTGAGCTCGTCCTCGATCTGCTCGCGCGACAGGTGCGGGTTGCGCGACGGGTGCAGCAGCGTCTCCTCGGTCGCGATCAGCGTCCTGCGCGCGCGCGCGGCCCACTTCTTAAAACAACGTACTCTTTAACTAGCGCCGGGTCGTTCAGAGGCCTGTGGCGGCCCCTTGCGTGCACGGCGTGCACATTGCAACATGCTGGGGCTGAGGTCGACGCCGGCTCCGCAGGCCCTGCAGCGCGGCATCCCTGCAGACGGCGCGGCGTCCAGGACTGGATCCAGACGAGACAGTGGGCGCGCGGGCAGGAGCAAGAGCGGCATGCCGCGCACCCCTCGCCGTCCACGTGGATGGACCCGCCCTCCAGGTGCAGCGCGCTCTCAAACACCTCCAGGCCGGCCATCTGCAGCGCCGCGCGCCCGGCCGCATTGTCCCTGGACCAGTCCGGAACCTGCGCGGGCAGCCGGACCATGAAGCTGCTCTCCACGCCAGCACAACGCCACTCGTTTATAAAGCCGCATCGCATCAGTTTGTGGCAAACAGCCATGCATTGCGACACACAGACGGTGAAAGACAACATGTACACTGCTTACCTCTACCTTCAGCTGCAACGCGGCACACACATCTCATAACAGGCAAAAATACAATCAGGCAGTACACATGCGCGCTAACGCCGGGACAGGGCGCGCCTGCGGCGCGATGCCCATGGCCTTCTTCAGCTCGCCGCCGTACGAGTTGAAGTCCCAGTGCGTGCCGGCCACCTTGCGCGTGCCCGTCTTCTTGTCGTCCAGCACGATGCACTGCGGGGGCGCTCGTCGTTCAGACGTTGTACACGTGCCTGCACACCTCGTGGTCATGCATGTGTTCTCGGTGCGTACCTAACATTCCCAGCACCGCCGTGTGTGCACCCACATGGTAGGTAAATGCATTTGTCAAACCTCCAGAATGTTCAGCCCAGGGCCTTCCACTGCCTCCTGCAGACACGCCTACACAGCAGGGTCTGATGTGAGGGAGGCGCACCGACGGCCCCCAGTCGCGCGCCCAGCCGTCGTTGATCTCCATGGGCACCACGGTCACATTCGGCGCGTCCGCCAGGTAGCTCTTTGCCGTCTCCACCGACTGCGCCCCGCCACACAGCACCCCGTCTGCTGGCGCCGGCGAGTGGGCCCGCACACCAGTTTGCTCAGGTTCAAGAGCACAGGTGTTGACACAAGCGTCAACGAGCGCCTTGATCAAACTCCGCCCATTATCAAAACTAATGTTAAATATTCCGGCGCACCTCCGGGTTGGTCAGCATGACGAGCGGCTCGAACTGCGAGATGGCCTTGGCCACGGCCGCGTACTGCTCCTGCGCGGGCCGGGCGCCCTCGCGCCACAGGTACGGGCTGTCCGGCCAGCCCATCCAGCAGTGCTGGTGCGCCTCAAACTCGCCTGCGCGCCGCGGCCACCACGATTGCCTGCGTGGCCACGCACGGGTGCAGGCGCCCCGACGAGCGCATCTTACAGGCTAAAGCTTGCCTGCAGACATGGCGCATGGTGTGCTCGAACCAGTGCCTAGAGCTGGCGTCAGTAAACACGAAGGCGGCCAGGATGACAGCATGGTGCCGTTCGAGCACACATTTGGGCGACGGGCAGGCTGTGGGCCTCTGTTAGTACCAGAGCCAATGCCACCATCAAACACTTCGCATGTTGTTCGACCTTGCCTGCACTCAAGCTGGCTTACGGGCCTCAACAACGGCCAGAAGCACCACACGTGGGCAGCATGCATGCATGGCCCTGCATGCAGCAGCCACCCACCGACCGCACCCGGCATGTGGTACCCGAGCGTCTTGGGAGTGGTTGTGGCAGGCGCGGCGGCTGGGGGCGCCGACGCGGCGGCCGCGCGCGCGGCCCCACAGCGCAGGCCCCGTCCAGCCCTGACTGTTCACCCAGGGCAAGCGAGTGAGTCCACTGGCGAGCCTCAGCAAAAGCGGCGCGAAGTCCAGCCTGACGTCACGCAGGCGCGCCCCAGCAACAGCTCGAGCGGCAGCAACGGAGCAGCACACCATTTGCACGTCCAACATCAAGCCAATTGAAAAGCAAGCTGCTGGGGCAGTTGTTGGCAGTAACGAGGTGACGTGCACTCACAGCGTCGAGCCTCCCGCGCCACCTTTAATTCCACTTCTTCCCCGGCCGCTTCCAGCCCTGCAGGAGGCCACCCGCAAACGCGAAAGAGCAGGGGAGGCAGGTGGAGCGCACGTGCGGCCTGAAGGCAGCCCGTGCTCCGCAGGCAAGGGGCTGGCGCCGCCCGCGCCTGCGCCTGTGCTCTCCTCCCTGGCGCGCAGCAAAACTCAGCATACTGCCAAACAGCAGCCGCTGCTGCCGCTTTATGGGCAGGCCTTCAAACCTGCCTCGTCCTGTGAGTACAAGACCACTTCGGCAGCACCAGGGCCGTGACATTTGTGGGGAGTGAATAACACAAGATGCTGGGAACGCCACTGCCAGCCTTCTTCCAGACACGTTCAGGAACAGAGGCTGCTCAGCACAGAGAGGAGCACCTATCGCTGGCTGCACCGCAGCTGCGGTCAGCATCGTGCGGTGCACCGCCACGCCCATATTTGCCTCGCTTTTCTCTTACAAACACACCCTTCACTCACAAGATCGCAAGGGACCTGCAGCGCCAACGCTCACCCTTTCAGACACTACTGCATGCACAACCCCACGCAAGGCTATGCAAGCTGGTTTATCACTGGCCCAGGCAAAAGCCGTAATCTTACACCTGTGGTGCCTAGAATCCCTATTCCCGTGGTCGCCCATGTGACCGCTTTTAACTCGACGAGTTGCAGCTGCGCCGACTTGCGCTCCGGCTCGTGCTCGACACCTGCGCACCTGTAGCCACAGGCAGACAAGATGGCGCCGCGGCAGTTTGCGCTGTCGACGGACACCGGCAAGAGCGATGACAGCGCGTACAGCAGAAACGACGTCCACAATGCCTTGGCAAAGTCTGCAGACACAGCGGAGATGGGCGGTCACCCGCCGCGCGTGGGCCGCTCGTCTGTGGTCGGGCTGCACGGCTCCTCCGCGCGGCTGACTGAAATAGTCCCCAGTGGTAAGCAAAGGTCGTGTGAAGGCCTGTGGATACGTATGCAGGTGCATGCCTTGGCTGGACAGCAGAGTACATGTCGTTGCAACAGCCTCCGCGGGCGCATGTTGCGCATTAGGGCAGCTGTGCATACGCTTACGCCACTGTGTGCGCAGACAAGTGGTGGCACGCCGGCGGCCACATTGCGACCATCATTGCCACGCCCGCTGGTGCGCATTGGCCGTCCCTTGCGACCTGCAGCTCATGTTTGTCCTGCTGTTTGTGGACGACTGGGCGTGGTGCATGCAGCCCCGCGCTCAGTGCCGCGCTTGTTCCTCACTCACCTGTGCTTGCCTGTCACACAAAGGTGGGTTATGGCACTGCCTGTCTGTGGCGTCGGGCAGACACACCACGCTGCGGCTGCTTGTCCGCGGCCGCTGCTGACTTGCACCCCTCCGTGCGCGGCGCGCAGCGTACGCGCCGCTGCCGTTTGCGCTGGCGCACCTGGGCTGGGGCCCGGGCGTGTGCATGCTCTGCCTCGCCGGCATCGTGACCTGGTATACTTCGCTGCTGCTGGCCAGCCTGGACCGCCATGACGGCGTCAGGTGCGCAGGCGGCCCCTCTCACGCTTGTGTATATCCGGAGAGCAAACGTGCGGCGCCCTCACGCCTGCCGGCTGGTGCGCAGGCATATGCGCTACTGCGACCTGGCGGGGTCGATTTATGGTGCGGATAGCCCACCAGGCCCTAGTGTCTCAGCTCCAGCTCGCGTGCGTGGTGCAAGGCTTGCTCACGCGCCACCACCTGCAGGGAGGCCTGGGTACTGGGCCGTGATCTTCTTCCAGCAGCTGGCATCCATCGGCAACAACCTGACCATCCAGATTGTTGCCGGGCAGTGCATGAAGGTGCCTGGCCTCCTTCGGCACGCAACTGCGGAGCCAGTGCCTGAGCCTTGTGAGCTCGTGTGGTCGCTGCGCGCTCTGGCAACCTCGTCGTCTTACTAGCAATGCATACAGCTCTTGCGTGCGGCTCAGACACTGGCTGGGCCGAAGCAGTGCGGTCATGGATGTGCCCCATAGCAGCATGTAGTCGGCATGTGTTTGGGCAAGTCGCTGTCACCTCCAGGTGCAGGTTTTGCAACGGTGTGTGCGATAGGATGTTGTGCCGGCGGCCCTAACTGAGCCTGACATGGCCGCGCTGCTGCGGGCAGGCCCTGTACCGCCTGTACCATCCTGAGTGCGGCCCCGCGCCTGGACCCTGCGGCATCACACTGCAGGCGCGCCGCGTAGCTAGCTCCTGGGCTCAAAAGTGTCCCCATCTGTCCCCTGGGCTGGCACTCTCACTGCTGCGCTTGCACGTGGTTCTGCGCGTGCGCTTTGCGTGTGCGCGCTGCCGCGGCTTCCTGTATTTGGCAGGCGTCTTGTGGCCTGCTCGAGGCGGGTGCTCAGGTCTGCTATGCCTGGCAGATACAGCTCCAGCCAGCCAATACTCACCACACCTCCGGCTGCGCTTGCAGGCCTGGATTGCCGTCTTTGGCGCGTCGCAGCTCATCATCTCGCAGCTGCCAGACATCTCCGCGCTGAAGGTGCGCGTCGCCTCATGTAGCTGCCGCGCCGAGGCAGTGCTCCGCGCTCTTACTTACCTGACCAGCTTGACCTTGCAGTCAGCCAGTCAGTGATCCGCGACACTAAAGTTAGGCAATAAATATACAGTCTAGCGGCCCGGGTGCGCAGGAGCTCAACCTGTTCCTATCCCCATCCGAACCCTATAGCTGACGCGCTGCATGTGACAGACGGCCCGCGTGCGCAGGAGCTCAACCTGTTCTGCACGCTGTGCACGTCGCTCTTCGCGCTGGGCTGCCTGGTGCTGTCGGTCATCAACGGTGCGCCCCTCCCGCAGCCAGCAGCTTTCTAGGCTGCCGCTGTGACAGCATCAGCGTGCGTCGTGGATGAGCTTTGGCATGACATGTCTTTGCACGTGTTCAGCCCTGCGGTGTTCAGCGCTGCAAAGGACTTGCGCTGCAGGGTGCGTGCTGACGGCGATGCGCGCGCCGCAGGCCAGGCGCAGGACCGCACCACGATCTCGTACACCATCAACGAGGACGACAGGGCCAAGGCCTTTGACGTGATGTTCGCCCTGGGTGCGCGCGGTAGCGCCGGTCTGGCATGCGAGTGCCTGGCAGCGCTCGCGGCAGCACCGGTCTGGCATGCGAGTGCTGCGCAGCGCTTGTGCGCGCATGCCGCGGCGCGCTGCGACCGGCCGTGCAGGCACTGCGACCAGCCGCGCGCGCATGCGCTGCGCCGTGCTTCAGCTGCGGCGCGCGCGCAGGCATAATCGCCTTTGCCTTCGGCGACACCATCCTGCCGGAGGTGCAGGCGACCGTGGGCGGCGACGCCAAGAAGACCATGTGCGCCCCCCGCCGCCCGGCCGCGAGCGCCGCGCCCCGCTCCAGCCACGCAGACAGGCCGCTATGGCGCTGTCCATGGAAATGCTCAGTGATGAGCCGAGAAATTGCAAGGCCCATCAGGCCAAGCTGCCGCATGCATCACAGCTGCAGGGAGGGGAGGTTGGAAGGGCCAGGGATTGCGCATGCCCAGACGGGCAGAGGCCTGAGCTGCCAGGCGTGCGCGGGGCAGGTACAAGGGCGTGACCATGGGCTACTCCATCATCCTCAGCTCGTACATCATCGTGGCCGTGGCGGGTGCGGCGCGCCGCTTGCGGCCCTGTGCTGACCGGCGCCTGGTCATGCCTGAGCGCGCCCTTGGTCTTGTGACGGCCGCCCGCAGCGCATGCGCCGGCTGCAACACACGCCTTGGCTCAGCTGTTTGCGCATGCGTTGATGCTACGACATGCCTAAGCGCGCCTCAGTCCTGTGACGGTTGCCCGCAGCGCATGCGCCGGCAGCAACAGGCGCCTCCGCGCGGCTGCTTGCGCAGGGTACTGGGCGTTCGGCTGGGCTGTGCAGCCCTTCCTAGTGTCCAGCTTTACCTTTCCAACGGGGCTCATCGCGGCCGTCTACGTGCTCGCCATCATCCAGATTGTGGGCTGCTACCAGATCTACGCGCGGCCGACCTTCGGCGCGCCCCCGCGCGCTCCCTGACCAAGGACCGCGCGCCGGCGGCGCGCGCGCGCGCGCGCGGTCACTGTGCTTAAAGCGCGCCCTGCAGCCGTCTTGCGTTGGAGGCGGGCGGCGCACGGATACGGGGTAGGGTTGGGCCCTGATCAGGGGAACCCGCGCGCAGGCTTCTTCTACAACTACCTGCTGGACCGGAACGGTACGGTGTTCTGCGCGCGGAACGTGCTCGTGCGCATGGGCGTCACGACCGTCTACATGGCCATCATCACGCTCATTGCCTGCCTCATCCCCTTCTTCGGGTGCGGCCGCGCGCGCGCGCGCAGCAGGGCCCCCCGGCCCCGCCCGCCGGGCGCAGGCTGGGGCGGCCCCGGCAGTCCCGCCGCTGGGCCGCGCTTGTGCCACACTGTGCGCTGCAGGCAGGTAGTGATGGCAGACCAGGCGCTGCTGGGCTTGCGTGTGCGATTGGGAGTATGCAAATTGCCAAGCTCATGCAGCAAGCGGCCCTGGCAGCCCCGGCAAGGGACTTTGCGCTGGCAGTATGGTGCAGGCTTCTCAAGCCGCGCCTCTGACGCACTGACGGATGGCCAGAGCATGCGCTACTGTGTCACCCATTCTGGTTACAGGAAAGCAAAAGATGTCCGCGGACCTGAGCAAGTCAGTGCACCGTGTGAGGTGTCAGTGCAATGCTGGCCTGGCGCATTGTGCTGATGCGGTGCTCACGGCGCGCAGGGACTTTGTGGCGTTTGTTGGCGCCATCGGGTATGCTCCTCGCCAAGCTGGTGCCCTGCATGGCTTTGTGTTTTGCCTAGAAGGCTTCTGGCCTTTTGTTGCGCTGGTGCAGTGCGAGTGCTGTCCAGCAGGCGTGACGGTTTAGGCATCAGCAATGGTGTAGCCTCTCAGCCTGCTGTACTGCTTGAGGCTGTCGATGCGAGGGACCCGGAGACTTCCTGGCGCCGTGCTGCACACCTTGAGCACCCAGCATGCCTGCTTGCCTGGCCTCACGCATGCTGCGCCGCGCTAGGTTCACGCCCATGGACTTTGTGCTGCCGCCGCTGCTGTGGCTGGGGGTGGGCAAGCGCTCGCTGCCGTTCCGCATCCTGAACTGGGCCATCGTGGTGGGCTACAGCGGGATCGCGATCGCGGGTGCGCGCCCCACCCGCCGCGCCGCCTGCGTTGCCGCTGGCCCGCCGCTCATGCTCGGCAGCCCTGCTGCTGCCTCCCGCTCGGCTCGCGGTGGGCGGTCCTCGCCCGGCGGCACGCTTGGTTTCCGAGACGTGCACGCAGTGCTGTGGGCGCAGAGGACTGCGCATGCCCCACATCAGAGATGCTGTGTCATGTGTTTCCTTTCCGCTCTGGCGAGTGCTGTTTCCTGGCGGGCGTGCGCCGGGGCGGCTGAGCAAGGGCGGCGGGGCGGTGCTGCGCAGGCGCTATCGGGTCCATCCAGGCGATCAACGCCGACCTGGCCAACTACAGCGTCTTTGCTGACTTGTTCTAGGCCGACCTCAGGGCCGGTCAGCACGCCGGCCGCCGCCTGCCGGGCAGGCGCCGAGTCGCTGGCTGGGCTGGGCGGGGCGCGATGCGCGCTTGTAGGGTGCTGCCCACTCCGCATGGCCTGGTGCCTGTGCCCCCTGCTGCGTTGCTTGCCTGTTTCAGAAGGCATTGCGGTTGGAAAATTTTTTTTTGCGCAGTGCGCACCCTGGCGGCGCTGCCCGGTGGTCACTCTCTGGCTTGTGGAAACCCTACAGGGTTCTGCACTGCCACTGATTGCATGGTTCGGCGTGCACGGCACTCTTTGCCGTGCATTGACCCCATGCCTCTGTCAAAGCGCCGAGCAGTGCGATAGCGCGCGTCAGGCTCGGTGCTGCGTCTATGCCCATCAGCCCACCCTGGACCTTTTTCTGCCGACCATCCTCTTGGGTGTGGGCGTGTATAATGGCCTGCGGCTGCGCAGCTGTGACCTTATCACTGTCCGCGCGGGTGCCCGCTGGCCTGGCAGACCGCTGACTTGACCGTGGCTGGCCGACTGTAGTGGCTGCTTGCACGCTCAGGGTTCAGGCGGGAGTCAGTGTGTGCAAAGGACAGGTTTTCCCCGCACATTGACGCAGGAGTTGCTGGGACGTGTTCAGGACCAAGCATTGCCTGTTGCTTACATGTTGCAGTGTTGTACTGTCCAGGGACGAAAGGAGATAGCAACGACTTGCGTCGCTTGCGTCAGACCTGTGTGCAGCATGAGACAAGTTTGCTTGTGCGTATTCCTGTGAATTGCCTACTGTGCCATGCTTGCACCATGCTTGCACGGCAATGGCCGTGCGCTTTCTGTAAAGCCAAACGTCAGAGCTCATGTCAGCATCCTGGCAGTGCGCACCGAGGGTGTAAGGATCAACGTCTGTTTAAGGTGCTGCCAGTTTTGCAGCCATGGCTGCAGGGCACTCATGCGTGTCTGTGTGGATTGCATTTCTTCCCCAGCAGCGAGCAAAAGCGGATGGGGCCTAGGCTCAGAGCACCAGCCTGGTGACTTGATGCCCCGCTTGTGGTCAAGAAGGCGCACTTCGCGTTGGTGCATGACCGCGGCATGCCGTCCCGTTCCAGCATCGCCCGGGCCTGCTGGCGCCGCGCGCAAAGGCGGGCGACTGATGGGGAGCGGAGGCCCGCATCAGGTGGGCCGCCACGGCCGCTTCTCAGCGGTGGTATTCGGCGCGCTGCTGCTGCGCAGCATTAGCCGCCCGCGCAGCAGCCAGCTCGGTGCGCAGCGGCAGCGCATCGAGTACTGAAGCGCTGAGAAGCGGGCTGCCGTTGCGGCGGAGCACCAGCAGGCCATGGGCCCCACCTGATGCGGGCCTCCGCTCCCCGCCAGCCGCCCGCCAAGGCGCGCGCAGGCCCGGACACTGCTGCAAGTAGACGGCACGCCCGGGTCGTGCACAAACAAGAAGTGCGCCTACCTGACTGTCAGGCGGGAGGCCTGCTGCTCTGTCTCGTGCAGGTATTACAGCTTGCAGGTGTTACAGCTTGGGAAACCTGGTGCACTTGACAGGCCCCTGCCCTCGGCAAGGTAGAGCGCAGCGCACCAGGCATGCGCTGTTGCCCCCCCCAAGCCCTGAGTTCATCCCCTGGCCACGCCCCCATCGCACCGTCGCAGGGGACAGATCTCTGCGCCGACGTGCAAAGTGACAGAGGGAGCGTGCTTGCAAACGAGGCCAGCAGGATGACGCCGCGACTTCTGCCGCTGTCAGTGGAAATCGGCAAAAGCGGTGACGGCGCATACAGCACCCACAAAGTCGGAGTTAGCTTTACAAAGGGCGTCAATGCAGCGGAGGTGGGCAGCCACCAGCCGGTTTTTGGCCGTATGGCTGTGGATGGGCTGCCAGGCTCGTCGGCGCGGCTGAATGAGAGCGTGCCCGGTGGTGAGAAAGGCCCAGCAGCCTTTGCAGTATAGTCAAGAGCGACGAGTGTTCCACCAGCCCCTGCAGGCATGCTATGAAGTAATGTGGGACAGGCGCGCCCACACCTTACGCGCGCGCATTGCAGATAAGTGGTGGCACGCTGGCGGCCATCTTGCAACCGTGATTGCGACGCCCGCTGGTGCGTGGACAAAGCTCCTGCGCCTGCAGCGCGCCTTGCTCCTGCTCTGCAGCCACAAGCGCCTAATGCATACAGCCCACACTTCAACTGCCTGTTTGGGCTGGGCAAAAAGACTAGTATACACGCAGCGTTCTATGGCACGCACTGCCTCTGGCTGGCACTCTTTGGCTGTGGCCGTACACACACAAGATGCTGCAGGCCGCTTGCCCGCGGCCACAGCTGACTTGCGTCCCGCTGTGCGTGGCGCCTAGCCTATGCGCCGCTGCCGTTTGCGCTGGCGCACCTGGGCTGGGGGCCGGGCGTGTGCATGCTCTGCCTCGCCGGCGTGGTGACCTGGTATACGTCACTGCTGCTGGCCAGCCTGGACCGCCACGATGGCGTCAGGTGCGCAGGCGGCCGCTTTGGAAGCCCCCTATGGACAGGTGTGCGGTGTGCTCACGCCTGCCGCCTGTGCGCAGGCATATGCGCTACTGCGACCTGGCACGATCGATATACGGCACGCGCAGCGGTTGCCAGGGTCCAGGCTTTTGCCTCGACGTATTCTGCGTGGCTCTCAAGCGTGCGCAAGTGTGCAGGAATGCCCGGGTACTGGGCGGTGATATTCTTCCAGCAGATGGCATCCGTAGGCAACAACCTGACCGTCCAAATTGTCGCCGGGCAGTGCATGAAGGTGCTTCGCCTACAACCGCGCCAAGGGCGGGTGTAAAGCACTGCAAGGGTTGCTTGGCTGCTGTGCGCACCTGGCGGCCGTGATGGGCGCTGGCACCTCTTTGTTGGAAGCTCGATTGTGGGGCTGTAGCTCTTGATGATATGGAGGCTTGCAGCTGTGCGTGCGCAGCACTGGGCAGCAGCGTGAGCGTTTCAGGCTGGCGGCGCCCGCATGTCCCTTGTAAACAGTGAGTGCTCCAAAGAGCGCGGCAGTGGCCGTCAAAACTGACATGCAGCGCCGCGGGGCCAGGCGCTGTACCGCCTGTACCACCCCGCCTGCGGCCCCGCGCCGGGACCCTGCGACCTCACGCTGCAGGCCCGCCACAGGGTGCACAATTGCACCTTTGGTTGCCACAGGGTGTCGGCCGCTGACCCCATGGTTGCGGTCGCCTGCAGGCCTGGATCGTGGTTTTCGGCGCGCTGCAGCTCGTCATCTCGCAGCTGCCGGACCTCTCCGCGCTGAAGGTGCGCCCCGCCTCCCTGCGACGGCTCTGCCCGCTCTGCCATGGCACGCCCGGCCTGACAGAGGCAGGGGCCCTCCTCCAACATTGCTCATGCGGCACGCAGCTCATGAGCGCGCAGGTGCTCAATCTTTTGTAGGGTAACCTGCACTAACCTACAGCTGGACCTGACCGGCCCGGGTGCGCAGGAGCTCAACCTGTTCTGCACGCTGTGCACGGCGCTCTTTGCGTTGGGCTGCCTGGTGCTGTCGGTCATTAATGGTGCGACCCTCCTGCAGCCCAGGAGCGCTCAGGCTGCCGCTCGCGCCAGAGCGCGCGCGCGCCGCGTGTAGGCCCTGCCCCGTGCCTCCCTCACCCCGAACCATGTGGAGCGCGCATGGTCCGCCGCCGCGCTCAGGCCAGCGCTGCAGCGGGTATGCGCTGCCAGCCTGCGCGCTGACCAAGCCTGCGCGCTGAGCGACCTGCGCGCGCTGCAGGCCAGGCGCAGGACCGCACTACAATCTCATTCACCATCAACGAGGACAGTAAGGACAAGGCCTTCGACGTGATGTTCGCCCTGGGTACGCGCGGGCGGAGCAGATCGCCGGCTGTGCAGCAGTGTGTGCATGCCCCTGCGCCTGTAGGCCGCCGCCGATCCTGTGTGAGCCTGCGGCCCAGGCACGATCGCCTTTGCCTTTGGCAACCCCGTCCTGCCGGAGGTGCAGGCGACCGTGGGCGGCGACGTGAAGAAGACTATGTGCGCCCCCCGCTGCCCTCCCGCTGCCCCCAGCTGCGCTCCCGCCCACTGCCTGCGAGGGTGCTGGGCGGCCCTGTGTGCAGCACCATAGCACCATTGGGCGTGCAGCCACTCATGCATGCACATTTCCACGTCTCTGCTCCCTGTGCCTGCAGGAAGTGAAGGCCTAATGCTGTGCTACAGCTTGTGCACATCATGCTGCACATGGCGCGCTCACTGAGCAGCGATGCATGTGTGCAGGTACAAGGGCGTCGCCATGGGCTACTCCATCACCCTCAGCTCGTATGTTGTGGTGGCAGTGGCCGGTGCGCTCGCCACCGCCGGCCGCGCCCTGCGCTGAGGCTCGCGGGCAGGCTGCAGGTCCCCTGCCCCCGCACCCAGCGCATGCATGCGGCGCCCATGCATGCACTCGCGAGGCGCGCGCGGCCCCCGCGCGCAGGGTACTGGGCGTTCGGCTGGGCGGTCGCGCCCTTCCTGGTGTCCAGCTTCACCTTCCCGACGGGGCTCATCGCGGCCGTCTACGTGCTGGCCATCATGCAGATCGTGGGCAACTACCAGATCTATGCGCGGCCGACCTTCGGCGCGCCCTGGCCATGTCCTGAGCCGCGCCTCTGGGACGCCGCGCCCGCGCGCGGTTCCATGGAAAGGCGTCGCGCTGTCCGCGCGGCGGGGCACGCGCGGCGCCGCAGAGCTCATGGGATGTTCCTCGCAGGTTTCTTCTACCACTACCTGCTGCGCGCGAGCGGGCCGGCGTTCAGCGTCCGGAACGTGCTCGTGCGCATGACCGTCACCACCGTCTACACGGCCGTCATCACGGCCATCGCCTGCCTCATCCCCTTCTTTGGGTGCGGCTGCCCGCCTGCAGAACGGCAGATCAGCTGCCTGCTTGCGGGAGCCAGCCCTGGTGTGCACGCCCGCTCTAGCAGCTCTGGGTTTGGGCAGTGGCAAGTGCGCAGGACAAGTTTCCTTGGCAAGCTGGCTACCGGAGTGTTTGCTGCAGCAGTGCTGCAGGCTGATGCTCCAGTGCCCCACCCAGCTCCCTGGTGCTGAATGAGGCTTGACGGCTTGCAGGGACTTCGTGGCCTTCATTGGCGCCATCGGGTGCGCGGCTCTGCAACACTGTGTGTCTCAGGGGAGGTTCAGAAGTTTTCTACGCCGCTGGGGCAGTGTGTGCAGGTCGCATGACTTCGCAGTGGCCGTGCAATGATGTTGTTTCAAGCTTTTACATTCATTAGCCATGTGAGCAGGTTAGATACAAGACCCAGCATGTTTGCTGCGCTGATGGGCAACATGCATATCCAGCGGTGTATGCAACGCCGCGCCAGGTTCACGCCGATGAACTTTGTGCTGCCGCCGTTGCTGTGGCTGGGGGTGAGCGGCCGATCGCTGCCGTGGCGCGTCCTGAACTGGGCCATCGTTGTGGGCTACAGCCTGATTGCTGTCGCAGGTGCGCTGCGACATGCGCTGTGATACTCTTGCCTGAAATGCGTCGCCCAAGTACATATTTGCTGTTTCACTGCGGCCCGCCCTGCTCCCCTGCGAGGGCCGGCCCAGGGCGCGCGCGGGCACGCGGCGCTTCCGCACGTCGCTTGCTGCACAGGCCCGGCAGCGGCGAGCGCCCCATGTCTGCTCCATGTAGGCCAGCCAACGCTCTGTCTCTGGCTCTGGCGAGGGCTGGTTCCGTACGCGCTTGCCGGCTCCGGGCGCGGCCGGTCGGTGACGGAGCGCGCGCCGCGCAGGCGCCGTTGGGTCCATCCAGGCGATCAGCGCGGACCTGGCCAACTACAACGTGTTCGCCGACCTGTTCTGAAGCATAGCGTAGAGTAGAAAACCCTACTCCCGGCGCCTGGCTGCAGGCGGGCTCGCCGCCCCTCCGCTAGGCAGGCGAGCCAATGCTGCTGGGCTGGGCGGGCCGCGGTGAGCCATGATTGTGGGCGCTTCAGCAATCCTGGTGCTTTCGCCAGTTGCTGCATTTGCAGATCTTCCATCGGATAGGTATACGGGCACGGAGGAGGCAGCACTTGCCTGCATTTGCGCCCCAGCGATGTGGCGTATCGAGCGCTTCATCTTGTGCTAGAGCAGACCTCCTTGTCAGGCCCCGATGTGGTACGGCGAGCCTCGTCTGAGCCATAATGGGATGCTGGACTCATGAATGTAGGAATGCACGTCTCTGTATATAGGTACTGCACCCATGCACTTCCTGTGCAGTAGCCCGCCTTCTTTGCTAGCTAGGTTGGCGGTGCATGGCGCGGTAGGTTGTGCGCTGTATCGCCTTGGCTGGCTGGATCAGTCTGAGCTCCACGGGCTGTTTGTGACAACCATGTTTTCCTGAAGTTGCATTTACTTCCTGCGGCTGCGCAGCACCTGCTTTTTCTATGATGTGCTGGTCCACGTCGCCTGCGCAGCGCCATTTTAGATGCGTGACAGGCCTGGCGTGCATGGGCCAGCCCTATAGATGGAGCAGGATTTGTGCTGTATGTGAAGACGGCGGTAGATGGTTTTAGCAGATGTGTGCTCAGGGAGGCTGGAAGGGGACACTAAACATATTGCACAAGTCTGGCTGATGGTGTTCAGAAAGCGAGAGGGATAGACATTGTGTGTCGCCTTGCCTCGTTTGCCATTGCCTCACGCCCACATGAAGCACGTTTGTGCTTGCAACATGATGAAGCAGCGTGGGAAGCCCAGCCCATTGCACCTTGAGCTGGCCTGTACGGCATTTTTCTCCTTTCTCCTGAAAGACAGAGTTCAGCATCATGACATGTTGCCCATTCTTGACTGACACCATGGTGTGCACAACATGCTCCGTGCCTACAACCGTCCTGGCGGGCTGTTCACGCAGGTCCTACCCCGCGACATGCAGGGTGTGCAGCACGCTGTCCAGCGCGCGCGGCAGGCCCCGGCTGCACGCGTCCACGCTCGCCGCCGCGGCCGCCCAGGCGCCCAGCGCCAGCGCGGCGACGATGCACAGCGCCGGGAGCTGGCCGCTGTGCGCGCTGCGCGCGCAGCAGCAGAGCGTTGCAGCGCCAGGCGGCGCGGATGCTGAGCCGGTGCGGGCGGGATGCTTGCAGGCTTGGCCGGGCGCGGCTGCTCTGCATGCACGGGAGCGGCACGCCGCGCCCCGCGGCAGCTGACGCCGCCCTGCGCTTGGACGCTGTGCACGTGACAGGATCCAGGGCCCCTGGAGCTTTGGACAAGGCAGGCGCTGTGCTGGGGGGAGAGTGACCGGCGGCCTGTGGCGCAGGAGCCGCGCACCCGGACAGCGCCAGCGCAGCGAGCTGCGCCCAGTACAGCGCGGCGCACGAGGCGGTGCCGGTGAGGAAGATGTGGTCGCGCGTGGCCAGCGCGCGCGGCACCAGCGCCGCGTTGGCGGCCGCGCACAGCGCCGCCGCGCTCGGCTGCCCCGGGCTGCCGCCCGCCTGCGGCCCATGCACGCGGCTGCAGTGCGGAGGTTTAGGGTGTGGGTCAGACCCGGCCCGAGGAGCCGATGCAGCCCGGTCACCAGCCTCTGATCACCTGAACAGTCCCTCATGTACCAGGGGAGACAAAGCAGGCACATTGCGCCCTGGGCGGCGCACCAGCTGCAGCAGCGGCTGCGCCACGAGCAGCGCGGTGGCCGCCCACGCGGGCACGTCGGTCCAGGGCAGCGCGCGCGCGAGCGCGGCCGCCCAACGCCGCCGCCCGCGCGCCTGCCGCGCCGCCGCCGTACGCGGCAGGAAGGCGCCGCCGTAGCTGGCCGCTAGCGCCGCGCCGGCCAGCGCGGCCGCGGGCGCCGCGGCCGCCGGCGCGCCCGCCGCCGCACCCGCCGCCTGCGCAGCAGCGCCGCGTCACCTCCCTGGGTAGGTCCCTGGGTGGCTCGTCGAGCCTGGGCGGCTCGACGAGCGGGCGCGGCCAGCTGCACAGCGCCGGGGTGCGCGCCCGCCGCGCTTGTGGGACGCATGGCGCACGCGCGCGCCTCGCTCAGCTCCTGCGGACGCACGCGCGCGAGCGGCTGGGGCGGGCGGCGCGCCTGGCCCAGCAGCCCGGCGCCGACCAGGGCGAGCGCGCTGTTCCATGCGGCCCACGCGCGCCGCCCGGCGCCGCCGGCCGCCGCGAGCGCGCTGCACGCGCGCGCCGGCACAACTGCCGCCGCCGCTGCCACGCCCACCGCCGCCGCTGCCGCCGCCGGCCGCGGCACAACGCCCGCAAGGACCAGCTGCGCCCGCGCCCCACGCTTATGACTCCATGCGGGTCGCGCACGTGTGAAGCCTGGGCCCTTTGCAGGCAACTGAGCACGCAAATATATCTGCCTATCACGGGCCTCCAACTCGGTGTGTGCCTGGGACAGGGCGGGCCACAGTGAGGGTCCGTGGTGGCATGTGGTGCGCGGGCAGGGCGTGGGACGTGCCGTGAGCAGGCTGCCGGCGTACAGGCAGGCGCACACGGCGTTGAGCGTGGCGCACTCCGGCTCGCCCAGGTCCAGGAACACGCCAGTCAGCGTCGCGCAGCAGTACGCGTACGTCAGCAGGCTCTGCGGGCGCCCAGCGACTTGTTGGTTTAAGGTCTGTGCAGGGCACTGCAGCGTGCACAGGAGGCACTGAATAATTTGTTCGTTCACTGTTCTGTACAAGTGTTCCTCTAACAAGTTTGTGCAGGGCCTAGAGGTGCGGCGCGGACCAGCCAGCCCTGGTCGACGAGCGCGCCGGTCTGGCCGGCCGCCAGGTTCGCGACGTTGTGCACCAGCGGCGGCAGGCCGAGCGCCGCCCACAGGCCGGTGGATGCGTGCACGGACGCGCGCGAGATGGCCTGCCAGTGTCGTGCGAGCTCGCCCAGCAGCGGCGCCCGACCTCCCGCTGCCGCACGTGCGCCGCGCTGGGTGGCCAAGTTAGATGCGGCGCTCGTGGCGGCAGGGCTGAATAACCCACGTCCGGCAGGCTTTGACGGCGGCGCCGTCATATTGCCCGCCAAGCGCGTGAACGCCCTGGCAGCGTCACGGCGGGCAGCGCCAGAGGCGGAGCGCCCTGGCGTGCAGCGACAGGGAAGCCGCGTGTGCAGGCAGGGGCCCGATGGCCACGGCGGAGCCATCACCTGCAGGGCACGCGTCTGCGATATAATCAAGGCAGCGCTCTGTTCGCTCAATAAGCGCAGACGTTAGTAGAAATGTGTCGGCTTATGCCCGCGCAATTCAAAACCACCCTGGACCTAACGGGCTAAGCTGAAACGTGAAAAAAGGTGGAGCAGAGGCAAGCGCAACTGCTCTGAATATTGCAGTGCACACACCCGACATATACGAGGTCCGCGTCAAGACTTGCCAGGAGTTTCACCTGCATTCCTGCAGCTGAAAGCGCAGCGCCGCACGTGCTTTGGCCCAGCATGTCGCACGATATCGTGCTGGACCGCGACGTGCGCGACTGGGTGTTGGTTCCGCTCACGGCGTCCATCTTCCTGATGATGCTCATTCGCCAGTACGCAACGCAGGCGCGCTGCGGCCCTGCGACGCGTTGGCAGTTGTCGTTGCTGAGCGTCCGTGGTTTACGGCACTGCGCTTGCACTTTGGCAGGATCTTGTGGCAGGCGTGTCTGCGGCTGTGAAGACTTCGCGAGGCGGCCGCCACTCGTGACGTGCGGCGCGCGCGACACATGCGTGCGCCTGCAGGCGCTCATGGGGGGCGCGCCGACCGCCAAGGCGGAGCTGAAGGAGGTGCGCGAGAAGCAAGCACTGATGCGCTCGCAGCTGCTGCGCGCCGCCTGCGGCTTCATCCCCGAGTCGGACTTCCGCCAGCGGCGCGCCTACCTCGCGGCCAAGGTATGCGGTGGCGGGCCCGGCCCTGCCGCGCGCTGCCCGCCGCAGCTACGGCGGACTCACACCGCGCTGGTCAGTGAATTTTCTCACGTGTGAGACCGAGCAGCTCGCCTCTGACGGAAAATCCGGAGCTCTGCCTGCCCTGCAGCAGGGCGCACGCGTCCCCTGTCCGCCCCGCACGGGTGCAGCTCGAGCCCGCAGCAGGCCTCTGACTGGCCCGGCTGCTGCGCAGGACACCGGCGTGTTCAGCCAGAAGTCAGAGCAGAAGTCGGCGCAGGAGCAGATGATCACCAACCCCGACATGATGAGCAACATGATGAAGCAGAACCTGAGCGGCATCGTGCCGCAGGTGCCCCCCGTGACTGCATCTGCTCGGCCGTGCCAGTGTAAATATGCGCGGCTGCGCGGCGCGCTGAGGCGGGGCCGCGCAGATCGCGATGGGCGCGTTTGTGAGCTACTTCTTCTCGGGCTTCATCCTGGGCAAGATTCCGTTCCCGCTGAGCCCGTCGTTCCGCCTCATGCTCCAGGTGCTGCGCCGCCCGCGCGTGTCTGACAGAGCGGTGGGGGGGCGCGGGAGAGCGCTAATCCAGCAGTACGGCCCAGGCTGCCCGAGCTGGCGTGTCATGGCGGACACGTCTGGAGTGCAAAATGCATACCAGCCGCGGCTGACGAGTGATGCGCTGTTTCGGCTGTCACGGCTTGAACGGGTGAGGCCTGTGGGCACTGCCATGCATGTGCGCTTGTACCGTTGCGACCCAGGTAGGCCTGTGAGCGCTGTATTTTCGTGGCGAAGAGCAGAACGCTCCACGCAAAAGCCCCCGCACCTGCGCGGCGCTGCTTTTGCAGCGCCGCGGCAGCGCCCGCTGGTGGAGCTCCCGCGCGCGCCCCTGACGCGCCATGCGCCCGCGCGCCAGCGCGGCGTGGACCTGCCGGCGCTGGACGTGACGTACTTCACCAGCCTGTCGTACTACATCCTGCTGCTGTTCGGGCTGCGCGGCGTGCTGACGCTCATCTTCCGCGACGCCACCATCGACGAGACGCAGATGTACCGCCAGCAGATGGGCATGGGCGGCGGCGGCGGCGGCCCCATGGGCGCCATGGCCAACCCCGACCCCAACAAGGCGTTCGAGGCCGAGCGCGCCGCGCTGGAGCTGGTGCGCCCGCGCGCCGGCCCGGCCCCGGCCCCCGCAGCTGCCCCGGGGTCCGCTGGCCCGGCCTCCTCACCTGCCAGGAGTTCAGGGCCACAGTCCCTCACTGCTCCCGTGCTTGCTCCTGGTCCGTCTGCTTCCACACACGCCTTGCTCTGCCCTTCCCGTCACTGTCACTCCGTGTTGCATCACCAGTCATCACCCGACCATGTACAACCTGTGCCTGAGCTGCACTGCGCGCTCGTACGTGTCTGCTTTGGCAAAAAGCAGCGCTGTGCAGATGCTGCCTGCGGCTGCGGAGGTGCCACGCGCACTGGTCGCCTCCTGAGCTGTTCCGTGGGCTGCGGCGCCGCATGCAGACCGAGCACAAGTGGAAGCTGGACGGCATCGAGGCTGCGGCGGCAGACACGCTGAAAGTGCGGCTCCGGGCACCGCCGCGCTTGAGATGAGCGCGTGCAGGGGGAGCGCCGGGTGGCAGCCATGTTTGAGTGTGCGCAGGGGTTGTGGTGGTCTTAAAGAGTGTTCAGCAAGCTTGAAAGCCTGTACCATGACGGGCCTTTGCACGACGCCTGGCAGCCATAGGTGATCTAATGGGCACAGACACAGCATTCTGGCAGACCATCCTCTCCAACGAAGCACGGCATCTGCATGCGTCAGGCCTTGTCCAGTTCCACCGGCGGCTCCAGCTGCGCCCCAAAGGAGCCTGCAGCGCCCGGCACAGCGCGTCGGCTCCCCCCTGACTCAAGGCAACAGGCGCACTCGCTGCTGTGGCCCAGCCATGGACCAGACACGGTCCAGCCAACGCGGGGCTCCGGCTGGCGCCCGGGCGCGGGCCGCGCACCAATCGCCAGCGCAGCAGCGGGGTGGCTGCCCTCGGCTGCGCGCGCGACCACCTCCAGCAGCCAGTGCCCGGGGGACACCTCCTCCCCGGGCGGCCCGGCTGCACCGCATCGCCGCACCCGCGCCAGCGTCACCTGCAAATGGGGTTCGAGATTGGAGGTACCAGCACCGCATGCGCGCCAGTATCACCTGCGTGCGCGCGCCGCCACCGAGCGCGCCGCCAGACCGGCCGCCGCGGGGGCGAGGGCATGCAGTCGCATGCGGCGCACTGGCCGCCCCGCAGCGCCACACTGGTCCATCCAAACCAGCTGTCTGAGCAGTCCTGCTCCGCCGATGGACTTGCCGGGCATACAGGGTGCCAGGGGAGAACAATGCGCGTGCAGGGCACGCAGCGCGAACGAGCATACTGCAGCCTGAACTGGAGACAAAACTACGGCAGCGACAGACTGCCGCCGAGCAAGCGACATGGCACATCGAGACGAGGTGCTGCACTTGACCTCCCTTGCCGCGCAGCGCAGGCTTTGCGCGGCACCCGTTGCTGCTGCAGCGGCAAGCCGCGCCCTACGGAAACAACAGCAGCCCTGCGCTGCCTCCGGCATACCTGCAGCGGCTGCCCGGCGTGCTCCAGCAGGTAGCGGTGCCCCTCGCGCGCGAGGCCATACCGCATGCCGAAGCCCAGCGCGCCCCAGAACGCGAGCGGCGCCTGCCCTGCGCAGCTGGACTCTGCCACCGTGCGCACCTGCGCCGTGGGGCAGTGCTCACGGTGCGGCGTGGTGCTCCACAGCAGCTCTTCATAGCAGGACGCTGAAGCGGGCCTCTGCCAGGCGGCCCCAGCTACCACGTGCACTCGCGCACGCACTAAGGCTTCCAGGTTTCCAGTCTTGTGCATATGCCTCTCTGCACTACACTCTGGTGCAAACATGCGCAGGCCAGGGCAGCTAAGGAGAGCCAGGGCAGAGGGACGCTGTGCGCACCGAGGCTGGCAGCTCCGCGACGCCCTTGCCGCGCAGCACCGCCCCCTCGTGCCGCACACGCCACGTGCTGCCACTGCGCATCACCAGCACTGCCATGGTATAGCCTCTGAGCTATACTGGTCCTTGCACAACTTGTTTTCCCCTAAAATTGTGACTCGCAGCGGTGTGGGCATGGCCAAGGGACACTCAGCAGCCCCAACAGCCAGCGGTGCGCGCCTGTCTTCTGCACCCGCCCGCTCGCTGCCGCTGGCGCTGCTGCCGGCGCCGGCGCTGCCAGCGTTAGCACTGCCGGCACCCGGCGGTATGTCTCGCAGCAGCCGAAGCTCGGGGCCGGGGCCCTTGCCGTCCGCGGGCTGCCCCCGCAGCACCACCTCCTGCTCGAAGACGGGAACAGGCGGCCGCGGGTCCAGCGCGCGCAGCAGCTCGCTCAGCGCGGGCACGGCGGCCGCCTCCACTGCGCCGTGCGCCCGGCACTCTAGCGAAGCAGGCAGCGTCGCGCGCGGCGCTGCTTGCATCTACAATCACAGCGCGCCCTGCCCCTGGTCAGCAGTTGAGGGACTGGCAGTGCCAGTCTGGCACGTCATGGCGACACTGGCTAGGAGAACGGTCAGCACACTCCCTCCAACCAAGGTTTTCCTCTCAGATTGTCAGATCATGCTCCCTGCTAACATGTGCCTGTTGCAACATTTACCAAGTGCACCTGTGGCCTATCTGCGCGGACGACATTATGAGGTGCTGCGGCTCATCGCGGCATGTTCAGCAGTAATACCCAAAGCAGCCTTGAGCGTGCGTGCTCATGCTTGCAGCTTCTGGCCTGCTCACTGGTGGACTTGCGCGCACCATGCATGATCATATGAGGCGTCCTGTGCGCGCAGCGCGCACACCAAGGTACGACATGCCAGGATGAAGCAGCAAAGGATGAATGTTCAAGCAAGGTGTCACACACTGACCCGCACTAAACATGCTGGTCTCAGCGCTGCTTGCCAGAGCGCACATGCTGAAGGGCAGAAGTGTGCCGTATGCCGAGGACCCACGTCGAGTGCAGCAGCACAGAGTGAAGTGCTGACCACCTGCAAAGACATCTCATGCTGATGACAGCCACTCCACCTTTTATGTAAGAAAGCTCACACAATCACATGCGGACGCACTGAAGAGGTGCAACTTGCTGCGACCGCACAGGCCTGTACAGAGCCTGCATAGCCTGGCTTCAACCCCGAGGCACAGCAAAGGCCGCCCCGCCTTGCAAGGCATGGGGCTGGCGAAGAGAGAAGGGGCAGATCACTTCACAGCCAGCCGGCAGCAGGGCTCTGCATCACATGATCAGGCTGATAATATCAGCAGACACACACTGCGCCCAGGCCAAATCACTCACGGCCTCCCAGGCAATTCACTGACTCCTGCGGCAACCAAACATCTGGGCGCATGGAAGCGGGGCAGCTACCAGGGCAAAACGCCACATAGTGCGGTGCCCCGCAACGGCGTGACAGCAAACGCTGCCGCTCGATAGCGCCTGGGTGAGCGAGACACTTGGTGCAGGGGCCACACCGTCATGCACTGATCATGGGGTGGTGCATAAAGCACCCACCACCTGGGTTACCAAACGCACGAATAGAGGTGTGGCAGGAAGCTTGTAGGCGCAGGTGTGCGATGAGGCCACCACTGCACGCCCACGACGCAGCCCACGCGCGGACCAGGCGTGGCCGCGCCGCGCACTGGGAGCCCGCTAAGTCGTCGCGACGGGCGGCGGGCCAGCCCGCGCGGGGAGGCGCGGCCGCGGCGGGACAGGCGGTCAGCCCAGCGGCCGGTAGTTGAGCCCGCGCGCGTCCAGGTGCGGCAGCTGCGCGCGCAGGCGCGCCAGGAAGCCCGGCAGCGCAGGCGGCCCATGGCGCGGCGGCGGCGGCGCCCACACCGCCTCCGCCAGCGCGGCCAGGCGCGGCAGCAGCATGTACTCCACCGTCGCCTCGTCCGCCACGTACTCGGTCCACAGGTTGGCCTGCCGCAACCGGGGTAGGGTTAGGGTGTTGGGGACTTTAGGGTATTAGGCGCGCCAGCGTTGGCCGCGCAGCCGTTCCGCTGGCGCCAGTCCGCCTGCCCTGCCCCGGCCTGTCCGAGCAGGGAGCGCGGGAGCTTGAGCAGGCGCATGCGCTGCTCGCTCCGGGGACAGCCGCAGGGCAGATAACCAGCTGTGTCGGCACGCGCAGGCTGCTGCAGGGCGGCACATTGGGTATGCAAGACAGCGCGCAGGGGCTGCGCTGCGGCGGCCCTCCGCGAGCACCTCCCTACAAATGCGACGCGCGCCTGGCCGCCGATGATGTTGCATGCAAACTCTGGCTCCAGCACGCAGCCAGGCTCGCGCGCCCGTCGCTGCCGTCCCCGTCGCCGCCGCCGCCGCTGCTGCCGCCGTCGTCATCCCCGCCGCCGCCGCCGCCGCCGCCGCCGCCCGCGCCGCCGCCGCCGCCGCTTCTGGCGGCCGCCATTGGCTCCTCGCTGTCGGCCTCGCCGCCGTGCGCAGCGCCGGGCCCGCCGCCGCCGCCGCCGCCGCCGTCCGCGGCCCCGCCCTTTCCGCGGGCGTGGACGCACGCGTCGCCGAGAGGCTCACCGCCGCGCTCGTGCGACGCCGCGTGCGCCTGGGCACTGTGCGGTGCCAGGCCGTTGCAGCGGCCGAGCGCGCCGGCGTCCTGCCCGGCAAACTCGTCGTCATCCTCGTCGAGGTCGTGCGCTGGGCTGGCCGGCCCGCTGACCGACATGGGCGCCGGGCCGCGCGAGAACGCGCTTGCGCCCGCGCCGCCGCTGAGCGACATCGCGGCAGCGCCGCTGCGCGTGGCGCCGGGCGCGTAGCCCAGGCCCAGCCGGCGCGCCTCGCCAAATTCGGGCGCGCCGTCGTCCGCGTCGTCGGCCATCTCGCCCAGCGCGCCCGCGCTGTCCAACGGCGGCGGCGGCGGCGGGCCGATAAACGGCGGCGGCGACGCTGGCGGCGGCGGCGGCGGTGGCGGCGCGCGGAACGCGACGCCCTCGCCGTCCATGCCGGCGGGCTCCTCGATCGAGCAGCCGCCCGCGTGCGCGCCGCGAGGCGAGCCCTGCGCGAGCTCATCGGGCCGTCCGCCCGCCGGCGCCGCGCCGCCGGGCGCGGGCGCGCGCGGCGGCGACAGCGCGCGCTCCAGCGCAGCGGCGCCGGCGGCCGCGTCCGGCCAGGGCTCGCCCGGCGCGCCGCCGGCGTCCGAGCCCAGCGTGCCGCTGTAATCGGAGCGCGAGCGCAGCAGGAGCAGGCTGTCCTCTAGCGAGGCCTGCCGCGCGGCGGACGACCCCGCGGCCGACCCCGCGTCGTCGGGGGCCGGCGCGCGCGGTGCCGCGGGCCGCGGCGGCGCGCGCGCCGGCGCCGGCGCCGGCGGCACCGGGTCAAAGTCGAGCACTGTCTCCAGCGGCAGGCACGCGTACCACGCGCCCGGCTCGTCGCTCCTGCGCGCGCGCGCGGGGGCTCGGGGCTGCCCTGCAACCCCATGGGCGTGCAAACCCACACGCTGCAGCTGAACGGGCAAATGGCACGAGACGCCACCCCTCTGGTGGGGCCCCCTGCGCGCGACATCACCCAAGCACGGCAGAGCAGCACACGCTTCCTGCCGCGGGCGCCGGGCGCGGCGGCCGGCCGCCCCAGCCCTAACCCTAGCCCAGGCGCGCGCGGCGCGCACTGCATGGACTGCCGGTAGTCGAAGTAGCAGTGGCTGGTGGGCGTCATGATAACCTCGTGGCC